>Ga0081535_100491_pt1 | contig 26418 bp, 24 predicted proteins | sample HotLakmasection3_FD_71020 | JGI IMG/M metagenome (GOLD analysis project Ga0081535, IMG submission 71020) | Hypersaline microbial mat communities from Hot Lake, Washington, USA - Section #3 (SPADES assembly) (version 2) | ecosystem: Environmental > Aquatic > Non-marine Saline and Alkaline >... | reverse complement strand
GAGCGGGCCTTCGACCCCGACGAGATCACCGTCCTGCACCGGCTGCAGCCGCGCCTGGAAGGCAAGACCGTCAAGCAGAAGAACCCGCACCCGCCCGACACCCTGGCCTGGGCCACCTGGATCATCGCCCGCCTCGGCGGCTGGAAGGGCTACCGCAGCGAACGCCCGCCCGGCCCCGTCACCCTCTCCCGCGGCTACCATCGCTTCGCCGCGATTCATGAAGGGTTCTTCCTCGCACAAACCGAGTCCGATCTGTGCAAGCCGTAGCCCCGGGGGGCGGGCGCCGCCGTGCTTCAGGCGGCGAGCAGCATGTCCGCCTCGATGGCGGCCCGGTCGGGCCCGGTCATGGCCGGGTCGCCGAAGGTCAGGCCCAGCAGGTCCGCCACGGCCAGCGTGGTGGCGAGATCGGCCGTGTAGTTCCCGTCGATCGGCGTGATCGTGATGCTGCCGTCAAGGAAATGGGTGCCTTCCGAATGCGGGTCGTCGGTGACGACCGCACCCGGAAAATCGTACCGGAAGATATCGCTGTTGCCGGGGACGGGGACCCGCTCGACCGCGATCTCGGAGGCGGTCGCCCGGTCGAGCTCGGTGAACGCGATGTCGTCGATGCCGGCGCCGACGGGGATGTTCACGTTCAGGCCCCGGTCGGCCGGCAGGATGCCGCCGTCCTCCGGCGCGGTCTCCAGCAGCCGGTCGATCAGCTCGGCGACGAACGCCCCGCTGAAGTCGAACAGGCCGTCCGGAACCTGTCCCGCAGGATCGACGCCGGTGGACACCGCGATGGCGGGAATCCCGTCGTCGAAGACCGATTGCACGGCGGCCGCCAGCGTCGCCGAGGTGGTCGCGGTGATCCCGGTGCTCGGCCCCGGGTTCGCGCCCGAGACGACGAGGTCCGGCCGATCCTCGGCGAGCAGCTGCTCGATCCCGGTGGACACGACCGTGTTCGGCTTGGCGTCGACGGCGAAGGGGCCCGGCTCGAATTCCTGCGCGGTCCAGGTGCCCAGCGTCAGCGCGGTGCCGACGAAGCTCTGGTCGGTCAGCGGGGCGATCACGGTCACGCTGTGGCCGGCCTCGAGCAGCGCGTCGCGCACGGCCTCGAGGCCCTCGGCGTCGACCCCGTCGTCGTTGACGAGCATGATGTCGAGCGGCCGGTCGGCGTCCTGTTGGTCATTGAACCCGCCGGCGAGCCGCTGCTCGAGGGTCTGGCGGTCCGACTCCGACGAGAACCAGTTGCCGTCGATCGCCGACACGGTGATCCGGTCGAGCAGGAACTGCGCCCCTTCGGAAATGGCGTTGCCCGAGGAGCCTTCCGGCAGGATCCGGTCGGACGTGAACGTGAGCGGTTCGTCCGCCTCGACGATCGGGAACGTCTGGCTGGCCTCGCGGTCGATGATCGTCATCGCCACGCCGCCCGGCGTCTCGGCCTCCGGCACGTTGATGGACAGGCCCGTGCCCACCGGCAGCACCGGCGCGCCCTCCGGCTGCTGCGCCTCGAGCCGGTCGAGCACGTCCACGACGAAGTCGGCCGATCGTGCGAAGGCGAGGTCGGTGTCGTCCCCGGCGGAGACCGCGATCGCCGGCAGGTCGCGATGGATGGCCGCGACCGCGGCGTTGACGGTGCCCGAGATGTTCGGGCTCGGCCCGATGTTCTCGCCCGAGTTCGTGCCGGAGATGACGATGTCGATCTCCTCATCGGGGAAGATCACGCCCTGATCGGCGAGTGCCAGGCCGGTCAGCACCGCCGCGACCGGGGTCGAGTCCACGAAGTGGTTTCCGGGGGCGAACTCCTCGATCCGGAAGGAGCTGGTGACGCCCTCGATGCCGCCGAGCGTGCTGCCCTGCGCGCTCTGCTGGTCTTGCGGCGCCACGATGCGGACCGTGTGGCCCGCCGCCTCCAGCGCCTCGAACAGAGACGAGATGCCCGGAGCATCGAATCCGTCGTCATTGGTGAGAAGAATGTTGAGTGCCATCCTTTTCCTCCGCTTGGACACACAACCGGGCTGTGCATGGCATTAACAACTTATTATTTCAGCATGCCCGGCACGGAGGCAATCTGGTCTTGCGACCGTGAACGTTTTAATGCCCGGCCGATGACAATATCGGGAAGGATTGGCAAGGCCGCGCCCTCGCGCAGCGCAGCGCGGGGCGGCGCCGGCAAGGAAGATGAAACCGTTCCGGTGCAGGGTTGCATCCCGTGCGCCGTTCCGGCGCCTGGCCTCGTGGAGCGGCTGGCATGGACCCGAGCACCTCCGATCCGGCGGCATCGTTCCCAGTTCTGTTCGGCGAACGATGGCCGGCGCGCGGGCTTGAGGCCGCGGTCGCCGCCGCGGCCGCGGCCTCGGCCGCGGACACGGTGTGCGCCGAATATGCGGCCTTGCGCGAACACGCGACGAGCCGGCCTCGGCGCGGCAAAGCCTTTTTCGTCGGACATACCGGGATCGCATCCACGGCCCGGGCCAGCAACCGGCTCGAGGAGCACTGCGCGATCGCGCTCGCCAACCTGGAGCGGCGATGGCCGGGGCCGGACGGCGGTTGGTTCCGCCTGCTCGACTACCAGGTGCCGCTCAAGGCGCGGCGGTCGGACGCCGGCATCGGCAAGATCGATCTGCTCGGCGTCACCGATCGCGGACGGCTGGTGATCGTCGAGCTGAAGGTCGAGGGCCAGGCCGGCGGGCGCGGCGTGTCCCCCGCCGGCGGCGCTGACGGAGGGGCTGCGCTACGCCGCCATCGTGGACGCGACCCTCGAGGCGATCGCCACCGAGGCCGAGCGCCGCTTCGGGGCGACGATCGTGAGGGAGCCGCCGATCGTCCAGGTGCTCGCGCCCGAGGCCTGGTGGCGTCGCTGGCTCGATCTCGCGCCGGCCGGCGACTGGGGGACGCCGTTCGCAAGTCTGGCCGCGGCGATCGCAGCCGGGACCGGGGTGACGGTGCAATGCGTGGCGTTCGAGGACGTGCAGGTCACGTACGGCTCGGCCGGCCGGCCGCCGACGCTCGACCGCATCCCGGCGCTGCGTCCGGTCCGTCCGGGCGAGACCCCGCCGATCGGGACCGCGCCGGGTGAGCCCTGATCCGGCGGCGCGCCCCGCGGCCTGCCGCCGGGCCGGCGAAAAGGCTTGAGCGGCACCGGGCCGCCTGCCATCTTCGGCTGAAAATGTCAATGGCAGGCGTTAACCAAATCGGATCGATCGGGGAGGACAAGCCGTGGGCCTGAAGGAAACGCGCGTGATCAATCATATCCGCGACAACGAAATCCCGTTCCACCAGCGCAATTACAAGGAGTTCGCCGGCGGCGATCTCGCCTTCGACATCGACTGGGACCAGTGGACGAGCGACCACCAGGGGCTGCTGAACCTCAACGGTTATGTATTGCAGCAGTTCACCGACAGCCTGAACAAGATCGGCCGCGACGACGCCGCGGCCCAGGCGCTGCGCGACGGCGTCAAGACCATCAAGGTCGTCCGGGTGGAGGAGCCGTCGGCGGCATCGATCGCGCTCGAGAACGGCGTGCTGACCTTCCACGTCGCGCCGGCCGCCGGCTGGGACGGCGTGATCGATTCGAGCGCCATCCGGGACTGTCTGCTCGACAACCTGTAACAGCGCGGCGGGACGGCGAAGGCCGGGCCGCGGGTCAGCGCCTTTTCTTCGGCAAGCAGGGCGGCGCGCGCCTCGGCCCAGGCGGCGCGGTCGACGATCTGCGGACCGGGACCCTGCCCTCAGCCGTCACCCATCGAAGACGACATCGAAGCCCCCGTAGATCATGCGCTTGCCATCGAACGGCATCTTCCCGTCGAACATCTCCGACCAGCGCGGATCGGTCCGCGTCGACGCCACCCAGGCGTCGCGCGTCGCCTTGTCGGGCCATTCGAGCCAGGAGAACACCACCGTTTCGTCCGCGCGCTTCTTGACCGCCATGGGAAACGAAGTGACTTCGCCGTCCGGTACGTCGTCGCCCCAGCATTCGCGATAGCCGGTTGCGCCGTATTCCTTGAAGAGCGGCCATGTCTCGCGGGCGAAGGCGACGTAGTCGTCCTTGCGGGCGGTCGGCACGGCAGTCACGAAGCCGTCGATATAGGGCATGAGGATCCTCCTTCAGTCGTCGTTGAACGCCGCCTCCAGCGCGGCAATGTCGATCTTCGTCATCCGCATCATGGCGTCCTGGGCGCGGGCGGCCGCAGCACGGTCGGGAGCGCCGAGCCGTCGGGGAAGCGCCTCGGGCACGATCTGCCAGGAGAGCCCGTAGCGGTCCACGAGCCAGCCGCACATGCCTTCGCGGCCGCCATCGCGAAGCAGCGCCGCCCAAAGCTGGTCGGTCTCGTCCTGGTCTTTCGTCAGCACACTGATCGATGCTGCCGATGTCAGCTTGTAATGCGGTCCGGCCGTGAGAATCATCATCGGTGCGCCGTGAATCGTGAATTCAACCACCATCGGATCGTCGGGGTTTCCGTGCTCGTAAACGGCGTCAATCCCGCTGTCAGGCAACAGGCCGACATAGAACTTCGCCGCCTCCAGGCCGCCTTTCTCAAACCAGAAGCATGTCCTTACCTTGGACTTGTGGATCATGACGCCGTCCCTTCGGCTTGTGCTTTTGAGCCCGTGAAATTTAGCATCCAGGGCGTGCCGAACCTGTCGGTGAACATGGCGAAGCGTTCGGCCCAAAAGGTCTCGCCGGGCGGCATGTCGATCCGCGGCGCGTCCCCTGCGAGCGCGTCGAAGACCCGGTCGAAGTCGGCGCGTGAAGGGGTTTCGATCAGAACACGAAAGCCCTGCGGCTTCTCGTACATCTCGTCGGAATTGTCCGACGCCATCATCAAAGTGTCGCCCAGCCGCATGGTCAGGTTCATGACGAGGTCGTCACTCCCGGGCATCCGCTCCTCGGGCGCGGACGCGTCCTTGTTCCTGAACACCCTTTCGATCGTTCCGCCGAGTGTTTCCGCATAAAGCGTCATTGCTTCGAGGCAGTCGCCCTTAAAGAAAAGATAGAACTGCGGCTTCATCATTCTCTCCCGTTTTTCCGAATTTACCGTGGTCATTGGGCCCCCTCCTCGGGCAGCCCGAAGAGACGCCGGATGTACCGCGCGAGGTGGTCGAGGCTCTCTCGCGCAAACTCCGGGGCGTCGCCCGCCTTGGCGAGGATGAAGGCGCCCTGAAGCACGGTCTGGGTGTGCCGGGCGAGGCTCTCCGCCGTCCAGTCTCCAGCGACGCCGCGCGCCTGCCGCGCCGCCTCGATATCCGCCACCAGCGTCGCGGCATGGCCGAGGATGGCGCGCCCGCAGGCGGCGCGGATCGGGTCGGAGGTGTCGTGCACCTCCTGGATCATGGTTCCGGCCAGACAGGTGAACGCCGCCGGATCGCCCTCGATGATGGCCCTGCGGAACGCCACATAGGCGAGCACCCGGTCGAGCGGATCGGCTGGCGCGTGATAGGGCGCGGCCGCGAAGAAGGCCGAGGTGGTCTCGGCCCAGAACTCCGCCGCCGCGACGCCGAGCGCCTCCTTGCTGGCAAAGTGGTGGAAGAACGCGCCCTTCGTCACCTCCGCCGCCTTGCACAGATCGTCGACGCTGGTGGCCGCGAAGCCCTTGGCGCGGATGATGTCGCGCGCCGCCTCCAGCAGGCGGGTGCGGGCGTCGCCGCGTTCGGGGGATTGGTTGGTCGACCGGGGCATGGCGTGGAAAATACCAAACGGTCGGTATGTGTCAACGGCGCCGTGTCAAGTCCGGCCCGAAGGAGCACAAGGGGGAGTAGCGGGCGCCCCGCTACTCCGCCTTCGGCCAGTAGGTGCCGAAGCACCAGAGGTTGCCTTCCGGATCGCGGCAGATGAACTCGCGGCTGCCGTAGTCCCGGTCGGTCAGCCCCTTCTCGATCGTGACGCCAGAGGCCGTCACCCGGTCATGCAGCGCATCGACATCGTCCACCGCGATGTAGAGTGACTTGCCGCCCTCATGCCCCGGGCCGCCGACGAGCGCGCCATAGGCGTCGTCGCGCACGGCGCCGAGCATGATCATTGACGACCCGTAGGCCAGTTCGGCATGGGCGACCTCGCCCTCCGCCGGATGGCGGGCCTGGACGACGAAGCCGACGGTGTCGCACAGCCAGGCCATGACCGCCGCCGGGTCACGATAGCGGAAGGTGGGATAGATCCTCGGGGCCTCGGGCATCTTGCGTCTCCATGTCCTGAGCGATGGATGGCGCGACTCTAGCCGGGCGGGTCCCCTTCGGTATTGTAGATTTGTTTCGCCGGCAGGGCGCCTGCGCGGCGGCGCCATCGCTCGGGCGGCTCGCCCGCCAACGCGACGAAATCGCGCACCAGATGCGCCTGATCGGCATAGCCGCAATCCGCGGCGATGCCGGCCCAGTCGGGGCGCGACGTGCCGCCCCGGGCAAGGTCGATGGCGTGATGGAAGCGCGCGATCCGTGCCAGCCGTTTGGGCGTCAGCCCGAACGCGTCGCGGACATGCGCGGCAAGCCGCTTGCGGCTCCACCCAAGTTCGTCGGTCAGCCGGTCGATCCTCACGGTGCCGCAACTGTGCATGAGCGCCGACCAGATGAAGGCCGTCTCAGGCAAGGCGGATCGGCCGAGCAGCCGGCGTTCCATGAAGGCCTCTGCGATCCGCAGCCTGTCGGACCAGGTCGCGGTTTCGCCGAGCCGGTCCCTCAGGTCGTCAAGACCGCGATCCTCGACATCCTCCAGCGGCACGAGGCGCGTGGAGAACTCGGACATCGGACGCCCGAAAAAGAGCCGCGCGCCGATGGGGGTGAGATCGATCTGGACGCAGGAGACCGGGCCCGCCCACTCGATATCGACATAACCGGGGTGAAGGCCCGAGACGAAACTTCCGATGCGCTCGCCCGGGTTCGGCCTGCGGTCGAAGGCGATCCGGAACGGGTCGGCGAAGCTGACGATGATCGGCACGACGAAGCACGCGACTTCCCGGCTGCCGGAGCCGCCCGCCCCGCCCATGTCGTAGCAGGTGATCTTGTGGACGAGCCCGTTAAGCGACGGCGGAACCGACTGCCGAAGACGCGGCGCGGTGTAGGGAGCTGTCTCCTGCTCTGCCAAGAACGGCTCCTCCCCGGTGCTTGTCAGAAGAACCGGCAAACAAAGCGTACTGCGGCAGTGCCAATGGGTCAATTTGGACGGTCGTAGACGAATCGCACGCTGGCTATCGGCAGGTTCGGGCTTCCATGGGCAAGATGGTGCCCCACTCGGTGTCCGCGGCGGGCCCGGCAATGACAAAGCCCAATCGCTCGTACACAGCGATTGCTCCTTGGTTTTGCGGGCTTGGGTCGGTTGCCAGTACCGGCACACCTTGCTTGAACAGCGCCAGCATCCGTTGTCGGATAAAGCCCTTGCCGTGACCTTTGCCGATCATGTCAGGGTCGCCGATGTATTGATCGATCCCCCGGGAGTTCTTGGGCAGATAGTCAAAATGATGCGCGCCCCAGCCATGAACCGCATAGTCCTGCATGTAGGCAAAGGGTCTGTCGCCAAGCGAAACGATCCATCGACGAACGCGCGGGTCCGCCAGTTCCTCAGTGTCGAAGGGATCTTCGTTTTCCCACCACGCGTTGACATGCGGAGTTCGCTGCCACGCCCGCAGCAGGTCAAGGTCAGACAGGGTCGCAGCGCGAAAGTGGTATCGCGGAACATTCTCCATCCCAAGACAATGCCTCTGTCGAAGGGTGGCAAAGGCTTCGAAGTGGCCGGTCGTGAGCACCGCAGGCGCATCGGCGGTGTGCCCGCCTCGTTGCGGTCTCATGCAGGCGCCGGTTCGAGATCGTCGTCGTCGAGGCGCTCGACCGGCTCTCGCGCGACATGGAGGGCCCGGTCGGGCTGCGCGGGCGGCGTCGAGGTCGAAATCCTCGAAAGGCTGACCCACCTGCTCGGCCCGAAGGCCTTCCGGAACAATGTCAAGGCAGTGTGGGGTGCGATGGTAGCGGAGGAGGGACTCGAACCCCCGACACGCGGATTATGATTCCGCTGCTCTAACCGACTGAGCTACTCCGCCACAATGCCTGAAGCTCCGGGGACGCGGGGCCGACCGGATGGATCGATATGTGAATCCTCCGCGCCGCGGAGTCAAGCGGTTCCGGACGGGGCCGCCGTGCGGGCGGCGCCTCAGTCCACGAACAGCTGGCCCAGGGCGAGGGCGGCGGCGGTGGAGCCTTCGACCGTGAACAGGCCGTCGAACCAGGCGTCGCCGGGGTCGAGCGTGCGGTCCAGGATGGCGGACAGGGTCTCGGGCGTCATGCCGATGGCGGCCTCCGCAGCGGCGTTTTCGTTCGACACGGCGGGTGGCGAGGCGGTGCCGTCCCACAGGATGACGCCGGTCTGGCCCAGGTCCAGCTTGACGCGGTGGCTGAAGTCGGGGTGGCGCGCGGCCTCGGTGCGCACGCGCTCGGTCAGTTCGGCCAGGCCCATCGCCGTCTCCTTCGCCCCGCTGCGGGTCCGGGGCCGCGGTGGCCCGGCCGGAACCGGGCACAGCATAGCCGCTCCGGGGCCCGCACGTCTGCACGCTCCGGCTGCGGCCGGTCAGGCGGCCAGGGCGCGCTCCGCCGCGGCGATCCAGCCGCCGCCGAGCACCCGGTCGCCGGCATAGCACACCGCGGCCTGGCCCGGCGCCACGCCGTACTGGGGCGCGTCCAGCACCACCTCGGCGCCGCCGCCGGCACGCGCGTACGCGGTCGCCGCTGCCGCCGGCTGGGCCGAACGCAGCTTGACCGCGATGCGCGCCCCGGCGCCGTCCAGGGGCCGGTCGCCCAGCCAGTTGACGTCGCGCAGCACCACGCGGTCGCGGGCCAGCGCCTCGCGCGGGCCGACGACCACCTGCCGCCGGGCGGCGTCCAGCCCGACCACGTACAGCGGCGCGCCGCCGCCGATCCCGATCCCGCGGCGCTGGCCGACCGTGAACCGCACGATGCCCTCGTGGCGCCCCAGCACGCGGCCGTCGACGTGGACGATGTCGCCGGGCTCGGCGGCCTCCGGGCGCAGCTTTTCCACCACGCCGGCATAGCGCCCGTCGGGGACGAAGCAGATGTCCTGGCTTTCCGGCTTCGCCGACACCGGCAGGCCCAGGCGCGCGGCGTGCGCTCGCGACTGCTCCTTGGTCAGGCCGCCCAGCGGAAAGCGCAGGAAGACGAGCTGGTCGGGCGTGGTGGCGAACAGGAAATAGCTCTGGTCCTTGGCCGGGTCGGCGGCGCGGTGCAGCTCGGGCCCGTGTGGCCCGTCGATGCGGCGGACATAGTGGCCGGTGGCCAGGGCGTCGGCGCCGAGGTCGCGGGCGGTGGCCAGCAGGTCGCGGAACTTGACGCGCTGGTTGCAGCGCACGCACGGGATCGGCGTCTCGCCGCGCAGGTAGCTGTCGGCGAAGTCGTCGATCACGCCGGCGGCGAAGCGGCGCTCGTAGTCCAGCACGTAGTGCGGGATCCCCAGGGTGTCGGCGACGGCGCGCGCGTCGTAGATGTCCTGCCCGGCGCAGCACGCACCCTTGCGCCCGACGGCCGTGCCGTGGTCGTACAGCTGCAGCGTGATGCCGACGACGTCGTACCCCTGCTCGGCGAGCAGCGCCGCGGTGACGGAGCTGTCCACCCCGCCCGACATGGCCACGACGACGCGCGTCTCCGGCGCCGGCTTATGAAAGCCCAGGCTGTTCATGGGCGGGAATATAGCGGCGGGCCGGGGGTGTGCAAGCCGCGGCGCGGGGACACGGGCGCCCGGCAATTGCGGGGACACAATACTGAATTGAACCGGTCCCGAACCGGCGGTGCCTAAGGCGGAACGGCGTTCCTTCGGCACCGCATCGACACGCGGCCCGACCTGCACGGCGGATCGCGCCGTGCGCCCCGCGCATCGGACGCCGGCGCCCGAGCGCCGCGCCGGACCGATCGTGCCGGCCGATCGGCGACGAATTAAGTGATGTGTCCCCGCAATTAGCCGGACCGCGCGGCCGCCGGTCTCGGAACACCGCGGTCGTGCTCCTCGGCGATGGCCGAGACTGGGCCGACGGGGCGGTTGATTGGGCGGTCGCTCACAGCCCGGCCAGCTCCAGCAGCGCGAACAGGGCGGCGAAGGCGGCGAACACCAGGACGAAGCGCGCCGCCCTGGCCCAGCCCGAGGCGCCGTCGCCGTTGAGCCAGGCCATGAACCGCGGGAAGGCGATCTCCGGATAGGCCGAGCGCGGCTGGAACAGGGGCACGTCGCGCCGCCGCACCAGCACGATCAGCCCGGCTCCGCCGGCGAACCCGCCGACATGGGCCCACCATGCCACGGTGCCGACCGAAACGGCCGCGCCCTCGATGCTCTCCTGCGTCGCCATGACGATGTCGCCGCCGATGGCCAGGCCGATCACCACCCAGGCCGGCACCAGCAGCGGGAACCGGTTGAGCACCAGCACCAGCACGCGCGCCCGCGGGTGCAGCAGAAGGTAGGCGCCCATGACCCCGGCGATGGCGCCGCTGGCTCCGATCACGGCGACGAACGGGTAGGGCGTCAGCGCCGCCTGCACCAGCCCGCCCAGCGCGCCGCAGACCAGGTAGAACACGGCGAACCGGCCGTGCCCCATGGAGTCCTCGATGTTGTCGCCGAACACCCACAGCGCGATCATGTTGATCGCCAGGTGCACCGCATCGGCGTGCAGGAACTGGTAGGTCAGCAGGGTCGCCCAGAACGGCGTCGCCGCCGCATCGGGGCCCAGCGCCGCCGGTTGGGTCAAGTGCGCCGGCAGCATCGCCAGCTCCAGCGTCGGCACCGCCCCGCCGAGCTGCAGGGCGAACACGACGACATTGAGGGCGATCAGCCCCCAGGTGACATACGGGCGGCGGATGGCGTGGACCGGATTGCCGTCGGCCAGGACGAACATGGGCGGGCTCCCTGCGCAACCGCGCGAGCCTACCCGCAAGCGCGCCGTCCGGCCACCCTGGCGTGCACGCAGTTCCGGGGACACAATACTGATCTTCGCTGGTTCGTTCCGCCGGCGCTGGCGCCGCCACGGAGTTCGGGTTTGTGTCCCTCGAACTCCTCCCTCGAACTCCTCGCGGTCAGTGCGGCCGGCCCGTGGCGAAGACGGCCTCAAGCGTCTCCGCGTCGAGCACGCGGTCGGCCCAGACATCGAGCTGCGCATTGTCGGCGGCACGGACGCGCGCCGCGACCTCCGGCGCCACGGGGCCGAACCGCCGGCCAAGCTGACGCAGCAGCATGTCCACCTTGCCCTCGGCGCGGCCCTCAAGCCTGCCCTCGGCGCGGCCCTTGACCAGCCCTTTGGCTTCGCCCTCGGCCATCAGTTCCTGCGCAATGGTCGTCACGACTTCGTCTCCCTGTCCCGGCAGAATACGGGAAACGACGGCCTGCAGCCGCTCCCGGTCGATCACGTCACTGGCCTTGAACAGATATCTGACCACAAGAACAACCGCGGTCAAGCCGACCATCGCGGCAGCCTCGACCAGCCGCTCCAGGGTGTCCATCGGGTCGTCGTCGCGCATCGCGTACTTCAGGACCAGCAGCCCGGCCTGCAGCGGCGGGTGGCGCGACAGCTCGGCATCCGGGATCGTGCCGAGGTCGACCAGCGTGTAGCGGAAGTCGAGCAGCCCGGCCCCGACCAGGTCCGCCGGCAGGTCGTACGCTTCGGCCAGGGCGGTCGGCAGCGTCCAGCGCCGTGCGCCGTGGTACAGCACGACGGCGAACACCGGGGCGGGCACCTGCCACACCGTGCGGCCGGGGTTCTCCCGCCGGACGGCGCCGCGGGCGGCGATGCCGGCCAGGCCGGTCAGGGTCTGGACCAGGCTGTCCGGCTCCGGCCGGCTCTTGTGCTCGATCATGGTCCAGACCAGGATCGGCATTCCGGTGTCGGTCTCCAAGTTCCGGGGACACAATACCGATCTTCGCTGGTTCGTTCTGCCGGCGCCGGCGCCGCCACGGAGTTCTGATTTTTTCCGCTAAACTTCCGGTTATTCAACAGCCCACGCAAACGTTGTGGCGACACAATACCAATTTTAGCCGGCTGTTTTGCAGGGCCACGTAGCGCCACGTAATTCGATCTTATGTTCCCTGAGCCCTCCTGTGGGTAGGCGGCAATCATTTCGCATAGTCATTCTGGATTCTTCGAAAAAGTATAAATGACAACTGTCCATAAATATTTCCGCCCGTTATCCAAAACAACTATTGGTTTCTCTCGTAATTGTTCAATGTCAATCTTGCCAGATCTATATTGGTCAGGTTTCTTCCATATATCCACATAATATTTGTCGAGTTCGTCAATAATCTTACTATTATTTTCGTCTATTTTTTGGTCAAGCTTTTGATAAGAGTCTGGTTTGTCGTCAGCAACTAAAATGTCATATGCGGCTAAGCATAATCTAATTGATGACGAATTAAGTTTTGTGCTTGAACACACAGACATTCTCCAAATATCATTGATAAAATCAGTGGTACGACGCTGTGGATCGACTGGTCTCATAAGATCTACTTTACCTGCCCTCCACAACTTAATTTCGGCAACCACAATAGGCCTTTTGTCTGCGCCCGAAATTGCAACAATATCAAAACGACCGTTGTCTTCTTTTCTTCGCCTGTCAATTGCATTCGCTTGTTCGAGCAATGCCTTTACATTTTTCTCGTGTCCACCGTCAAGGCTGTATCTGTCCAGCATGATAAGGTCAATGATGCGCTGAACTTCCTTTTCATTACAATGAACAAAATGATTTTCGTCACCATTTCTGAGAATGCGCGCGGCTCGGAATCCCTGTCGTACAGAATAAAGAGTATGTTTAACAATCAATTCTACGTTATTTTCATAATTTCTACTCTTTAGAGGAAGTACATAGTCAGCCGCAAATTTATTAAAAAAACCAATTGCATCTTTCTTATTATTTATTGTAAATTTTAGTATAGGGAAACCTTGTTCTTCATAGCCTATTCGTTCTTCTCCGTTCATATTCCAATTGTTGAGCTCCTGCGTCAATGGTAATAGGATTCTATCTTTAGAGCTAAGGTCCAAAAAATCATCCCCCATTCGCAAAAACTCGATAAATGACCTATAATTTGTTAGAACATGCCTTGTTCGTTCCAAGCTCACCGCGTCCGCCGGACGCTTATCATCCGCACTATATTCTTCTCCTTCAATATCCTCCTTCTTGTCAACATCTTTCTCAATCAGAATGTCGTCTTGTTTGGCTGCTTGGTTGCTGTCCTGCTCACCGTCATACTTAGTGGCAATATCGGGTATCGTATCGGCATAAACATCGTGATTGTCGGAAAAGTCTTCATTCATTTGTTCATAAAGCTGTTCTACAAGCTCTTTGTAGTTGAAGGGCGTTGCGGGTTGTCCGTGCCATTTCAAGAAAATAGCGCCGATTCTATCGGGAGCTTTTTTTAATGATATTATGAGCAAATGAAAAGGAATTGAGCCCCATTGCAATGTTTCCAAAGGCTTGGCTAAGAAGCCATGAAGCATGTAAATCACGTTCATCAATATCAAAGGATCTGCTTTCCTTTAGTAAATATACAGAAAGCGGATACTCATGATTTCTGGTTCGAGAACGGTCTATGCCATCCATGATCTGATTTTGTAACAAAAAAGAGATTTCCAAACCAAATTCAGAGTTCCGCCGACGCTTGAAGAATTCTGATGGCACTTCTTGGTGCTCTCCTAGGTTGTTCATATTGGCATGCACGATATCTTTAAACGTCAGTCGGCCTGACATGTTCCCGCCCTCAATGTCTAAATGTAGATCCGAAAACGCACGGTAGGCCGTCACCTCAAGGCGGTCAAGAGAAAAATACAATCGGACGCCCGTTTAAATAGTATGAAAACTAACGTTTTTTAGGGATCAGCAAATCCTATTTCGCAACAATATTGCTTGTAGATATTTCAACCCGGAACCCGGAACCCGCCGCTCCACCGCGGGCATGTTCCTATTATAGTCCATGCCCATGGACGCCCCGCTGCCCCAGGTCACGACCGCTCCCGACGCCGACGCCCTCCTCCCGCCGCTGTTCGCCGGCTGGTTCGCGCAGCGGGGGTGGGTGCCGCACGCGCACCAGCTCGCCATGCTGGGCGCCGCGGCGGCGGGGGAGAGCGCGCTGCTGATCGCGCCGACCGGGGGCGGGAAAACCTTGGCCGGGTTCCTGCCCTCGCTGGTCGAGCTCGCCGAACGGCCGCGCGAGGGGCTGCACACGCTGTACGTCTCGCCGCTGAAGGCGCTGGCGGTGGACATCCACCGCAACCTGGAGACGCCGATCGCCGAGCTGCGCCTGCCGGTCCGCCACGAGACCCGCACCGGCGACACCCCCCAGGCCCGCCGCGAGCGCCAGCGCCGCCGCCCGCCGCACCTGCTGATGACCACGCCGGAGAGCCTGGCGCTGCTGCTGTCCTATCCGGACGCGCCGGCCATGTTCGCCGGCCTGCGCTGCGTCATCGTCGACGAGCTGCACGCGCTCGCCGGCACCAAGCGCGGCGACCTGCTGGCGCTGGGCCTGGCGCGGCTGGCGGCGCTGGCGCCGCGGGCGCGGCGGGTTGGGCTGTCGGCGACGGTGGCCGAGCCGCTGGCGCTCAGCGCCTGGCTGTCGCGCACCGCCGATGCCGACGACCCGGCGGTGCGGCTGATCGTGGCGCGCGGTGGGGCGGCGCCGCACATCGAGATCCTGGAGACGCGCGAGCGCCTGCCCTGGGCCGGGCACCTGGGCCTGCACGCCCTGCCGGAGGTCTACGAACGGATCCGGGGCGCCGGCACCACGCTGGTGTTCGTCAACACCCGCGCCCAGGCCGAGCTGGTGTTCCAGGCGCTGTGGCGGCTCAACGAGGACGCCCTGCCCATCGCCCTGCACCACGGCAGCCTGGCCGTGGAGCAGCGCCGCAAGGTGGAGGCGGCGATGGCCCGCGGCGATCTGCGGGCGGTGGTGGCGACCTCGTCGCTGGACCTGGGCATCGACTGGGGCGCGGTCGATCTCGTCGTGCAGATCGGCGCGCCGAAGGGGGCGAGCCGGCTGTTGCAGCGCATCGGCCGCGCCAACCACCGGCTCGACCGGCCGTCGCGGGCGCTGCTGGTGCCCGGCAACCGGTTCGAGGTGCTGGAGTGCCGCGCCGCCGTGGACGCCGTGCACGCCGGCACGCTGGACGGCGACCCGCCGGCGCCGGGCGGGCTGGACGTGCTGGCCCAGCACGTGGCGTCCACCGCCTGCGCCGGCCCGTTCGACGCCGACGCCCTGTACGCCGAGGTGCGGCGGGCCGCACCGTACGCGGGCCTCGACCGCCGCGACTTCGACGACGTGCTGGCGTTCGTCGCCACCGGCGGCTATGCGCTGGGCACCTATGACCGGTTCCGCCGGCTGGAGCGGGGCGAGGACGGCCTGTGGCGGCCGGCGCACAAGGCCGTGGCGCAGCGCTGCCGGATGAACGTCGGCACCATCGTCGCCGCGACCACGCTGAAGGTACGGCTCAACCGCGGGCCGGTGCTGGGCGAGGTCGAGGAATATTTCATCCAGGGGCTGGTGCCCGGCGACACCTTCGTCTTCGCCGGCCAGCTTTTGCGCTTCGAGGGCCTGCGCGAGACCGAGGCGTGGGTCAGCCGCGCCGCCGGCGGGGCTGAGCCCAAGGTCCCGGCCTATGTGGGCGGGCGCATGCCGCTGTCCACCCACCTGGCCGACCGCGTGCGGGCGATGCTGGCCGACCCGGCCGCCTGGGCCGGGCTGCCGGGCCCGGTGCGCGACTGGCTGGCCATGCAGCAGTGGCGCTCGGTGCTGCCGGGGCGGGACGGGCTGCTGGTGGAGACCTTCCCGCGCGGCGGCAAGTGGTTCCTGGTCGCCTACTGTTTCGAGGGGCGCAATGCCCACCAGACGCTGGGCATGCTGCTGACCCGCCGGCTGGAGCGGGCCGGGGCCGGGCCGCTGGGCTTCGTCGCCACCGACTACGTGCTGGCCTGCTGGAGCCTGCGGGAGGCGCCCGACGTGCCGGCGCTGTTCGACGAGGACATGCTGGGCTGTGACCTGGAAGCCTGGATGGACGAGTCCAGCCTGCTGCGCCGCACCTTCCGGAATGTGGCGGTGGTCGCCGGCCTGATCGAGCGGCGCCATCCGGGGCGGGAGAAGACCGGCCGCCAGGTCACCTTCAACGCTGACCTGATCTACGACGTGCTGCGCCGCCACGAGCCCGGCCACGTGCTGCTGCGCGCCACCCGCCTGGAGGCCGCCCGCGGCCTGACCGACGTGGCCCGCGTCGGCGCCCTGCTGCGCCGCGCCCGCGCCCGCCTGACCCACCGCCGCCTGGAGCGGATCTCGCCCCTGGCCGTGCCGGTGCTGCTGGAGATCGGCCGCGAACAGGTCCACGGCAGCGCCCTGGACGACCTGCTGGACGAAGCCGCCGCCGCCCTGGTCGCCGAAGCCATGCCTGCAGGTCCGACCCAGGGCGAACTGCCGATCGGGTAGGGGGTGGCCGGCACTGGTAGGTTGGGTAGAGCGAAGCGAAACCCAACACCAACACCGCAAAACTCCCACCCTCTCCAACAAAAGCGCGCCCCCACCAAACCCCCCCGTCATTGCGAGCAACGCGAAGCAATCCAGCCCCGCCCCCTCCATTGCGCAAAAACCTGCGGCACCGTCCCCGGCGGCGCCACTGGATTGCTTCGCTCCGCTCGCAATGACGCGCCGGGCCGGTACTATTTGACGTGACACCCGAATCCAGGCACACGAATCCGCCGCAGCTTTGGCCGCCGAAGCCATGCCCCCGCCCCGGCCCAGGGCGAACTGCCGATGGGGTAGGGGCGGCACTGGTAGGTTGGGTAGAGCGAAGCGAAACCCAACACCAACGCCGCAAAACCCCCACCCTCTCCAACAAAAGCGCGCCCCCACCAAACCCCCCGTCATTGCGAGCGAAGCGAAGCAATCCAGCCCCGCCCCATCCATTGCGCAAAAACCTGCGGCACCGTCCCCGGCGGCGCCACTGGATTGCTTCGCTCCGCTCGCAATGACGGGATGGGCCGATACTATTTGACTTGAACCCCGAATCCAGGCACCGCTTCACGCCCCCGACCCTCAACCCCAACCAACCGCAACCCCCGCCCCCAAACGGTTGGCGCAACAGCCCCTCCCGCAGTACAATTTTCCGTCCCCACCGCCCGTCGCACCCCGCCGCTTCGGCGGCCCATCCGCCCCGATGCACCAGCCCGAACGCACCGCACAGCCACCCGCATGAGCAACCAGCCCGACGGCCTGACCATCGCCCGCCAACGCATTGCCCACGAGGCAGAGGCGCAGACCGGCTTCCTGGACCTGGGAATGCTGGGTCTGACGGAGTTGCCGGAAGAAATTTTCCGTCTGAAACACCTGCGGCGGCTAAATCTGGGAAATTTTGATGACACCTTCGGGCGATCTTTGGCCTATCCCTTGACAGCGCAAATTAGTATTAAACATTATTTAGAGTGTTTGGTTGAATTTCCCGATATAATCAGGCTATATCTAATCAAATTCGAGCTCAAAGATTTAGATCGTATTGCCATACTGCAAAATTTGCACGAGCTTTATTGCTCTGAGACCCAGGTAAGCGATCTCAGACCACTGGCCGCCATCGCTAACCTTCAAGTGCTCGATTGTTCCAGTACCCAGGTGAGCGATCTCGGGCCGCTGGCCGGCCTCGCCAACCTTCAGTCCCTCCTTTGCTACGGGACTGAAGTGAGCGATCTCGGACCGCTGGCCGGCCTCGCCAACCTCCAGTCCCTCGATTGCTCCTTCACCCCGGTGAGCGATCTCGGACCGCTGGCCGGCCTCGCCAACCTTCAGTCCCTCCTTTGCTACGGGACTGAAGTGAGCGATCTCGGACCGCTGGCCGGCCTCGCCAACCTCCAGTCCCTCCTTTGCTACGGGACAAAAGTGAGCGATCTCGGACCGCTGGCCGGCGTCTCCAACCTCCAGACCCTCGATTGCTCCATCACCCCGGTGAGCGATCTCGGACCGCTGGCCGGGCTCGCCAACCTCAAGAAGCTTGGTTGCTCCTATACTTCCCTTGCGGTTCTGCCGCGATCCCTGTTGGACAAGCCTTCACTACAAGAACTGGTTTTGTTTGACTGCCGCCTGCCGGGCGTGCCGTCCGAGGTCCTGTCGCAGTCTTGGACTGAGAACTGCCTGGAGTCTCTTCGCGCCCATGTGCGCGATCTGGCGGCGGGCACCGTCGACGTGCCGGATGTCAAGCTGATGGTCCTGGGCAACGGCCGGGTCGGCAAGACGCAGCTCTGCCGGCGGCTGCGCGGCGAGGGCTATGACGACGCCGAGCCCTCGACCCACGGCATTCTGGTTACCGGCGCGCCCCTTCCGGCCGACAACGGGGCGGACACTCGCCTGAACATCTGGGATTTCGGCGGGCAGGACATCTATCACGGTACCCATGCGCTGTTCATGCGCAGCAGGGCCATCTTCGTGCTGGCCTGGACGCCGGACCTTGAGGATTCGCGGGAGCACGAGCATGGCGGCATGGTGTTCCGCAACCATCCGCTGGCCTACTGGGTGGATTACGTCCGCCACCTCGCCGGTCCGGACAGCCCGGTGCTGGTCGTGCAGACCCGGTGCGACCGGCCGGAAGACGACGCGCCCTGCCCGGTTCCGGAGGCGGCGCTGTTCGAGGCGTTCCGGTTCGTCAAGGTGCTGCGCCACAGCGCCCGGACGGACCGCGGCCGGGCGGCGCTGACGGAGGCGCTGGCCGACGGCGGGCTGGCTGAGGGAGCGGGAGGGGATTGCCACGATCGGTGCCGGGCGGTACCGGGTGAAGTGCCGGCTGGAGGCGATGCGCGACGCCGATGCGAAGCGGCCGCCGCAGGCCCGGCGGCGCCGCACGATCACGCAGGCGCACTTCCGCAAGATCTGCGAAGAAGAGGGCGGGGTCAGCGCGCCCGAGCACCTGCTGTCCTACCTGCACAATGCCGGGATCGTGTTCCACCGGCCGGAGCTGTTCAACGACGACATCATCCTGGACCAGGGCTGGGCGCTGGAGGCGATCTATGCCGTGTTCCATCGTGACCGGTGCTACCAGACCATCCGCCGCCTGAAGGGCCGCTTCACCCGCGCCGACCTGGACGACTGGGTGTGGCGGGAGTACAGCGCCGAGGAGCAGAAGCTGTTCCTCAGCATGATGCGGTCCTGCGGCATCTGTTTCGAACACCGGCGCCTGGGGCCCGGCGACGACGGGGAACCCGAGTACATCGCCCCCGACCTGCTGCCCGACCGGGCCGAGCTGCAGGGCGAGCTCGACCAGAAATGGGACGCCGACCGGCCCGCCGAAGAGGCGGTGTTCGACTACGCCATGCTGCATCCCGGCCTGATGCGCAGCGTGATCTCCCGGATTGGCCGGGAGGCCGGGATCGCCGCCGACTACTGGCGGGGCGGGGTCTTCGTCTATGAGACCGAAACCCGCAGCCGCGGGATGATCGAGCAGGAGATGGACGACGACTGGCGCGGCCGCATCCGCGTCCGGACCCAGGGCGGCCAGGCGGCGGAGCTCCTGCGGCGGCTGACGGCGCTGGTCGAGAAAGAGCAGAGCCGCGCCGGCATGACCCCGGCGGCGGTCACCACCACCGCCGCCCCGCGCGGCCGGCCGGCCGGCAAACCGGACGCGGCGGACAAATTGACCTTCACCCAGGAGCCGTCTCCCGCGGCCGAATGGTGCGTCTCCTACGCCTGGGGCGACGACACGCCCGAGGGCCGGGAGCGGCAGGCCGTGGTGGACCGTCTCTGCGCCACGGCCGAGGACCGCGGCATCTGCATCCTGCGCGACAAGGACGCCCTGGGCCTCGGCGAGCGCATCTCGAAGTTCATGCAGCGCATCGGCCGCGGCGATCGGGTGTTCGTGGTGCTGAGCGACAAGTACCTGAAATCGCCGTTCTGCATGTACGAGCTGTGGGAGGTGTGGCGGAACTGCCGGCAGGACGATGCGGCATTTCTGGGGCGGATCCGCGTCTACACGTTGCCGTGCGCCGCAATCTGGTCGCTGGAGGACCGGGTCGCCTACGCCGTCCACTGGCAGGAGCGGCACGCGAAACTGGAAGCCCTCGTCCGCCAGCACGGCGACGACATTCTCGGCGACAAGGGCTATCAGGAATATCGCGCCATGAAGAAATTCTCGCGCAACGTCACCGACATCCTGACGACGGCCACCGACATCCTCCAGCCGCGCAGCTTCGACGAGCTGGTCGAATACGGTTTCGACGCATGACGACCCCTGGAGGGGTGGCCTCCGGCCGCCCCGGGCGCCGCGGGCGGCGCCGCGCTGCGGGTGTACGAGCCGCGGCGTGGGGAACGGGCCGGCGTCCGTCGGGGCGCTTTTGTTGCCGTGCGGGAGTCCGTGCAGGGACGCCGGGGGCGGGAGGCGAGGCGTGTCCGGTGTCCGGAGACCGGCATGCCTGGTCGCATCGTCCATGTGTCGGCGCCTGTCGCTGTCGTGTGTTCCTATTTACGGACTATATACCTAGGACGCGGTTGCGTGTCAAGGCCTGTGGCGGGGGTGTGTGGTAGGCCCCGGGGGCGGTTGGGTGGTTGGCGGGGTGGCGGCTTGCGGCCGCTTTGGGCGCCGAGACGGCACCCCTCCATGCGCCGGGACGGCACCCCTCCGCGACGGCGCCCCCCGGTCAGGCCCACCCGGCCCCCTTGTGCCGCGGGCCGGCGTGCCAGCGGCGGAGTTCGGCCAGGTAGGGGGCGGGCAGGTGCCGGCGGCGGGCGGCGGCCAGGACGCGCTCCATGTAGCCTTCGCGCGGGCGGCCGGCCTCGAAGTGGGCGGCGACGTAGACCAGGCAGGGCAATGCGGCCTCGCCCGGCTCGACGTGCAGGTGCACGGGCAGCAGGCGCTTGCGGTAGACGTGCTCGCCGACGCCCTCGAACCGGTCGATCATGCGCTCGTCGCGGCGGGCGATCTCCCAGACCACGCCGTGGGTGCGCGCCTGCGGGTCGGGCACCACGGTGGCCATGCCGTAGCGGGTGATGCGGAAGCGGTAGCCGGCCAGCATGCCGGTGCCCAGCAGCCGGGCGCGCGGGCAGATCGCCCGGACCAGCCGGTCGTCCATGTTCAGCCCGTAGGCGAAGTGCCGGCGCACCTCGCCGGGCCGGCGCGGCGGGGCCGAGAAGGTCTTGCGCGTCATCGCGGCTGCGGGCCTCCCTCGCACGTGGGCGGGCGGCGTCGCGCCGCGGTTGCGGGTGAGGCGCGCGACCTTGCCCGCGCGCACGCCGCCGGTCAATCCGTTGCCGCCGCGTTCGGCCCCATTGGCGACGGGTGTGGATGTGCTACGGTTCGGGCGCCGGCAATCGGCCCCGCCAACCCCTGCTCGAGGACCCGTGCCATGCGCGTCGTCATCGCCATGCTGAAGCACGAGACCAACACCTTCTCGCCGGTGCCGACTCCGCTGGAGCGGTTCGGGGCGGACGGGCCGCTGTGGGGCGCGGCGGCGCGCGAGGCCTGCCGCGGCACGGGCACGCCGATGGGCGCGTTCCTGGCCCTGGCCGAGGAGGCCGGCGCGGACATCGCCACCCCGGTCGCGGCCGAGGCGTGGCCCAGCGGCCCGGTCCCCGACGACGTCTTCGAGACCCTGGCCGGCCCGATCGTCGAGGCGGTGGCGCGCGGCTGCGACCTGGTGCTGCTCGACCTGCACGGCGCCATGGTCACCGAGAGCCTGGAGGACGGCGAGGGCGCGCTGCTGGAGCGCGTGCGCACCGCCGCGCCGGGCGTGCCGGTGGCGGTCGCGCTGGACTTCCACGCCAACCTGAGCCGGCGCATGGTCGCCAACGCCACGGTGATTGCCGGCTACCAGACCTACCCGCACGTCGACATGTACGAGACAGGGCTGAAGGCCGGGCGCATCGGGCTGGCCGCCGCGCGCGGGGAGTGCCGGCCGAGCATGGCCTGGGGCCACCGGCCGATGCTGCCCCACGTCATGCGCCAGGCCACCGACGACGAGCCGATGCGCGACCTGATCGCCCACGCCCGGCAGGTGGAGGCGGACGGCGCGCTGGCCGCCACAATCTTCCCCGGCTTCCCGAATGCCGACATCCGCGACGCGGGTTTGAGCGCGGTGGTCGTCACCGACTACGACACCGCGGCGGCGGAGCTGGCCTGCGGCCATCTGCTGATCCAGGCCTGGGTGCAGCGGCGCGAGTTCGTCTATCGGGGCGAGCCGGCCGCGGCGGCGGTGGCGCGCGCGGCCAGGATGACGGAACGGCCGGTGCTGCTGCTCGACCACTGCGACAACTGCGGGTCGGGCGGCACCATGGACGTGATGACGGTGCTGGGCGAAATCCTGCGTCAGGGGCTGGAGGACGTCGCCGCCTTCGCCGTGTACGACCCGGAGGCCGTGGCGCGCATGGCCGAGGCCGGGGAGGGTGCGGAGGTGACCCTGCCGCTCGGCGGCAAGACCGCGATGCCGGCGCTCGGGCTGGAGGGCGAGCCGCTGACCGTGACCGGCCGGGTCAAGCGGCTGTGCGACGGCGCGTTCACTGTGCGCGGGCCGATGTACACCGGCGTGCGCATGACCATGGGGCGCACGGCGGTGCTCGACACCGGCGGCGTGGAGATCGTCGTCGTCTCCCGCCACCACGAGCCGTGGGACCCGGAGTGCCTGCGCTCGCTGGGCATCGAGCCGGCGGACAAGCGGTTCCTGATGCTGAAGTCGCGGGTGCACTGGCGGGCCGGGTTCGGCGACCTGGTCGGGGCGGTGGTCGAGTGCGCCGGGCCGGGCGTCGCCACCTCGGACTACGGCGTGCTGCCGTTCCGGCACATCCGCCGGCCGATGTTCCCCCTGGACCCGGAGGCGGAGGCCGAGCCGCCGGAATGATCCGGATCAGGGACAGGGGGCGCGGCGCCGCTTAACGGTTCGTTCCGGCACGGACCGCCAGGATCGCGGACGAACACACCGGGGAGCCGCCATGAACACCCTGATCGCCCTGCTCACCATTGGAGTCGCCCTCGGCCTGCTGTACGCGGCGCGCTCGATCGGCGGCCGCGACCGCCGCACGTCCGGGTGACCCGGCCGCCGCTCAGCGCTTGCACGCCATCAGCACGCCGTCGCCGACCGGCAGCAGGCACGGGTCGACCCGCGGGTCGTCGCGCACCGCGGCGTTCAGCGCGCGGATCGCCACGGTGTTGGCGTCCTGCCGCGCCGGGTCGGCGACCGCGCCGTTCCACAGCGCGTTGTCCACCAGCACCACGCCGCCGGGCCGCAGCAGGGCCAGCGACTGTTCGTAATAGTGGTGCTGGTTGTCCTTGTCGGCATCGATGAACGACAGGTCGAACGTGCCGTCGCCGCCGTCGGCGCGCAGCGCGGCCAGCGTGTCCCGCGCCGGGGCCAGGCGCAGGTCGATCTTCCCGGCGACGCCGGCGGCCTGCCAGTAGCGGCGCGCGATGGCGGTCCACGCCTCGCTGGTGTCGCAGGCGACGATGCGGCCGTCCTCCGGCATCGCCAGCGCCATGCTGATCGTGCTGTAGCCGGTGAAGGTGCCGACCTCCAGCACCCGCCGCGCCGCCATCAGCCGGACCAGCACGGCCATGAACCGGGCCTGCTCCGGCGCGATCTGCATGCGCACGATGTCGCCGAGTCGGGCGGTCTCGGTGCGCAGCTCCTGCAGCAGCTCGGGGTCCGGCGGCAGCGTGGCGGCCAGATAGCCGTACAGCGCGTCGGTCAGCGGCACGGTGCGGGTGGTCATGGCGCGGCCTCCTTCGGGGGCGGGCGGCGGGATCAGGGGCGTTTGCGCGCCAGGGTCAGCCCGTCGCCGACCGGAACCAGCACCGGCGTCACCCGGGCGTCGTCGCGGATGCGCACGTTCAGCGCGTGGACGGCGGCGGTGCGCGGGCGGGCGTCGGCCGGGTCGGCGACGCGGCCGCGCCACAGCGTGTTGTCGATGGCGACCACCCCGCCGGGGCGCAGCAGGTCCAGCGCCAGCGCGTAGTAGTCGGGGTACGACTCCTTGTCGGCGTCGACGAACGCGGCGTCGTAGGCGCCGGCGCGGCCCTCCTGCAGCAGCCGGCGCAGGCCGTCCGTGGCGGGGCCCAGGTGCAGCGCGATCCGGTCGGCCACCCCGGCGGCCCGCCAGTGCCGGCGCGCGATCGCGGTGAAGGCGTCGGACACGTCGAACGTGGTCACGCTGCCGTCCGCCGGCACGACCAGTGCGGCCAGCAGCGCGCTGTACCCGGTGAAGGTGCCGATGTCGAGCACGTGGCGCGCCCCGGCCAGCTCCAGCACGAAGGTCAGCAGCTGCGCCTCCTCCGGCGGGATCTGGTAGTGCGCCTGGGGCAGGGCGTCGGTCTCGGCGCGCAGGGCGGCCAGCGCCGGCGGCTCGCGGCATCCCATGGCGACCACGTAGTCGCGCAGGGCCTCGGGCAGGAAGGGGGAGCCGGCGGTCACGGGGCGCGTCCTCGGGCGGAGCTGGGGCACGATCATCAGACCAGCGCCGGCGCCGCCGCGCAATCTTGCATTATGCCGCCGAAGTTCATAATTTGCGGGGTGTTCCGCGGTACCGGGGCGTAGCGCAGTCTGGTAGCGCGCCTGCTTTGGGAGCAGGATGTCGGGAGTTCGAATCTCTCCGCCCCGACCAGCCCCGCCGCCGGGGGCGGACCGCGGGAACCGGCGCCGGCGGGGTGCCGAGGGTTTGTCAGGGATCGGGGGCGACCGACATGCAGGCGCGCATCTACCGGCCGGCCAGGACGGCCATGCAGTCCGGCCACGGCCGCACCCGGGAATGGGTGCTGGAGTTCGAGCCGGAAACGCCGCGGCGGCCCGAGCCGCTGATGGGCTGGACCTCGTCGGCCGACACGCTGAACCAGATCCGCCTGAGCTTCGACACCAGGGAGGATGCCGTCGCCTATGCCCAGCGCGAGGGGCTGCAGTACACGGTGGCCCCCGAGCACAAGCGCCGCGTCCGCCCCCGCAACTACGCCGACAACTTCAAGCCGCGGCCGACCTGAGCCCTGTTCCGCCGGGCCTTCGCCGGCGCGCCGCGGGAGGAGCCATGGCCCCGTAGCTCAGTGGAGAGAGCACCGGCCTTCTAAGCCGATGGTCGCAGGTTCGAATCCTGCCGGGGTCGCTTAAAAATCAATGGATTAGGTAATTGGCGGTGTTGCGTGTTGCGCGCCAACGCATTGACATCGCGCGTTCACACCGTCCGTTCCAGCCGATCCCGTTTTATGAAACTGTGGGGAGGCCGGGTGTCCTGAAATATACATAGACGCGTTACCATACCGTCTTTGCGAGCGCAGCGAAGCAATCCAGTGGCGCCGCACGCCAAGTCTACGGCATTTCGGACTCGCCACCGCCGGGACTGGGCCGCGTCGCTGCGCTCGGGGTGGCGGCATGGGTGCGGATTGCAGCGCAGCGATCCGGTCCGGCCACGCCGGCTCACCATCAGCGTCGGCCAGATCTTGCGGCGCCACTGGATCGCCGCGCTGCGCTCGCGATGACGCCGTTGGAACGGCGGCAGACGGAGGACAGGCCGCCGTTTCTTGTTAGCACAGCGAAGCAATCCAGTGGCGCCGCGAGCGCGACTCATGGCTTTTCGGGTGGGCGACGCCGGGACTGGGCCGCTTCGCTGCGCTCGCGGTGACGGCATGGTGCGGACTGTGGACGGCCGCCCGCCCCTGGGCCGTCCGGGACGCCCGCAGGCGCCGTCCCGCCGGCCGGTGAGGCACGACGCGCACCGGCCGTGCAACACGGCGCAACATCGGTGTTGCGCGCCAACGCGTTGACATCGCAGGGCAATCCGGCGGGATGCAACATTTGCAACGGTAACGGCGGCGGTTGCACGGGCGTCCGGATCGGGAACGCCGCCTGCCGCCGTGCCAACCCCGTCCGCCCTCCGCCGCTGCATCGCCGCCTCCATGGTCGTTTGATAGCCCAATATTCCTATACAGGAAAATGAACCTGCGTTCAAGCCGGTCGTAGGTCGGCCGGAGCGAAGCGACGCCCGACGCCCGACGCCGCCAACAGCGCCGCTGCGATCGCCGCGGTCCCGGTGCGGGGGCGCGCGGGGTCCGACATGCCGCGCCGGCCGAGGGGCCGTTGCCGGATTTCGCTTCGGTCTTCCCGACCTGCGGTTTTGCGCGGCCGGCGAGGATGCCTATTGCGCCAGGAACCGCTCGCCGGGCAGGCGGCGGGCCTGGCCGATGGCGGTGAGGGCGCCGAGCAGCTCCTCGACCCGATCGGTGCGGGCGCGGCGGAAGCGCCGAGCCAGCTCCGGCGCCCGGGTCGAGGCGTCCGGGGCGACCACCCACCTCTTCGACCACCGCGCGGTCCTGGCGACGCGCGACCTGTCGTGGCGAGTTGACTCGTCTGTTCCGGCGCGCCTGTGTAAGCATCCGCGGAGTACCGCCTACCGGGTCCGGGCGCGATGTCGTTCACTGTCGGCATGGACAGGCATGCAGACAGACCCCCTGGCGCCGCAGGCCGGCTGACGGTGGTCGAGACGGGCCG
>Ga0081535_100488_pt1 | contig 26502 bp, 20 predicted proteins | sample HotLakmasection3_FD_71020 | JGI IMG/M metagenome (GOLD analysis project Ga0081535, IMG submission 71020) | Hypersaline microbial mat communities from Hot Lake, Washington, USA - Section #3 (SPADES assembly) (version 2) | ecosystem: Environmental > Aquatic > Non-marine Saline and Alkaline >... | reverse complement strand
GTTACTGTAGAGGTCTGTGATCTTCTGTGCAATGTCAGAAAGCTGCTGTCTGAGTTCAGGAGGAGCCACAACTTTAACCTCGGCTCCAAAGCCTAAAATCCAGCGTCGCAAGTCGATATCTTCACAAGACCAAGCAGGCAAAGTCAGCAGGAGTCTATTAGGGTAATGAGCATCTTGACTTCTAGGAAGGCAAAATAATTCTGTTTGTGAAGCCAGATGGCCATTCAGCTTCGGTGACATCTTCATTTGGTCAGCTGGAAATCGTTGAGTTCCCTCACCAATGAAGGCAAATATCCTATCAGTAAACCAAAGCTCGATTTGAATAGAGGCGGTTGCTTGCTGATCAGGATCGTGGCTAAGAAACTGTTGCTGCATCTGTACACAACGGCCCAGGTAAAGTCCGCTACAAGCGTGCTGGAGACTTTGGAGAAGCTTCAGGGCTTGGCGTTGGTGATGGATTGATCGCTGCTTGAATTGGGATCGTCCGCGAAACAATCGATCGAGTCGCTCAAATTGCAGGAGCCCTTTTTGGGGTCCATCAGCCAACTCGTAACCGAGATACCAGGCGATGTTGCGGAAAACGATTTGTAGAGGCCAGGCCCGGAAAAAATCGTCTGGCTGCTCTTCAAAGCGACCAACGCCGCTGTAGCGTTTGAGTTCTAGCATTTGTCCCGCTTCAATTTCGGCTGCTAGGGTCTCTGGATGGCGCGCCAAGGCATCAGCGGGTAGTAACTCCGGATTGATAATCATCCGATTCGCGATCGCCCGCACCGGATACAGACTATCGAGATCATGCTGACTCCGCTGAAGGCGGTGCTGTAGCGTTTCCAGCAGTGATAAGGCCAGGGGGTCTTGAATATTTTTTGCTTGAGCCTGGAGTAGGCCAGCCATCTGAAGTAATTCGGGTTCTGCCAAGATTCCGGTACCAATAAAGTAGCCCCGACGTAGGCGGGCAGGCGGCAAAATGTCGAAAGGTTTGAGAACACGTTCGATGTCCTTACGAAGGGAGGCTTGGCAATCACCTATGAGTAGTCCTTGCCGCTGCATTTCGGCAGCAAGACTTTTGAGACTACTTTTTAGCTCAACATCCCAACAAAAGGGGTGATGGCTGATAAATCGAATGGTCAGCAACAACCGCTGAAAGGTATCCCAGTCGGAATAGGGATGAGGATTGACGATGCTCTGAAACGGGGGATAGGTCAGCGGAGCTTGAGTCGGTGTAACACTCAGAAAGCCGTTGGCTTCTAGCTAATCTAAATCTTGGGCTAGGGAGCTGGGGTCGGCATACAAACTGCCTTTTTGCTGCTCCAATACAGCGGCAATTTCATCTAGAGGAGTCGCAATTGAGAGCAGGTCTTTGCCAATCAACGGTTGTAGCCGAGCCGTATCCGTTTGGTGAAGCTCGCCTAGTCCAGGGAATTGCACCAGCAAGCCCAGGAGATGCATCAGGCGATCGAAATCCAGCAGGTTGGAATAGCGATGAAAGGTCGTTTGTTCATGCTGAGTCCGGTTAGTGCGGTTGATTGTGCTGCGAGTCAGTCGCTTGAGACGAGCATCGATTTGATCTAATGAGTGGGGTACTTTAATTGCGTAAACAGCCACAAATCCTTCCGCCGTTAGCGGTGGAAATTGCTGTAGCGCTGTGTACTGGCAGTCAATGACAGCAGTTGGGACTTGGCGATCGCGCTGCTGGTTCCATTGGTGGCAAGTCTCTAAAGGTGTTTTTAACTGCCAGCCCACCCACTGAGGAGCTAAGACTTTAAGTTTCTCGATCAGTCCCATCCGCCAAAGTCGCTGAGCGTTAGTCGCATCGTAGATGACGCTGTGTCTTTGTTTCAGGGCACTCCGAATTTGATCCAGTACGACCGCTTCAATCTCAGGCCAGTTTCCTTGATGGGTTTCATCGCCGTATAGCGCCCGACGAATGCTATCAGTAGACACAATCTGGCTGTGGGGTAAGCGGGCCTGCATTTGCTGCGCCAGGGTGGACTTGCCACTACCGGGCGGACCGATCAGCATATGGCAAAGGACGTTGTCGGACATGAAGCGAGGTCTCTAACCAGCGGATGCCATTATTTTATGAGCCAGCTTGTAGCCAGCAAGATTTCAAACGCGATTGTCAAACATTCTGCTTTGAGCCGCATGCAGGATTAAGGGCCATGTCTAGTTATAAATACTTACTAAGTCTTTTGAAGAGATATCGCTTCTTGCGGATAAGTAGTGGTGATTTGGGTATTCAGGAGTAGCTGGATTTTCGTCATTCGCATTAAGTTTCACAATTTCTGCAATGCATTATCCATACTGAGCAAAGTTGCTACTTGACTGAGCGGTGGCTGGTCGAGTTTAGACGATAGAGGCACAACACGACGATGACTCAACTCTTCTGGCAAGCCAAAATCTGGGGACTCTTGCATGATCCAGCGCTAAAAGCATTGCACAATAACCAAGGACGAGGGGGTAATAGTTTCTGGCGTGATCTGGCAGTGATGCAGGATTGGGTACAGAACGAGTGGGATCCTGAAGAGTCTGGTGGTAAGGCGCTTCAACATATTCATTTGGCAGACTATATTGCCTCAGCTAGCGATCGCGGGGCTGTCGGCAGCCTCTGTATTTCGATGAACTATGGCGAGCAGGGCTTAGAAACTCGTCATCTACTGAGTGCTAAGTCACGTCATCTAAAAATCAGTGATGCGGCCCATGCCAAGCTCATGGAACCCAAGCGCAGTGATTTTTTGACTGAGTTGGAGGGGACTCTCCTACCAGAGACCATCAAAACAGAAACCGATGCCCGCAAGGTGTTTTGGTGGCTATGGCGTTGCTTGCCAGTGAGAACTTGCGAAGCATTTGACAACGACCAGTCACTGTTGCTGATGCCTGCAGAAACGCGATTACCGGATAGCTCTATTTGGGATCATGCCAGCATTACAGCGGCGCTTTCTGGAGCATTGACAGGGTTTAACCTAACTGCTGAAGATGTAGAACGCTGGTCAACGAAAGAGAGCCAGAAAGAACTCCCTCATCTCGTTTCCTTCACCTTCACGCCTATTCAAGAACTCATTAAGGCTAGCCGCAAAATGCGGGATTTCTGGGCCGGTTCGTGGATTTTGCATTACCTCTCGGCGCGAGTATGTTGGGCACTGGCTTGGCAGTACGGGCCAGATAGCGTGTTATATCCCAGCCTATTTCAGCAGCCCCTGATTGATCACTGGCTGTTGCATGGGGTGCCAGGCACTAACTTTGCAGGCTGGGAAGCGGACTTTACCGACTGGGTGCCAGAACGTAAGCAACCTGAACTCCTTACAGCCGGATTCCCGAATGTCATCGTGCTGCTGTTGCCAGAATCAAAGGTGGAAGCGGCAATGCAATATGCCAAAGCGACGCTAAAACAAGAATGGCTACGGCTCGGCAACCTGGTATTCAGCAATCTTCAAAATGAAAAGCGTTGGATGCCAAACCTAACGAAAGATCATAAAACCTGGGAAGGGTGGCTGAATAGCCAGTGGCAGACTTACTGGAGTGCAGTGCCGATTGGAGATGATGCTGACAAGCTTAAAACGGCAGCGCTAGATCTGAACCGCAATCAAGAGCTTGAAGAGTGGCTGCAAACGCTGTACGAACTCTATCGCGTTGCTCAGCCTGAGCCCAGTCAGCAACACAAAGAGCAGTCAGAAAAAAAGCCAAAAGAGCAGCCAGAAGCCCTGCCCCCATTCACGCCCGAAGAATTAAACTTCTTGCGGGAAGCCTTCAAGCAAAAGCAGGGGCGATTCAGCGTTAATGTTGGCTCCTGGTGGCCTTATGCCTTTGCCAGCACACGGACAGCCCTAGCTGGAGCCAAAAATGCGCGGAATTGGACGTTGCCGACAGCCTTTGGAGGGCGATCGACCATTTCGGGACTTGGCCCAGTTGTCCACCCTGACTCTGACTATTTGGCAGAAACAACAGTCAAGCGGCTCTGGCAGCACCGTGCCGGAATATTTGATGGCAATGAACAGCTCAACGCGACAGAAGTTCTCAAGCGCGGTTTACATCATATTTTGCAAGAACTTTTCAAAGTTGGTGAAGCAAACAAGGTTGATGAAGCAAAGATTACTGCTTTCTATCCTGATTTGACTGCCGGAGTGGCTGGATATCTGCGAACTCATCAAGATAAAGATGAGCATGTTCGAAATTTTGCTAAGGCAGGTCGTGCTGTTGAACAAGCGATTCAAGCGACTGGAGGACAACTGAGTCGCTCTCTTGGACAAGCTTGGGGCATTCCCTGGATCGATGATGACCCACAGGTCCGATTGCGCCCTCACCATTCGCGACTGTTGAATGCAGGCTGGCTATTGGAGGAAGTCGAAAGTTCAGAGATCGACCAGCTAGAAAGGCAGATTGAACAGGAGCAAGATCCACACATTATTCAAGATTTACGACAGGAATTAGCCGCGATTCGCCAAGGATACCGCCGAACCGTGCAGCAGGTTGTTGATCGCTACTATCCCAGCAATTCACCCGCTGATTGGTATGTGCTGGCGGCTGGTGACGGCGATGATATGAATGGCTGGCTCAAGGGCAAATATATGAAGTCTTATGGGGACTATATGCCGTCAGGGCTGGCAGAGAAAGTGGAGCAAAGTAACTTACCGGATAATCTCAAGACCGCCTTTAAGGAGTTCAGCACGAATGTCAAAAAAAGGATGGGGCCAGCGACGTACAATGCTCTATCGAGAGCCTTGCTAGACTTTTCCAATCAGTTGGTGCCTTACCTGACGGAACAGCGCTATGCCGGGCGATTGATTTACGGGGGTGGCGATGATGTGCTGGCCTACACCAACCTGTGGGAGTGGGATGACTGGCTTTGGGATATTCGCCAGTGCTTTAGGGGTGAAACAGACCCAGAGGCAGGGCGGATTAACCAGCTTAAGGGCTTTGCTGCGCTCTCCAAGGACTATTTCGACAGCGGAGATGACTATTGGCACTGGCAAGGGGAAACCGAATCTACCCGATTGCCCAAACGGCCTCTATTCACGATGGGGCAGGATGCCAGCATCAGCTTTGGGGTGGTGATTGCTCATCACTCGGTGCCGCTAGCGATCGCCCTTGAATCGCTCTGGCAAGCAGAAGCCGAGGCAAAAGCTCACTTTTCTGTAAAAGGAGATCCGAAAACTGCCAAGGATGCCGTTCAGGTGAGAGTGCTTTACGGCAATGGCAATCAACTGGTCTCGACTGGCAAATTTGCTGTATTCGACCAGTGGCGATCGCTCCTCACGCAACTCGACAATCTGGAACCCTCTCTATTCGAGCAGGCCGCCAGTGTCTGGCAACAACATCCTGCTCCGGTTGAAGCTGCAATTCAACCTTGGGTGACGGCCTTTTGCGATCGCCGCGATTTCTTTGCCGGTCGTGATGATGCTAAGGACGGCTTTGCTCAAGCCTTGACTACATGGCTAAGGGAATTGTGGAACACAACCGAGGATGACTCGGAAAAACGTCAGAGCGAAATTGTGAATTGGCTGAAGCTCGCTGCCTTCGTTCTGCGGAAGCGACAGATTAATCTGCCAGGAGGTGACCAATGATTGCGACAGCCCCTAATCCCGCAACGGCCTCCGCAGGCTCCCCTCGTCCCCAACATTGGTATACCCTCACTCCTCTGGATGTTTTGCTGTTTCGAGACGCCAAACCCTTTACCCCTGGCGAACGCGCCTGGGCCGGGAGTGTATTTCCCCCAAATGGCCACGCTCTAGCGGGAGCTATTCGAAGCATTTTGCAAGCCAAGCATGAAATGCGCTTAACAGGGCCATTTCTTTGTTATCACGGACAGTTACATTTGCCCCGTCCGCTGAATTATGTCGGTGATCAGCGGCTGGCACCGTTAGAGTGGCTCGATCCGTCTCCTCGACTGAAGTGGGACAAGCAGATGCCCATGCCGTTAATGACATCGCAAAAACAGTCTGTGTTTGAGGACAAGCCAGAGACAGACACGCTCCGCAAGTTTCTTGAAGCTCATCAGGTGCTCAGACTGCTCAACGGTGAGTCCCTGACGAAAGCAGATTGGCGTTGCCCTTCCGGCATAGATCCTGAACCGTGGGATGTGGAATCCCGTCCCCATAATTCCATCGAGCCGGGGCAGCGTACGGTCAAAGACAGTGACGGCTATTTTGTCGAAAATGCTATCCGACTGCACCCAGGCTGGAGCCTGGCGATCGCACTGGATGAAGACACGCACAATCGGTTACAGGCGATCGGCGTTCCTACCACGATGCGATTGGGCGGTGAGGGGCATCGGGTGCTAATTGAGCGGGCTGATTTGGATGAGCAGTGGCAACAGCTTCAGGCAATGTCTCAGCAAAACTATGACCAGGCTGAAGCCGCATTGGCAGGAGATCCCAGCCAAGGGCGATCGCTGGCCTACTTGATCACTCCTGGAGTCTTTGAGCGCAATCGCAATGGTGTGGCCACCTGTCGCGCCTGGCCCTGGGAATGGAACTTGGCCCAGGTGTCGAATAAAAATCAAACCTCTGGGCCATTGGTCAGTGTGGTGACTGACCGTCCGGTACCCATTAGTGGCCGCTGGCTTAAAGACGGGAACAGTATTCCCGCTCCCCAAGTGTTTGCCGCCCCCTCTGGCAGTGTGTATTACCTCGCCCGCCCAGAGGGGCTGTATCAGGATCAACCAGATTATCCGAAGACTTACAAGTGGCGGCAGCTTGGTTACTCAGAACTACTTTGGATTTCCTATGGAGCGACTCAATCATGATTGAAGACTTGGTTTATCTCTATCTCCTTTCTCCGCTCCATACGGGCGGCACCACCCAGGAAGGTAACCTGTTGGGCATTGCCCGTGAATCTCATACAGAACTGCCCTACATTCCGTCGAGCAGCATTCGAGGACGCCTGAGAGCTGCTACACCCGAAGCGCAACGCTCAGGTCTCTGGGGTAACACAATCGACGACGTCACTAATGGCGAGGATGAAAATCTGACTCAGGGAAATGTATGGATTGGCGACGGCTCGATTCTCTGGATGCCGGTACCGTCTCTGAGTCATGGCGTAATTTGGGTGAGCAGCCCCATGCTGCTAAGACGTTGGGCTAGGTTCAGCAAAGTTGAAGCCGAAATCCCGACGGACTACTCGACCAATCTTGGTAACCAGAAACCGGTGTACCTGAAGGATGCCATCCTACAACCGGACAACTTACAGGGCTGGAATACCTGGAACATCTTTGTTCCCCAGACTGAGCAAGCTAAGGGAATTGAGCGAGTGTTGGTACTGCCCGATCAGCATTGCGCCACGCTGATTCAAATGGCGCTGTGGCGGCAGGTCAAAATCAAACTGGATGAACACAAAACTGTAGATGGAGGCTTTCGCTATGAAGAGGCCATCCCGCCCGATACGCTGATGTACTTTCCTTGGGGTATTACGGCGCAGGCTAATGGCCGAGGGAATAATGCCAAGATTGATTTCCAAGGCTTGATAACTCAGCACGACATTTTGCAAATCGGTGGCCAAGAAAGTCTGGGTCGGGGCTTTGTTCAGACCTGGCTAGATGAGAATTAAGGAGGGCATCATGCAAATTTTTGATCCGCGCACCATGAGCACGCCTGTCTATGAGGCCCTGCATGAGTTAAGGCATCAACCTAGTCAAGACGATACTCGTCTTAAAGAACAAAAAAATCAGGCGGTAGAGCTGTATACATACCTCTCAACCTGGGGACTCATGCGCCTCAAAGCAGAGGAAACAGCACTCAGTCAGGAAGGCAAAAAGCAAGTAGTGAAAAAGTTCTTTCAGTGTCTGGAAACGATTTCTGGGAAGGAAGGGCTAACGACTGCTGATGGACTAGAAACCATCAAACGGCTCGATGCTGATAACTATTTAGGGCTGACAGGACTAGGACTGAAGATTGCTCAGGAATTCAGCTTTTGGGCAACAGCGGTATACCACGATGTGAAGGGAGAGGCATAAATGGTGTTTGATCGCCCGAAAAAAACGGGGGCCGGTAAGCCTTCTCCGATGAGCCGTCCTGGTGCGAAAGAGCAATCGGGGAAGCCCAAAAAGGTAATTACAGTGGGTGCCAATCGGGATGGCTCTGGTTCTGGTGGCAACCGAGGACGGGGCGGTAACGGTGGCGGTGGTCGTAATGATGGTAACGGCGATGCTCCCTCACCCTGGTTACAGCATCCGTTAGATCCGCATCCTGACCCAACGCCTACAGCTAGTTTTGTAGAATATCTGCGCTGGATGCGAGCCTATCAAAAAGACGATGGCACCAAAGATGCCACTAAAGTCCAGATTCTGCAAATGGCGGAGGAGAATGCGAACTACCGCGATCGCCTAACGACTCTGACCAACCGTACCAAGCTTATTGCTGGTGAGGAGAACACGTTTCAGGTGCGTTGCCTGTGGCGGATTCGCGTCGGCGGCCATCGGGGACCAGAGAGTATCTTGCTGCCTGCTTTTGACGCTCTAGGAATGCCCTACATTCCTGCCAGCACACTGCGCGGTGTAGCTCGCACTCAGGCGATCCGCGAACTGATGGAGCAGGAAGGGATGTCCTGGCGGCAGGCCGAGGAAACCATTGCGCGTCAATATTTTGGCTATCTGGACAGCAAGAAGAGTGAGGAGCGATCGGGTAAGGTCATTTTTCTGGATGCTTATCCCCTGCCCCAGCAGTCTGGCAATGGGGGCGGCCTGGCGATGGACATGGCGAATAATATCTGGCGATGGGAAGAAGGCACTCTTGACTACTCTCCTAATCCCAATCCATTTTTCTCTTTGGAAAAGGCAACGTTTTTAATGGGCATTCGCCCGACTACGAATTGCGATGAAGGCATTCTGGCTAAGGTGAAAGGCTGGCTCAGTCGGGGGTTGTCTGCGGGTATTGGCTCCCAGGTGAACACAGGCTACGGCAGTCTGGTTCGTGCTGGCGATTCTAAAACCGAAGCTGAGTTCTTTAGCTTTGACTTTGCTTTACAAGGGCAACTAATTCACGGAAAGCAAAAGTATAGAGATGTTTATTCTCCTTTTCAGAAAAACCGTGACGGTACTTTGCGCACTGATAACAGAGGCAACTTAAAGGTTGATAGCTCCTCAGACGCTGAAGTGCGTCCAGTAGCGTTTAAGTCAATGCTGCGCTATTGGTTTCGCACCTTTGCGCGGGGCGTATTGCCATCCCGAGAGGTGCAACGGCTGGAGGGGGAACTCTTTGGCGCGATCAGCCCTCGGCAAGAACGGGGCAAGATTGCGGTCAGAATTGCCGATGGTCGTATTGTGCAGAAAGAAGCCCGACCGACTCGCCAAGGGCAAAACGATCCCTGTGGTGAGCAGTCAGGACGCTTGATTCTCGCCTATTCCTCTGAAGCTCCAGCTAACCAACGGCGCGATATTGAAACACTGATGAGCAACCTGACCTGGATGATGTGTCACCTGGGCGGCATTGGTCAGGGAGCGAGACGCCCTTGCTATTCGCGGAAAAACCGAGAGCGGGCACCCTGGTGGCGCGGCTCAACCTTGATTCCCGATACAGAAGACTCATTCTGGAATCTTCCGAGCAATGTACAAGGCTTTCAAGAGCTATTCCGCCGACGATTGCAGGTGTTTTATGAAGCTTTGGGCAGATTAGCCGATCGCCCCATCAATCCCCGTCAACCACTGGACGCTGGACGAGTGAGCCGAGATCGCTGGACGGATGCAGTTGACCAACACTGTCACATCATTGTTTGTCGGGGTGAGGAAGACTTTGGTAAGCCCTATCCGCTGGCCATTTTGCACAGTGATGAGTTCAAGGTGCGCGATCAGCGCAACAACCTGGACTATGACGGCCATCTCTGCGGTCAGGTGCGTGGTGGTGTCAAGCCTTCTCCAGTGTGGATTGCAGATTTGGGTGACTATCAAGTCGTAACGGTGTTTGGCGCGACTCATGATCCACGCCAGCAGTATGTGCATGAGTTGAGACAGCGCACTGACCGCATTAACTATGCCCAAATTTTTCCGTTTAACTGATTCTCTTATTGCGGAGGAACCGATTATGTTTGGTGGAATGCGGGGCGACCCTAGAGTCAAAAAAATGTTGGATGCTTTGGAATTAAGGTATTCAGTTGATAACGACGGCGACTTTAAAGTGATGGTGGAGTTTGAGGATGGCCGATCTCAGGTGGCCTTTATCGACTCCCAAACCCAGTTGTTGGGCGACTTTGAAATCCGGGAGGTCTGGTCAGTTGCCTATGTTTCCGAAGGGTATCTGGACATTGATACGGCCAACACCTTGCTCATGAAAAACTATGAGTTAAAAATTGGTTCTTGGCGGTTGATTCCGGGGGGAGACAACACTTATTTGGCAACCTTCTGCATCCAAATTGCCGCCGATTGTGACCCCAACTCATTCTGGCGTACCCTGGCGATTGTGCTGCAAACAGCGGACGAAATGGAAGCCAAACTCACCGGAGCCGATCATTTGTGAGGCCAAGTTATTCTAAATTAGTATGCAAACGACTCCCCCCCCCTCTCAGTGCAGATTTGGCCGCAACCCTAGCGACCGGGAAGCGTCTATTGGTAGAGCAGTATGGCGATCGCCTTCAAGCGGTCATCTTGTTTGGTTCGGCGGCTCGTCAGGCCCTTACCCCCGACAGTGACTTGGACTTGCTGGTCGTTCTGCGACCGCCCTTTGAGTACTTTCAGGAACTGCGGACTCTCGTGGATGTGCTCTATCCCCTCCAGCTAGAGTCTAGCCATTGGATTTCGGCCAAACCCGCTAGCCAAACAGAGTTCATCGCCGGTACGAACCAGCTTTACCGCAATGTTCAGCAAGAGGGCATTCCATTATGAGTCGTGAGGACGAAATTTCAGAGTAAGTGTTGCAGCACGTTCAATAACTCCTTGACAACCAGTAAAGGAACAGCCAAAAGCAATGAAAACCCTGATGATCACCGTCGGTACTCGCCAGGTCGGTTGGCGCTGCTGCGACGGCATAGTACGTAGCTTTGGGGCCGATGGTGATCGCGGTCATCCGCCCCACATTGACCAACTCTATGCCGAGTTCGGCCTAGAACGAGGCCACCACGACAATATCGCCAAAGATGAGTTTCGCTGGGCCGCACGACATTTGGGTGAAATAGCGTATCACCAGTGCGAACAGACACAAGACTTCAGCTGCGTTGAACTGCTGATGGATGGCGTAATTCTTGCCCAGAAAGTAGAGCATGACTTGAGCCATGTGATTTTGTGGGGTACCGACCAACCCGAAACCACCCCGTGGAATTTCCGCCGGGGGGATACCCTCTGGCTGGCCCGGCTGATGGCTGGTCACATTCAGCAGCGTTATCCCCAACTAAAGGTGCTGGTATGGAATCCCGTTGTGGCAGTGAACCAGGTCGCAGACATTCAAAAGCAATTGCAAGGTTTTTTAGTCACCTATGCCTTACAGCAAGGGCTTCAATCTACAGAAGAGTCATTCACACTGCAAATTCAGACCAAGGGATCTGCGCCTCAAATCGCCAGCAGTCTGGAAATTTGCGCGGCGGCTCTGATGCGTCAGTGTGGTGTCGAGCAAGTGATTCCGGTAGAACCAGAACCTCTTTTTGAAACTCTGGACGTCACAAAAAAGATTAGCCGTGCTCACCATGCCCAGGACTTTACGGTTGTGAGTTTAGGGCAGTACTTCTGGCCTGTGGAGCGAGAGCGTATTCTGTCGGCCTGGCAGCGGGGTGACTTTGCCGAAGCAAAGGTATGGCTTGAAACTCACCGAGATCGCTATCAAGCTCTCTACAACCTGGCAGGACATCTGGCCCTGGCTACCAACTGGCAGTGGCAAGAAACCCTCAAAGCTTTGCAGGGCATAGGCTGGATTGATCGCCCTTCGACCAAACAACAAGCGAGTAAAGCGTTGCGTAAGCAGTGGCGAACAGCGATTGAGGCGCAATACAAAATAAATGAGACGGCTGAGAGCAAGTTCCTTAAGCTCTGGGAGTCGCGCCTGTTGGTGTACCTGAACCTGAACCGCCAGAATCATACAGCGGCATTCATGCAAACCATTCAAATCGTCGAACGTCTGCTCTTTTGGCGCTACCAAACAGAAGACTGGATTAAGCACGGCTATTTGGTTCCTCGGGAAGGGGAAAAAGCCACCTGGGGAACGACTTATCCGGCGTCCTTCGGTGAGTTGATTCGCGCTTGGAGGAAACAGGCTCAGGTTTCGGACACAGATCCCTTTTTCAAAAGTCTGATTTGGGCTAATCGCAAACGCAATGGCATTGTCCATGACAATCAATCTGTCACTCGTTATGAACTCTCCAAGTTTGTCGACCTTCCCGAAGACTCTCCAGAACCCGTTATCTATCAAGCAATAGAGCACATGCTAAAGCAGTTTTGCCCAGGTCAATGGCCCATGCCAGAACGCACACTCCTACAGGATCTCTACGATTGGGGACTACAGCAGCTTCAGGCTGATACTGCCCGCTAGTCTTTATCCTTTAACCTGATTTATGCACCATGAACGCTACACTCATCGCCACCATTGGCACCCGCGACCTGATGTTCCAGACCCAGTCGGGCGACTGGTACAACATCGGCGACGACCAGCTCCGGGGCACCTTCATCGGTGAGCAGGCCGAAGTACTCGCTGACTTAGGGCAGGATCTGCTCACCTTTCGCGATTTGACTCAGTTTTTGGTTAAGCACATTGACCAATACCGATCGCGCATTCGCCCCGTGATTACCGGCAAATTACTGCAAGCTCGTGCCCAGGACATTACAAAGGTATTTTTGATCGGCACAGACCAACCCGAAACCGTTGTTCAGCGAGAGAAAGATACGATTCATGCTTGTTACCTATTCAAAGCCTGGTTGGCTGACCAACATCCCCACATTGAGGTCAACATCATTCCTCTCGGTGAAGATGGCACCAATCCCAGCGACTTTGAAGCGATGTTTCGCTGGTGGCAAAATACTTGGCCAACTCTAATTGAAGCAGATAGTTCAGATCCAATGTGGCTCTGTATTAAGGGGGGCGTCGGGCAAACTTCTGAATCAGGCCGTATCTCGGGTTTAAGTCGTTATGGCGATCGCATCCAGTTCTTCGAGTTCCAACAAAAACGAGACCAAAACCGCCACGGCATTCCGTCAGATTACACCGGCCCCTTTTCAGGTACTTACTACTTGTGGAGCCGGACTCAGCAACAGGCTCTCAAATTACTAGAGCGGTACGACTATGCCGGTGCCTATGATGTTCTGGCACCTTATATCGGGCAAGATTCTAGTGGTTTTGGGGCAATTCCAACGTGGCTGCAAGCTGGTATGGCTTGGAATAGGGGTGAGTTTTCAACCTTTTTTCAACGAGCAAAAAGTACGCTGCCGCCATCAGCCCAAAAGCAAGGAAAACAATGGTGGTGGATGGCCTATGAACAAGCTCAACTGGCGGCGATTCGGCTAGAACAAGAGAACACTGCTGAAGCAATGCTCCATAGTTTTCGAGCCGTGGAAGGAACCATTTGGGAATGGATGGAAACGCATATTCCTGACTATATCGATCAGCCAGATAACCGCTATCCCCAGCTCTTAGACAGTGTTCTTGAACTTTATCCCAGCTTGCGGCCCAAATTTGTAGACCGACAGACGCAAACCTCGTTAGTCTCTATCAATCTTAATGGCTATATTCAGCAAGCATTGATCGAGGTCGCTATTCCAGCGGCTCTGAGCCATCAAGACCTCCAGAGTTTTTGGCGAAAAGAGAATCGAGAGCGTCGCAATGCTTTATCCCATCGATTAGGTGGGATCTCTCAAAAGGCTCTATTTCAGGCGTGGGGAGTAGACATCAGGGATGCCGTTGCCTGGCAGCAGCGTATGGTGAACTGTCTGAACGTGATTACCAACCAATCCATGAAATCTCTAGAATGCACCAGTTTGTTTATGCAAGTTCACCCAAAGGTGCAAGCCGCGATCGCCGCCTATACCCCTCCGCACCAAATCTAACTCGCCGGAACCCTGCGCTGGGGTATCTGTACCGAGGGCTCTTTCGTCATTCGCATTAAAACTCTCGCCATCGCCATTACCTCTGGCTACGGTGGAAGCAATTCGCTTCTACGGAGTCTTTCGCGATGATTATTTCTCAAAGAGCTGCCTTTATCCGCAACGTGCTTATGTCGGGCACCAACGGGGCCATTACCTTGGTCATTCTGTTGATTGCTCCTCTGGGGTTAGCGGCTGTATGGATCAACACCCTGCTGGTGGTCGCCGCTAGCTTTGGCACCGCTACCCTGAGCGATCGCGTCATCCTGTTCTTGCAGCAAGGCAATGCTGACAGTCGGATTAATTTACAGGTGCAGCCGCCTACTCGGGGGCCAGTGGTGCGCCGCGACGACCACGACTCGCCGCAGAGATAGGGCCATGCAAGTGCTGTATGTTTCTCGGCAGGGCTGTTACTTATCCCTGCGCCAGGAGCAAGTGCTGATCAAGCAAGGAGATGAGGTCCTTCAGGCGGTGCAATTGCCGCTGGTGGAGCAGATCTTGATTTTTGGTAAATCTCAGGTAACGACTCAGCTGATTCGGGCTTGCCTCTGGCGCGATATCCCCATTGTCTACTTGTCGCGTATGGGGTTTTGCTACGGTCGGATCTTGCCCATCTCTCGTGGCTATCGGCAGTTGGTGCGCTACCAGCAAGATGTCGGTTTTCCCCATCGTTTGCTCACGGCCCGAGCGATCGTCAGGGCAAAGCTGAGAAACGGTCGAGTGTTGTTGTTGCGGCAACAGCGGAAGCGATCGTCGACTGTTTTGGAGCAGGCGATTCAAAGCCTTGATTATTTGAGTCACCAGGTCTCCCAGGCTGAAGCTCTCGACCAGTTGATGGGGCTTGAAGGGGCGGGGGCGAGCGCCTACTTTGGCGCGTTTGCCGAATGCCTGAATCATCCGGCCTTTACGTTTACCTCGCGCAGCCGTCGGCCTCCTGGGAACCCGGTCAATGCGCTGCTCAGTTTTGGCTACCAGGTGGTGTGGAATCATCTGCTGAGTCTGATCGAAATTCAGGGGCTTGATCCCTACATGGCCTGTTTGCATGAGGGTAATCATCAACATCCGGCTTTAGCGTCTGATCTAGTTGAGGAATTTCGGGCTCCGATTGTCGATTCACTGGTGTTGTACTTGGTGAACCGTCATATTGTCGATGCTGATCAGGATTTCGACTTTCGGGATGGAGGCTGTTTTCTCAATGACTCAGGGCGGCGCAAGTTTTTACAGGCGTTTGTACAACGTATGGAGGAACCCCTCACCGCAGAAGATGGTACGCAACACCCTCGGTGGCACCTATTATCGCAACAGGTGAAAGCTTATAAGCAGTTTGTCTATGATCCAGTTCGTTCTTACCACCCTTACCAGATTCGCTGATGCTGCTCTATGTTGTCACTTACGATATTCCGTCGAATAAGCGGCGAAAGAAGGTATCTGATTTGCTGGAAGGGTATGGGCGGCGGGTGCAGTACAGTGTCTTTGAATGCCTGCTTTCGGCGAAAAAATATAACGAACTACAAGAACGACTTCGGCCCAGAGTCAATCTTGAAGAAGACAGCGTTCGTTTTTATCCTTTATCTAAGCATACGTTGCCTCAGGTGGAGGTCTGGGGAGGGCTGCCCTTAACCGAACCTCCTAGTTCAACCATTATTTGAGTCTGCGAGGGATAGTTGAAATTGCCTGAACCTCAGAATTGCGTTGAAACCCTCGATTCCCTAGTACAAGAGGGTTTGAGTGTGATTGCTGATAAGACTTTTGCTGTTCTTGTCTCCCAACTCGGTGGTGGTTCGCAATGCCCTACTGGATCTCCCATCACATATGGGTTTTAATAGGGTAGCCTCCTCACTCGCTGAGGAAACTAATTGAATGGAAACAAGCTTTCTCTATCGGGGAGGTAGACTACCAGCTTTGTACTCCTCACTCGCTGAGGAAACTAATTGAATGGAAACCTTGGTAAAAGTCTACTGTGACAACACAGTAGAAGATACTCCTCACTCGCTGAGGAAACTAATTGAATGGAAACCATAGGGAGCGTACTTAGGAAAATCCTCCACAGTCTCACCTCCTCACTCGCTGAGGAAACTAATTGAATGGAAACATAGGAGACAGACAGCTACCCATGCCCTTGTTTCTCACTCCTCACTCGCTGAGGAAACTAATTGAATGGAAACTCTTATCCTCTGGAATATCTAAGACAAGGATATTGCTCCTCACTCGCTGAGGAAACTAATTGAATGGAAACCCTCAATCGTGGTGCATAGGTAGCACAAGTCATGAGTGTCTCCTCACTCGCTGAGGAAACTAATTGAATGGAAACTTCGGAGCAAGGCTCGACTAGCCCATACATTCCGTAGTTGACTCCTCACTCGCTGAGGAAACTAATTGAATGGAAACCAGGATGGACAACCTCAGGATCAGGGATTACAGGAGTAACCTCCTCACTCGCTGAGGAAACTAATTGAATGGAAACTAGACTAGGGTGCCTCCCCTAGTCTTAGGACGTGGAACTCTCCTCACTCGCTGAGGAAACTAATTGAATGGAAACCTCTCTACTATGGTTTTAGGCCTGCCCGTGTGAGAGCAGCCTCTCCTCACTCGCTGAGGAAACTAATTGAATGGAAACAATCGGGGACTTTAAACCAATAGCTTAGTCCCAAATTCCTCCTCACTCGCTGAGGAAACTAATTGAATGGAAACAGTTAAACTTCTCGATTTGATACATCGAGCTTTTGACTCCTCACTCGCTGAGGAAACTAATTGAATGGAAACCCAGTCTCCCAGGCCCCTATCTATTCGAACTATTTGCTCCTCACTCGCTGAGGAAACTAATTGAATGGAAACCAAAATCAGAAGCACTGTTCGTAAGTAGAAAGTCAAAGACTCCTCACTCGCTGAGGAAACTAATTGAATGGAAACTATTCCATGCTTGGCAGCTCTAATATATATCCTCCCCTCCTCACTCGCTGAGGAAACTAATTGAATGGAAACATTAGAACCCGGCAAATTGAAAGCATCAGACATAGCCTCCTCACTCGCTGAGGAAACTAATTGAATGGAAACGGTTGTCGGTTAAGAAAGCCTCACCCTCCATAACCACTCCTCACTCGCTGAGGAAACTAATTGAATGGAAACTCTTTAAGGCCAGGCGCTTGGTGTCCACAGTCACGGTCTCTCCTCACTCGCTGAGGAAACTAATTGAATGGAAACTCTGTTCAAGTACTTGAGCCGTCGCTACTCTAAGGGCTTCTCCTCACTCGCTGAGGAAACTAATTGAATGGAAACCGCGCCTGGAGGTAAGCGATCGCCTCATTCAGTTCTTCGCTCCTCACTCGCTGAGGAAACTAATTGAATGGAAACGTGAGCACTGTAGAGCCATCAGCGGTCTTGGTGGAGCGGTCTCCTCACTCGCTGAGGAAACTAATTGAATGGAAACTCGAAAGCGGACTCGATATTGTCTTGGTGTCTTTCCTCCTCCTCACTCGCTGAGGAAACTAATTGAATGGAAACTTCAAGTAAGCGCCTTGAAGACACTTAATGCCCGCCCTCCTCACTCGCTGAGGAAACTAATTGAATGGAAACCTCTTCCTCTGTGCCGTGGACGACGGCGAGGAGTAATCTCCTCACTCGCTGAGGAAACTAATTGAATGGAAACTAGACAATCTGAAGCTGATTGCGATAAATGAAGCAATTCCTCCTCACTCGCTGAGGAAACTAATTGAATGGAAACGTCAGAGATACTCTCTACCTCGAGGACAATTAGCACTCCTCACTCGCTGAGGAAACTAATTGAATGGAAACACCCTGACCTTCATAGGTCAGGACGTACTTAATAAGAGCTCCTCACTCGCTGAGGAAACTAATTGAATGGAAACCACCAAAGGTGCACACCACTCGGCCAAGCCCGTACCCACCTCCTCACTCGCTGAGGAAACTAATTGAATGGAAACCGCTCGACACCTCGTGCGTCGCCGACGCCGGCCCGCCCCTCCTCACTCGCTGAGGAAACTAATTGAATGGAAACCCGGCGGGTGGCACGGGCCATCCTTGCCGTTCTGGCTCCTCACTCGCTGAGGAAACTAATTGAATGGAAACCTGTATTTCGTACTCAGATAGAGGAGTATCAGCGGCATTCTCCTCACTCGCTGAGGAAACTAATTGAATGGAAACCAAGGTTGTAGAACTTCTTGCGGTTGAATCGAGCTTCACTCCTCACTCGCTGAGGAAACTAATTGAATGGAAACGTTCTGGGTGAAACTGCACATCGCCAAACTTGCGATCGCTCCTCACTCGCTGAGGAAACTAATTGAATGGAAACCAAAAGTTGCGAATGGAGCGAGAAATGCTGCAGGCTACTCCTCACTCGCTGAGGAAACTAATTGAATGGAAACCCACGCCAAAGTTCTTCACTGATGCCTGGGGGACAGGGCTCCTCACTCGCTGAGGAAACTAATTGAATGGAAACCGGGCAAACCATCACGATTGAACTCAATCAAACCGCTCCTCACTCGCTGAGGAAACTAATTGAATGGAAACATTGTGGTGGATGAGTGCTCGATGGTCAGCGAGGACTTGCTCCTCACTCGCTGAGGAAACTAATTGAATGGAAACAGGGGTAAACTGTGAGTAATCGAAAATCAGAAAATTACCTCCTCACTCGCTGAGGAAACTAATTGAATGGAAACTGCGGCCCGTGCAATACGTCGCTCTACGGGGTTCGCTGCTCCTCACTCGCTGAGGAAACTAATTGAATGGAAACTCGCATAGAAAACATTTTCATCGCTCGCACTCCTTTCTCCTCACTCGCTGAGGAAACTAATTGAATGGAAACGTGCCAATACCTCTTTCACTTCTTTCTCGTCAACCTTGCCTCCTCACTCGCTGAGGAAACTAATTGAATGGAAACTAGTTACGCTCTTTGCCTAACTTCCAGCCGATTGCCTCCTCACTCGCTGAGGAAACTAATTGAATGGAAACACACCGGCTCCATGTTACAAGCCTTACACTTCATGATCTCTCCTCACTCGCTGAGGAAACTAATTGAATGGAAACCAAGCGCCGGGACTTTACTATGAATGCTCTGTATTGGGACTCCTCACTCGCTGAGGAAACTAATTGAATGGAAACGCAGAAAGATAGAAGAGTCTGGACTTTGGATTGAAGCTCCTCACTCGCTGAGGAAACTAATTGAATGGAAACTACATCAGTACAAAGCTCAGCCCACTTTTGGAAACCAACTCCTCACTCGCTGAGGAAACTAATTGAATGGAAACTGGGGCTCCTCGTGGTCAAGATCCCAACCATGGCCAAGACTCCTCACTCGCTGAGGAAACTAATTGAATGGAAACTTCTCCCTCGGCAGAACGGTCAGGCATCTGGCTAGCTCCTCACTCGCTGAGGAAACTAATTGAATGGAAACTAAGAGTAAGGTGGGACTACCCAGAGGAGAGCAAGCTAGGAACTCCTCACTCGCTGAGGAAACTAATTGAATGGAAACAACTAGCTCCACAACAAACCTGTATTCCATGGAGAAAGACTCCTCACTCGCTGAGGAAACTAATTGAATGGAAACAGTTCATTAAACGCCCGTAGCGTCTGCTCTATGAAGTCCTCCTCACTCGCTGAGGAAACTAATTGAATGGAAACTTTGTGAGCTTCGCGAATGATGCGGGCGAAGATTTCCGCTCCTCACTCGCTGAGGAAACTAATTGAATGGAAACCACTAACTACGCCGGGAGCGCCATTACTGTAAGTGAACACTCCTCACTCGCTGAGGAAACTAATTGAATGGAAACATCCTTGAAACTCCTCAACAGTGCAGCGGATAGTTTCACTCCTCACTCGCTGAGGAAACTAATTGAATGGAAACCGCCTGCCAAACCAGGCGCCCTCACATGTATCAGCTGGCTCCTCACTCGCTGAGGAAACTAATTGAATGGAAACAGGCTGAGAGTAGTACGATTCATCGCTAGAATGGAACTCCTCACTCGCTGAGGAAACTAATTGAATGGAAACTGACGGTCTCCTCATTGGAGAGCAGGTGGGTTAGGAGCCTCCTCACTCGCTGAGGAAACTAATTGAATGGAAACCCTGTGTGTGCTCTGTGGACATCTTGATAATCTTGTCTCCTCACTCGCTGAGGAAACTAATTGAATGGAAACTGCCCCGTAGCTACGCACAGCATTAGGATCGCTACCATCACTCCTCACTCGCTGAGGAAACTAATTGAATGGAAACTTGGCTTTTTGGGCTTTTGTCATCATGTCCGTCTATGTCCTCTCCTCACTCGCTGAGGAAACTAATTGAATGGAAACTAGCGTCAACTTCTACTAAGTGGAATCGTCCGTCGTCTCCTCACTCGCTGAGGAAACTAATTGAATGGAAACACACGAGGCGGTTTAGTTGTGTGGCAGTGGCGGTGATGCTCCTCACTCGCTGAGGAAACTAATTGAATGGAAACAAGACGCTCGCGACCATTTTGCCGACGCCAGGGAAAAGGTCTCCTCACTCGCTGAGGAAACTAATTGAATGGAAACGGGCCATTTATTGGGGCGGTGAATGTCATCAAGGGGCTCCTCACTCGCTGAGGAAACTAATTGAATGGAAACTGAATCCAGGTGATCATGGGCCGCCTGGATTTTGCTCCTCACTCGCTGAGGAAACTAATTGAATGGAAACTGGATGAAGCTTGAGAAAGAATCCGGCAGTGATTCATTACTCCTCACTCGCTGAGGAAACTAATTGAATGGAAACTGTATCGGCTACAAAATGCTCATCAATTTATCAAGGTCTCCTCACTCGCTGAGGAAACTAATTGAATGGAAACTGTTTTTTCATTTCTTTGATATTGACTGCACATTGTACTCCTCACTCGCTGAGGAAACTAATTGAATGGAAACTTCCCGCTCCGGTGTCTGCGAACCGGCCAATGATTGAGCTCCTCACTCGCTGAGGAAACTAATTGAATGGAAACAAACATCGGCGTGGCAGGTGGGGCAAATCATTCCGTCGCCTCCTCACTCGCTGAGGAAACTAATTGAATGGAAACTAGGGCAAAAGTATGACGTCACTGTTGAGGGACCACAGCCACTCCTCACTCGCTGAGGAAACTAATTGAATGGAAACTATCCTTACATAGCAGGGTGCCCACTTTTCGGGCTACTCCTCACTCGCTGAGGAAACTAATTGAATGGAAACTCAGAATGTTGACCACCAATTGTATAGTCACATCCTCTCCTCACTCGCTGAGGAAACTAATTGAATGGAAACCGGCTGGCAACGAAAAGGGCGAAAGCGGTGACGGTGTCTCCTCACTCGCTGAGGAAACTAATTGAATGGAAACCAATAATCGGCATACAAAAAAGCAGCAAAATCAAGAACGCTCCTCACTCGCTGAGGAAACTAATTGAATGGAAACAAAATTGGCTTTCAAGCATCGCTCCCCTAAAATCATCAAACTCCTCACTCGCTGAGGAAACTAATTGAATGGAAACCTGCTGGATGCAGCCGGGTACTGGCTGGACAGGTTTGGGCACTCCTCACTCGCTGAGGAAACTAATTGAATGGAAACATTCCGGCTAGCTGGGGGTGGGGCGGGTTTCGGCTTAGCTCCTCACTCGCTGAGGAAACTAATTGAATGGAAACTTCGACGCACATCTTGATGTAGTAGTCTTTGTTCAACTCCTCACTCGCTGAGGAAACTAATTGAATGGAAACTTTCATAGTGTAAAAGGCTGGTGACCATTGGTTTTCTCCTACTCCTCACTCGCTGAGGAAACTAATTGAATGGAAACGTCTACCCGGTAGTCCCAGCCCCCGTCGGTGGTGGGGTGGCTCCTCACTCGCTGAGGAAACTAATTGAATGGAAACTCAACATTTGGTAATCTGAACTCGAATTTGTCTTCAACTCCTCACTCGCTGAGGAAACTAATTGAATGGAAACCAGACGTTGCTGCAGTATCTCTCGGGAATCGCCCTGGTGACTCCTCACTCGCTGAGGAAACTAATTGAATGGAAACGCGCCCAGCTTGTCGGCATCCGTCATGCCTTCGACCTGGCTCCTCACTCGCTGAGGAAACTAATTGAATGGAAACCGGATGCGGGTGGTACTACTGAAGCGCCTCCTGCTCCTCTCCTCACTCGCTGAGGAAACTAATTGAATGGAAACGTAATATATACAGACATATGAGTTTCCTCATGGGACTCCTCACTCGCTGAGGAAACTAATTGAATGGAAACCTTCCTTACATTGTTCTTTAAGATTTGTCATTCTCGACTCCTCACTCGCCGAGGAAACTAATTGAATGGAAACAAGTTGACGCCCTCAGATATCGCTCGCTCTTTTAACCTCCTCACTCGCTGAGGAAACTAATTGAATGGAAACTCAGAGGGGTGTATAACACAGCGCTATACAAAGCGCGTGGCTCCTCACTCGCTGAGGAAACTAATTGAATGGAAACGCGATGCAGGCTGAGGAGTGCCTAGAGTTGGCTTTAGCGCTCCTCACTCGCTGAGGAAACTAATTGAATGGAAACTGATATTTTGGGCAACATTTAGCAATTCAAAAACTAACTCCTCACTCGCTGAGGAAACTAATTGAATGGAAACCTGGGCCAACAAACGATTGGCTAGGGCAATCTCTGAGGGCTCCTCACTCCTCACTCGCTGAGGAAACTAATTGAATGGAAACAACTCGTTCCGACTCAGCATTTCGTCAACAATCTTTCTCCTCACTCGCTGAGGAAACTAATTGAATGGAAACAGAAAGCGCGGCAAGCTACAGAGTTGCTGGGAGTCGCAGCGAACAAAAGTGAGGATAGGCCCATAGCTATCCGTTTATTAATCTCTGTACCTGGTGCAACAGGTAGAACGATGAGCACCTTACCCCCAGACACTCAGAGGATTCTAGGAAACATGCAACAAGTGACGCTAATATCCTGGATTGTCAGCGCCGATTGGGTCACGATGCCGTCATTTGGCGAGATGGAAAGGCGATCGCGATCGGTGAAGATGCCCTGCTGATTTGCTACTGACCAATGATTCAAAGGGCTGGACAGGGTAGAAGCAGACGACGTCGGTCAATCAACGAGATTGTTAGGGTATATCTTCAATGAGAGTCAGGTGGTTTGTTCCCTAACACTTTTCGGGAGCCAGCGATGCCACCTGCAAGTGGTACAGGTACGTTGTCAACTCATGCTCTTGCAAATCCCAGATGCGATCGCGCCCTTGAAAATGCTCGGCCAAAAATTGCCGAACCTGCGTCAATGACCAATGGAGCGCCTGAACTTTTTGCTGAATCGCCGCATGAGCTTCGCCGTAAGGCAGGAAAGGCTCAGCAGGGGTGGCTGCAATCTGTGGAAAACGCTGCACCTCCCCCCGCACCCCCCTCTCCGGAAGATTTTTTTGAGGAAGAGGCGGATCAAAAATACACTTCATAAATCTCTCTTGGGTGTGTAATGGACCCTTCGACCAGGCTTTTGGCGGATCAGGGGATAGTGAAGGCTGGGCTGATTGAGGTAGGTCAGCAGGTTCAACAACAGCTGGATCGCTTTCTGATTGGGCTATTACACGCGCTTCTTCAGAGGCTTGAATGTGGTTTGGGTGCCAGAGGTTGGCGTACTTATAGATGGTCTGGAGGCTACAGTGGGCGATCGCGACTAACTGCTGCGCCAGGTCGCTAACTTTGTCAGGCAGAGTGCCGATTTGCCTGAGGGTGGCGATCGCCTTCTTAATCCGCTGCTGAGCCTCCTTGGCACGCTGCTGGTTGACGTTGAGTTTGGGGGGCTGCTCGCTGCTGGTATCGCGCTTGGGATCATCACCCAAGGGCCAGTAGTATTTCTCGACGGCTTTGCACCAGGCTTTGACCTTGTACTCAATCTCATGCTGGTGGCGGCAATACTGCTGATAGCCGGAAAGCTGAGTAGCGGTTTCAAGGCTATGGGTAAACAGCGCATCACCCGCTAGCCCTAAGAAAACGTGACCGTGACAAGCGATGGTTTTCAGCAGATGATTGGTCTGACCGAGGCCGCTCCAACCTTCTTCAATCTCTAGTTCCAGATCGGCTCTCCAGGCATCGATGGTGCTGTTGGGGTGTCTGGAGAGCCTCGGCTTTTTGCGGCGGTTGTCGCGTCCGATTTTGAGGGCCTCGCGCAGCGCGTCCATGTCCTGATGGCTGGCAGCACCGTCCCAAAGCCAAAAGAAGCGATCAAGCTTGTCGCCGATGGGGTTCAGGTCGTCGTCCAGCAGACAGGAGCCGGTGCCGGGTTGCAGCGGGAGCCGATGGCCGTTGTAGTGGATGATCTTCTCGACGCCGTAAGGTTTGGGATTCGGGAAGATCTCTAAGGTGCCATTGGCGATAGTCAAAGACTGGCCCTTTGGGGCCAACGCGAAATCCTGAGTAGTCAAACATTCTTCGAGAGCAACGGCCAAATCAAAGGTTTTGATGGATTCTGGTAGCGGCACATAGAGATGCAGACCATTGCTGTGACTGGAGCGCAGCAGCAGGGTGCGAGTGATACCGATGGTCTCTAGGGAGGCCCGGAGTTGAGCGATCGCTTCGGGGTTGCAGTAAGGGCTCCCGGCATCAATATCAATCAGCGCATAGTAAGTTTGACTTTTGAAGCGAACGCCGATCAGGGTGGTCGCGTCTTTCCAGCGTTGCCACAAGATCCGGGGACGCAATGGGTAGTTCTTGACCGTGCGCCACTGGGGTTTGTCTCCTGGTGATGGGGTTGGCGCTTCTAAAAAGTCCCAGGGGTTGCCACCAAACAGTTGCCAGAGGCGCTGACCGAGGGGATCAGCGGTGAGGGCAGGAGACGGCAGAGAGGTTACCACTGGAGACCTCCCTGATCGCATGCTTGGTTGGGGCAGTTAGCATCCATCATGGTTGGACTCCGTTTATTGAACTGGAAAAAATTCGGTCAACTGTAGGAAGCGGGGCAGATCAAAGTTGAAGAGAATCAGCCCACATGGAGAGTTCAGGAAGTGCGGCGATACCTCAGCGCAGGTTTACGCCGCTGTTGCATCTGACGCAATACTGATCGGAACGCACCAACAAACGAGCACGCGATCGTAGAGAGCTTCGGGGCGATCGCTCTCAAACTCTTGCATCCGCTCCACCTGCCAGCCATCGAGAGGTGGTGCTTCACAGCCAATTTCGGGCAAGCACTCGGCAGGCTCCGGCCAAGCTAAAGCAAAGTCTTCGCTGCTGATGCAGAGATACATCAAGCGATGATCTCCCACCCTTAGCGGATTGGGCTTGTTGATGGTGCCATCAGGTGTCAGCACTGCTACGTGGAAGGCGTTGTTTGTAGCTGTCGAGGATGAGTAAGTTTCAATGTGGGCAACCTGCCACACTTCGTCGTCCCAACGGCGAGTATCCCCCTTCTGCAGGGGAATCAGGCCAATTTCAAGGGAGTGGCCCTCGTCTTTGTATGACTGCGGTGTCTCTCGTCGGGGACGTAAAAAGATGAGCTGTGTGAGGTTCATGGATGGATCTCCTTTATTGATCGGTAGGTGAAAGAGTGAGCCCGCCGCTGGCGTCTCGAAAAGTCATGAAAATTGGCACTACAACAGGTGCCCCACCCACTGCCTGGGTGATGGCTTGATCGACATTGATGGGGCTAAAATCTTTTGCTTAGCTGATAGCTCGATGTCCGTTAGCTATCAGATTGATCGTCGTCACTAGAGTCCACAAATTCACCTGGAGCCAGATCTTCAGCTTCTCCTTTCAAAATTTGGACCCACATTTCATCTGCTGTTATGCCCCGCTTCTGAGCAAGATAGGCGACCCGGTCTTTGATACGGGTCTCTCTTTCTTGCAGTTTTGCGCACAGCAGACTGTTTGCTTGGGTTGATGCAGTACGAGCATTAACCCAAGCATCAACCTCTAGCAAGTCGCGGTAATACTCGCCGATTGGAGAAATACTGAACCGCTCTCGACGGGGCATAGGCTCTCCAGAACTTTTTTGACACGCCTCTATGGCGTCCATTCTGCCCTGAATCGTGCCTGAAACCATGAGAAAAAAACTCCGTAGGTAAGATCGCAACATTATTAGCTGAATGTTGACTGAATCGTACCTGATTATGCTACAAATTAGCTAATCGATTCAGAAACGTTTCAGAAAAGTTTCAGAAACAGACGGATCGATTCAGAAACGATTCAGAAACAGACGCCTATGTACTCAACCGCTGATATCGCCAAGCGCCTGGGCTGCACCGTTCAGGCTGTGAACAAGTACCGCCGCAAAGTCGAGAAACAGAATGGGAAACGATTCGGAACCCCGGATCCGGCTGACGGTCGCCGCACCCTCTACTCCGAAGACGAAGTGAGCCAGATTGCGGAGATGGCTCCCAAGATCCCGGTCACTGAAGCGAGTGAAGAGGACTGTATTGAGGCCGAACTGATTGAGGGCACCGATACCGAAACTGTCGTTGGCCAGACCCGCAGTTCCCTCGCACTGCGCCATGTGACGTTGCCGCCCGCCGATCGCCCCCACTTTGATCTAACCGCTGCCGAGAAAATCCCCGCG
>Ga0081535_100481_pt1 | contig 26847 bp, 27 predicted proteins | sample HotLakmasection3_FD_71020 | JGI IMG/M metagenome (GOLD analysis project Ga0081535, IMG submission 71020) | Hypersaline microbial mat communities from Hot Lake, Washington, USA - Section #3 (SPADES assembly) (version 2) | ecosystem: Environmental > Aquatic > Non-marine Saline and Alkaline >... | reverse complement strand
ATCTTTCTCCAAACCCTTGCAGCTAAAGCATTTCAGTCAATTTGCCAGATTTTGCTAAAAAGCCTGCCATGCAAAGCTTTCAGACGAGATGTCAAATAGGTTCTATAAGTGGCGCGTCCCTTACCCGAGCGCTTATTCTGCAGCGAAAGTAGCTCAATGGCAGTAATCACTGCCCCCGTCTCCAGTTCCCGAATCTCTAGGTAGCGCTCAGTTACCTCCTCTGGAACGGGCACCTCGACTTGTTGAGGCTTGACCTGAACTGCAACAGGGCGATCTTCTGGACGAAACGGTTCAGGATCTGCCTTCAACTTGGCCGCCATTACGGCATCGGGAATGCCGATGAGAACGCCTGCTGCCGGTTCATCCAAATAGGTTCGGGCTTCTACCTCGATGTAATATTCGGGAGCCAAATTCTCTTCGATCGCATCCGCTAGGGCCACCATAAAGCGACTGTGAAACGATGACCAGAACGCTGATTGTTCTAAGTACGGATCCATTCCAGGAAAAGGGGATGGCATAGCGGGGAGCCCTCTAGCGATAACCGGGAGGCTGGTTTTCTAATTGTAATGAGGGCGATCGCTCTCCTGCCCAGCAAGACCCGCTAACGAGGGCCGCGATCGCGCCATCCCAATCTGATATTCTGACGACATCTTCACGCCACTTTTAGCCCAATGAATCTGTTTAAGCAGCAGCGTCCGACCACGAGCCCGGCAGCGATTCAGCAAATCAAGGCGTGGGCTTATGAAGCGCTGGAGCTGCCCACCGACGTACCGATCTCAATCAGTCAGTTGCAGTGCCATGAGCCGGGGTGTCCGCCGATCGAGACGGTGATCGCAGTGATGACCCAGCCGACCCAGACCTACAAGATTCACGCGGCGGCGGGCGACCTCTCGCAAGCCCAGGTGAGGCAGGCATTACAGGGCGATGGTGCCCACTGCGGTTGAGGACAAATGAGGGTGATCGCGGCTTGCCCCCTGCCAAAAAGTTCATCGCAAACTGTTTAGGGGAAACAGCGACAAGGATAATGCCACACGTTCCCGATATACCTGTCTGAAGGTAAGAGCGCACCATGGCGACGACAGCAACAGCAGCCGTTCCCGTTACCGTATTGACTGGCTATTTAGGCGCAGGCAAAACCACCCTGCTCAACCGTATTTTGACCTACGAGCATGGCAAAAAAGTCGCCGTCATTGTGAACGAGTTTGGCGAGGTGGGCATTGACAATCAGCTCGTGATCGACGCCGACGAAGAAATTTTCGAAATGAACAACGGCTGTATCTGCTGCACCGTGCGGGGCGATCTGATTCGCATCATCGGCAACCTGATGCAGCGCCGCGACAAGTTCGACCATTTGGTGATTGAAACGACGGGACTGGCGGATCCGGCTCCCGTGATTCAGACCTTTTTTGTGGACGAGGATATTCAGTCCCAGTTGGCGCTGGATGCGGTGATCACCGTCGTGGATGCCAAGCACATTGCCCAGCACTGGGACAGCGACGAAGCGCAGGAGCAGATTGCCTTTGCTGACGTGATCTTGCTCAACAAAATTGATCTGGTCACCGAAGATGAACTGAACAAACTTGAGCGGCGCATCAAAGAAATGAATGCGATGGTGAAGATCTATCGCACCCAAAATTCGGAGTTAGATATTGACTCGGTGATCGGCGTGAAGGCCTTTGACCTCGATCGCGCCCTGGAAGTTGACCCCGATTTTCTCAACGAAGACGCCCACGAGCACGACGACGAGGTGTATTCCTTCGCCATTGTGGAAGAGCAGCCCCTCGATAGCGACAAGCTCAGCGCCTGGGTCAGCGAGTTGCTGCAAACCAAAGGCCCGGACATTTTTCGCATGAAGGGCATTTTGCATCTGGCGGGTGAGGACGATCGCTTTGTTTTCCAGGGCGTCCACATGATTTTTGACGGGCGCGGCGATCGCCCCTGGAAGCCCACCGAAAAGCGCCGCAGCGAGATGGTTTTCATCGGTCGCAACCTCGACGAAGCAGCAATTCGCAAGGGATTTCGGACGTGTCTGGCGTGAAGACGGCAAGCCTCAAGCTCAGCAAGAAATGGCAGCAGACGTTGGCCGACTATGTCACCGCGATCGCCTGGACTCAGGATGGTCAACGGTGTGCGGCGGCGTCTGCCGCTGGGGATGTCTCCCTGTATTCCCCCCTGGGTGACCCGGTGACGGTGCAGCGACCTGATGGCGCATCGGTGAATTGTCTGGGTTTTTCTGCGGATGGCAAGTATCTGGCGTGGGGCGGACAGGCTAGCGACCTATACGTGTGGTCGATTTGGCACGTCGATCTGGCGTTTCGCCATTCCTACGTCAGCGCCTGGATCGACACCTTGGCCTGGCATCCGACGCTGCCCCTGCTGGCTTATGGGGTGGGTTCGTTCGTCCAGGTGGTGGATGTCAGCACCGAGCAAACCGTCGCCAAGCTCGACTTTGCCGCGTCGTCCGTGCTGCATTTAGCGTGGCATCCCCAGGGCGATCGCCTCGCGGTGAGCGGTCACGGGGGCGTCAAAGTTTGGCCAATGGACGACTGGGAAGCAGCACCCCAGCTCATAGCCGTACCGGGGGCGAGTTTGTACTGTGCCTGGTCCGCTGACGGACGTTATCTCGGTTCCGGCAACCTCGATCGCACCCTCACCGTCGCCGAGTGGGACAGTCCGCCCCCCTGGCTGATGCAGGGCTTCCCCGGCAAGGTGCGCCAACTGAGCTGGTCAACGCCCCAAACGAAATCCGGCTCACCGCTGGTGGCGGCGGCTTGTGTGGAAGGCGTCACCGTCTGGGAACGTGGCGAGCAGCGCCGAGCGGATTGGCAGTCACAAGTGCTGCAACACCACCAAGAGCGGGTCAATGCGATCGCCTTTCAGCCCGATTCTCTCATGCTGGCATCGGCGGGGCAAGAAGGCCGCATTGCGCTGTGGCGGCAGGGTCATAAGTTTGACCAGGCTCTCCAGGGGTTTGCCCAAGGGGTCTCTTGCTTAGCGTGGTCGCCGATGGGCGATCATCTCTTGGCGGGGGGAAATGCGGGGGAAGTGAGGCTTTGGCAAGTGGCTCCTCGCGCCCGTGGGTTTGGTTAATCCCTGACGCCCTCCGTTGTGGCTGTGAAGAATACCTCATCTCTGGCCTTCATCACTCCCGCTGGGCACACAGTAGCTCGCATCCCATCACTGGGCTAAGCTTTTGGGAAAAGTTCTTCAGTATTTCCCCTTATGGCGAGTCGGCTCTGGCAATTTCTCACGACAGATATTCGTGACTTGGTTTCCCTGGAGACAGTCGATAGCGGCAAAGATGCCACCGAGGCGGTGTTAGGTCTGGCTGAGGCCCTGCAAAGTGAAGGTCTCGATGTGCGGCAACTTGCGCCCCTCGTAACTCAACTCGACTCGTTGCTAGATGTGTTGAATTCGCCGTTGGGCAACATTGTCGGTGCCAGCTTGCCTTTTGTCTCCATCGCCACGGGACTGCTGAAGTTTTACCTGGAAAAGACGAAAAAAGAACCCACCGTGGCGCAGAGTGTGGCGCTGGTTAGCCAAGCTGCGTACATGGCGACTGTCAAGGAATTTTTGGAACAGCCACAGCTTCAAAGCTGGATAGAGAAAAAGGGCGATCGCCCGGCGTCTCATCTCGTCAAACAAAAACTTCAAAGGCTTGAATCCTTTGAGCTTGACGATACCGAAGCCCGCCGAGCCCTGCTCTACTTTCATGAGTCAAAGTTGGCAGAGGTGTATGGTGAGGTACTTGTGGCGCGGTTATCAGAACTGGGGGTCAAAGCTGAGCAATCCGCTGACATTGCAGATAAATTAGCCCGCAAAACCAATCGCTTGATGCTACCGACGCTTGTGAACTGTAGCGATAGCGTTCAGGCTTTGGTGGAGTGGCTGAAAATTGGCGGCAAGCGCGAGTTTGAAAAGTATCTCAGCATCGACATCTATCTCGAAGAAATCATCAAGCCACGTCCCGCAGAAAAAGTATTCGCCGAACCTTTCGCCTTCAAAGATATTTACGTACCTCTGAAGGCTCAGCTCCTGACCGGCGCAAGTGAGCCGACCAACTCTCAAAAACCTGTGGTGCTGGAAGAGTGGGCGCGGCAGATGCTCAACGACGACGAGCAAAAAGGCCGCGTCATGTTTGTGCAGGGGGGACCAGGACGGGGCAAGAGTGTATTTTGCCGCATGTTTGCTGACTGGGTACGCCGCCACGAGCATCCTCGCTGGACGCCGATTTTGATCCGCCTGCGGGATGTATCGGTGCTTTCCAAAGACTTTGAGGAAACACTGGCGAAAGCGGTAGACCGTGACTTTGCCAAAACCGATTCCGGCTGGCTGACCGATCGCAACGTCAACTTCCTGTTTATTCTTGACGGCTTTGATGAGCTGCTGATGGAAGGGCGCACCAGTGGCGGACTCGATCACTTTCTCGATCAGGTCGGACGCTTTCAAGAACAGTGTGCGCGCAACACCGAAAAGCATCATCGGGTGCTGATTACGGGCCGAACGCTGGCGCTGCAATCCATTGAGAGCCGAATGCCAAGCAATCTCGCCCGGATTGAAATTCAGCCGATGGATGATGAGTTACAGCTACGGTGGTTCGATCGCTGGGGCGACCTGATTGGGCAAGACAAATCTCACCTGATGGCAATTTTGCAGGATGAGCGCTTGCCGGAGCGAGTGCGCGAACTGGCACGGGAGCCGCTGTTGCTCTATTTGCTGGCAGCCATGCACCGCGATGGCGAACTGCGGCTAGAAATGTTTGCCGGGGCGGAAGGGGCCAGAGCCAAAGTTTTAATCTACGAGCGCACACTGGAGTGGGTACTCACTAAGCAGCGACCGGAATGGCTCAATAAAGATGTGACTGAGATTGAGATCTCGGGGCTCCGCCGGATCTTGCAGGAGGCGGGGCTCTGTGTGGTGCAGTCGGGGATGGAGTTTGCCAGTATACGGGCGATCGAAGATCGCCTGAGCCAAAACAGCGGTGCTAAGGAGTTTCTGGAAAACGCTCGTCAACACTTAGATTTGAAGAAAGACGATACACCACTCCGCAATGCCCTCGCTGCGTTTTACCTGCAAGAAGGCCGACAGGGGGAAGGCTCGATCGAGTTCGTTCACAAAAGCTTTGGCGAATTCCTCTGTGCCGAGCGCATCGTCAACGGCCTGATTGATGTTTGCCAACCGGGACGCAACCGCGAATACGATATCGAAGACCCCGCCTTTTGCTGGATGATGTACGACCTGCTCGGCTGCCACGTCCTTACCCCCGAAATCGTCGAATACCTCACCGCCCTACTCACCAAACACCCCGAATTTGAAGCCGAAAAGCTGCACAAACGCCTCTACGACTTCTACTGGCGCTGGAGCGATGGCGAATTCATCGACGCCCCACCCGAAAACCTACCCCAACAAAAAATGCGTCTTTTGCGTGAACGAATACCTGACCGCGAGGAAGCTTTAGGCCAGCGTCAAATCGATGTTTATACCGGACTCAATACGATGATTTTGTTGTGGGAACTAAATCGTTATGGGATCACCTCACAATTACCAAAAAGGTCAACAATAATTTATTTAGAGCAAGAAGAACGTGTCGAAATATCCCACCATCCTTTTGATTTTCATCCATGCAGGTGTTTTGTCGGCAGCAACCATTTTGATGCAGTAAGATTGCTACAAATCATTGGTGTTAGCAATTGTTTGAACATCAATGCTTTTGTAGATAACGTTGGTTCATTCCTACAGCACACTGACTTGCGGGAAGTCTATCTAGAAAGTGTTTATCTAGGAAGTGCTGTTCTCTCTAATACTGATCTCAGTGAGGCTATTTTTGCCAGCGCTCATCTTGGTGGTATTTTTCTCGATCATGCCACTTTACGCAACACAAACTTTAGCTACGCAAATCTTAGTAGCTCTAAGCTAAACCGTAGTAATCTTAGTCACGCAAACCTCACCAATGCCAATCTCTTCAACGCAGATCTTCGTGATGCCAATCTCCGTCACGCTATCCTCTGCCGTGCCAACCTCTGCCATTCCAATTTCAAAGGAGCAGATTTTTCTAAGGCAATCATGTCAGATAAATATGGAACTATTTATTGGGATGAAGAGACAAATTGGGAAGGGGTGAAGGGATTGGAGAGTGCGATTGGGGTGCCGGAGGCGTTGAAGCGGCAGTTGGGAGTGGTTGAAGAGTGAGAGGGTGGCTGGGTAGCTGGGTGGTTGAGTAGCTGGGTATTTGCTCTTAATATTCTGGATACAATGTGGCTAGATAGCCTAACTGATTGCGAGAGATACAACGGCTTATGCTAAATGCGGGTGTGCTGACATTTCAGGAGTTTGCCATGGGGGAAACCTTGCCGCTAGCGACGATTCAGGCGGCGGTGTTTGAGTTTTTGCAACACCGTGATGATGTGGTCATCTTTGGCGCACAAGCTGTCAATGCCTGGGTTAGCGAACCGCGCATGACGCAAGATATTGACCTCCTTGCTCTCGATGGGGCGGCGCTGGCTGAAGAAATGCGATCGCTGCTATCTCAACAATTTCAAATTGCCGTAAGGGTTAGAGAGGTAAAAGCAGGGCTAGGATATCGGGTCTATCAGCTTCAAAAAACGGGAAATCGTCATTTGGTCGATATCCGGAGCGTCGAAAAATTACCCGCCGCTGACCGCATCGAAAATATTCTGATTCTGTCGCCCGCTGCTCTCATTGCTCAAAAAGTAATTGCCTTTCATCAACGGCGCGGCAAACCCAAAGCCGGAACCGACTGGCGGGATATTGCCATGCTCTTGCTCACCTTTCCAGACCTAAAAAAAGATTCGGGTTCTGTCACTGAATTCCTGATAGAGGCCCAGGCGGGCGCAGACATCCTGGCGGTCTGGCAAAACTTGGTGCAGCAAGACATTCAGCCCATTGATGAAGACGAAGACTTCTAAAGATGAGCAATTTCGCAGCAGGGGTCGCGTCTCTGCAACCTATGGCTTGTCTTTCAGGGGTGGATAATATGACCAAGCTTTATAAACATCCTTTCGGTGTTGATATCGGCTAATCGCGTTCTACCCGTTGGGCAACATAGTTATCTCATGTCAGGTAATCTCCGGCCTCATATTTCCGATAGGCTTGAGCGACTTCTGCCTCTTCCTGAGGGGCAGCCACTGCATCTTCCTCATCACCCTGTAGGTCTTCATCCAGAAATTACCACAGGCGTTCTTGCTCGGCTGAGTCAAGCTGGGCAATGGTCTGTAGCAAGAAATCGAACGGAATACTTAAGTTGACAAGTTCACGGCTCATCGGCCTAATTCCTGAAGCTGTCTAGCTTTAGACTCTCAAGCAAACGCTCTAGATTGCTGAGCCTAGCCTGGTGCCTGTTCTATCAATATCGTGGCATTCTTCGCAGCTTTTGTCGCAAAGCCTCAGGCATCTAAGAAGAAGGCGCAATTGGGCTGCTGGAGGCGGTGCAGCAACCGTTGGGGCGGGGTGAAGAGTGCGAGGGTGGCGGGGTGATTGGGTGGATGGGGGTTGGATAAGCAATTTCTGCATTCCGCATTCAGAATTCCGAATGCCACCCACTACAATTGATTCCACACGCTCCTAACCCTGGCCTATGCCATCGAGCATCAGGAAACCTCAGCTTCCGTCTAACCTGTGGCGATCGCGGCTGTCGCGGCGGGTGGTGTTTTGGGTCTTTCTCAGCATTGTGGTGATTGAGGCCATCATTCTGGTGCCGTCGGTGATGCGCCGCGAGCGCGAACTGCTGGACTATTTGCGATCGCTCTCGACGGCTCAAGCGGAGGGTGTGCTCAGCACTCAGGATAATCTCGCCGCCGCGAGTGATGCCGAGGTTTTGGCCAGCTTAACCACCTTGCTGAGTAATGAGGTCATTCTGGGGGGGGCGCTGTATCGGACGGATGGCACCCCAGTCGCCACTTTTGGGGAACCGCCGGAGTTGACCATTCCGCCCCATGCGGGGGGCGCGGCGGGATTGTTAACCCGCGATCGCTATGACCGCCGCACCCAGCGTTACGATGCGGTTTGGGAAATGTCGCCGCTGGCGGGCCGCTACGAGTTGGTGATTCGCCATGATGCGGCTTGGGTGGGACGCGAGTTTTACTACTTTATTGCCCGCATTACCGGCCTGGTGCTGATCATTTCGGTGTTTGTCACCGGGGCGACGATGATTGTGCTCGACCGGCTAGTGATTGCGTCGGTGCTGGCCCTGCGGCGGGACTTGCAGCGGGCGGGCAACACCCTGCGGCACAACCAGGACGCGCGATCGCTATCGTTCGAATCAGTGCAAAAAGGGTCGCGGCGGCGAGACGAACTGGGCGATGTGATCATGACCTTTGCGGAAATGGTCAACCAGGTGGGGGAGGCGATCGCTGAGCGAGATCAGGCCGAAGCTGACTTGCGCCTGTCGGAAGAAAAGTTTTCCAAATCCTTTTACGCCAGCCCCAATCCCATGAGCTTGAGCGTTTTGGCAACGGGCCAGCTATTGGAGGTGAACGACAGTTTTCTCCAATTATATGGGGCCGATCGCGAGGCCGTAATTGGGCAAACCGCCGCCAGTCTAAACCTGTGGGCCGATTTGAGCGATCGTGCCGCCATGCTCAACACCCTGCAACACCAGGGCTACATCCGCAATCAGGAATATCGCTTTCGCGCCGCCCGAGGCCACTACCGCACCGTCCTCTACTCCGCCGAAACGGTGCAGATCAATGGCGCAACCTGCATTCTCTCGGTAACGAACGACATCACCGAGCGCAAAGCTGCCGAAGACGCCCTGAGTGAAAGCGAGCAGCGCTTTCGCACCCTGGTCGAACAGGCGACCGATGCCCTGTTTGTGGTCGATACTGACGGTCAGCTGATCGACGTGAACCAGGAAGCCTGCCACACCCTGGGCTATACCCGCGAGGAACTGTTGCAGCTCTCGGTGCCCGATGTGCAAAAGTCCGTCTCTATGACTGATCTGGCTCACGATTGGGAACTCCAGCCGGGGCAAGCAGTGACGCGGGAGGGCACCCACCAGCGCAAGGATGGCAGCCAGTTTCCGGTAGAAGTGCGCGTGGGGCGCATTGAGATTGGTGGCAAGTCAGTGCTGCTGGCGCTGGCCCGCGATATCTCGGCCCGCCAGGAGATGCAAAAAGCCCAAGCCCGACTGGCCGAAATTGGCGAACTGGCCGCCATGATCGTGCACGAAGTCCGCAATCCCCTGACGACAGTGCTGATGGGCCTCAATTCCTTTGCGCAACTGGATTTGCCCGATCGCGCCCAAAGGCGACTGGCCTTTGCCCTGGAAGAATCCGAGCGACTGCAACGCCTGCTCAACGAAATTTTGCTCTACGCCCGTGAGCAACCTCTCGACCTGGAACCGCTTCCCATCGGTCCTTTCTTGCAAACGCTACAAGATGAGTTTTGCCAGCACCCCGTCGCGCAAAACTGCACGCTTCAAGCGGTCGGTCTGGACTACACCGGAGCTATTTTGGCCGATCGCGATCGGCTCAAACAGGTGGTTATCAATCTGCTGAGCAATGCTTGTGAAGCGGCTCCAACGGGCGATCGCGTCACCTGTTCGCTGCTCGAAAACGGCCCTGTCGTCACCGTTCAAGTCCACAACGGCGGCGATCCCATTCCGCCCGACCTTTTACCCAAGCTGACGCAACCCTTTTTCACCACCAAGTCCAGCGGCAATGGCCTGGGCCTCGCCATCACCCGTCGCATTGTCGAAGCCCACGGTGGCACTTTGACATTTGCCTCCACTGCTGAAGCGGGGACGACGGTGACGGTGCAGTTGCCGGTGCATCGGGAGGGGGTGTGAGGGTGTGAGGGTGTGAGGGTGTGAGGGTGTGAGGGTGGTGGGTGAGGCTGGGTAACACAGACTCTAAACGCCTGGAGGCGATCGCTCTCAATCGCACTGTGTCATTAGCCCCAACCGACTTGCACCCCCAGCCCCCGATACCCTATACCCAACCCCCCAATCCCCCAATCTCCCAATCCCCCACCCTCAGTGGGAAACCGTACCTCCCCCTTCGGGCTTTACTGCCTGCAGCAGATAAGCGAGATTTAACTTTTCGTTACAATAGAGGCAATAAAGCGGAGTGAGTTCGGATAAAACAGGCTCCGCGTTGAATTTTTTGAGGTGCCCGTATGAATGGCAATTTAAGGGTAGGCAACCTATTCGGGATTCCCTTCTATGTGAATGTGTCCTGGTTTTTGGTGTTGGCCCTGGTGACTTGGAGCTACGGCAGTGGGCTGGCAACGGCCTTCCCATCTTTGCCGGGGAGCATCCCGTGGCTGTTGGGCTTGTTTGCCGCGCTGCTGTTGTTTAGTTCAGTGCTGGCCCATGAGTTGGGTCATAGCTTCGCCGCCAAGCAACAGGGGATCGGCGTCAACTCCATCACCCTGTTTTTGTTTGGCGGCCTCGCCGCGCTGGAAAAAGAATCGGACAGTCCTGGGGGTGCCTTTAAGGTGGCGATCGCCGGTCCTGTGGTGAGTTTGGCACTGTTCATGGCGTTGTCTATCGCGGGTCAGGTCTTGGCGCTGAGTGGCCCGGTGGGCGCGATCGTGTCGCTGTTGGCCTACATTAACCTGGCGCTCGGCGTGTTTAATCTCTTGCCCGGTTTGCCGTTGGATGGCGGCAACGTGTTAAAAGCCATCGTTTGGCGCATTACAGGTGACCCTTACAAAGGCTTGAGTTTTGCCAGTCGAGCCGGACAAATCCTCGGTTGGCTAGCGATTGGTATCGGTGCCGCCGCGATCGCTGGGATCAGCCCGGTAGGTAATGTCTGGACGCTCTTGATTGGTTGGTTCTTGCTGAGCAACGCCAATCGCTCTGCCCAGTCAGCCTCCGTGCAACAGCGTCTCGATGGCCTCACCGCCGCTGATGCGACCCTCGATCACAGCCCGATTGTGGCCCAAAACGTCTCGCTGCGCACCTTTGCCGATGATGTGCTGCTCAACACTGAAGGCAACTGGCGGAAGTTTTTGGTGGTCAACGAGGCCGGGGAATTTATCGGCACTGTTGCTATTGAAGCGTTGAAAGAGGTGCCCCGCGATCGCTGGGCAACGACCACAGTGCAGGACATTATGAGCACCGATGTCACCCTATCGACGATCGCGTCTGATCGGCCCTTGCTGGAGGTGATTCGGACTTTAGAAGAGAAAAAAGTCTCGGCGCTGGCAGTCATTCGCGAAAACGGTCAGCTTTTGGGCCTACTCGAAAAGCAAAGGATCTTGGCTAAAACCGTCGGTCGATAGACCGCTAGCGCCCCTGGGGCACGGTTTTGCTAACGACCTGGAAGGGCGGCAGCGGGGGAGCAATTGCAAATGCCCCGCTGCCGCTATTTTTATATCCAAATATCCAATCCAGATCTTCAGGTTCAGTTCCTACGCCCGTCATTCAAGAAGACTATTGGCGATCGCCAGCAGCTTGCTCGGCTCATCAATCAACCAATCGGGTTGAGCCGCTGCCAGGGCCTGCTGACTGTTAAACCCCCAGGTTACCGACACCGAGCGGATACCGGCAAATCGGGCCGCGTCAATATCCCGCACTTCATCGCCGACATACACCGTGCGGTTGGGGACAAATTGCTGTCGTTCGAGGCAGCGGGTGATCAGTTTACCTTTGCGAAAGAGCGTCCCGCCGCCATCCACATGAAGGAAATAAGCGTCGAGCTGATGGGCTATCAAAAAAGCCTGGACCGCCTCCGGAGAATTGGAGGTGATTACCGCCAGAGCGTGATTTTGGGCATGTAAGGCGCGAATCGTGTCAGGGATACCCTGACAAGGGGGAATCGTCGCGCTCTGGAGGCGAATTTCGGAGCGCAGCCGCCGCAACAACGCGGGAATCTTGAGCACCGGAATGCCTGAGTAGCGAATAAGTTGCCGAGCGCTTAGCCCTTTCAAAGCTTCCACCTCGGGCAGCGGCGTCGGGCGGAACCCAAATTCTGGGGCCAAACGATTCGTAATGGCGACGATCGCCGACAGACTGTCCGCGATCGTGCCGTCAAAGTCAAATAGCAGGGTGCTCAAGGTTGCACTACCAGGGACGCCAGTCCTCCCAATCTTCGTTGAAGATCGAGGTGTTGGGAAACTGGGTGGGATTACCACTCAGCTCTAACTCTCGCCGCAGCTCATACATGAGCGGATCGAGCGTGGGCAGGTTATCCACCAAATCATACGGCAGAACCCCCTTGCGGAGCGCAAAATCAGCAGTGGCGGCGGCCCCTACCCCCACTGACCATTCGTAAGAGTGTACGCGATAGGCCGCCGCCGCGATCGTGCTCATGGCCAAGCCTTTGCCCGTTACCAGCAGGTTATCGACCCTTTGCGGAATCAGCGCTCGCAGCGGAATCTGGGTAGGATAGGCCTGCCCGTGAGCCTGTCGCACGCCCGGACGCTCAATGTTGCCAGGTTTTTCCGGCGGACTTTCGAGCATGCAGGGGTGAAAGTCGATCGCATACTGGGCAATGCCAATGGAATCGGGATAAATTCGCGATCGCTGCCGCTGGGGAATCTCGTCTGGCGGAATTTCGTTCACCACCGCATCGATCGCCCGTTGGCCGGCGACCTCAATCCGCAACCGCTCATAGGTAGCCGGATCTAAATTTTCGCGATAAAAGGGATCGTTAAAATCAATCCAGGTAAAGTCCACCTCGTTGATCTCAAACCCGTCTGCGTACCCGTAAGAGGGTCGACCCACAATTCGCCGCGCTTCTCGAATATAGGGAAACTTCGAGAGCCCGTGGGCGGTGCCCATGGGGGTATCGTAGCCGCTCAAATACCGGCTATTGAGTACTGGCTCTTTGCGATCGTCGTCGAGTTGCGAGTCACCTTCGCCTACCACCATCCAGTAGTAGTAGCTGATGGCGTTTTCTTCACCGCGCCGCAGGGTTTCCTGCCGCAGACCGCCCAGCCAGCCACCAGGCTCCAGTTGCCCTAGTTCCGCCAATTGGTCGTGGGAGTAAATCAGATTGTCAAACGCGGTGCCTGGTCGATAGTCGTTGCCCCAGGTCCAGTTCTGCATGGAAATGTCGCCAGGCCGAGGCCGAGGCACTCCCGCAATGGTTTCCTCGCGCTCGGGTTGGGCGGCCCAGATGCGGCGATAGGTAAAGACGAAATCGTAATAGGCTTGGGCGTCAAAGTCACGCACCTGTTCCCAGCTAAAGTAGGGCTCATACTGCGGATAATAGTCAGGGATATCCTGCGGTTGCGGATCTTCCGTTTTTTCCATCGCAAAGGTGTAGGTAAAGCCCTGGGTGCAGTAGGGATCCTGCTCGGTCACCGGCGACGACGGATTGAGATGAGAAACCGGATCCAGTCCTAACCGATAAGGAATATCCGCCAGGGCGATGATCTCCCCGGTTTCCGTCGCTTCGATCACGTACCAATCGGCTGGCCCCTCGGGCGCATCGGCGGGAGGCACAAATTGAATGATGGTCTTCTCAAAACGGGCGGAATCGGCGTAGGTGTAAAAGTCTTCGATCACCTGCGACAGCGGTTCCGTGTTCAGCGGTGGGGTGTTGGGCTGGGGGCTGTGTTGAATGCCGATGACGCTGGTAATCTGGCTCCCGTCTGCGTTGAACTCCAGCTCCTTGGGCACCGTGGCAGAAAACCACTTCAGCTCTCCGTCGCCCTCATCAGCGGCGTCTTCGAGCATGTCGAACAGAATGGCGTGGGCGTCGTAGGGCAAAAAGCAAGTGGCACTGACCCAGCAGCGACCGGGATCTAGCTTGCCGTATTTTTCTTCGACCCGCGATCGCAGTTCTTTGTAGCCTTCGGAGTAAAAGAGGAGTTGCCGCTGTCGCCGCGACTCATCTAACGCAGTGGTGCCCTGGGAGGAAATCTGCCCGCCCACCCAGTCGGTTATTTCGGTGAGGCAAACGGTGTGCCCCGCCTGGAGGCTTTGGTAGGCAGCTGCCGTGCCCGATAAGCCCCCCCCCACAATCAGCAGGTCACATTCCACAATTTCGTCGGGGGTAGGGGGCAGGACTGCCGGTTCGCTGGGGTCGCTAGGAACCGTCGTTTGCGCCTGGGCGGCCAGGTTTAGCAAGGGTGGGGCCACGATCGCGATCACCGCTCCCGAGGCGATCCCAACCCGACCTAAACGACCAAACTGAGGCATCGATGATTCCTTAAAAACGCTGTTTTCAAAGCTTAGAAGAAATTGTCCCCCTTGCGTGCAGATCCCCTGCCGGGAAACCATAATTTGATCTATGCCTGGGATTGAGCGCCCTATCCCTACGGATTAGTCACTAGCTCACGCAGGCGATTGCTCCAGCGATCGGCCACATCGTTATTCGCCTCGGCGGTGAGGTCAGCCAAATCCAGCAACAAGTCTTGCCGGAGGGTGCGATCGCCCGATGTTTCCCCGGTATAGACCTGAGCTAGCGCATCGTACCAGTAGCCCGCCTGGGCAAAGCGGACGCCTTTTTGCCATGGGTTGGGGGCCACGGTATCCAGCAACGGCAAGCTGCGGGGGGGGGCGACAATTTCTACGCGGGCTTCCACCCAGCGACTGGCATCATCCGACGTTTCATCGCAGTACAACGTCGTGCGCCAGCGATAAGTTTCGCCCACTTGCAGGGGGGCAGCCTCAGCGGGCAACGTCAAGGCCTGATATCCAGACGGGGCCGCAGTCAAGGACTGACTGAAAACCTCGGTTTCACCGGCCTCGCTTTGGTGGTAAAGGGTGAATTTGAGGCGATCGGTGGGGGCATCTCCCAGATACCAGACGAACGTAGGCCGTACGGCAAAGGTTTGCCCCGTGCTGTCAAAGACGGGAGCCAGAGCGATCAGGTCTTCGCCACAGCCCCGAATGCCGCCGCCTGTGCTCGCGCCGCCCGACCCCTGGGAGCCGGCAGGCGGATTGTAAGCCCGAGAGCTGATCAAGAGGGCCTCGGCAGGCGGCGGCAAGGTCGGCGTCTGGTCTCTAGCGGCGATCGGAGTGGCCCAGGCGAGACCTAAACTCAGGCTACCGGCGAAGCCGCAGAGCCCTTGAGCCAGGCGAGAACGGGAAGAAACAGACGGAATCATCATGACAGACCTCTGATGGGGCTAAGGCAGGTATGTAGCGGACAATGATAAGCCCGAACGGGAAGGGTTGGCGGGAAAATCACATCCTGGTTGACGGCATTGGATGGGTAGATGGGTGGATGGGTAGATGGGTTAGGAATGGGGAGTTTAATGACGAGCCCGTCCCTACACCGAGTGCGTTGGGGATTAGCCGGAGCGGGTGGGTGACAGCACCCCGGGTTAGGTACCCGCGATCGCCTGTCTTAACCGATAGCGGCGATGCAAAAACCGCCCAATCCGATATAGCCAAAAGAGCACCGTGACCGTAAGCAATCCAGTGCTCAACCACGGCAATCCTGGTAGCGTGACCCCAAGCTTACTCAGCGACACGATCAGCACATCATCCAAACAGCTGAGTAACAGCAGTGCGCCTTGCTGAAGCATATTTTGAAAACCGTCTGCGAGGGAGCTTTGCATGATTCGGGGCCGCTTGTCTTCCTCTACACCATAGACAAGGTCGATTCAGGATTCACCCGAGCTTTCAGACAATGATCTGGCGGTTTGCGGCAACGGGGGTGGCACTTTTCGGCCCAGGGGAGGAGCGGGTTAGCCGACCGCTAGGGCGAGGCAAACCACGATCGCATCCAGTCCCAACGGGAGCGACGGCGGCAGGGCCAACGGAGTTCGCAGCGGGCTCCCGGCGGGGTCAAGTCGCGTTTATAGTGGCCGCCCAGACGGTGGGCCAAGGCCTCGGCCTGTTGGGTGCCGCGCCCGCCAGCGGTTGGGATGGCGGGCGATCGCGCCGCCGCCCCGGCGTCTGTCTGCCCCTTGCCGTTGTCCTCGACGCGAATGATGTTGTCGGTCTCAGTGGCGTAACAGGAGACGGTGAGCCGCCGGGCCGCCACCGCATGTTTGCCGACATTGCAGAGCATTTCTTCGAGCAGGCGACAGAGCGATCGCCGGTCATCGGGGGACAAGCTGTCTGCCTGCATCGGCTCAAAGGTCACGACCTGAAATTTGATCGACGCAAAGCCGGGAAAGTCCCGCTTGAGGGTGGCGGTGTAGACCTCGTAGAGCACCTCATGGAGGTCATTGCGCAGGTCGACCACCTTGCCGCTGCCCAGGCGCAGTTGCTCCTCAGCGGGTAAGGATTCCTGTTGCAGGCGGTTGTAGACGGTGCGCAGCTCATCGTTGAGATTGGCAAGTTGCGATTGCACGGGGGGCGAGAGGTCGTCTTGTTGCCGCAGCAAGAGCGCTAGCGACTGCAAAGGACCGTTATGGATGGCGTCATAGGTTTCTTCAATCACGCGCTGGCGGGCCGCAATACGCGATCGCAAGGTCTGGTCGTAGAGGTAAAAGCCAGGCAGCACCAGCCCATTAAGGGTAAACGCGATTAAGGTGGGCATGATCGGCAACCACCAGCCCCCCAGCCACAGCACCAGATAACTGCTTGCCACCAGCCCCAAGCCGATCAGCCCCACGGTCAACAGATATCCACTCGGACGAGTGACGAGGCCTACCAGCACCATGCCGATCGCCCCCCAGCCAATGATCCAGGCATATTCCCAGGGGTCAGGCCACACGCTCAGCAAGGGGCGATCGTCCAGCGTTGCACTGAGCACCTGACTGGTGACATGGGCGTGCATTTCGACGCCATATACCAGCCCCGGATTGAGGGTCTTCACCGCTGCCGAGTTGATCAGATCTTTTTGGCTGAGGGAGGTGACGCCAATCAGCACTACGCGATCGCGAATCTGCTCCGCTGGCACCTCACCCGCCAAAACGGCCGAGAGGGACACCACCTCAAAGGGCGATCGCCCACTGCGCACATTGATCAACATCTGCACCCCGGAAGCATCGACCCCGACATAGCCCCCCGTATCCGACTGCAGTCGATCAAATTCCGCCGCGCCCAAGCGCATGTTTTCGGGATTGCGGCGACTGTTTTCGATGAAGATCCCTTGTTCAGCTAAATAAACTTCCGCCAGTAACAGGGGAAACGAGAGCCGAAACCGCTCGGGCTCAGGATGCCACGGGGGCGGAAAGGCTCCCAAAAAAGCGCGGCGCACAAACCCGTCGGCATCCAGCGCAAAATCATTGAACCCCACCTGCGCCGGGGGCAGGGCCGGGGGCGGCGGAATGGGCGAAGACATGATCTTTTCGATGCCTAAGAGCTGGGGCGACTCGGCCATGATCTGGTTGAGGGCTGCCGACCCCGGTGCCACAGGCAAATCCCGAAACAGGTCTAGCCCGATGACACGTGGCTCGTGCGCCTGCAGTTCGGTAATGAGCGCCGCCAGCACCCCGTCGGGGATGGGATAGGTACCCAACCGCTGAATATCCGTTTCATTGATGCCGACAATGAGGAGGCGATCGTCCGTCGGCTCCGCCGGTCGCCAGCGCAAAAAGCTATCCAGCGCTTGCCACTCCAGCTCCTGAAAGACACCCAATAGCCGCAACCCCACGATCAGGGCAATGACTGTCAGCCCCGGAAAAACTCGCCGCTGCCAGCTGGCTCGCGCGAGTCGCTGCCAAATTTCTGACGGAGGAGGAGAAGAATGCGTCACGGAGGTGGGTGTCGTCGGCGAATGCGAGCTACCGGGTGTTCACAGCTCAAGATGGGAGCCTGAGACTCCTCTGTCACTAGATTAATGGGGAAATTCGGGAATGCGGCGTTTGGCCTGCAGAATTCCGAGTGCAGAATTGCGCACCAACGCCATTCCCCCGCCACCTCACTGACCGCGCCCTCAATCGATCAACCCTTCCTCGCGAGCACGGATTTCCGTTTGAATGCGGATATTTTTGCCCGCTTCGGGATAGACTTCCAGGGCATCTTGCACTTTAGTCCAGTAGTGGCGGACGGTGCGCTCGGCGACGTTGATTTCTTCGGCGATCGCCTTATCCTGCAACCCTTCCTTAAAGGCCAACCGCAGCACTTCCAACCATTCGGGTTTCACTTCAATGCCGGTGCGCATGTCGCGGGGGGTGTAGATCAGTCCCTTCAGCGCCCAGTCCACCTTGGTCAACATTTCCTGCATGGGCAGGTTTTTGTCGGCAATGGTGAAGCCTGCCTGGTGAGTATCGATCGCGGGTTTGAGGCGCACCAGCGATCGCACATGGGCACTTTGCACCACGATATTCAAATCGGGGTGGTCGGCCAGCAGCGATCGTAACAGCTCGATCCCCGCATCAATTTCGGAGGGCTCCCCTGGCGCTAGGGGAATGGAGAGATCCATCATCAGTAGATGGGGCAAGCCATAGGACAGTTCTTTAAGGGCGGCTTGAGCCGTGCCCGCGGTGCAAATCTGAGCGGCGGGATACGTTTTTTCGAGCGCCATCACGGTGCCCCCTAAGACAGCCTCATGGTCATCCACCACAAGGAGCTTGAGTGATTCGCTGGAGGAAGTCATAGTCATGAGCCCATAGTGAAGGTGATCAGATGCTGGAAGCCGATAGACTTTCCCATCCTAATTTTAGGGAAAACCCGTCAGGCTGAAACAGGACCACTGCATGGGCTGGGGCAAAGCGGCGAAAGGTCTCTAGAAATGGCTGGAGCGTTTGCTCGAGGCGCGGGGATAAAGCGGGGTCTAGCGGGGCGGCGTATTGGGCCTGAAAGGTCAGCGTTTTGCAGGAAGCGACCGCGGCCAGGGTGAGGGCAGAGGATTGAGGCGGATAGGGCCATGTGGCCAGTCGAGATAGCAGTGCCTTTATCAACAAAATCAATAATTGCGCCTGTTCGAGGGGGTCGGGTGCCCAGGCGGTCGGGAACTGGACTTGCAGACTGAGGGGGGCCTGCCAGGGTTGCACCGCGTGCTGCAAAGCCAGGGGTAGCGAGTCTGCAATGAAGGGGGACTGAAGGCGATCGCAAAAGCCTTCTAACAAGCTGTACAACCGGCTCAAATCAGCGAGTTGGGGGGCGCAGGCAGAGGTAGTCGAGTGCGGCTGCAGCGGACACGAAACTTCGAGCCGGCGACGAATCGCGATGATTTCTTGCAAAATGCCATTGCGCACAAAATCAGCTTCCTGCGTCAGCATTTGCGCCTGATACTGATGCCACCAGCGTAAGAGTTCGGTTGGGTCTGAGATGTCGGTAGTCAAGCCGCTTGGGTCTCCCTAAATGCTGTCCATACCTTACCGCCGATGAGCGATCGCCCGTTCACGGATTTCGGTCTGCGGCTTGACACTTTTCGGCCAGGGACCCTCAGCCATCAACGTCGACTGAAGTTGATGGGATAATCGGAACTCTGCCCCGGTCTGGACTGCGACCGAGTAATGGAGATTGGGAGGAAGGGGGGCGATCGCCAACGCTGACTTTGCTGGCAACGGGGCATCATCGTCAGTCGCAAGGCCGTTAAGTCTGGCCCGTTGTAGATTCTGACGTTTGCCGTAGATTTTCGGCCAGCTTGCGGGCAATGAAGACGAGGAACTGTGAAGGTTCTTGCTGGTTGTTGTGGGCCATCATAGCGGCGACTTGCAGCATGGTTTGCACGAGCTGGGGGTTGAGCAAGTCGGGGTGCTGGGCCAATACTTCTGGCTCGCTACCGGAGGGACACTGGAGGAGTTCATCAATCAGCCTGTAGTAGGCGTCGAGTTCGGGGCTCAGGGCGTCGGCGTTCATGGGAGCTGGGTTCCTTGTGGGGGTTGGGGGTTAGGTTCTAGGTTTTGGGTTCTAGGTTTTGGGGGTGGGGTTGGGAATTGGTTGTGACGGTGGAAGCACTAGCATTGCTGGGCAGTGACGGTATTGGGGCAGGTTTCGAGGTCTTGCTGGAGGAGGCGATCGCGCTTTTCCTGTTCCCCAGTTACTGCCTGCAAGCCCATCCAGTGATCGACGGCGTCTGGGTCAAAACCAGCTTCGCAGCGATCGCCTACCTGCATGAGCGGACGGCGGATCAGCAACGGGTCTTGCACCATCAGCGCCAGGGCGGTTTCGGCATCGACGCAATCGGGGTGTACTTGCCCCGATTTGATGGCGGGGGCGGTGGGGTTAAACCATTGGGCGATGGGGCGATCGCCGAAAAACTGCCGCAGGCGATCGGGGGTCCACGGTGTGGTCAGCAGGTTACGGGCATCCACGGTATGGCCTGCCGCTGCAAGGAGGGTTTTCTGTTTGGTGTTGTTGATGCAGCCAGGTTTTTCGTAAAAGATCACGGTGGACATGTTGGGTGTTGGGTGTGTAGGGGCGAGGCATTCTCGAAACAATATTCGGGACATTGCCAATACGTTATTTCGAGAATGCCTCGCCCCTACGGAATGTTGATGTTGACGAGCATGATTCGTTCCGGCAGAACATTTTGGAGTCAAAACGGTTTTGCGGTTTGGGTTTCGGGTTGGTATTGGAAACGGCCTTGGGGTTGGGTGTCGCCGTAGAGCTGAAAGGTGAGGGAATCGGTGTGGCCCAGGGTTTCGACTTGGTGGATGGCGTCGGGGTGGAAGCTGATTAACTCGCCGGGGCGGAGCAGGTGTTCCCCCGCAATTTCTATATGGGTGGCATCTGCGGAAGTTTCAACCCGTCGCCAAAAAATGTGCCGCTCTTCCCCCTGAATTTGGAACAACACGCCCCACGCGCCATGGTTGTGGATGGAAGTGAACATTCCTGGCTGCGTCGTGACGTTTTGAATAGTGAGCGGGTAGCCGATTTCGTCGTAGAGGGGGGTGACGTTGACGCCCGTCTGGGGATTGGGGCGATCGGCTTGGGTTTTCACCCAATAGGAATTCAGGACAAACTGCCGCACCTGCCGCCGAATTTGTGGCAGAAAATCCCACTCCTCTTTCTCATCAGGCGCGTCAGCCAAAATGTCTAGAATTTCTGTCAGAAATTGGTGCAGATAATAGGGTTCGCGCAGGAGATCCCAAGCACGGGCAGAGGGGCGGGGTTGGCATTGGCCATCGCTTGTAACGAACCAGTCGTGGGCATTCATGGGAGGAGGGCAAGGGTGGCAGGGTAGTTGGGTGGCAGGGGGAAGGAGTGGGTGAGGTCGGTGGGGTGGAGGGAAAATTTTGGATTGGGGTTTTTGCCGGGTTGTGGGGAACTCAAAACTTAGAATTCAGGGCTAGAGTTGAAATTCGGATGCGTAGGGGGTGAGGATTTTGATGAGGACTCCGGCTCCAAATTCGTCTTTGTCGTCGAGGCGTTTGACGCGATCGGCGATTTCGATCGCGGCTTGCAAGGCCCCCCAGCGGGCGAGCATGATTCCCAAGGCGGTGTAGGCGCTGAGGTACAGGCGAATGATGGGGTCGAGGATGCGGTCTTGCAGAATGGGCTGGAGATCTTCCCAAGCTTCGGGGAGGGCTTCCTGCGTGCGGATTTCCTCCATCACTTGTAGAGCGAGGCGACGGGCCATGGCGTCTTTTTGCTTGTAGAAGAAGTAGCGGTAGGCGCTGACCAGGGTATCCACGTCGGTTTGCGGATGGGCCAGAGCTTGCAGAATAAATTGCTCGGACTGGGCGGTGTCTTCCCAGGTTTCGACGGCGGCATGGAGGAGCTGCTTGATTTCCTCGGGGGCGTTGTACCAGGAGTAGCGATCGCCGTTAGTACTAGTCAATAAAGCATTCATCGGAGTTGCGGAGTGAGAGTGAACTAGGTTGATTGGTCGGGGCGCACCACCGTGCGCCCGTCGTGGAATTTGCCGTCCGTAGGGAATTAGTCTTGCGCCACCAATGCCGGAGCCGATTCGGGCGTTTTGACATAGGGCAGATCCGCCAGTACAGAGGGTTCGCGGGCAGGCAAGTTCTGAAATAGGGCAGAGCTGAGGTAACGTTCGCCAAAGCTGGGCTGAATGGCGACGATCAGCTTGCCCGCGTTTTCGGGACGCTGGCCGACTTTCAGGGCGGCGGCGAGGGCGGCCCCAGCGGAAATGCCCGAGAGTAGCCCCTCTTCGCGGGCAAGGCGGCGGCTGTAGGCCATTGTCTCGTCGTCGGTGACTTGCACCACCTCATCTAGCAGGTCGGTGCGTAGCACATCGGGCACAAACCCAGCACCGATGCCCTGGATCTTGTGCGGCCCAGAGCTACCGCCAGAAAGCACGGGACTGTTTTCCGGCTCCACCGCAATGATTTGAAGGCTGGGCTTACGAGGCTTGAGGGTTTCGGCGATGCCTGTGATGGTGCCCCCGGTGCCGACGCCGGCAATCACGATGTCCACGTCGCCGTCGCTGTCGGCCCAGATTTCCTCAGCGGTGGTTTCGCGGTGAATGGCGGGATTGGCGGGATTTTGAAACTGCTGAAGCAGGTGGGCGTTGGGGATGAGTTCAGCCAATTCGGCAGCTTTAGCGATCGCCCCTTTCATGCCCTGACTACCTGGCGTCAGCACTAGCTCGGCTCCGTAGGCATTGAGCATGGCGCGGCGTTCCAAACTCATGGTGTCGGGCATGGTGAGCACCAACCGGTAGCCTTTCGCCGCCGCCACCATCGCCAGGGCAATGCCGGTATTGCCGGAGGTCGGCTCTATCAGGATGGTCTTGCCCGGTTCGATGGTGCCCGCTTCTTCCGCAGCGCGGATCATATTGGCCCCGATGCGGTCTTTGACGGAGGCGGCGGGGTTCATGCCTTCGAGTTTGAGCACGATGCGAGCCCCACAGCCCTCCGCCTGGGGAATGCGGTTGAGCTGTACGAGGGGCGTCTGACCGATGAGTTCGGTAACGTCGCGGGCAATCGGCATTTTAGTCTCCTTTTTTGCGGGCCACGATTTGGTAAATATGCCAGTATTTGTCTTCACCGAGGGCAGTTTTGCCGGGATGTTCTTCTTCTTCAAAAAACTCAACAATAAAGGGCTGAAGCAGGCGATCAACGTGCGATCGCGGGTGGGTCACAATGCTCGATAAAGCTGCCCAAGAATCGCGATCACCAAACAACTGCCCCGAAAACCGACCGCCCGTTTTCAGTGAACTTACAATAACGTCCCAAAGCTCAGAAAAATGTTCAGCAGGACAAAAAGGTAAACAGAAGCTGGCGTTGATTAAGTCCACCTCTGGGGGTAAGGTCAGGTCTTCAAATTTTTGGACCCGAGCCTCTAAGTACATGCGGTTTAGGTCATCTCGCTGCCGTAATTGGTCGATCGCTTCGGCCTGCCCATCAATGGCGAGTACCCGCCAGTTGTGCCGTAAAAGTTCAGCCGTATCGCGCCCATTACCGCAGCCTAAATCCACCGCAAACCGGCGGGGTTTGTGGGCTTTAGGGTTAGCCCCAGCGGCGAATAATTCTAAAGCTTTCATTAAAGTATCGCGGGGAGGACGGCCTTCCACTACTTTGTAATAACTCGACCAGCGATGCTCAAATTCCATCGGGGTTTGGGGTGGAGATTCTATATCAATGGGTTTCCAACGTTGCCAAAAATCACAGCACATTAGTTGCGATCGCGCAAGGCGATTTCCTGAAATGAAGTTTTTTGAAATGGTCCCGATGAGAATGAATTAGCGATTGCAGGTTGGGAAGATTCCCCTGCTCCCCTTCATAAGCTGTCCTTCAAGCAAAAGTCCGTCAAAACCTTGTCGGCAAAGGATTCTGGACTCCGTTGGGGCGGGCAAACCTCACCGCCTGTGGCACCTCTCCTTGTCAAGGAGAGGTTTAGTCAAAATCTGCTCAACGATTTCACTCGAATTGAGCCGAGCCTCCGGTCCCTCTCCTTGTCAAGGTGAGGTGAAGTTCTACAGTCCGTAAAACTGCCGCAGTTGATCTCCGAAACCGTTTCCCGACAAGCGATATGCACCTTTCGTGTAATGGATAGCTCAGGAATGAGGATCAAATAACATCCAAATTGTTAGGGCAGGCATCTTGCCTGCCTGGGGACAGCCGAGACGGCTATCCCAACTTATTCAATTCTCATTCCTTAGGAAGAGGAGCATTGAGATTCGAGTTGTAGAGAGCCCCCTTACCCCTTACCCCTTAGGGAAGGGGGCGGCGACAGCGGGGAATCCTGAATCTGGCAGCAGAGACTAGACGGCAGCGGGTTGAGCGGCGGTATCACCGAACTGAGCTTGAGCCGCTGTTTCGGGCGCTTTCCCCTGGATGAAAGCGAGTTCCGCTTCAATGTCGTTCACCGCTTCCCAGGCGAGCTGGTAGGCTGCTGAATCGGGCGCGTTTACGGCTGAAACGGCGCGGGCTTCAGCGATCGCCGCTTGCAGCGCCTTTTCTAGCAGCGGCACGCGAGGGTGCTCAATAAACTCGCTGCGGTGCAGGATGTCGTTTAGAGAAACGATGCCCAGCAGTTCCCCCTGGATGACGGGGGCGCGATCGATGCCGCATTGGGCCAGCAGGCGAGCCACATATTCCACCGCTAAGTCCGGATTCACGACGATGCAGGGCTTGGTCATGATTTCGTAGACTTTGACGGCTTTGGGGTCTTTGCCAAAGGCGACTACCTTGTTGACAATGTCGGTATCCGTCACAATGCCATAGGCATCTTCTGCGGTGCGGGGCTCAACTAAGAGCGAGTGGATACCTTTGAACTTCATCAATTTGGCAGCGTCGGCAACGGTGGCTGACCCTTTAACGGTTTCAACTTCTGGGGTCATCACATCTTTAGCTTTCGTCATGGAACTATCCTCGTAGCGTTGTTGGACGAAATGTGATTAACCACGTCAACATCAATGAGCGTAGCTTTTGTAAGCCTCTTAGAATGAACTTGTTTGCTGTGCAGGAATCGGAAAAAGTCCAAGCACAAAGGTTGCAAAATCTATGTTATGGATGGACGGGGTTACTGTTGAGAGTCCGTATGTCCTCTTCATAGAAAAACAAGTTTCGGGCACAAATTGGCATACTTGATTGCGTGTTGTAGAGTGTTTGAGAAAGTCAGATTGTGCTGAAACTTGGGGTAGTTAGGCGATTCTGCAAAGGGCAAGAATGGCCGTTTCTAGTTCATGGGAATCACCTCCTTTTGGGTCTATAACTGATGGCAGAAATTGAGTTGTGTGAGAGTAGCGAACCAGCAAGTTTGGTTACGATTTAACTGGTTAGAATCGGTCACCGTTAAGTGGCGGCTAGCGGTTCGTAAACGTGGCAGGCTTTGGGGCAAACGCGATCGCACGCCTGACACCCAATGCACTTAGCAGCGTTAACCACCGCCATGACTTTGCGTTCAACTTCGTCGTCGTCTTCATCTTCATCAATGACCTCACCGTCTTCGTTTAAGGCGATAAGAGCCATGACACCCCGACCACACGCTTTGAAGCAGCGGCCACAGCCAAGGCACTTGTCTTTGATGATTTCCTTCAAAAACTGAGGGGTCCAAGCTTCGCCCCCAAAAGTCAGTCCGGTCACAAAAGTCATGATACAGTTCTCCTCTTTTAACGGATGCGTTATGGCTCCTATCTAGTTGATTTTCTAAGCGGCGATCGCCGGAAAATCAGCTTTCAGAAGCTCCAGCCAATCAGTGATGCGCTGGTCAGTTTTGTCGCTTTCGTTCACTTCATCAAGGGGCAAACCGACGAATTTGCCATCGCGAATGGCAGTGGATTTTTCAAAGGAATACCCTTCTGTGGAAACGGCACCCACCAGCTTGGCACCGAGCGCTTTGAATTGGTCGTGCAGCGTGCCCAGGGCTCCGACAAAATGCTTGCCGTGACCTTCACAATCGCCAGGACCAAAGACCGCGATCGTCTTACCCGAAAAGTCAGGTTTATCGACCTCCATATCAAACAACGGTTCTCGCCAATCATTCTGCACTTCTCCGGCTCCCCAGGTCGAACAGCCCAGCAGCAGATAGTCATATTTCAGCAGATCATCCACATCATCAAAATCTTCTTCCATGCTGTAGAGATCGCAGTTGTCTTCGCCAATTTCATCACGGATCTTTTCGGCGATTTCTTCTGTGACGCCAGAGGTGCTGCCGTAGAAAATTCCAATTTTGCTCATTGTTCGACTCCGGGTTAGTTCAAGATTGAGATAACAGTTGGATAGTCCAACATCAGACGAGATAAGCTTCCATGTGAGTCTTAATCGTCAAGTCAGAACGGGGATAAGCCGCACATAAAAGGACGAATCCTTTTTCGATTTGCTCATCTTCCAAGAAGGATTGCTCTTCCTGATCGACTTCGCCTTCGACGACCTTACCGACACAGCTAGAGCAAGCTCCAGCACGGCAAGAAGAGGGCAATTCGATGTCGTGCTCCTCAGCTGCGTCAAGAATATAGGTGTCTTCATCAACCGGAATGGTGATGTCGATATTGCGCTTTTTGTTAATGAGATGAACTTGATAAGTGGCCATTGGGTTGTCTCCTTTTGGGAAATAGGGTTTAGGGTTTTAGGTACTGGATGCGAGGTGTTGGGTACCAGGTATTGGGCGGGTTTTAAGTAATAACTGGAATCATCCGAAGCAGAATCTCAACCTGAAACCTGAAACCCGATACCTGCTAACGCCCTACGAACACGCGACGCCCGCAGGGGTACATTCACCAGCTTTGAAAGATTTGCCACAGCTACAGGTGTCGGTGGCGTTGGGATTGGTGAATTTAAAGCCGCTTTCTAGCAGCCCTTCAATGTAATCAACTTCCATGCCGTCGAGGAGGGGGGCACTGATGGGATTGACGTAGACTTTGATGCGGCCATTGTCGAGGATGATGTCATCGGCGTGGGGCGATCGCGCCAGTTTGACTTCATATTCGTAGCCGCTACAGCCACCGTCATTGATGCCAATTCTGACTCCGCCTTCGGGAGAATCTACCTTAGATTTCAAGAAGGTTCGCAAGCGAAGTTCAGCAATTTCGGTGAGGGTAATATTCATCGGAGTTCTCCTTTAGAAAGCAGGAAGGAAGGTGATTACTGGAAGGATTTTTGAGCCCGACAAAGGGATCTTCTTAAACAGGGGCGATCGCACTGATCTGGCGTATTGTGCTGAAACCGAAATTCACAAAT
>Ga0081535_100478_pt1 | contig 26962 bp, 18 predicted proteins | sample HotLakmasection3_FD_71020 | JGI IMG/M metagenome (GOLD analysis project Ga0081535, IMG submission 71020) | Hypersaline microbial mat communities from Hot Lake, Washington, USA - Section #3 (SPADES assembly) (version 2) | ecosystem: Environmental > Aquatic > Non-marine Saline and Alkaline >... | reverse complement strand
GCGCCGAAAGCGGGTGTGAATCTTACGGAAATGACCGAAGCGCTCTGGCAAGTCGCGCCAGGGAATTCCTGCTCGATAGCGATACAGCACCGCTTCGACAAACAGTCGGTTATTCTTGGCTGTGACTCCCACTGCTCCGGGTCGTCCTGGTAGTAAATCCTTGATGCGTTCCCATTGGTCATCACGCAGTGCATGGCGTCGAGTTGTCATTGGAGTCAGATGGCTGAAATACGGCTTATCCCAGCTTAACTAATTGATGACACGCCCTAAGGTTGGGTATATTGCAGCCCTTTTGGGTGTAGTTTGGGCACAGGCGCAAATGCTCTAGATGTCTTACGGTTTTGTACTCCAAACGCTCAAGTGGGAAGGCAGTTAAAGGTTCGGCTTCGAGCTTTGCATTCAAAAGGCGGTTGCAACTGTGGTTTCAGTTTGCGGGGAAGTGTCACTATATTTCTCTTTGATGCTCTACGGTGTCGGGCATTTGCTAGATGATTTCCATTGTACGGACACTGACGGTGCAGACCCGCTGGAGCAAATCGATTACATGCTCTTTGTAGTCGGCAAATTTGTAGGGGTTGAACTTTTCGTGGATGGTGGGATCACTTGATCTGGATGCGGACTCAGTTCGCGACCGCCACCCGTTTCTTCAGCCCCTTGGGCAGACGCAGACGGTGGAGACTGCTGTTCGCTCCGATTTGGCTTGAATCCTTTGGAGGGTGGCAGACTCGAATTTTGAGCCGTTTTTTTGACCCGTTTCTGCTTCAACCCATCAACTTTTGCCCGTAATCCTTGCAGCTCTTGCCACAACCCTCGAATGAGGGCATCTTTTTCGGCGTGGCTCAGTCCGTCTAAGGACTGAGGATTAAATAAAATCCAAGACTTGTTTTTGAAAGCGCGGCACAGTCACTGCTGGTGGGGATCGGCAGTCGGTGTACTCAAATGCCAAAACTTGCCGCTTTTCTCCAGGGTCGTCATCTCAAAAAATGGGGATATTCTTTTCTGGAGATCGCCTAAGATCCCTGAGTATCCGACGAGGGAGATGAACGACATGCCTATGGCTCGGCAAGAACCCGGTTCTGCCCGAACGCCGATGCACATGATCATTTCGGAGAAGTTGCGGAAGCAGATTCAGAATGGGGTCTATGCACCGGGCGACCAGCTTCCCAGCGAGTTCGATTTGGGGCGCAGCTTTGGTGTGAGTCGGACAACCGTGAGACGGGCGATCGCCACCCTCATCCGCCTGGGACTGGTCGCCACCCAGCAAGGCAAAGGAATCTTCGTCAAACCCCAGAGCAAAATCAGCTTTTCCCTCGCCAACCCCCTCACCTTTTTTGATAGTGAACTGGCGGATCAGGGCATCACAGGCAGCATTCAAACGATTCAATATGAGCCGATTCACCCAGATCCCGAAATTCGTGCCCGGTTGAAACTCCCTGCTACAGAAACCACCGTTTACCTTCAGGAAAAGCTGATCCTGGCAGATGATGTGCCGATTGCGATAGACCTGGCCTATTTCCCAGAGGCGATCGGTGCTGCCCTCAAGGACTATCTGCACAACGGCTTTACCTACCGCACCCTGGCAATCAACGGCTACGACATCGAATCCGCAGAAGGCTCCCTCGAAAGCCGCCCCGCCAGCTACGATGCGCGGGATTTGCTAGAAGTGCCCCTAGGTTCTCCCCTCCTTGTCTACCACTACCTCGCCTGGGACAAACAGAAAAAGCCCCTGGTATGCGGCGAAACCATTTCCCGCGCCGATCGCACCTATTATTCCGTGGGATTGAAGCGCAGCCAATTGGGGATTTAGGATCGCAGAACTCCGTAGGGCAGGGTTTGGCGGGAGCGAAACCCTCTGGGGGCGGGTTTGGCATGGGTGTGCATAAACCCCATGGGGGCGGGTTTGGTATGGGTGTGCATAAACCCCATGGGGGCGGGTTTGGTGTGGGTGTGCATAAACCCCATGGGGGCGGGTTTGGTGTGGGTGTGCATAAACCCGTAGGGGCGGGTTTGGCGACAGGTTGACGGTTGATATGAGACGTTTTGCGAAACCCGCCCCTACGCCGCCTCCATGATTGTGCGATCGCCCCCTCATCAAAAAAAATCCACCTGCCAATGTGGCGGGTGGATTCTTGTGATTATCGAAATAACTTACGTAGGGTTAGGCGTGAGCCGCTGCTTTCTTGAAGGCTTCGTCCAGCACTTCTGAGAGGGTGGGGTGGGTGTGAACCATGAAGGAGAGTTCCTGGACGGAGCGGTTTTGGGCGATCGCATTGGCTGCTTCCTGAATCAGGTCGGAGGCGTGCAGTCCCAGGATGTGAACCCCCAGCACTTCGCCGGTGTCCTTCCGGAAAATTACCTTGGCGAGTCCATCGGTTTCGCCTTCTGCCAGGGCTTTAGAGTTGCCCTTGAAGTAGGAACGGGCGCTGGCAACTTCAAACCCTTCTTTTTCTGCTAGTTCCTTAGCGGCAGGTTCGGTCATGCCCACGAAGCTGACTTCGGGGTGGGTGAAGGCAGCGGCGGGGATGCTGCGGTAGTTAACCTCGCGCGATCGCCCGCAGATGTTCTCCACCGCCACAACGCCCTGCGCCGAAGCCGCATGAGCCAGCATCATCTTCCCGGTCGCATCGCCGATCGCCCACAGATGGGGCACGGGTTCGCCATTCGCCAGCACCGCCATCTGGTCATTCACTGGAATGAAGCCGCGACGGTCGGTTTCAGCACCCACAACGTCCAGCCCCAGGTCTTTCGTTGCTGGAATACGTCCGGTTGCAACCAGGCAAGCATCAACTTCGATCACATCAATAATTTCTTTGGTCTTGGCATCCGCCAGTTCAATCTTCACGGGAGAACCGGGGATCACGCGCTTTGCCAGAACCCCAACCCGCGTTTCCATATCGCGCGGGGCGATCAACACCCGCTGGGCAATTTTGGCGATGTCCGGGTCAAAACCAGGCATGAGCTGATCCAACGCCTCGATCATCGTCACCTCTGAACCGAGGGCGGTGTAGACATCGGCAAACTCCAGCCCAATGTAGCCACTGCCAATCACCGCAATCCAGGAGGGCACCCAGTCCAGCCGCACCGCATCATCGCTGGTGAAGACGGTGCGCCCATCCAACTCAATTCCGGGTGGAACAAAGGGCACCGAACCGGGCGACAGCATCACATCCTTGGCTGTAATAAACGTTTCGCCTTCGGGGGTGGTCACGCTGACCTTTTGGGGCGCTGCCAGTTTGCCCCGCCCACGAATCGTATCGACCCCCAGCCGTTGCAGGCTATTGGTCAGGTCAGAGCGGATCTTGCTGACCAGGTTGATGGCGTGGTTGGCGATCGCCTCCCGGTCAAACGACACCTGCTCCAGTTGAATACCCATAGATTTGAGGTGATGGGCATCGCGCAACTCGCGCACCCGCCCCGAAGCCGCCAGCAGCGCCTTTGATGGAATGCAACCCCGGTTTACACAGGTTCCCCCCATGTCTCCAGCTTCGATGATGGCGGTCTTCAGCCCGCAACTGACGGCATGGAGGGCAGCGCCATGTCCCCCAACCCCCGCGCCAATGATGATCAGGTCGTAATCAAATCCTTCGCTCACAAGTGCTCTCCATCCACTTCTTCAAACGGGGTCAGGTCGAACTCGAATTTCCCCAGAAACCTTTAGGATACCGACTGATGACAGCTTTTGCTCGGCAAGATAACGGCGAAACGTTTCCCAGGGTGCCGCTATAGCGATTGCACATCAACTCCACAGGTAAACCAAACACAAGCCAAACAGTAGAAGCAACATTCTCAAACCCGCCATAGTCATGTTACAGCCGCAGCAGGACTCTCCCATCGGTTATCCAGCAAAATCAATTATTTTCATTGTAAAAAGTAAGGGACTTGCAAGAAAATAAAATCCCAATTTTTGAGAGAGAAGGCTGGCAGAGCCAGCCTTCTCTCTCAAAAATTGGGATTTATCAATCCGCAGATCCCTCAGCGCGGCTCCAAACAAAAAATTCATATCCCCAATCAACAATTCCAGCATCAAGGGTTTTAGAACAATGGCAAAGGTATTGGTTGAACCAAAATACTTGGGTACTTCCCGTAACACCCTTGTGATGTCTCAGCATATTCCAGCAAGCCTAGTTGAGAATTCCAGGTGAAGATGTCTAAACTGTAGGCAACAATTCAGGGGTTTTGCCCTGTTGAATATTATATCCATCGCGTTTAATGGCACATATCGAGAGGTGTTGAACGGCAAGTTGTTAATGGATCTCGATCGCAACTTGCTATCAAAATGGAGCAGTTGAAGCGATCGCATTAAAAAGTGCTTGAGCTGTTTCAGAACTAGCCATCTGCCAGTCTGCCTTGTTTACTTTGTTAGCCTTTGTGCCAAAACCTGAGCTAAAACATTGCTAGAAATGCGGGAGTCCGCCGTTATGAATCACATGCAAAAAGAACTTCGCCGCGCAGCAGCACGGGCTTTCATGGAGTCGCTTGAGCAATTGGAAACACGGTTGAGTTCAGAAGATGTGCTCAATGCCCCGGTTTCTCGCACCGAAATGGCAACTCCTGATGCTCCACAATTTACAGTGGGAGATTTTGAAGCCGCTATGGCAGACATTGACCAACACACCCGCCGTCTCTAGCCACCTGCCATACTTGTCAAAAAAAATCGTGACAGCCGGTACGGTGTTGCCGTACCGGCTGTCACGAAAACTTCCACAAAAACTTTTACAAAAATTGGAGTTGCGATCGCTGTCTTTGGGCTTCGTAGACCAGTAAGGCAGTCGCGATCGCCACGTTTAGCGATTCCACCCCTTGTGCCAGAGGGATTGTTACACCAAGATCTGCCTGTTCAACCCAGGGTGACGATAAGCCTGCCCCCTCATTGCCCAGCAGGAATAGCGTTGGACAGGTTAGATCGACCTCCCAGTAGCTAGTGGTGGCTGTAGGCAGGGTAGCGACGACCTGCATTCCGTTAGCTTTGCACTGCTGGATCTGGGCGATGGGGTCGTCTGACACTTGCATGGGGAGGCGAAACCATTGCCCGGCGCTGGCACGGAGCACTTTGGGATGGTCGAGGTCAACGCTGTCTGCCGTCAGCCACAGCCCTTCGACTCCGGCGGCGGCGGCGGTGCGGATGATGGTACCCAGGTTTCCAGGGTCTTGCAGGGTTTCCATCATCAGTCCCAGGCTGACAGGCTCAACGGGAGCCTGGGGCAGTTGGCGGGGAGCGGTGGCAAGCACGCCGTCGGGGGTAACGGTGGTGGCGATCGCCTCCAACACGGCATCGCTCACCTGCTCTGTCCGATTTGCCTTTGCCTGGAGATGCTCCCACAGGTCCGGGTAGCGATCGCACCAGCGCTGAGTGCTACACACCGTGTCGATGGGAAAACCCACCTCACAGGCGGCTTCAACCAGATGGGTTCCCTCCAGCAAGAACAGATTTTGCTCATGGCGATCGCGCCCCCGCTTGAGTTTGCGAAGCTGCTTAACCAGAGGATTTTGCAGGCTCGTCAACATAAAATCGAGGCGTGTGATCTAGAGGAAAGTAGGCTGAGCCAGACTTTAAAGATGAACCCGCAAGATGAACCCGCAAAACCGGGGAGAAGGCAGCCGATTACAGCGGGCAGGAGTTCGATAGCGAACAATTTAACTTTTGTCTGGTTTATTTACAAAACGATAAGAGATTGTTACCTCTCCGTGTTGGGCGATCGCCACAAGTTGTAGCAAGGAAAACGCATTCCTTGTGGTGCTGGCGATCGCAAAAAATATCCTCACTGACTTCAAAAACCAGCAAGTAAACTCAGATCATGAAATTATGAATGCGGAACCCGGGACTTGAACCCGGAAGTCTTTGCAGACACTAGAACCTGAATCTAGCGCGTCTACCAATTCCGCCAGTTCCGCTGGCAAATGTGTTTAACGTCACAATGTTCCATGATTCCTCAATGTCGCCTGATAGTCAAGACATTTTGTTCTTTTTTTTCGATTTATTTTTGGGAAAAATCCATCAGTTTTTCCTGCTACTAGGGGATTTTTGTAGAAAATCGCAGACAACCTGAAGGTTTCCGGTAGAATCTAAACCGTCATCGGGTGATACAGGGTGCGTAATCTTGGGATTACTAGCTGTGAATCCCAGTTACAAGCCATATTTCTGAACTTTTGGGGAGGACATGCACATTTTTTCGCCAAATCAGTCTCTCAATTCTTCATCTCCCTCCGGAGAAGAAGTCCTGCTCATTCAGGGTGGTTATCCCCTCTCTGGAGAGGTTCGCATCAGTGGTGCCAAAAACTCGGCGCTGGTGGTAATGGCGGGTGCATTGCTCTGCCCAGACGATTGCCGCATTCGCAACGTTCCCAACCTGGTAGATGTGATGCGGATGGGGCAGGTGCTATCGGCTTTGGGGGTAAAAACTACTCGACATGGCGATGCCCTGGATATCGACGCACGGCACATTGGGCATTCCACAGCTCCCTATGAACTGGTAAGCCAGTTGCGTGCCAGTTTCTTCATCATTGGGCCGTTGCTGGCACGGATGGGGATGGCGCGGGTGCCATTGCCGGGTGGCTGTGCGATTGGTGCGCGTCCGGTAGACCTGCATGTGCGGGGTCTGGAGAGCATGGGGGCACATATGCAGATTGACCAGGGCACAGTCTATGCCTGCATTCCCGGCAGCCGACGGTTGCGCGGGGCGCGGATTTATCTGGACTACCCCAGCGTGGGCGCGACGGAAACCCTGATGATGGCAGCGACCCTGGCAGAGGGCGAAACGGTGCTCGACAATGCTGCCCAGGAGCCAGAGGTCGTCGATTTGGCAAACTTCTGTCGAGCCATGGGCGCACGGATTCGTGGGGCAGGAAGCAAGACGATTGTGATTTCCGGTGTTCCCAGCATGCACGCGGTGGACTATTCCATCATCCCCGACCGGATTGAGGTGGGCACGTTTCTCGTGGCAGGGGCGATCGCCCGCTCCGAGATTTCTATTACCCCAGTGGTGCCTGACCATGTGGCAGCGGTGATTGCCAAGTTACAGGCGATCGGCACCGATGTGGTGGAAGATTCGCCCAATCGCCTCCGTACCATTCCCTCGGCGGTGCATCATGCGACAGATATTGAAACGCTACCCTATCCTGGCTTTCCCACGGATATGCAAGCGCAATTCACCGCCCTGCTTGCCCTCAGCGAAGGGCATAGCGTGATTACCGAAACGGTGTTTGAGAATCGGTTGCGCCATGTTGCCGAACTGCAACGAATGGGAGCCAACATCCGCGTTAAAGGCAACAACGCCATTATTCAAGGGGTTCCTTTCCTGACGGGGGTTCCGGTGAATGCGACGGATCTGCGGGCGTCGGCAGCACTGGTGCTGGCAGGGCTAAGCGCACGCGGAATGACGACCCTCCACGGGCTGCACCACCTGGATCGGGGCTACGACAACATTGAGGGTAAACTACGGAAGCTGGGGGCACGCATTGAGCGGGTCACCGATGAGTCGGGAGAAGCCGCAATGGTGTCTGACTCAATGAGTAGTTCTTCCCGGTAATTCCATTCTGGCGACAACCCGCTAGCACATGGTTTGCTGGCGGGCTAATTTTCTTATTGCTCGAATAAAATTTGAGCGATCGCCTATCTTTCCTCCCTTGGGAATAGCAGGCACCTGATTATCGAAGATCAAATTAAAAACCAGGGCTTGTTTTTTGAAAGTGCTGCTGTGCCGCGCTTTCAAAAAACAAGCCCTGGTTTTTAATTTGATCTTCAGTCCTTATTACTTTTTCAGAGCATTCGAAAGTGTTCATTTCCTGCATCCCAAAACTGTGAACCTTTGTTAAGGTAGCCGAGAAACTGCCGGGGTGTGAATTCTGTTTTTTAGTGAATTCAACTTTTTGGTGAATCCAACTTTGTTTAGTGAATCCAACTTTGTTTAGTGAATCCAACTTTGTTTAGTGAATCCAACTTTGTTTAGTGAATCCAACTTTGTTTGGTGAATTCATTGTTTTGGTGAAAAGAGAGGCGATCGCAACATGAAACAATTAGCATTCATTGTGCGAGACATTGTGCGAGAATTTCGGCAACGCTTTCGCTACGGTTGGCTTTGGGTCGTCAGTCTCGGTCTGATCCTGAGTCTGAGTTGGGGCAAGGTAGCGCAGGCACAACTCAACTTTCTGCCGGACTTCATTACTCCGGTGGGTGGGGCAATGGAGGTTGCCCCCGTCTGGTTAGATGGCTACAGGCTGTTCCATGTGGCGGTTCCCCGTGCTATTGATGATGAGGCAGCCAGTCCGGCGATCGCCTCTGGGTGGCAACGTGCCCAGGAAATTCAGCAACGGCTCTATGGCATTGTCCACACCAGCTTCGATCCCCAAAAGTTGGTGCTAAAGCGCGATGCGGAAGGGGAACAGATTGTCATCTGGGCTTCGACTAACACCTTAGCCAACGAGCAGATTGTGATGACAGTGACGGAACTGGATGCACAGTTGATTGGTAGCAGTCCGACGGGGCGGGCGGCAGAATTAATTCCCATCTTGCGGCAGGCTTTAGTGCGGGCGCATCAGGAGCGGCAGCCAGACTATCTGATCCGTCAGGCTCAGAAAACGGCTCTGCTGGTGGTCGGGGGGATGTTTGCCAGTGGGCTATTGTGGCGCTGGCAGCGACGGCTGAAGCAGCGATCGCGCTACCTCCGCGAGCAACAGGGCTATGCCAGAAGCCATCCAAACCTCGACCCTACGACGGGTATGCCGTTGGAGGAAGCGGATGAGGAAGAACTGAGCGATCGCCCCCTCTACTTTTTGCAGCGGGCGTTGCAGCAACCCATTAGTCTCACGCAGCAACTCGACGTCAATCTCCTGAAGCGCAGTTTGCTGCAACTCAGCCAAATTTTCTTGCTGGGCGGTGTGGTGTGGATCAGCCTGGGATTCTTCCCTTACACCCGCAGTTTGCAACTGTTTTTGTTCTCAACCCCCCTCAAGCTGATCGGGGTCGCATTGGTTATTTATGTCGGTGTGAAATTTTTGTGGGTGGGGATCGACAAGTTTCTGGCGGCATTGCGGGCAAGCCAGATGCGCGATCGCTATACCTCTCAGCGCTTCTCCCAGCGCATCTCGACCCTCTCGTGGGTGCTCAAAGGCGTTGCCACCGTGATGAGCATCGGCATCGGTGTCCTTGCAGGATTAATCATTTTGGGCGTCAACCTGCTCCCGCTAATTGCTGGTTTGGGTGCCTTTGCCCTGGCAGTTTCCCTAGCTGCCCAGCATATCGTTCGCGACATTTTGAATGGACTCCTGATTCTGCTGGAAGACCAGTATGCCGTGGGCGATGTGATTGTGGTGGGCAATGTTGGGGGCTTTGTGGAATCCATGAGCTTGCGGCTAACTCAGCTCCGCAACGATGAAGGGCGGTTGATCTCCATCCCCCATAGCGCCATCACCATGGTCGAAAACCTGTCGAAGGAATGGTCACGGGTCGATTTCACCATTGATGTTGCCTACGACGTACCCATTAACGATGCCTTCCGGGTGATCCACCAAGTTGCCGACCAACTGTATGGGGAGGAGTGCTGGCGATCGCTCATCCTGGAACCGCCCGAAGTGCTGGGGGTGGATGAAATCGACCATGCGGGGGTACTCATTCGGGTATGGCTAAAGACCAAGCCCCTGGAGCAATGGACCGTAGCGCGGGAGTTTCGCTACCGCCTGAAGTGCGCTTTCGAGCAAGAGGGCATTCGAGTGGGCACACCGCAGCAAACCCTGGGCTTCCACACCACGCTGGAGCTAACCCCCCGCCAACCTGCCCAGCCTCGTCAACCCGTCATCTCCCATCCCTGAACAGATCGCGTCCAGCTCCCTAAGCATGGGGCGATCGCCTCACACCAGAGAGTAAACAAAACTGAAATATTCTTCGGAACCAGCAAGCGCAATCAGCCTGCGTCCCTTGAGGCGTCACCTATGCTTCGTCAGTCCTATGCTTCGTCAGTTTCGTACATATCTACTTCGAGTTCTTCAAAATCTTCAATATCCACTGGCGAGTTGCCAGGACGCCGCGCCCCATTGGGAAAAAAGGTTGCACTATTGTCTACCTCCTCATCGTCGTCCTCGTCCTCGAAGTCTTCTTCGGTGGCATCTTCAGGGTCGCCCACCATGTTGGGACTGATGAGGGTGATGTCAAATTCATCCGGTGGAACGGTCGAGATGGCATCGCGCTTCAACAGGTAGTAGACGGCGTAGACATTGGGACCAAAAATGATTTTGTCTTCGTCTTCCAGATCATGCGCCTGGAGCTTGCGCCCGTTGATGAGCAAACCGTTGGCACTGGGGCGTCCTTTGAGGTTGCCATCCACAATGCGGTAGTAGTAGCTCCCGTCATCGTTGGGCAACTGCACCAATGTGGCATGACGACGGGAGACAAACTGAGAGACCAGACGAATATCACACTTGGGGTCGCGTCCAATGGAATAGATGGAGCCATCCAGCGTGTATTCGCGCCGACCTTTGTTGTCTTCGACGATGAGCAGGTGGTTGTGACGAGAAGCAGAAGATGTCATGCGGCAGTAAGTGGCAGGACACTAGAGTGAGGGACGGGTAGAGGATATAAGGACATTTCTCCTGATCGTCTAGTTTAGTCGGTTAGCGACGGATCGGGCTATGCAATCTTACGGTCAATTGATGGAGTTGTAGGATTGCTGCGAATCGTTAATCCGTATTTCGATCCATCTTGCCTGTAGCGGAGGTTGCTCAAGGGTGGATGGTAGTGCTCTAGACGAGGGTTTTCGGGTCAATGGGTTGCGGCTGCCCGGAAGATGAATCCCGGTAGCCCCGTTAAGTTGCGTTGCATAAACTTGCGTTGCAGACATGACCCACTGCTCGGAAAACTCAGGACATGGAAAACTCTACGCTCGTAGCGTACCCACTTTTGGCAGCGCTCTTCGCAACAGCAAAGAATTTGTTACAACACTGATGGAACTGAGTGCCATCAAGCCCCCTGCCAGAGAGGGGCTGAGCAAAATCCCAGCAGCAGGCAGCAGAGCACCTGCGGCAACGGGGATGGCGAGGGTGTTGTAGCCCAGTGCCCAGAACAGGTTTTGGCGAATGGTGCGGAAGGTGGCACGGCTGAGGCGGAGGGCGGCGAGCACGTCGGCAAGTTGGTCGCGCATCAGAACAATATCGGCGGTTTCGATCGCCGCATCTGTCCCGGAGTGCAGGGCGAGGCTGACATCGGCAGCCGCCAGGGCGGGGGCATCGTTGATGCCGTCGCCTACCATCCCAACCCGCTGCCCGTTCTGTTGGAGCTGGGTGATAAAGGCAGCTTTTTCGGCGGGGGAAACGCCCGCTTTGACAGCCATTGGGGGAAGGTTGAGTGCCTGGGCGATCGCCGCTGCGGTGGTGGGGCGATCGCCCGTCAGCAGCTTCACTTCGATGCCCTGCCGTTGCAGGGTTGCCAGGGTTTCGGCGGCATCGGGACGGAGGGTGTCCATCACGGCAATCAATCCCACCAGGTGCTTGCCCTGTCCCACATAGATCACGGTTTTGCCGTCTGCTGCCAGGGCTTCGGCTTGCGATCGCGCGGCTTCTGAAACCACCACCTCATTCTGGAGCAGCCAGGTTTCCGACCCCAGCACCACCAGCGCATCGTTGACCTGGGCGGAAATGCCCAGCCCTGCGGCAGTCTGGAAGTCCTTAGCGGGGAGGCGAGAGAGTTCGCGCCGATCGGCTTCTTGCTGGAGGGCGATCGCCAGGGGATGCTGGGTTCCGCTTTCTACTGTGGCGGCGAGTTGCAGCAGGTGGTCGGCGGTCAGTGCCTCGGTGAGGGGCAGGCAGTCGGTGACGTTGGGATGCCCGCTGGTGAGGGTTCCGGTTTTGTCGAAGACCAGGGTATGCAGGTTGTGGGCGCGTTCCAGCACATCGCCGCCGCGAATCAGCAAGCCCCGCTCGGCTCCCACCCCAGAGCCAACCAGGATGGCGGTGGGGGTTGCCAGTCCCAGCGCGCAGGGGCAGGCGATAACCAGGGTGGCGATCGCCAGTTTCAAGCTGAGCAAAAACGGCGAAAATTCAGGAGCCGCCATTGCCAGATGCCCGGTGTGATGTCCCCAAAACTGAAGATGGTTGCCCATACTTAGCAGGCGATCGTGCCACAGGTGAGTGCCGACAAAATACCAGAAGGCAAAGGTGAGGGTAGCAATGGTCAGCACGCCATAGGTGAAGTATCCGGCGATCGTGTCTGCCAACCGCTGGATGGGAGCTTTGCGGGTCTGGGCAGTTTCCACCAGTTGGATGATTTGAGCCAGGGTGGTGTCTTTTCCGGTGCGGGTGGTCTGGAGGGCGATCGCCCCCGTCAGGTTCAGGGTTCCCGCCGCCACGGGGTCATCCTTTTGTTTGAGCACAGGGGTGGCTTCTCCGGTCAGCATTGCCTCATCAATGGTGGTCTGCCCATCCACCACCGTGCCGTCTACGGGAATTTTTTCCCCTGGCAACACCCGCAACCATTCGCCAACCCGCACCTGCTCAGCGGGAATGCCAATGCCCTCCTGCTCGATGCTGGGGGCGCTGATCAGCCGTGCCTGGGCGGGTTGGAGTGCCATCAGGGCGTTGAGGGAATCGGCAGCACGACTGCGTGCCCGTTGTTCCAGCGATCGCCCTAGCAAAATAACGCCCACCAGCATCACAGGCTCGTCAAAGAAGCATTCCCAGCCCAGTTGGGGAAATGCCAGTGCCACCAGACTGGTGAAATAGGCAGTGAGCACCCCCAACCCGACCAGGGTGTTCATGTTGGGCATGTTGTGGCGCAAGCCCTGCCAGCCATCCACCAAAATGGGACGACCGGGAAACAGCAGCGCCAGCGTTGCCAGGGCAGCATGAAAACTAATGCCGCTCAACCCCGGAATCATCAGCCCGAAGTATCTCAAATGCCCAATGAAGGAAAGAATCAGGAGGGCAAGGGCGATCGCCAACTGCCGATTGCGTTTCTGTGCTTCTTGCCGATGCCGTTCCTGCCGAACTTCATCCCCTGCCGCATCCGTTTCCTGCCCAGCAATCCAGCGCACCTGGGAGGGAAAACCCGTCTCCGTCAGTTGGGCTGCCATGGCTTCGGGGTCAGCGGTGGGTTCATATTCCACCAACGCCGCCTCCGTCACCAGATTCACCGTCGCTGCAATTACTCCTGGTTGTTGTAATAGGGTCTTTTCCACAGCCCGCACGCATCCGGCACACTTCATGCCGCCCACATCCAGGGAGAGGGTCTGGTTACGGGGGGGAGTAGCTTGGGCAGGGGCGATCGCCGTATCCGGGACATCAGGTGTCAGTTGCATAGACGGGAAGAAGTAAGGGCTGGGCAGATGGTCTGGTTAGTTTACCAATTCTCAAGTTGCTAATCCCTGCGCGACTGGGTGTGGATGGCTATCCCCTCAGTTGCTCCGGGATGGCGAGGAAACTGTTCTTCCATTCTGCCACTGCTACTCGATCTCCGATTCTTTCGTTGGGTTTACTCAAGGTTTAGGCGATCGTTCTTCTGCCTTTGCCCACCTTAGGGATCGGCGGATTAATAAAATCCCAATTTTTGAGAGAGAAGGCTGGCTCTGCCAGCCTTCTCTCTCAAAAATTGGGATTTTATTTCGTACGTGATCCTTAGCCAGGGGAGCTGCGGGTTAATACAACATGCTCGTCATTTTTCTAAAACCCTTGATTTTGCGTGCGCCTAACGCACGCAAAATCAAGGGTTTTAGAAAAATGGCGAAGGTATTGTTTGATAGATGCCGAACTACCCTGACCAGCCCTAGCGGCAAAGGTTGTTCTGAGTTTGGGGAGTAAAAATGATGTAGCGATCGCGCCCCTGTTGCTTCGCCTGGTAAAGGGCATCGTCTGCCTGCCGAATCAGCATATCAACGTTGATTGCAGGGTTGGGCACCATACTGCTGACTCCCACACAAATGGTGACAAACGGGCTAGCCATCGAAGCATGGTGGGGAATTTGCAGCCCGCGCACCGCTTCGCATAGCCGCTGGGCAACCTGGGCAGCGCCTTGCATATCGGTGTAGGGCAAAATGATGATGAATTCTTCGCCGCCGTAGCGGGCAATCAAATCCGTTGGCTTACGAATCACTTGCCGTGCTACTTCAGTAATCTGAATCAGGCACTCATCCCCGGTTTGATGCCCATAGGTATCGTTGTAGAGCTTGAAGAAATCGACATCAAAAAGGAGCAAAGACAGGGGTTGTTGTTCGATCAGCAAGGAGTCCCAGGCTTGTTGCACCCGGTCTTCAAAGTGACGACGGTTGGCAACCCCTGTCAGCCCATCCGTTTGCGCCAGTTGTTCCAGGCGCAGGTTGGCGAGGCGCAGTTCTTGCTCAACGCGACGGCGATCGCTAATGTCTCGAATCAAAAACAACACCTCGTCATCACCACACGGAATGACGCGCACCTCCTCATACTGAAAACAGTCATTGGCCAGGTTTTCCTGCTCGTAGACCTGGAGTTGTTGGGTTACCAGGGCATCGCGCATTGCATTGAGTTCTCGTTCCAGCACCTCTGGCGGCAGGAAGTCGGACAGGTGATGCCCCACGGGGTTAAAGTCAGGGGGCAGCAAATCGGTCATCGTGTTGGTGCGAACGTAGCCCAGGCAAACGCCATCGCTGCGGAGGCGGAACATCAGGTCGGGGATGGCAGTGAGGATGGCGCGGTTCTGGGCTTCGCTCTGCTTGAGGGCAGCTTCGGCGCGTTTGCGATCGCTAATATCGCGCACCATCACCAGCACCTCTTCATCGGAAATTTTGATGATGCGGCTCTCTTCGTAGCGCAATTCTCCGCCAATGGTGATCTGGTACTCATCAATTTGGATGGCGTTGGTGGCGATCGCCTGTTGAATGCCCTTTTGTCGCCGCTCCGCCAACTCATCCGGGAGAATATCCTTCAGGTTACGTCCTACCGAGTCTGACTTCGACTGAACCGGTTGCACTTCTCCCGTGCTGATGAAATCGAAGTATTGCCCATCTGCCCCAATCCGTAGCAACAAATCGGGAATCGCCGCCAGGATAGCGGAAAGGGTCGATTCTCGCTGCCGCAACGCCGACTCGATTTGCAGCCGTTCCCGAACCTCCTGTTGCAAAGATTGGGTGCGCTTTTCAACCTCTGCCGCCAACTCCTGGTTGTAGTGGGTCAACAGTTTTTCGGCATCCTTGCGCTGGGTAATGTCTTGAAACGCCACGATCGCATGGGTTACCGCCCCAGACTCCGAATAGATCGGCGTTGCCCGCATCTCCACCGTAATGCGTAACGTTCCCCGCAAAATTTCCATGTCTTCGGCGTAGCAATATTCCCCATTGAGGGCACGAAAAGCCGGTAATTGCTCAGTGGGATAGAGGTCGTCGCTGCCCGCAATATAAATTTGGTAACTGGCTGCAATTTTTTCAACGGGAACATCGGAAATGTGATCAATCTCCAGTAAGCGCATTGCCTGACGGTTAAAGTAGGCGACTTTGCCATTGGGTTGGTGGATGGCAATACCTACGGGAATTGCATCCAGGAAATGCTCAATTTGGGTACGTTCCTGGGTCAAGTCGGCATTGAGCGCCTGCATTTCTTCCAGGGACAGTTGCAACTGGTTTGCCATTTCGCGGAAGGAGAAAGCAAGCTGCCGCACTTCCAGGATGGGGGTGGATGGAATATTGATGGTGGCTTCTCCCTGGGCAAGGCGATCGGCAGAGTCTCGCAGTCCCAGAATGGGGCGGGCAATCCAGCGGGTGGTGTAGAGCCCGGTGGCGATCGCCCCCAGCAGCCCAATCCCCGACCAAATGAAGGTCTGGCGCATGTTCTCGCGCAACTCTTCCACAAATTCGGTTGCAGGCACCACCACGACCACCAGCCAATCCAAGCCATAGGTGTCGGTGTAGGGAAGCACTTCGGCAAAATAATATTCCTGGAATAGCCCCACTCCCCCATCGTTATAGGAAAATGCCAGATGCTCTACCTGTTGAATCTGGTCAAAGGCGACCCAACGTTGCTGTAATTTTTCGATCACAGCCTGGGTCAGAGGGTTATCGCTGGCACTGGCTTGCAAACGGTGAACCTGTTCCCCAGGTAGCCTCATAAAAGGAGCCTCCAGGGTCGAAGTCGCCACCAGATCCCCCGATCGCTCCATGATGAAGACCTGCCCCGTTGTCGCAATGTCTAAACCGTTGAGAAATGCGCTGATCTGACTCAGGGTAACTTCAGATTCCAGCACCCCAACAAGCTGTCCATCTTTGTTATGAACAGGCGCAACCGCAGAAAAGGCAGCTTCCGAGATACCTTGCAAGGGATAAATCGGTGTCCAACTGGGTTCGTTGACCTGTGCGCCTATCAGGTAGGGTGTCAGTTGCTTGGGATTCCAGTAGGGAAGGGCTTGCACCATTTCGAGGGGCACATCCGGATCGAACAGGATGTCATCCGGCTCCCCCAGCAGCCGATAGCGTTGAGCCGTGCAGGGAGTAGGCAAATCGCAACGGGTCAGGATGTAGGGATCGGACTGCCGAAAAACATTTTGGGCAATGGAAATATGTCTGCCATCGGTGAGGGTTAAGCCAATGGAGTTAGGGGTTTTGAAGGTCTGAAGCTGGCGGAGGAAGGGCTGCACATAGTCATTCAGTTCCAGGGGCAGGTTTCCATCGGTTTTTAGCAACTCCGTTTCAATGAAGCGCTGATTGAGTTCGACCAGTTGATGGGGGGTTTCCAGGAAGGAATTGAGGCGATCGCCCACCCGGTCAGACACTTCTTCCGTCAGTTCAAACGCCAAAGCCTCAATGGAGCGTTGCCCGCTGCGGTAGGAGAGGTAGGCAACCAACCCAACAATGGCAATAACCTGCAACATGAATGGCAAAACCAGAACCGTTTTGATGGGTACGGCTCCGGCAGCTTTGCGAAGAGAACTTCGAAGAGGTTTTAGCAAGGTAAATGTGGCTGTCGTACGTACAGTATCGGGGAGAGTATCGGGGAGAGGGTGGTTTGGAAAAATCCTGGAGCAGGAATGCGAAACGTGAGTAGTTGCTGGTGTTAAGAGAGTCTGTTTTTATTGTTTCCAAAAGAAAGCACAGGTTAGGTAATTAAATTATTCCCAAATTCCGGAAGGTTCAAAACTGCAAATTTCCTCAAGTTTTGTAGAGAACATCGGAGCATCAGAGCATTGGAGAGGTTGGAAAGACATAGCTGTTCACCAAAGCAAAATATTTCTTCCTAAAGAGGGTAGCCATAAATGGAAATCCATGATGGGGTGCGCCCCATACCACGGATTTGTATATGACCATGTCCTTCAGGAATTGGAAAAACAACATTCTCACCGTCTCTTAAAAGCCCCTGAAACAAAAGCCCTTAAAATAAAAGCCCTTGAAAAGCCCTGGATTTTGCTGGCACGGAACGTACGCAAAATCAAGAGCTTTTAAAAGGTGGCGAAGGTACAGACGAAAAGGGAGCAATAAAATATTCCCAAATCTGGACGTGAAGAACAACTGATGGCAAAACAAGTAGCAAAACAAGTGGCAAAACCAGCTTGGGGCGATCGCCCTCCCGTAGAGTGCCATCTAAAATCGTTGCCCCGCAGTTTAGGATGAACAGGAGGGATGATTTTGCCATATGTTTGCCACATGAACCAGCCAGAACTATTAGCGCCTGCCAAAAATTTAGAACGACTGAAAGTAGCCATCACCTATGGAGCCAATGCCGTCTACGTAGGTGGGGAGCGTTATGGGCTACGCGCACGGGCAGACAACTTCACTGCTGCGGATTTGCAGGAGGGGGTTGCCTTTGCCCATCGCTGGGGGGCAAAACTCTACATTACTCTGAACGCGTTTCTGCACGACGAAGATTTTGCAGGGTTTCCTGACTATTGCCGCTTCCTGGAAGAGATTGGGGTGGATGCGGCGATCGCCTCTGATCTGGGGGTGATCCGTGAAATCCAGCGCCACTCCTCCCTGGCAGTGCACCTCTCGACCCAAGCCTCTTGCCTGAATGCGGCGGCGGCTTGGTTGTGGCAGCGCACCGGGGTAAAGCGGCTGATCGTCGGGCGCGAACTCACCATTGCCGAAGCCGGAGCCATCCACCAAAAAACGGGCATGGAAGTGGAAATGTTCACCCACGGAGCCATGTGCATGGCGTACTCCGGGCATTGCACCATCTCTAACTTCACTGCTGGGCGCGACTCCAACCGGGGCGGCTGCATCCAGTCCTGCCGCATCCCCTACTTTCTCAAAACTGACCGCAAAACCGAGGAGACTCCTGCTTCTGAGGCGTCCGTTGAACCCATCACCTTCATGTCCTCCCGCGACCTGTGGGGCATTGGGCAGGTGGGCGAGTTCTTCCGCCAGGGCATTTGCTCGTTGAAGATAGAGGGACGGATGAAGTCGTCTTTCTATGTGGCGATCGCCACCCGCGTTTACCGTCGGCTGATCGATGCCTATGCCGCTGGGGAATGGTCAGAAGAGCTGCTGGAATGGGCAGGGGCGGAGCTGCGATCGCTCCCTAACCGCGACTACTTCCCCGGTTCCCTGGACAATCCTGCCGGACGCGACTCCGTTTTCCACAAGCACTACGGCGTCAACGATGGCACCCACCAATATTGCGGCATGGTAATGGAAACCAGTGACTCCGATGTGTTCCTCCACATCCAGGAACCCCTATCGGTCGGCGACACCCTCGAATTTGTCCCGCCCCAGGGCAACCCCCTTCCCTGGCGCGTCTCCGAACTCCAGTCTGTGCTGAGTGAAGGGCGATCGCACTTCCGCCAAGAAAGCGTGCTCAAACTCCCCCGCACAATCCTCCCCAACCACGGCAATACCCTCACCCCCTTCACCGTCATCCGCCACCCCCAACCTACGACAACCCCCACCCCGGATTATCAGTTAGTCACCCAATAGTCTGTCCTTTGTGCCTTCGTGCCTTTGTGGTTCATTCCTCAACCCTACCGTGCCCTTCAACACCTTCGCCTCATCCCTCGCTGACCTCGACCGCTGCGCTACCGCCCCCGATCTCACCGAAGTGCTGATCGAACCGATGCTGCTCGCTCGCCAGGGTCGGCTGGGGGAAAAAGATGCCCAGGAGTTGGCGATCGCCGCCCGCTCAAAAGGTTTACGACCCGTCCTGGTGTGGGATGCGCTGATGCCCCAGCGGAAACTGGAAGCGGTGGGCGATCGCCTGCAAAGCTGGGATTTCTCCGCCTTCGCCGCCGTCCGTGTCAACGACCTGGGAGCTGCCGCCTGGGTGCAGGAGCATCACCCCAACCTGCCCCTGCAACTGATTGCTGAAACCGGGAACCACAATCTCTCTGCCTTGCAGGGCTGGTGCGAGTTGCTGGGCGACTCCCTGGAGCGGCTGATTCTTTCCATCGAACTACCCGAAGCCCAGTTGGTGCGCTACTGCAAGGAACTCCCCGTACCCTGCGAAGTACTGGGGGCGGGTCCCATTCTGCTGTTCTACTCGCCGCGATCGCTCCTCGCCGATCCGCTCCAGGTAGAAGAGGACAGCGTCCATATCGCCGCCACGATCGCCTTTGAGGACAACCCCGATCGCCCTTTCCCAACGCTCGAAACGCCCCACGGTACGCTGATGTTTCTGGACAAGGATCAGTTTATTGGCGATCGATTGGAAAGCCTTTGGAAAGCAGGTTTAGCGATGGTGCGTATCGACCTACGCTCCTTCTCCCAGCAACCGGATGCTGCGCCCAACATCGACACTATCTGCCAGCAACTCCTCAGCGATCCGGCGACCCTCCGCCAGCAGTGGCATCGCCCCACCCGCGCCCCCTTCTTCAACGCCAACCGCACCACCGCCCTCATCCCCCGGATGAAGACCCGCCGCCTCGACCCCTGGCGCAATCGGGCGATCGCCGAGGTGATCGCTGGCGAAGGCGGCAGCTATGTGGTGTTTCGCGTGCTGCGTCCGTTCCACCTGACGCCCGATACCCAGATCCTTCTGCCGACGGGCGATCGCCTTCCGTTTCCACCGGACTGTAATTTGCGGACGCTTCAGGGCGTGCCGACGATGCAGGGGGAGGCGGATCAGTTGTTGTTGACGGATTGGATTAAGAAGACGGTGACGGGGTCGTTGTTATTGGAGGGGGATGGCGATCGCTTTGATGTTGGGTTGCCGGGGCGGGTTGGGTTGGGAGGGGTTGGATGAATGGAAAAGGTTGATGCGAAACCCGCCCCTACGGTTGGGCGATCGCTTTGATGTTGGGTTGCCGGGGCGGGTTGGGTTGGGAGGGGTTGGATGAATGGGAAAGGTTGATGCGAAACCCGCCCCTACGGTTGGGCGATCGCGTTGATGTTTGGCTGCCGGGGCGGGTTGGGTTGGGAGGGGGAATGGAAAAGGTTGATGCGAAACCCGCCCCTACGGTTGGGCGATCGCGTTGATGTTGGGCTGCCGGGGCGGGTTGGGTTGGGAGGGGTTGGATGAATGGGAAAGGTTGATGCGAAACCCGCCCCTACGGTTGGGCGGTCGCGTTGGTATTCATCTATGTTCTCCCTTTCCGATGACACGATTTAAGGAACTATTATGAACTCGTCTCACCCGTCTGATTTTTTGCATCCGGAGTTGTTTTTGGACCCGACCTGGGATGCGTTGTTTGAGCAGTCGCCCTATCCGAAGCCGTTTGCGTTTAATGAGGAAGTGGCGCGGGTGTTTGACAATATGGTGTCGCGGTCGATTCCGTTGTATCGGGAGGCGATCGCGGCGGCGGTTCACTGGACGCGGGCGTATTACCAGCCGGGGACGCGGATTGTTGATGTGGGCTGCTCGACGGGGACGTTTCTGGAGTTGCTGGGGCGGTTTCTGGCGGAGCCTGCAATTTTGGTGGGGGTGGACAATGCCCAGGCGATGCTGGATAAGGCGCAGCAAAAGCTTGCTACGTTGCCGGAGCAGCACCGAGTGGAGTTGGTGTGCGATCGCGCCGAAAATATTCGCTTCGATAACAGCAGTGTCGTCATCCTCAACTACACCCTGCAATTCCTCCCCGTCCACCATCGCCAGCAAGTGCTGAGTGCTATCCATGCGGGGTTGGTGCCTGGTGGTCTCGTATTTCTCAGCGAGAAGGTGAAGTCGCCCCATCCCCGCTTTCAAGAAATGGTGACTCGCCACTACGAAGCCTTCAAAACCCGCAACGGCTATGCGCAAACGGAGATTGAGCGAAAGAAGGAGGCATTGGAAAATGTGCTGGTTCCTCTTACAGAATCCCAGCAAATTGAAATGCTGCGCTCGGCGGGGTTTGAGCGGATTGAGATGCTCAGCAAATTCCACAATTTCCTAACGCTGGTTGCCGAAAAACCGTGAGTTAACCCCAAAGCTGGTTTATTCGGGCATGAATTGAGATTACTGTTAAATGCAGGATGAATGCAGGATAGATGCAGGATTTACGGTTTACTCTACGACGACAGACGCTATGGTTGACGCGACACATAACTGGGAAGCAGAGCAGATGGAGCGGGAGGCGATCGCCTTTTGGTCCCCCGACTATCTGGATGAATTTGGGAGCTTGCTCAACCATGTCGCCATTCTGGAGGTGCGGGGCGATCGCCAACCCTGGATCTGGAGCGATCGCGTCCAACCTTACCGGGAAGCCGTTCAATCCGTACATGACCTCCAAACAGAATGGTTTGACTTCTCCACCTCTGCGGTGCGGGTTGGCAAAGCCGAAGAGTTGACACCCCAGGAAGCCGAGCGATGGATGGCTGCCCTGCAAGCCTTCCGTCCCTGGAAAAAAGGTCCTTTCGAGTTATTTGGAGTGCCCATTGATGCAGAATGGCGATCGGACTTGAAGTGGGAACGCATCCTACCCCATATCGAACCATTGGCAGGGCGCAAAGTTGCTGATATTGGCTGTCACAACGGCTATTTCATGTTCCGCATGGCGCATGAGAAGCCGGAACTGGTCATCGGGTTTGAACCCGTGCCCAAGCACTTTTGGAACTTTCAACTGATCCAAAATTTGGTGCAACAGCCGAATCTCCATTTTGAACTACTTGGTGTAGAACATCTCAACCTGTATCCCAATGTATTCGACACCCTTTTCTGTCTGGGCATCCTGTACCACCATGCCGACCCGATCGGGTTGCTGCGCAAGATGCGAGAAGCCCTGGTGCCCGGTGGTGAGATTGTGATCGACTGCCAGGGGATTCCCGGAGAGGAGGCGATCGCCCTCACCCCCCGCAAGCGCTATGCCCAGGCGCGAGGCATCTGGTTCCTCCCCACCCAGTCTTGCCTGGAAACCTGGATGGCACGGGCAGGCTTCAGCAATATCCACTGCTTCTACGCTGAACCCCTCTCCCTCCTCGAACAGCGCCGCACCCCCTGGGCAGACATCGACAGCCTCAAGGAATTCCTCGACCCCAACGACCTCACCCGCACTGTTGAAGGCTACCCCGCCCCCTGGCGCTACTACATCCGCGCAACCAAGTAATCAAAGTCCCTTGGGGCACTGAACGGCTCCATCCGGCCAGCGCAAACGGCGAATGCATCAGTTGCTTATAGCTCACCTCCCTAAAACACCTATTGAGCCATTCGGAAATGCCCCATGCATGTACTGGCGGCGTTTGCGATCGCACTCAGCAAAGTAGTTTACTTGTTCAAGCACCAAAGGGAATATTACCGTCGTTTTTCGGACAACTCAGATAACCATTTCTGACAGTTCTCAATATGAAACTGGTAGCGGGGTTTGCGTGCTTGGGGTTTGCGGCGATCGCGCACCTCTTTGCCCACCTGTAGCAAGAGCGATCGCACCATCTCCCGCAACGATGCTGAAGAAGTACTCCAGCGAACAAAAGCCATTTTGAGGAAAGGAGGCACGGCTAAGCCGTGCCTCCTTTCCTCAAAATGGCTTTTGATTAAATTCAAGGGACGGGACTGGCGCGATTCGAACGCGCGACCTAGCGCTTAGGAGGCGCTCGCTCTATCCATCTGAGCTACAGCCCCAGGGATTTTAGATTTTGGATCGGTAGATTTGGTTCTGCCAATGCCGGATTTCTACCGAAACGGAATCACGAACTTATCATAACATCGCCGTACTGCCAGACTTCGTCCCAGGGATGACCGCCGACTTCCAGCCCTGCCTGGTGGGAGGTGGCGTGAAGGAGGCGTTGTTGTCCTTGCCAGAGGGTGAGGGTGAGGGTGCCGTGGGTGGTGTCGTTGCAGCCGAAGACCATGCCTTGGGTGCTGGGGATGCGGACGGTGGCAGGGGGGCGATCGCACGTCCCCACTAGCTCCACCCGCAGATCCCCGGTGGCGGCGGTCATCTGCCAGCTTCCCCAGGGGGCGACCTTCCAGGCAAGGCGACTGTTTGTAGGGGGGAATTCGTAGAACTTGCCCTGGTGGTGGATGCCGACGATGCCGACCTTCTCGCGCCAGGTGAGGACTTCGCGCCAACTGCCCACGGCGGTGACGGAGAGATCGGGTTCGGCGTCAAAGGCGTTGCACTGGACCCAGAACCACTTGTCGGGGAAGGCTCCGCCCCAGTTTTTTTCGGCGTAGGTGGGGGCGTGGGTGAAGCTGTGGCGATCGCCCTCCCAGTCAATCCAACCGCTGGCGCGCCCGTTTGCCAGGAGCACCTGCCAGCCGGGTTCAAAGATGGGGAAGAAGGAGAGCCAGCCAGCGGTGGCACGGGGGAGGGATGTGCGATCGCCCCAGCCATCCCAGGGTTCGGTGGTGTAGCACCAGCGCACGGCTTTGCCGGATGCCGGATCGCGCAGAACCCCCTGGTGCAGGGTATTTGTGACCTGATAGCCTTCGTGGATAGTGCGATCGAATACTTCAGGGTCAAGATAGCGGGGGGAACGTGGGGTGATTGTGCTGCGCCAGTGCCCCACGCCTAAGCGCTGCCGCCATGCCCAAAACTGATCGACCTGGGGGAAGGTGCGCCAGCGATATTGTTCGCCCAAGCCCAAAATCTGCGCGGTGCCGCCACTGTGTTGTTTGCCGCCAATGGGATCTTCAATGGAGTACATGAAAGCAACGGATTCATTTAGTTCTGGTAGCGTTACTCGTAGATACCAGCCCTCAAAAAAGCGCTTGTCAGATCCATCCCAGTGATAGCCACTGTGGGGCATGAGCAGATCTGAAGCTGGGTGGGTGGCGGCAAAGGTTGAAACCATAGAGCTTGATAGAAACGGGCAAAATTGAACAACTGAGGGTAAGCAGGGGAACACTGATCAATACAAATGGATGCCGATGAAAATGAGAATTGATTGGATGGGAATTCGTTCGATATAAAGAGTGACAGGGGCAAGGGATGAAGCCTGAACCCCCATCGTTTGATTACGTTCAGTTACGAAATAAGTGATCCATCATCCGTTTGCCTGTAGCTACATTTTCCATCTGTGTTAATCCGTGGTTCCTTTTTTACCTTTTACCTGCCAAACGATCTGCCAAACCCATGACCCACTGCCTCAACCCCCATTGCCTCAACCCCCAAAATAATCTGGAGGTGGAAGCTTGTCGGGCATGTGGAGCGGCATTGATCCTGCATCAACGGTATCGTGCCATGAAGATATTGGGGCAGGGAGAGTTTGGGCGCACATTTTTAGGGGTGGATGTGGGGCAGTCGTCGCAACCTGCCTGTGTGATTAAGCAGTGTTTGCCGCGATCGCTCTATGGGCGCACCGACCAGAAAGTGATTGAGCTGTTCCAGCGCGAAATCCATCACCTCAAAGCTCTGGGGCATCATACTCAAATTCCCGATTTTTTGGATTGCTTTCAGCAGGGGGGATGGGCGTATCTGGTGCAGGGCTATGTGCCGGGGCGTAATTTGGAAGCTTGCCTGGAGGCAGAGGGGACGTTTGGGGAAGACCAGATTCGGCAACTGCTGGAAGACCTGTTGCCCGTGGTGCAGTTTATCCACGATCGCCAGATCATCCATCGCGACATCAAGCCGACCAATCTGATTCAGCGGCAGGATGACAGGCGCTTTGTACTGGTGGACTTTGGAGCTTCCAAGGCGGCGCGGGGGGTGGATGTGGCGCAAACGGGAACGGCGATCGGCAGTGCGGGCTATTCTGCGCCAGAGCAGGTGGTGGGGCGGGCGACCTTTGCCAGCGACTTGTATAGCCTGGGGGTGACCTGCCTGTATTTGTTGACGGGCATTTCTCCGGTCGATCTCTTTTCCTTTGGGGAAGGGCGGTGGGTGTGGCGCGACTTTTTGCGGCAACCCCTGAGCGATACCCTGGCGGCGATTCTCGATCGCCTGATCGAGCGCGACTTGAACTATCGCTACAGCTCGGCGGTGAGTGTGTTGCAGGATCTCGACCCGGCGTGGGTGGTGAAACCGGAGCGATCGCCCGAGTTCTTCCAGTCCTTCCAGGTGCGGGTGTCGCGCACGGGCTGGCATTGTGCCGAAACCCTGTGTGGGCATCGGGGGGCGGTGCTGGCGATCGCCCCGCACCCTTCGGGGCATTACTTTGCCAGTGCGGGGAGCGATCGGGTGGTGCAGCTCTGGTCGCTTTCTAGTCGTCAGGTGGTGGCGACCTTTACCGGGCATACGGAAGCGATTACGTCCCTCGTTTTTAGCCCCAATGGTCGCTGGCTCATTAGTGGCAGCGTAGACGACACGATTCGTATTTGGGATGTGGTGCAGCGGCAAATGGTGCGGATGATTTGCGACCACTCCGACTCCGTTGTGTCGTTGGCGGTGGCGCTGTGCCCCTATGGGCAGGTGATTGCCAGCGGCAGCGATGACCACACCGTGCGCCTGTGGCACTTCCACGATGGTTCCCTGATCCGCAGCTTTCGAGATAATCGGGCGGTGACGGATGTGGAGTTTAGCCCCGATGGTTCGTTCCTGGCGACGAGTAGCAGCGATGACACCATCAAGCTATGGAACCTGAGCACGGGGGACGTGGTAAAAGTCCTCTCTGGGCATCAGCGGGATGTCAATAGCTTTGTGGTGACGGCGCAGGGCAGACAGGTGATCAGCGGCAGCAGTGACAATACCCTCTGCATCTGGGACTTCAAAACCCGCACCCGCCGCAGGCTGACGGGGCATCTAGACTGGGTGAAGTCGGTGGCGCTGCACCCCGACGAACACCTGCTTGCCAGCGGCAGCGCCGATCGCACCGTCCGTCTCTGGTCGCTCCCCGAAGGCAAGCCAATCGCCACCCTCACCGGACATACCCAGGCGGTGAATGCGGTCGCCTTTGTGCCCCACAGTCCCCTATTGCTGAGCGGCAGTAGCGATCGCACGGTCAAACTCTGGTGGCGATCGCCACCCACCCGCCCCATCACTCCACCCGCTCCTCCACCTAAAGATGCTTAAAGATAGTTGGGATAGGGCAGTAAAGTGATATGTCCAATTCTCACTTCATCTAGATATAGCCATAATTGAAGAAGCTAATGGATACAATTCGGCAAGCACGATATGGCATGGATTTCTAATTTAAAAATGGTAGAGTTGATGCGCTTTAATGTCCACAAAGACTCTTCTCAAATCTTGATACAACCAGGAATAGGCTAAAAATGTAGCTGGGCTGTGTTCAAAAAACTGCTTTCTTGGCAAACTATAATCCCTAGGAACATATTTAATCCAAGCAGCTGAGTTTGCTCTTAAGTCTACGGTACTTTTCCAGGCATCTATCATCCTTTGTTTATGACTTTCAGTAATGTACTCATCGTTAATATGTATTTCAACCTCATTAGTCTTCTGATCAGCTAGAGGTTCTAAAAACCAATTGAATCTTGGTGGTTCGTCTCTTAATCTATGCTCATTTTCGCTGAGAGATAGATTGCCAACCAGTCGAGCAGGTAACATGGCTGCAATTTGCATTCCTGGTCTTAGCTTTGGGGTAACAGTTCAGGGGTTGATGAAAAAGTAAGGGTTTCAATCGTTGCCCTTCAGGTAAGCTGAAGTCATGAATTCTAACGACCAGACTGAGATTGAAATTGGTGGCATTCGGCTTCCGCAAGCGGACTGGGAAGTGACCCCCGCCAGTGTGCAGGCGTTAGTGGCGGCGCTGTTAAATACAATTACCCAGCAACAGGAACAACTGGG
>Ga0081535_100475_pt1 | contig 27208 bp, 21 predicted proteins | sample HotLakmasection3_FD_71020 | JGI IMG/M metagenome (GOLD analysis project Ga0081535, IMG submission 71020) | Hypersaline microbial mat communities from Hot Lake, Washington, USA - Section #3 (SPADES assembly) (version 2) | ecosystem: Environmental > Aquatic > Non-marine Saline and Alkaline >... | reverse complement strand
GGAACGTGGGGCTGACGCGCGACGAGGCGGCGGAGGCGTACGACCTCGCGCTCGCGGCCTACGAGGCTCGACGCGAGAGCGACCGCCGCGTGGCGGAGCTCGCGCCGACGTGGCCGGCGGTGCGCCAGCCGGCGGTGGATCGCGCGATCCTGCGCCTGGCGGTCTACGAGATGACCCGCCGCGTCGTGCCGCCCAAGATCGCGGTCAACGAGGCGGTGAAGCTCGCCAAGAGCTTCGGCGGCGAGCAGTCGCCCAAGTTCGTCAACGGCGTGCTCGACAAGATCCTGAGGTCGCTCGAGCCGGCGCCCGATCCGGACCCGGCGCGGGCCGCGGACGGCGGCGCCTGATGGCCCTCTTCCGCTCGACCGTCGATCGCATCCGCAAGGGCCTCGCCCGGACCCGCGAGAGTCTCACGGGCGGCCTCCGCTCGCTGCTTCGCGGCAAGAAGCTCACGCCCGAGCTCATCGACGAGATCGAGCGGCGCCTCATCGGCGCCGACGTCGGCGTCACGACGGCGCGCTCGCTCATCGAGGGCCTCCGCGCCGACTTCAAGGCGGGCAAGGCCGAGACGGGCGACGACGCGATCGACTACCTCAAGCGCCGCCTCAAGGCGATGTGGCCGGATCGCGACCGCACGCTGCGCTTCGCCGAGAGCGGCCCGACGGTGATCCTCGTGACCGGCGTCAACGGCGCGGGCAAGACGACGAGCATCGCCAAGCTCGCGAGGGCCCTTCAGCAGGAGGGACGGACGGTCCTTCTCGGCGCGGGCGACACCTACCGCGCGGGCGCGGTGCGGCAGCTTGAGATCTGGGCGGAGCGCCTGGGCGTCGGGCTCGTCAAGGGCCAGCAGGGCGGCGACCCGGCGGCCGTCGCCTTCGACGCCTGCGACGCGGCGATGGCGCGCGGCGTCGACGTGCTGATCCTCGACACGGCGGGCCGCCTGCACACGCAGGGGGACCTGATGCGGCAGCTCTCGAAGATCCGCGACGTGGCGGCCAAGAAGATCGAGGGGGCGCCGCACGAGGTGCTGCTCGTCCTCGACGCCACGAGCGGGCAGAACGCGCTGCGCCAGGCGGAGGAGTTCACCCGCGCGGTCGACGTGACGGGCGTGTTCCTCTCGAAGCTCGACGGGACGGCGCGCGGCGGCGCCGTCGTCGCGATCCGCGAGCAGACCGACATCCCCGTCAAGTTCATCGGGGTGGGCGAGACGGTCGAGGACGTCGAGCCCTTCGATCCCGCCGCCTTCGTCGACGCGATGTTCGAGGACGCGTCCGCGGCGGCGTCCGCCGAGCGATCCGGCTGATCCCACGAAGCCTTCCGCGATGCCCGCCACTCCCGAGCAGATCCCGAGGCGCCCCGCGACGAAGGCCCAGGCGGCCACGCGCATCCTGCTGCCGCAGACGCCGTGGCGCATCCGCCGCAAGATGGTGGTGCTTCACACGGCGTTCTCGATCGGGCTCGCGGTCCTGCTGCTCGTGGTCGTTCGCCCCGCCGCGCTGCGCGTGGTGCTCGCGGGCGAGCGCGAGCAGTGCCGGACGGCGCTGGCGGCGCTCGACCAGTTTCCCGCGAGCGTTCGCCCGGAGTCGGTCGGTCCGGTGAAGCTTCTGTGGGACGAGGAGGCGGCGTCGATCGATCTCTCCGAGTCGCTCGTCGCGACGCTTCGCGAGCCGCGCGGGCCCGGCACGGTGAACGTCGGGACGCCGGCGTACGCCGCGATCGCCGCCTACGACGCGCGGCGCGACGCGATCGTCGCGGCGACGTACCGCTCGCCCGACGGCCGCGCCGGCGTGCGCCGTCTCTACATCTTCCTGGGCGTGTCGCTCCTGCTCGCCTACGCCGCCATCGCGACGATCCTCGAGCTGTTCATCCTTCCCCAGCAGGTCTACGCGCCGATCCGCCGGCTGCTGCTCGCGGACAAGGCGGTGCAGGCGGGCGACCGCGAGCGGGAGGTCATCCCGCCGGAGCTCATGCCCTCCGACGAGCTCGGCGAGATCATGCGCTCGCGCAACGAGTCGGTGCTGAAGCTCCGCGAGCAGGAGCGAGCGCTCGCCGAGGCGCTCGACCAGCTCGAGGTCGTCGCGAGCGATCTCAAGCGGAAGAACCACCTGCTCGAGACCGTCGAGCGCAACATGGCGGATCAGGACCGCCTCGTCTCCCTGGGCATGATGTCCGCGGGTCTCGCCCACGAGATGAACACGCCGCTCGCGGTGCTCAAGGGCGTGGCGGAGGAGATCGCCCGCGCCCCGCGCGGGGGGATCGAGCCCGCGCGGGCGCAGCTCATGCTGCGGGTCGTCAAGCGGCTCGAGACGCTCTCGGAGAGCCTGCTCGATTTCGCCCGCGTGCGCGCGCCGCGGCAGGACGAGGTTGATCTCTCGAGGATCGTGCGCGAGGCGTGGACGCTCGTGCGCATCGACCGTGAGGCGAAGGAGGTCGAGCTGATCGATCGTCTCTACCTCGCGCCGCGCGTCCTGGGGGATCCGGACCGCCTGCTCCAGGTCTTCGTCAATCTGCTGCGCAACGCGGTCGACGCCATGGACGGGCGGGGACGCATCGTTGCGGGGTGCGAGACGCTCGAGAAGCAGGACCAGACGTGGGTGCGCGTGTTCATCACCGACACGGGCCCGGGGATCCACCCGGAGGTCCTGCCGCGGCTCTTTGAGCCCTTCACGTCGACGCGGCTGGACTCCCAGGGGACGGGGCTCGGGCTGGCGGTCGCCGAGGGCATCGTTCGCGAGCACGGCGGCGTGCTGCTGGCCCGCAACAACCCGGGCGGCGGCGCGGTGTTCGAGGTTATGCTGCCGGCGGAGGGGCGCAAGGACCTGCCCAGATCACCCGAGCGGGGAACGACGCCGTGAGCACCCAAGCCGAACCTGCCGAGCCCGCCGCGCTCTCGATCGTCGCGCTCGACGACGACGCGGACTTCCGCGAGTACCTCAAGGGCCTGCTCGAGAGCGAGGGTCACGAGGTGCGCGCCGCCGCCACGCCCGACGAGCTGTACCGCCTCATCGAGTCGCAGCGGCCGGACGTCCTCCTGCTCGACATGAAGATGGGCCGCCACTCGGGCGAGGAGGTGCTGCGGACGATCCGCGAGCGCTGGGAGAAGCTCTGCGTGATCATCGTCACGGGCTACCCGTCGCTCGACACGATGCGCGCGACCTTCAAGCAGGACGTGCACGACTACCTCGCCAAGCCCTTTTCCTCCGACGACCTGCGCCAGACGCTCGCCCAGGCGGCCGAGGCGTACAACCTCGGGCGTCGCCCGCAGGACCGCCTTCGCGCCGGGCTCGGCAAGCGCATCCGCCTCGCCCGCACCGAGCGCGGGTGGACGCTCCGCGAGCTCTCGGAGGCCTCGGGCATCTCGGTCTCGCAGCTCTCGTCGATCGAGCGCGGCGCGCACCTGCCGAGCCTCGAGTCGCTCCTCGGGATCGCCCACGCGATGGACGCCGAGCCCTCGGCGTGGCTCGCCGACGCCGGGTTCTAGCGCGGCTCGGGCGACGGCTCGCGGTCGCCGCCCCGTTCGCCTACCGCACCACGACGCGTCGGCTCGCCGCGCGTCGCCTCGGGACGGGCGGGAGCGGCCGCGCGTACGGGAGCAGCTCCGCCGGCAGCTTGCGGAGCCCGCGCCGCGCCGCCTTCGCCACCGCGTAGTGGAGCGACTCGTGCACGCGCCGGCGCACGCCGTCGGTGATCGTCACGCCGTAGCGTTCCATCGCCGCGAGCGACCACATCCACGCGTGATACTCCTCGAGGCACCTTGGCTTGTAGCGCGTGAACCCGATCGCGTGATGCCCGATCTCGTGCAGGAACACCGCCGCGGACATGGGGCCCTTGGGACGGGGCGCCTCGATGAGCCGGCGCACCTCGCCCGTCCCGTATCGCACCTCCCACGCGACGCCCGTCATGCTCGTTCGCCACTTGCGCACACGGACGCCGTACTCCGCGAGGCACTCGCGCGTCAGGCGCTCGTAGCGCTCCGCCGCGGCGCCGCTCGACCGCGAGACGCGGACGCGAGCGGGCGGCGCGGGCGGCTTCCTGGCCGGGGCGGGCGGACGCTTCTTCCGCGTCGGGAGCAGATCCCACAGGGTGAGCGTCATCGCGGGCCGCCCTCGAAGACGTCGCCTGCGCGAACGCCCTTGCTCTGCGCGAACGCGGCCCAGGGCATCGCCGCCTTGCCCGGGGCCTGCAGCTCCATCAGTTCCACCGCGCCGCGCCGGCACGCGACGAGGCCCCGCTCCGCGTCGATCACCGTCCCCGGCTCGGCGCCCGCGTCCGGGGCGCTCGCCGATTCCCGCGCCCGAAGCAGCTTCACGTCCTCCTCCTTGAAGCGAACCGTCGCGGCGGGCCAGGGGCTCAGGCCGTTGATGCGGCAACGCGCCTCGCTCGCGGTCATCTTGAAGTCCACCCATCCGTCGCGCTGCTTGTCGAGCTTGGTCGCGAGCGTCACCTTCGTCTCGTCCTGAGGCTCGGGGCGAAGCGCGTCGCGCGATTTCTCCTCGAGCACTCGCGCCACCAAATCGGGCCCGTCCTCGGCGAGCCGGCCGTGCAGGTCGCCCGCGGTGTCCGTCGGCTCGATCTCTCGCCGCGACTGACCGAGCACGAGGCCGGCGTCCATGCGCTCGGCGAGCGTGATGACCGAGTTCCCGGTCTCCGCGTCGCCCGCGAGGATGGCGTGGTGGATCGGCGCCGCTCCGCGCCAGCGCGGGAGGAGCGACGCGTGCAGGTTGATCGCGAAGCGTCCCTCGAGGAGCGCCGGCGAGAGCTTCTGCCCGAACGCGATGACCACCCACGCGTCGGCGGGCGCCGAGCGGATGGGCTCGCGGTCGGCGCCGCTGGCGTCGTCGGTTTTGAGCGTCTGGAGCCCCGCCGCCTGCGCCCACTCGCCGACGGGCGTGGGCGTGAGCCTGCGGCCGCGGCCGGCGGGGCGGTCGGGCTGCGTGACGACCAGCGTCACCTCGTGGTCGCGCGCGAGGCGCTCGTAGGCGGGCAGGGCGAAGGCGCCGGAACCGAGGAGAACGAGTTTCATCGCGCGCCCGCGAGCGACTCCAGATCCCTGATCGCCCGCCGGTTCTTCATGCGCGAGAGCTGCTGCATCTTGTCGATGATGAGGACGCCGTCGAGGTGGTCGATCTCGTGCTGCGCGCACCGGGCGAGGAGTCCGCCGAGGCGCTTCGTGAACCGCTCGCCGTCGAGACCCGTCGCGGCGAGCGTGATCTCGGAGGGGCGGCGCACGTCGCCCACGATCTCGGGAAGGCTCAGGCACCCCTCCTCGCGCGAGACCAGCTCGTCCGAGAAGGCGCTGATCTCGGGGTCGAAGCACACCATCGGGCCGTCGGTCGCCTCGGGCGGGTCCGCGTCGAGCGGGCGGTCCTCCGCGGGCGGGACGTCGCACACGAACAGACGCCAGGCGATCCCCACCTGGGGCGCGGCCAGGCCGATCCCGTCCGCCCGGCGCATCAGCTCGATCATCCGCTCGGCGACGGCTCGGGCCTCCGGGGTGACCTCGCCCACGGGCGCCGCCTTCTCGCGGAGGGCGGGATCCGGGTACGTCACGATGCGAAGATTGGCGGGATCGATCGTCATCGGGGCAAGTGTACGACGGCCCCTGCGGGGGGACCATCCGCGTTGACGCTCCGCGGGAGCGTCCCTAGCATCGTTGCTTCGCGCTAGTCGGCGCCTCCGGGTCGCCCGCGCGCGTCCCCAGACCCGCACGGGAGCCCTCCTTGGCCATTTTCGGCAAGAAGAAAGCCGCCGAGAGCGACGACGCCGCCGCCCCCAAGGGCAAGGCGGCCCGGAGCGGGTTCGCGCCGGACCCGGCCAAGGCTGAGCGGTGGTTCAAGCACGCCGAGGTCTCCCACCAGTCGACCAACTACGAGTACGCGATGACGTGCTGGCTCAAGGGCCTCGGGTGCGACCCCGCCAACCGCGACGCGCTGGAGTCGTTCTACAAGTCGGCCCAGGCGTTCTCCGCGTCGCGGCAGAAGGCGGGGCCCTCCAAGGACCAGATCAGGGCCGTCGAGGGCAAGGGACCGGTCAACAAGTACCTGCTCGCGCTGCTCCAGTGGGGGGGCAAGCCGCTCGACACGGGCGCCGCCCTGAAGGCGGTCGACGCCGCGGGGGGCCTGCACCTTCGCGAGAGCGCGGCGTACCTCGCGGAGTTCGCCCTCCGCGCGGCGCGCTCGGAGGCCAAGCCGCGCAAGGACGCGTTCATCAAGCTTCTCGACCTCTGCGAGAAGAACGAGCTGTGGGACCTCGCCACGAAGGCGGGCGAGGACGCGCTCTCCTTCGATCGCACGGACGGGCAGCTCGCCGATCGGGTCAAGCAGGTGTCCGCCAAGGCCGCGATGACCTCGGGCGGCTACGAGGAGACGGGCGAGGGCGGCTTCCGCAAGAACATCAAGGACGCCGAGGCGCAGGAGCGTCTCCGCCAGCAGTCGGCGAAGGTGACGACGGAGGAGGGCGCCGAGCAGGCGATCGCCGAGGCCCGCGCCGACTACGAGTCGCGGCCCGACGATCGCAACTCGATCTACAAGTTCGTCCGCGCGCTGCTCGCCCGCGGTCGCGAGGAGGACGAGCGGCTCGCCCGGGACGTCCTGCTCAAGGGCTACGAGACGCTCAAGGAGGAGCGCCTGCGCGAGCAGGCGTCGGACATCGAGCTGCGCTGGGGCAAGCGGCGCATCGCCAAGCTCAAGAGCGCCCTCGAGGCGACGCCCGGCGACGAGGATCTCAAGCGGAAGCTCGAGGAGGCCCGCGGCGCGCAGCTCAAGCGCGAGATCGACGAGTTCCGCGCGCGCACCAAGGCCTACCCGACCGAGGCCTCGTACAAGTACGAGCTCGGGCGGCGCCTGTTCTTCGCGGGCGACTACGAGGGCGCGATCACGCACCTCCAGGAGGCGCAGAACGACGCGAAGCGACGCGTGCAGGTGCTCTCGCTGCTCGGGCAGTCCTTCCAGAAGCTCGGGTGGCACAGCGAGGCCGCCGGCATGCTCAAGCAGGCGGCCGAGGCGCACCACTCGGCCGACGACGATCTCGCGCTCGACCTCCGCTACGGGCTCATGCTCGCGCTCGAGGCCAAGGCGCGGGACCAGGGCGACGTCGAGGCCGCCGAGGAGGCCACGCAGCTCGCCTCGGCGATCGCGATGAAGCAGATCAGCTACCGCGACGTTCGCGCCCGCCGCGACGAGCTTCAGAAGCTCGTCAAGGAACTTCGCGGCGAATGAGCGCCCCCGACCGGATCGCGCGATGAGTCAGCGCGTCGCCATCATCCCCGCCCGCCTCGCCTCGACGCGCTTCCCCGAGAAGGTGCTCGCGGACGTCGCCGGCGCGCCGCTCATTCAGCGCGTGCGCGAGGCCGCCCTCCGGTGCCGCGCGCTCGACCGCGTCGTTGTCGCCGCCGACTCGGCGCGGATCGTCCGGGCGCTCGAGCCGTTCGGCGCCGAGGTCGCGCTGACGCGCGAGGATCATCCCAACGGCACGAGCCGGCTCGGCGAGGCCGCCGACGCGCTCGGGCTCCCTGACGACGCGGTCGTCGTCAACCTCCAGGGCGACGAGCCGGGCGTCGAGCCGGCGGTGATCGAGGCGGCGATCGACGCCCTCGAGACGTCCGGGGCGCCGATGGCCACGGTGGGCTCGCCGTTTGCCGAGGGCGAGGATCCCGCGAGCCCGAACATCGTGAAGGTCGTTCGGGACGCCCGCGGGCGGGCGCTCTACTTCTCGCGAGCGCTCATCCCGCACCACCGCGACGCGGGCGAGCCCGCGGTCGCGGCGCCTCTCAAGCACGTCGGGCTCTACGTGTACCGGCGGGGCTTCTTGCGGACCTACGCCGCGCTCCCGCCCACGCCGCTCGAGGAGACGGAGAAGCTTGAGCAGCTCCGGGCGCTCGAGCACGGGCACGCGATCGCGGTCGCGGTCGCGATGGCTCGCCACCGCGGGATCGACACGCCCGAGGACCTGTCCGCCTACCTCGCCCGCCGATAACCGGGTCCGTTCCCCCGCACAGCACGCCCGCGCGCCGGGCCATCCCCGAAGCGGGCGTGAAGACGGGCAATCTGGGGACCGATGGGAACCTTGATCGACCGAACCGGTTGTCCGGCCTCGCGTGTGCGTCCGCGGGGCGGGCGGGGGACCCCCAGATGGCGACAGAGAACGGATCGGACGCCAAGACGCCCAAGGGCGGCGCCGGCAAGTGGGCCGACAAGCAGATCTTCACCACGGGCGAGGCCGCCGAGGTCTGCAACGTCTCGCAGCAGACGATCATCCGGTGCTTCGACTCCGGGCGGCTCAACGGCTTCCGCGTGCCCGGCTCGCGTTTCCGGCGGATCCCTCGGCCCGACCTGATCCGCTTCATGCGCGACAACGACATCCCGCTCGACCCGCTCGAGCCGGGGGCGCTCCGCGTGCTCGTCGTTGACGACGAGCCCGAGATCCTGGCGCTCTTTGAGGACACCTTCGGCGCCGACGATCGCTTCACGCTCGAGACCGCGGCCAACGGCTACGACGCCGGGCGCCTGACCGAGTCGTTCAAGCCCGACGTCGTGTTCCTCGACTACATGCTCCCGGACATCAACGGCGACCTTGTCTGCAAGCGGCTCCGCGAGCACGACGAGCTCCGCAACACCAAGATCATCTTCATCTCGGGCGTGGTGGAGCCGTCGGAGGTCGACCGCCTCCTGGCCGCGGGGGCCGACGAGTTCATCAAGAAGCCGTTCGACATCCGCGAGCTGATGAACAAGGCGGCGTCGCACATCGCGGGCTGACCGGCCTTCCGGAGCGGGAGAGCCATGGCCGAGACGCCCCACATCTCGCCCGAGCGCGTCGACCTGATCCTGGCGCGGCTCGACGCGCTGCCCACGCTGTCCCCGATCGCGGTGCGCCTGCTCCAGCTCTCCTCGAGCGACGACGCCGCCATCGAGGAGATCGCGACGCTCGTCGAGTCGGACCCGGCCCTGACCGCGATGCTCCTGTCGATGTGCCGGCGAGCCTCGACGGGGCTGGGCGATTCCGTCACCACCGTCGAGCGCGCCGTCGTCATGCTCGGGCTCGAGTCCGTCCGCACGGCGCTCCTGTCCGTCCACGTCTACGAGCTGATGGAGAAGCGCGCCGGCGAGGAGGGGCCCGACGATCCGGGCGATCCGGCCCGCGGACTCGACCGTCCCGGGCTCTGGCGGCGTCAGCTCGCCGCGGCGTGCGCCTCGGAGCGGCTCGCCCGCGAGGCGCGATCGGGCGCCGGCGGCGTCCGCCCCGACGAGGCCTTCACCGCCGGGCTGCTCCACGGCCTGGGCAAGCTCGCCCTCTCGAGCGTCCTGCCCAAGACGTACCGCCGCGTGACCGAGTACGCCGCGCTGCGCCGGACGTCGCTCGCCGAGGCCGAGCGCGCCCTGATCGGGATCGATCACCACACCGCCGGCAAACGCCTCGGCGAGCGCTGGGGCCTGCCGCTCATCTTCCAGGACGTGATCTGGCTCTACGGCGCCCCGTCGGCGATCCCCGACGACCTGCCCCACGCGCCGCTCATCCGCCTGGTCAGCGCGGGGGTGGGTCTCTCTCGGGCGCTGCACATCGGGTGGGGAGGCGACGGCCAGGCGCCGCCCACGCTCGCGGACGTCGCCCGCGACGCGGAGATTCCTCTCGAGCGCATCAAGGCCCTCGAGCCCGTGCTCCACGACGAGGTCACGCAGCGGGCGCGTGATCTCGGCCTCGACGACCTGGTCGACGCGGACATCCAGCTTCAGTCGATCGCCGCGGCCAACCGCGAGCTCGCCCGCCTGAACCACGACCTCGAGCGCCGGGCCCGGACCTCGGCGACGCAGGCGAGGATCCTCGAGGAGGTCGCCGCGTTCCACGAGGGACCGGCGATCAGCGGGGCGTCGGCGGCGTACCAGTCGATCGCGCGCTCCGCGTCACGCGTCTTCGGGCCGGGCTATCTCGCGATCCTTCACCAGAGCCGCGAGGACCATCCCTGGACCGTCGCGGAGCTGACCTCTGACGGGCGCGTCCGCCGCCAGGCGCAGGCGGAGCCGCCAGCAGGGGAGCGTTCGCTGGCCCGGCTCGTCGACTTCTCGCAGCTCTCGGTCTCGAGCGCCGCGCTGCTCGGGTGGCTCGCTGAGGCGCTCCAGGACGCGCCGGACCTCCGCCGCCTGCGCCTCCTCCCGCTGCGGTGCGCGGTGGGGGAGCCCGCGCTCCTGCTGCACGACCGCGACCTGCCTCCGGAACTCGTCCACGGCCCGGGCGTCGCGGCGCTGACGGCGCTCTGGTCGGGGGCTCTGGGCGCCGCGACGCGTCACGACGGGGCGCGCCGCCTCCAGGAGAAGCTCGCCGACGCCAACCGCCGCCTGGTCACGACGCAGGAGCGTCTCACCCACGTCGAATCGCTCGCGCGCCTCGGACGCCTGACGGCGGGCGCCGCCCACGAGATGAACAACCCGCTCGCGATCATCCGCGGGCGGGCGCAGATCCTCGCCCAGACGCTGCCCAAGCCGCCGGGCAAGGGCGAGGGTGCGGAGGGCGCCGAGCGATCGGTCGCGGCGATCGTCGAGGCGGCCGACCGCCTGAGCGAGCTCATCTCGGGGCTGCACTTCTTCGCAGTCCCGCCGGCGCCCGTCCGGGCCCCGGTGGACCTGACGGATCTTCTGAGTCGCGCGGTGGCGCAGGTCAAGCGGGATCGATCGGGCCGGGGGCTGCCGACGGTCCCCGTGAAGCTGGCGGTGGTCGACCGCCTGCCCCCGGCTTATCTGGACGGGGCGCAGATGAGCGCAGCCGTCACAGAACTGCTCCAGAACGCGATGGATTCGGGCGCGTCGGACTTCATCGAGGTCCGGGCTGAAAACGCTCCCCCGGATGACCGACTGTGCATCTCGGTGGTCGATCGCGGCCGCGGGATGGACCGGCAGACCCTCGCCCAGGCGAGCGAACCGTTCTTCTCCCGCTGCCCCGCCGGCCGCCGCGCGGGGCTCGGGCTGAGCAAGGCCCTCCGTCTCGCGGAGCAGCATGGCGGGCGCCTCGAGCTCGAGAGCGCGCCGTCGGAGGGAACCGTCGCCCGGATCGTCCTCCCGCGATGGAAGCGCGAGGGAGAGCCGGGGGCCATCGCGGCCTAGGGCCGCACGGGGAGAGACGTCATGGCGAGGTCAGGGGGAGAGAGCGGGTCGCGGCGCGGGCCGCGGCCGGGCCGCGTGCTCGTGGTCGACCCCGACGCGCGCACGACGGCGGACCTGTGCGCCGCCCTGAGCGTCGAGACGTTCCACTGCGATTCGGTGGCGTCCGCGCAGGACGCCCTGGGCGCCGCCGAGGGGGCGGCGCTCTCGGTCGCCTACGACGCCGCCCTCGTGAGCGTCGAGCTGGGCGACGAGGCGAGCTTCGAGCTGGCCCGGCGACTTCAGGAGATCGACCCCGCCACCCGCGTGGTCATCACGGGGAAGCGGGTGACGGCCGAGCAGACGGTCGAGGCGATGCGCGCAGGCGCGGTCGATGTCCTGCGCCTGCCCGTCGACCCCGTGGAGGCGCGCGAGCGCCTGACGGGCGCCGTCGAGGCGGCCCGCCGCCTGCGCCAGCAGGAGCGGAAGATCGTCCGCCTCAAGAAGATCTGCCGGCGGCTCAACGAGTCGCGCAAGACCGTCCACGAGCAGGTCGACCACCTCTGCGACGACCTCGTCGGCGCCTACCAGACGATCGCCGACGACGTGAAGAAGGTCGGCGCGGTCTCGGAGTTCCGCGCCCTCATCCGCCACGAGCTCGACATCGAGCAGCTCCTCCGCACGACGCTCGAGCACACGCTCCAGAAGACCGGCACGACCAACGCCGCGGTCTTCCTGCCCTCGAACCACGCGGACTTCTCCCTCGGGGCCTACGTCAACTACGACTGCCCCAAGGACGCGGCGGACGTCCTGCTCGATCACCTGGCCGACGTCATCCCGCCCCGCTTCGCCGAGCAGGAGGGGGTCTTCACCTTCGCCTCGATGGACGAGCTGCGCGAGTGGATCGGCGACGACGCGGCGTGGCTCGCCGACGCGACCGCCCTGGTCGCGGTGTGCCGACGCGACAACGAGTGCCTCGCGATCATCACGCTCTTCCGCGACCGCTCCCGACCCTTCGAGCCGGACGCGGTGGAGCACCTGGGCGTCATCGCGGCTCTCTTTGCGGAACAGCTCGCCAAGGTGATCTCCGTGCACCACCGCCACATGCCCGGGAGCCAGTGGTCGGGGTGGGAGACCGAGGACGACGACGGCTCGGGCGGCATGGCGGCCTGACGCCCGCCGCGGCTAGTGCGCGCTGGTCAGCCCGCCCTCGCCCGAGCGGTTGACGAAGAACATCGTCGGGAGCAGGTAGTTCTGCTGCCCGTAGAGAAAGACGCGTCCGCTCACGGTCATCGTGACGTGCTCGCCCCGGCGAGAGGCGATCGAGGCCATCTCGTCAAGAAGCGAGCAGGGCATCAGGCCCATCGGTTCGTCGACCGGCCCGCCGTCGAGGCTCGCGACGCCGTTGTCGAAGGCGAACACCCACCCGCCCGACGCGCCGCGGAGCACCCGGCCCCGGCGGAGGGTCACCACGCCGCCCTCGCGCTGGAGCATCGCGGGACGGCCCGCCCCCGCCGTGCGCTCGGCCTCGGCCGCGGCCGTCGCCGCCTCGAGCTCGCGGATGAGCGACTCGACCTCCACCTCCACGGGGTTCTCCGCGAGCAGCGGGGGGTCGACCTCGGGCTCGGGTTCGGGCTCCATCGGGGCCGCCGGGCGAGCGCGGGTCTCGCGCTCCTCGTCCGACACCACCCGGAAGAGCAGCGGCAGGAAGAAGTTCATGCCGCGCGAGGTGAAGACCTGGCCCGACACCTCGAACAGCACGTCGCCCGCCGGGCCGTCGCCCGCGCCCGCGAGCTGCTCCATCGCCTGCGTGTTCGCGCTGGGGAGGAGGGCCATGGGCCGAAGGGGCTCGTCGGCGCCCGCCCGGATGAACACCACGGCCGAGGCGTGCGTGCCGACCTGTCGCAGTCGCGCGAGTCGCTCGCTCAGGTAGGCGCCCTCGGGCAGGAGCGGGAATCGGCTCGCCCCGCGCTCGGGCGCCGCATCGATCTCGAGCCGCACGGGCGGGTTCAGCTCGGGAAGTTCCGTCTGGGCGTGGGCCAGGCCGGTCGCCAGCGCGGCGAGGATGGCGTGAAGGATCGCGGCGGCGATCGACGGTCTGTGCGCGGCGCGTGTCATCCCTGACGCCTCCCTTGGCGAGCGGTCGCTCGCCGCTGGTCAGGATATCGGACGCGCCCGCCGCCGCGCGCCAGCGCCGCCCCTCTAGTTCAGGTACGCCTGGTAGTGCTCGACGACGCAGTCCGGAGCGCGATCCGTCTCGTGGTCCTTCGGCTGGAGACCGAGGAACTCCTCCGGCTTGGGGTTGCGCGGGACCACGACGTCGTCGCCGCAGGGGCAGATGGTCGGCTCGTCGCGGCGGGGATCGTCGGGCGGGAAGAGCCGGGTGTTGAGCACCACGGGGACCGCGAGGTCGTCGGGGTGATCCTCCCAGCAGTATTCGACCGGGTGGAAGCCCTCGGGCATCTTGGATCCCAGTCGGACGACGTACCAGTCCATGTCGCCGGTCAGCGGATTCATGATCCGCACGCGCGGGTCCATCACGGTCCCGGGCGCCGGGCCGGTCGCGGTCTGGAGTCGGCTGAAGACGAACCACCCGATGGCGAGCACGATCACCACCAGCAGGATCATCCCGGCGGGGCCGGAGGCGAGTTCGTTGAGCTTGTCGCGGAAGCCGCCGCCAGAGTCGGAGCGCGGCGCGGCCTTGGCGTCGGATTCGAGTCCTTCGGTGAGGGATCGCATCGTGCGCGGTGTCCTTGCGTGCTGCGGGAATCGGTGAGCGAGGTTGCGTCCGCGTTACGGCGTCGGGCAGGGGCCCCAGGAGCCGATCAGCACGGCGAGGTCCCCCGGGCCGGTGTCGCCCGAGCCATCGATGTCGCCGATGTCGTCCGAGCCCCACTGGCCGACGAGGATGGCGAGGTCGCCGGGCCCGACTTCGCCGTCGCCGTTGAGGTCGGCGGGGCACGGGGCGACGGTGGGTGCGGGGAGTTCGAGGTCGATGAAGACCGGTTGGTGGTCCGACGCCAGACTCGTCAGGAACGTCGGGAGTGCGAAGGACGCCATCTCGGTCGGCATGTTCGCCAGCGGAATGGTGTTCGCGTAGAGCACCACCTCGTGGATCGAGGTGCCGACCGAATCGAACCACGCGAGATAGTCCAGCTTCGATCCGCCGCGAGTATCCGTGTTGCCGGTGAACGGATCGGAGGCATTGTCGTAGGCGGCATCGGTCCCGTCCCGGTCTGGCCCGTCGGAGGTTCCGCCTTCCACAGCCGCCTGGGTCATCCAGAGCGCCGGGCCGCGGCGCCCGTTGGTCGCCTCGTCCTCGTTCCAGTCGCCGCCCCAGACGAAGATGTCGTGTTCACCAAGCACCCCGTCGGCGGCTCCGGGGCTGAAGATCGCGTCGTTCGGATCACTCATTCCGGTGCGCGCTCCGTTGAAGTAGTAGTCGATCAGGTACGCGATGTTCTGCGCCGCGGTGAGCCGCTCCGCGAGATCGCTGGGATCACTGAAGGCCTTGAGGTGCGAGTTGCCGATCACGAGGTCGCCCGCATAGATCTCGTCGGGAAGATCGATCTCGGCGTAACCGAACCCGCGGATCCCGCCCCCGCCGCCCGGGGCGTAGGCGTCCGCGACATTGAAGAAGTTGTCGAGCCCGATCACGCCGTCCCCGTTGATGTCCGCGAACGGGAACCGGCTGAGGATCGCGTTGCGGTTGAACGAATCGCTGGCGGTGCTCACGCGGACGAACGGCAGATCGTAGGACGCGTCGTACGCCTGCACGAACGCGGTGACCGTTCCCCCTCGCCACGGGTCGGTCCCGCCGCGGACGAAGCGTTCAAAGACCTGTTCGAGCGTTGACACGCTGTCGAGGGAGCCGCCGGGGACGTCGCCGTTCGCGCCGTTGTCGCCGGTCTCCTGGAGGATGAGCACGTCCGGCTTGATCGCCGCGACGACGCGAGCGATCGCCGTCCAGGAGTTGACGCCCTCGGTCTTGGTCGCGGTCGAGCAGATCCCGTCCTCGACGTTCCACGTCATGACGCGCAGGTGGGCGGGATCAGTCTTGCCCCAGTCGCCCTGCTGCGGGTTGAAGGCCAACGCGGCGCTGGCGACGGCGGATGAGAGGGCGAGCGAGCAAATCGAGCGGTAGTTCACTGGCAGACTCCGAAGGGTTCAGGAATGGACATTCCCGGCCTTTCGACCGGGAATGTCCGGATGCGTGTGCGCCGACGCACGAGGCGTCAGCGGATCGTACGGTGGCCGACTCACTCGGGGCAGGGACCCCACGCGCCGATGACCAGCGCGAGGTCGTCAGGGCCGACGCCGTTGCCGTTGAAGTCCGCCGGGCCGCCGACCTGGCCCCACGTGCCGACGAGGATGGCGAGGTCGCCCGCGCCGACCACGCCGTTGCCGTCGAGGTCCTGCGGGCAGTTGTTGACCGCCTTCTCGAAGTTCGAAACGTACATCAGCACGTTGTACGCTTCGTCGAGCGAGCCCGGATCGAGCGAGTACTCGCCGTCACCGTCGACGTCGTACGTGATGCTCGTGGCGACGACCACGCCCGCGGTCGAGCGCGGATCGGCGTTCGACTCGAGCTCGGACACCGGCGTCCCGCCCCACGTGGACTGCTTGACGTTGCTCGACCAGAGCGTTCCGGAGTTCACCGAATCGGCGTCGGCGATCTGGAAGCCGCCGATGGAGTAGTTGAGGCCCGTGTTCTGGCTCGGGATCACGTCGCCGAACGCCAGCACCTTCTCAAGACGGTAGCCAAAGCTCCCGTCCGGAAGGTCCTCGAGCACGCCGCGGATCAGCGTGGTGCGGAGCGGCTCTCCGCCGTCCTCGAACGCGACGAGACCCACGAACCACACGTTCCCGACGCCGTCGAACGCCGGGGCGGACATCGAGGGACCCGTGCGGGTCGGGTCGAGTTCGATGAAGGGGCGAAGCTGACCGATCACGGCGCCGGATCCGTCGTAGACGGGCTTGCCGGAGACGCCGCTCGGACCGGCGGGGTCGATGTCGACCCAGGCGGCCAGGGTGTAGTCCACATCCCCGGTGCTCGGGTTGAGGCGGCCGACGGGCATCGCGTTGAAGGGGTCGGAGGCGCCGCCGGTCAGATGGGTCACGCCCGCGAACAGGACGTTCCCATCGGCGTCAACGCCGATGGCGCACGGGCCGTTGCCGCCGCGGAACGCCGTCTGGCTGCGGTAGTGCTCGTAGAGCCCGTTGTTGGACAGGGTGTAGCCGTCCAGCGGATCGGTGAGCGCCGCGCTCGGGATCGTGAAGATCTGCTGGGAGCCGGCGATCGGGTTGCCCCCGGCGTCCATCGAGAAGAGGCTGATCGAGTCCGTCGAGCCGCCGCCGGCGAGGCTCTTGGACAGCACCGCGCCGGTGGCCACGCCGCCGGCGTTCAGGGCGTCAGCCCTGTAGGTGGCGATGTTGCCGCGGTGGTCGGAAGCGAGACCGTCGAGGTGCGAGTCGTCGCGGGTCACCACGAGGGGCGCGCTCTCACGGGCGAGCTGCGTGCCGAACGTGTAACCGACGTACACGGGGCGGCCCGCCACGTCCTGCGGGATGTTCCCGGGGACGCTGTGCACCAGTCCGCTGTTCTGAACGATCCAGTCGCTCGCCGACGCATCGGCGCCGCCCGTGGCCCCGATCCGGTTGACGACGGAGCAGTCGCGGTCGAGGAGGCTCACGCGGAAGATGTTGTTCCCCGTGATGCCGACCACGCCGCCGAAGTCGTCGGCGCGGAAGTACTGGTTGCCGTTGGCGTCGACGGTGCCGGACCCGAAGGCGGCCGACGGAGTGGCGAACGGGTCCACGCGGTTGGTCGCGCCCATCACGCGGGTGACGTACAGGCGGGACGGGTTCGCCTTGTCGTAGTTCACCACGGCGCCGAGATGGCCCTCGTAGTTCGCGCCGCTGTCGGTGAACGCAAACTCGCCCGCCGACGCCGCGAACTGGTAGATCTCGCCCTCGGCGGTGGGCGTGACGAGCGTGCCCATCGCGTTCGGGGCTTTCCCGCCGTTCTCAAAGAAGTTCACGCCGCCGCCGGGGAAGTCCCAGAAGTAGTACTCGGGCGCCGCAAACTCATCCACCACGAGCTCGGTCGCCGACACGCTCTGCGCGCTCAGAAGCGAGCTGAAGAACTCGGTGCTCGACTTGCTCGACTTCACGAGCGGAGCCACGCCGAACGTGGTGCCGCCGGAGGTGGTGATCGGGGCCAGGTCGACCACGAAGTTGGTGCACTGGCTGGACACCTCCCACGGGATCAGCGCGTCGCCGACGAAGGTGCCGGGAAGCTGCGAGACGCTGTCCTGCGCGAACGTCGGAGCGGCGAGGCCTGCCGCGGCGGCGATCGCGACGATCGTCATCTTGCCGTGATTCATGCTCAGTCTCCTCCCTTGCGGGGAATGAAGGGTTCTCTCTCTAAGGGTCTCGTGATCAAGGCGGTGAGCCCTCAAGGCTCACGGGAAGCAGCGCGCCGACTCACGCACGAGCCGGCTGCGATCAGGTCAGTGCATTTCCACCCGCGCAATGTACGCGTGGGCCCCGCCGGCCCGCCCGGCGTACTCGCTGCGCAACGATTCCGGGATGTCGTTGAGCAGCACCGACGTCCCGCTGGGCATCCAGTTGTCGGGCCTGATGAACTCAAGACGATCCGACACCAACTCGACGGAGCCGTCGTACTTGAGCACGTTGGCGCGGGGCTGATCCTGCTCCGAGTTGATGTGCCGAGCGCTCAGCCGGAGCATGTCCTGGCCGCTCTCGTTGCGGCCGCTCGGCCACGCCCGCGTCAGGGTCGCCCCCGGATTGTCGGGATTGTCAGCCCAGGCGCCGATGTCGGCGAAGGCTCCGCCGTAACTGCCCGTGGCACGCACGTCGTGGTCGAGCGCCCGCTCATTGAACGCGAGGAACCTCGCCCCATCGGCCATGATGATCTTGTCGGACAGCACGGTTCCGATGCGATCGAGACGAGGCCGGTACCCCGAAGACGCCGAGGCGCTCGATTTCCCGGGAAGCCACTGCGGCCAGCTTCCGCTAGCCGTCATCGTGCCGACCTCGCCCCAGTACTGCGGGCTCCGCGCCGCCCAGGAAGGAAGCCCCGCCTCGCTGCCCTGGCCCCACCACATGAACTCGCGCGCCGCGCAGTAGCTCATCGAAAGCTGCGGCTGGAAGGCGGTCCCGGGGATCCCGTCCGGCTGCACGCCGCCGTCGTAGGGAACCGAGATGTTGTAGTTGGCGGGGCACGCGAAGATGCCCGCGGCGCCGCTCGACTTGCCGCCCGTGTCCGTCGCGCCGTTGAGGATCTTGAACCGCTCGTCGCGCTGCGACGGTCGCTCGATGTCGAAGTAGTCAAACGCGAGCACGCCGGCCCAGTCAAAGGGCTGCGTGGCGCTGCCGCCGACGTCGAGGGCGAGATCCTGATCGCCCTGGGTCATCAGCGTCTGCCCGATTGTCCCGGGCGCGGGGATGTAATCGTTGTTATCCGCCGCGAAGCTCAGCCATCCCACGCCGATCTGCCTCAGGTTCGTCGCGCACACCACGGAGTGAGCCGCGGAGCGAGCCGACCCAAGGGCGGGCAGCAGAATCCCGATGAGCAGCGCGATGATCGAGATCACCACGAGGAGTTCAACAAGGGTAAAGGCGCGGCGGGTCGATCCTGACCCAGAGCGGCGCCCGACGACGTGAGTGAGGGGATATCCTGAAGGCATCATGCGCTCCGTGACAGCGTCGCCTCGGCGAATCGCGGTGACTGCGTGGTTGGTCGCCGGGACCCGCGACTCGTAACCCGGACCGACCAGTCCACGTGGAGCGACAGTCTATCGGGAGCGCGCCGGGCCTCCAGTTGCCTCCCTGTAAACATTGTGTGAAGGGATCGCTCTCCCTAGTCGCCCCACTGGCCCCGGAACGCCACGCGCGGTACACCTGCCGCCCGACCGCGGGGGCCAAGCGCGTGAAGCAACGCATCGTCTTCCAGTACGTTGTTCTCGCCGCGCTTCTCGCGATCCTCGGCGTCACGCTTCTCTATCCGATCTGGCTGACCGTCCGCGGCGGCTTCGCGGAGAACGTGGCCACCGGTGAGGGCTTTACCCTCCGCCACGTCCTGCTCGTGTTTCAGGACCCGGTCCTCCGCGAGGGGCTCTACAACGCCTTCCTGATCGCCGTCCTGACGACGCTCCTGTCCTTTGCCATCGGGCTGCCCCTGGCGCTGATCGGCGCCCGCTACAACTTCCCGCTCAAGGGGTTGTGGTCAGCGGCCATCCTGGTCCCGCTGATCCTCCCGCCCTTCGTCGGCGCGATCGGACTCCGCGCGATGCTCGGGCGCTCGGGCGCCCTCAACACGCTCTTCGGGACCGACTTCGACGTCCTGGGCGAGGCCCGGCTCGCGGGCGTGGTCATCGCGCTGGCCCTGCACCTCTACCCGATCGTGTATCTCAACGCGACGGCCGCGCTGGCCAACCTCGACCCCGCCCTCGACGAGGCCGCGGACACGCTCGGCTCGAGCGCCTGGCGCCGACTCCGCACGATCACCCTCCCGCTCATCCGCCCGGGCCTCTTCGCCGGCGGCACCGTCGTGTTCATCTGGTCGTTCACCGAGCTCGGCACGCCGCTCGTCTTCGACTTCGCGGACGTCACCGCCGTCCAGATCTTCGCCGGCGTCAAGGAGATGAACGCCTCCCAGCAGCCCTACGCGCTGACGGCGGTCATGCTCCTCTCGGCGATCCTGTTCTACGCCGTGGGCAAGCTCGCCTTCGGGCGCGTCACCACGGCCGGATCCATGAAGGCGTTCCGCGCCGCCTCGACGGCCAGGCTCTCGCCCCTGGGCGCCCTCCTCGCCAACCTCGCCTTCGCGGTGGTCACCGCGGCGGCCCTGCTCCCGCACCTGGGCGTGGTCCTCGAAGCCTTCGCCGCGCCGGGCTCGTGGTACCGCTCGATCTTCCCCGAGCGGTGGACCTTCGACAACATGGAGATGGCCCTCGGGCACCCGCTCGCGTTCAACTCGATCGTCAACAGCCTCTACCTCGCCTTCGCCGCCGCGCTCCTGGACATCGGGATCGGGCTCGCCGCCGCGTACCTCATCGTGCGCACGAAGATCAGGGGCCGCTCCATCCTCGACGCGCTGACGATGCTCCCGCTCGCCGTGCCCGGGCTCGTCATGGCGTTCGGCTACGTCGCGATCACGCTCCAGTGGCCCTTCGGCCCGGGCGACCCGCTCCACGGCGTGATCGACGTGGTGGGCGCCGACCCGAACCCGATCCCGCTGCTCATCATCGCCTACGCCGTGCGCCGGCTGCCGTACGTCGTGCGGGCCGCGGTCGCGGGGCTCCAGCAGGTGACGCCGGAACTCGAGGAGGCGTCGGCGTCGCTCGGGGCGCCGGGACGCACGACGCTGCGCCGGATCATCGTTCCGCTCATCGCGGCGAACCTTGTCGCGGGCGGGCTGCTCGCGTTCGCCTTCGCGATGCTCGAGGTGAGCGACTCGCTCATCCTCGCCCAGCAGGAGCGCCACTACCCGATCACCAAGGCGATCCTCGCGTTCTCCGAGCGCCTGGGCGACGGCCCCGCCATCGCGTCGGGCATGGGCGTCTGGGGCATGGCGCTCCTGACGACGACGCTCGTCGGCGTCAGCGTCCTGCTCGGCAAGCGACTGGGTTCGGTCTTCCGAGTCTGAGACTCTCGTCCCGAGGGCGAGGGCCCCGAGGGAGCGACCCACGACGCGCCGCGGCTCGGCAACGCCGCGACGCGCCGGCGCTCGCTCGACCGCATCGTGGCGAGGGCGGCGCCGGTCCCTTGGCGCGAGCGTTGCTGGATGACCGCCGGAGGACGTGAGCCGGCGGCCGCGGCCCTAGAGGACTTCGCCCGCCCGCCGCACGACCTCCGCGTAGTTCCGCCGGAAGAACATCGTGTAGCGAATCTTCGCCCGGGCGGCCGTCTCCGCGTTGCGCCACTCGTTGCGGATCGTTGAATAGTTCGCCTCGTTGAACTCCAGCTCCGTCCCGTCGGGCATCACGTGCGTCGGCATCGCGTAGAAGAGGCCTTCGAGCTCGGCCGCGAGAGCGTCGTTGCCGCTGGCTCGCACGGCGTGCAGCGCCCGCCACGCCTCCTCGATCTCGTGGTGATTGTCGATGCCGAAGGCGCCCATCATCGGGCCGATCATGCTCCGCCACCCGCGACTGGGCAGGGGCTCGGCGATCTCGTACGGGTTCACCTTGTCGATGAAGTCCGCGAAATGCTCGTCGTACATGACGCGGCGGATGGGCAGGCGCCGCAGCTCGTTCTCGAGGGGCCCGAGCCCGGGCGCCTCGCCCCGCGCGGGCAGCTGCCACACCGCCTGCCCCTCGGAGGAGATCAGGAAGGCGATGAAGCGGCGCGCAAGTTCGGGATTGGGCGCGCCGCGCAGCAGCGTGATCGGATCGGGATCGAAGAACACGGCGCCCTTCGGGTCGACGTACTGCACGCGAGAGTCTTCGGGACGCTGACCGGGCGCGAGGATCGCGTCGGATTGCGATCGCCCGTAGAAGTCGATCGCCACGCCGGCGGCCGCCTCGCCCGCGCTCACGTCAAGCGGCGGGCGCCGGCTCGATCCCGAGAAGTACCGGGCGTTCGCCGACAGGTCGCGCAGCGTCGCCCAGCCCTTTTCCCAGCCGTAGCCGTCGAGGATCTTCTGGAACGCGGTCGCGACCGAGCCCGAGGCTCGCGGGTCGGCCATCGCGAGCCAGCCCTGGTACGCCGGATCGCGCAGGTCGTCCCAGGAGGTCGGCGCGTCGACGCCGATCGTCTCGAGCGCGTCGGTGTTGTAGACGATCCCGAAGCTCGAGACCGCCACGCCGATCCAGTGCTGCTCCGGGTCGTAGAGCGGCTCGCCGCCGAGCTCGCCGATCGGGAACCACTCGCGCATCTCCGCCTCGGAGAATCCCGCGGGCGCGCTGATGGGCACGGTCGCCCGCTCGCCGTCCACCGTGACCGTCACGCCCGCCTTCATCTGCCCGTGCTCGTAGGAGCCGCCGCCAAAGAGCAGGTCGTAGCTCATCGTGCCGGGCGGGCAGGCGCCGTCGGGGGCGATGCGTCCGGTCTCGACCGCCGCGGCGTACTGCGCGCGGAGCTGCTTGCGGATCTCGCTCGTCCCGCCGGGCTGGCGCCAGTCGATGACGACGGGCGAGCCGTGGTTCGCCTCGTGCCACGCGGAGAAGGCGCGCTCGAACTCCGCGCGGATCTGCTCGTGGTGGGGGGTGATGACGACGAGCGTCTCGGCGCCCGGCGGGATCGCCGCCCGCTCGGGGCGGAAGAGGAAGGGCAGCCCGAGCACCACCGCCAGCGCGACCGCGACCGCGAACTTCGAGATCATCCCGCCTCCCGCTCTGTTAGTTCGACCACGTCAGGTCGACGATGACGGGCCGGTGATCCGTCGCTGCGGAATCGCCTCGCTCGAGGCCCATCTCGCTCAGCGCCTCGTCGCTCAGTCGCGCCGTGTCGAGCACCCACGCCCCGCGCACCTCGAGCGTGGTGGCGGAGGTCAGGATGTAGTCGAGCCGCCCCGCCGGGAAGCGGCTGCCGGCCATGGTCCAGGTGAAGAGCGCGTCGTCGCCGAGCACGATCGCCTCCGCCTCCTGGAGGTCGGAGCCGCTCGGGTCGAGACCGTTCTTGATGATCGCGAGCGGCATGGGCGAGCCGACGAGGTTGAAGTCGCCGCCGACGATGACGCCGCGAGCGTCCGTGCGCTCGCGCGCCTCGTGCATCGCCGCGCTGACCGCGACCGCCTCCGCGAGGCGCTGGCGATCCGCCTCGTCGCCGCGCCCGCCGCAGCACTTGAGATGCACGTTCCCGAGCAGCAGCTCGCCGCCCGGCGTCGTCACCACGCCCGCCAAGTAGCGAACGGAGCGCTCGATGATCGCGCGCCGGTCGCCGATGGCGTTCGCCTTGACCTCGACCGGGCCCGTGGGCGCGAGCGGCAGGCGCGACGCGATCGCGACGCCGCGCTGGTCGCCCGTGATCACCGTCCAGTCGTGATCCCCCGCGAGCCGCTCCTCGAGCCACGATTCGATGTCCGCCGCGGGGATGCGCGGGAGGTCGCGCTCGCGCGTGTCCCACTCCTGGAAGAGCCAGACGTCCGCGTCGATCTGGTTCATGAGCCGCTCGAACGGGTCGGGATCGACCATCGGGCTTGCCCACAGTACGTTGATTGAGGCCACACGCACCGCGCCGTCGGCCGGCTCGGGCAGCGTCGCGTCGCCGAGCGTCGCCTCGTTGCCCGCGGGGACCTCGCCGGCGCCCGAGTCCCATACCTCGACGACGCGGCCCGAGAGATCCTCACGAACGAGCCACCAGCGCACCTCGCCGGCGTTGTGGAAGGTTTTCTCCTCGCCCCACGGCATCAGCGCGGCGCGATCGATCCGCACCTCAAAGGCGTCCGCCGCGTGGCTCGGCGCGAACACCAGGTCCATGCTCGCGGGCTTGAGCGCGAACGGCCCGTCCGCCGTGTGCACCACCACCGACACGCCGTTGCCCACGTCGCCCTGGTAGGGCGGGCTGAAGACGACCGAGACGTCCACCCCCTCCGCCTCGCCCTTGCTGATCCCCGTCGACGGGTCGGCGTCGAGATCGAGGTGCAGCGCGCTCGTGACGGGCGCCGACTGCAGGCTGTGCGCCGGGGGCGCCTCCATCCGGATGCGGACGTCGTCCGCGTCCGCCCACACCGTGGCGGAGCCGGACCAGTCCGAGAAGTCACCGTCGATGATCGGGGCGGCGAGGGCGCCCGAGATCGCCAGGGTCGACAGGGAAGCCGCCGAGAGGCGGGCCAGAACGTGGGGCATCGTCAGAGGCTCCGAGGATGATGGTCGTGGGCGGAGGCGCCGCCGCGGGAGGGCGGGACCGGGCCATAGACTAGCCGGGCCGCGCGACGTCGTCTTGCAATCCCCGCCCCGCGCGGGAACAATACCCCGCTTCGGCGGTCTCGACCGTCGCGCCGGCCGAGTACCCAAGTGGACTAAGGGGACGGATTGCAAATCCGTTATCCGCGGGTTCGAATCCCGCCTCGGCCTCTTCGCCCGTCCCGGCGCGAGCGCCTTTCGCCCCGGACCGATCCCGGCGACACTCCCCGCCGTGGCGCGATCCCTGACCATTCGCGAGTCCCTCATCCGCAGCTTCGCGCCGCTGGTGCTCGTCGTCGGGCTCGCCGCCTTCGCGCTCCTGGTCTTCGCCGGCCAGTTCGCCGTCCGCACCCTCTCGGCCGCGCTCATCGAGCAGACCCACGCCCGCATCACCGAGCGGCTCGACGCGTTCTTCGACCCGGTGCTGATCGAGGTCAGGCAGCTCGCCGAGGACGCCGCCGCGGGCGACCTCCACCCGGGCGACCGCACCGGGGCCGCGTTCCGATTCTTCCGCGTCGTCTCGAGCGTCCCGCACGTGGCCAGCGCGATCGTCACCGACGAGACGGGCGCCGAGATCATGCTCATGCAGCGGCCCGAGGGGTGGCTCTCGAGAGTCACGCCCGCCGACGGTCCGTCCGAGCACATCCGGTGGAGCCGCGGCGGCGCCGTCTCGCCCCCCGAGCCGGGACCCGAGGGCTACGACCCTACCTCCCGCCCCTGGTTCGTCGGCGCGCTCGCGGAGCCGGGCGAGATCCACTGGACCGAACCCTACGCCTTCTTCACCTCGGGCGACTACGGCATCACCGTCTCCGTCGCCGTCCCCGCCCCCGGCGGACGCACGGTCGTGGTCGCCATCGACGTCCTCCTCCATGAGCTCGACGAGTTCACCCGCTCGCTCACCGTGCAGGAGGGCGGGCAGGCGTACCTGCTCGATCGCGACGGACGCGTGATCGGTCTGCCCGCCGCCGCGGATTTCGCGAGCGAGAGCGTCCGCGCGAGCCTCATGCTCCAGCCGCTCGAGTCGATCGGGCACACGCTGTCCGCCGACGCCGAGGACGCGTACTTCCGCCTCGTCGAAACCCACGACCTGAGCGAGTGGCCCGAGCCCTACCGCTTCACGAGCGGGGGCGAGGCGTGGTGGTCGCAGGTCGCGCTCGTGACGGTCCCGGGCGGCCTCACCCTGATCCCCGCGGTCATCGTCTCGGAGCGCGAGCTGCTCGGCCCGATCCTCGCGGCGCGCTGGATCGTGCTCGCCGTCGCCGCCGGGGCCGTGGCGTTCGCGCTCTGGCGCTGTCTGGCGATCTCCAGGCGCCTGAGCTCGCCCATCCGGACGCTCGCCGACGAGTCCGACCGCATCGTTCGCGGCGACGCGACGATCGACACGCCGCCGCTCAGCTCCCGCGTCCTCGAGCTCGACCGGCTCTCGGCCTCGCAGGTCGAGATGCGCCTCGCGATGAAGACCCTCGGCAAGCTCGAGCGCGACATCCAGGTCGCCCGCGAGATCCAGCAGGCCCAGCTTCCCGCCGAACTCCCCTCGCTCCCCGGATGGTCCTTCGCGGGCTGGAGCGATCCGGCCGACGCGACGGGCGGCGACATCTACGACCTCGTCGCCCACGGCGGCAGGGTGTCCATGTTCCTCGCCGACGCCACGGGTCACGGCGTCGGCCCCGCCATCAGCGCGACGCAGGTCCGCGCGATGATGCGCATGGCGATCCTCGCGGGCGCGAGCGACGCCGTCACCCTCGCGGCGCTCAACACCCAGCTCCTCGAGGACCTCCCCGCCGGGCGATTCGTCACGCTCTGGGCCGGATCGCTCGACCCCGCCGCCGCGGCGCTCCACGTCGTCAGCGCGGGGCAGGCGCCCATGCTTCGCTACGTCGCGGCGGACGACCGCTTCGAGGTGCGCGACGCCATGGTCCCGCCCCTGGGCGTCGTCGAGTCGCTCGACCTCGCCGCCGACGGCGAGCTCGAGGACCTCGCCCCGGGCGACTACTACGCCGTCTTCTCGGACGGGATCTTCGAGGCGCGCAGCCCCGCCGGCGAGCTCTTCGGATCCGACCGCGTCATCGCCGCCCTGCGAGGCGCCCCCGCCGCGAACGCGCCCGAGCTGATCGACGCCGTCCGCCGCGCCGTCGACGACTTCTGCCGCGGACGCCCCGCCGACGATGACCGCACGGGCCTCATCGTGCGCCGCGAGGCGAGCCGCGACTAACGGCGCCCGACCCGGAAAAAGTTCATCGCGAGCGGAGAGATCGTCGCGGGCCGCGCAGAAGCAGGTGAACGCGAGCGTCGCCCGGCGGCGCCCGCGGGATTTCGCCCCGACGCGTTCCCATCGGGAAGAAAGGCTCCGCCATGAACCGCTCCCTCGCTGCTCTTGCCGCATCCACGCTCGCCGCCTCCGCCGCGCTCGCCGCGCCGCTCACCGGCTCGGGTGCCAACCTGCCCGTCGCCAGCTCCACCGCGCCGCTCGCCCAGATCCGCGCCGCCGTTACGGGCGTCGGCGGTTGGACCGGCTCCTGGACCGCGCCGGCCGCGACGCCCTGGGTCGGCTCCTTCGAGGTCGAGGGCCCGATCCCCTCGGGCCTCGGGAACCCCACCGGGATCAGCCGCTACGACTTCACCACGATGCCGCTCGGCGCCCTCTCCGCGGGCACCTACTTCCGCTTCGGCGACGTCGACGGCGGCTCCACCCAGAACGAGACCTTCGTCCTCATCGCCTTCGACGCCGGCGGCGCCGTCATCAACACGCCGTGGCTCGACGAGCCCATCGCCACCACGGGCTCGGGCACCGGCGGCGGCGGGACGATCCTCCCCGGCAACACCCCGGGCTGGTCGTGGAACGCCGGCACGGGCGAGTACCTTATCGACGGCTCCACCGTCACCGGCGGCAACCCCTCGCTCACCAGCTGGCTCGAGTCCAACACCGCGATCTCGTTCCTCTCGGTCGAGCGCACGAGCGGCTTCGCGAACTTCTCGCTCGCCGCTCCGCTCATCCCCGCGCCGGGCGCGGCGGCGCTCTTCGGGCTCGCGGGTCTCGCCGCCGCCCGTCGCCGGCGCTAGTCCTCGAGCGACGCCATCAGCACCGACGCCGCCGCGTCGGCGTGAAGCCAGCCCGACTCACTGACGATCACGCGACCGCCGCGCCGGAGCACCAGTCCGGCGCGGCGTTGTCGCTCGATCGCCGACTCGAGCGCCTCGCGGCGCCCGAGCGCCCCCGCGTCCGCGAGCGCGTTCGCCTCGTCGACGCCCTCCGCGATCCGCAGCCCGAGCATG
>Ga0081535_100474_pt1 | contig 27228 bp, 24 predicted proteins | sample HotLakmasection3_FD_71020 | JGI IMG/M metagenome (GOLD analysis project Ga0081535, IMG submission 71020) | Hypersaline microbial mat communities from Hot Lake, Washington, USA - Section #3 (SPADES assembly) (version 2) | ecosystem: Environmental > Aquatic > Non-marine Saline and Alkaline >... | reverse complement strand
GATTAATGGAGAACAGTATAGGAACAGCTATGCCTGGTTTTTCACTTTCGAGGATGAAGAAGTGACTGAAGTTACCGCATTCTTGGACATGCCAGCTTTTGAAAAAGTTTTGGAAATAGAAGTCAGGTAACCAATGAATTAAATTGTGGAATTACACCTAATAAGTTAATGGAAACTGTGTATCTCACGGACAGTTAGTCCAGCTTTCCTCGCGCTTTAATTGCGGCAGGAATTCTCAAAGAGCTGTTCCAGGAAAACGACGTTAGTTTTCCAGTAGCATCGCCGAATTAAATACTTTCAAATGTGGTCATATCCCTCTTCTGTCTAGGGCGATCGCATTTTTATCCAACTAGCACTTTGAAGAGGTACTCATCGTCCCAACGCACTAGACTCGCAGGGGCTTCCTGGGAAGCCAAACGGGTGCCACAAGTTTTGGCTCATCGCTGTGCCTACCTAACCTGGATTATTCATGAGAAGCGTTAATGGCTAGCTTGTACATTAATGCGTCAGTGATTGTCTTGGGTTCCCAACTGGTAGACGCTTTTGCTGCGCTAGAGTAAGGCTGAGAGGTGTTGTTTTGCAAATGCAAAAAATATCGGTGGAGAGAAGTTCTATGGCTAGCAACCAGCTCAACTCGCTCAAACTCAGCCAACGGTTCAATAAACCATGGATGCTCTCCAGTCGTCAAATGAACTGGAATGGCATTTTGGTTGAGCAGTGTCAAAGTCCTGCTTCAACCTATGAGGTAGAACTCCCAGCCCTCTCAGACCATTGGCTCAGCTTACACCTAGGAAATTCCACTTCTTTGATTCAGAAACGGGACGATCGCCTGCATGAATCAATCCTTCACGAAGGGGACAATCTTTTTGTCCCGGCTGGACAACCGAGCTATTGGTGTCGAGATGAGAGTGGTGTTATCTGTACTCCGCTGCACATTTGCCTAAAGCCAGAATTGGTTCAACACGTTGCTGAAGCGTCTGACATTGATTCCACACGGTTCGAGCTTGTGCATGGTTTCGGTCAGCAGGATGTGCAACTGCATCAGCTTGGTATGCTGATGCTCGCTGAGTTGCGGTCGGGCGGGATGATGGGGCAATTGTATGTCGAATCACTCACTCAAGCCCTAGTGATTCATCTACTCCGACACTATTCGACCCTAACGCAATCGATCGCATCACCCCACAGCAGTTTTAATCATACCCAGTTACAGCAGGCGATCGACTACATTCACACTTACTTGAATCGAGATTTATCCTTGGCAGAACTGGCAAGTGTAGTGAACATTAGCCCGACTTACTTTGCGAGTTTGTTTAAACAAACCATGGGAATTTCGCCCCATCAATACGTGATTCAACAGCGGGTAGAACGAGCGAAAGTGATGTTAATGAAAACGGATTTGGCGATCGCAGATATTGCTTTACAAGTCGGTTTCTCTAGCCAAAGCCATTTAACGCAACAGTTTAAGCGCCTCACTGGCATGACACCGAAACAGATTCGCTAGCTCCATAGGAATCTAATAAATCACCGTAAGAATCTGAAAGAACTTGAGTGTTAAAACTCACATACTCAAGTTAGCTAAGACAAAGACAATCTGTACAAAAAGTATATAAACACAGCACAACAATTCCGTTAATAGCGGTCGTCGACACTCGGATTGTGGTTCGAATAAGGGCAAGCGCATGTCCAACGATGCCGGATCTGGTACCACCAGATCTATCGAAGTCATCGTTAAATCCTGAAACTATCGGCAACTGTGATTAGCAACCAGATCCAAGCACTACAGAATTTACCCATAAAGGGAACGGAGATGAAGATGAAGATGCAAAATACCGAAAGAACAGAGGGAATCAGAACAGAAGCGAAAAAAGTTACCTACGTGGAGGCTGCCGGGTGGGGTAAGTATCGGTGGTGGCGGTATGTTCTGGGATTAGTCGTCATCTTCTTTGTGGGGCTGGTCGTCAACGGCATCACCGTCCCGCGCGTCGCGTTCTTGCTCGGCGGTCAGGAGGCGCTTGCGGCATTCAGTCGGCTGGATTACGCTGCGCTCGGCCTCGTGGGGGGCTTCGTTGCGTTCAGGGCGAGTTTTCCGTTCTTCCTCGCGGGCATCCTGATCGCCGTCACCCTCATTCACCAGCGTCATCCCCGGACGCTGGTCACAGCGCGGGAAAAGATTAGCTGGCGGCGTATCGGTCATGGGTTTGTGGCGTGGTTCGTGCCAGTCTGGCTGATCGCTGGGCTGGGACAGTACTTCTTCTATCCCGACACCTTCTCTTTTAACTTTGACCTCACAACGTTCGCGCTCTTCGTGCCGATCGCACTGATTTTCGTTGCGATCCAGACCACCACAGAAGAGCTTTTCTTTCGCGGCTACGTTGTGCAGGGCGCGAGTATTGTTTGGTCTAACCGCGTCTTTCTGGCGCTGGTGCCAGCCGTGACCTTCGCCCTGGCGCACCTACTCAACCCGGAGGCGAGCGCTGGCGGCTGGCTCACGGTCTTCTTCAACTACTTCCTCGTTCCGGGTCTAGTGTGGACCGTGGTTTCGTTGATTGACGGCACCACCGAACTCGCCATCGGCGTACACTTCGCGAACAACATCGGCGGCAATCTCTTGATGGGCGTAGCCGGAAGCGGCGTGACCGGAAGCGCCGTGACCGCGCCGACTCTATTCACAGTCAGCAAGTTCCACGCGACCTACACGGCTCTATCAATGCTGGTTGTCGTACCCGTGTTTCTGGCGATCGCCTACAAAGTGTTCAAACCCGATGGGGTATCCAAACCCGTTTCCCAGAGTTATCGGAGTGGTCGTTGGTAATCTCGTCAGTTCGTAAAACCATCAGCAGAGGATAAAACCATGGTTACGCATAAAAACTCTAGGCTGCGACTGTTTGGGCTGCTGTGGGTGGCAGGCATGGCTGGGGTGATGTCCCTGGGGTTGCTGCCTTTGCCCTTGCTCCCAGAGGGTGCCCCCCCTGCCGCTGTGGTCAGACTACTGATGCTGGTGCAGCCCACGGTTTTAGTAGCGGTAGCGGTACTGATAGGCGTGCTCTTGACTCCCCAGCTAGGACTAATGGCACCGGGGGCAGAGGCTTTAGCCGTTGGGCGATCGTGGCGGCAAGCCACGGTTCCTCAACTGTTGCCCGGCGTGGTGGGTGGGTTGATCAGCGGCGGACTAATGACGGTGATTACCCTGCTGTCTCGCCCGCTGCTGCCACCCGCCTATAGGGCAGCTGAGCCCACGCCGCTGCTAGTGCGATTTCTCTACGGCGGTATCACCGAAGAAATTTTGATTCGCTGGGGACTGATGACACTGCTGCTATGGCTGGGCTGGCGATTTGGGCAGCAGCGCCAGGGTAAACCCCAGACCCGATGGGTGGTAGTCGCCATTGCCGTCTCCTCCCTGGTGTTTGCCGTGGGCCACTTGCCCGCTGCGATCGCCCTAGAACTGCCGTTAACCCCAGCCCTAGTGGGATTCTTGCTGAGCCAAAATTCTTTGTTTGCAGGGGTTGCGGGGTATTTATTCTGGCGCTACGGGCTAGAGGCCGCCATGATCGCCCACCTGATAGTTCATGCCGTGCTGGCCCTCATCGGCTGAGGCATTGGTTGTGTGTACCACAACAGCCAGTGGGCGCTGGGTGGTCGCCACAGAAATGCTGCCGGATGGGCTGGACGGCAAGGAGTTCACCTCATGTCTCAAATTTCTTCTAACAGCTCACGAAATCGTGACCGACTCACGTACGCCTCAAGACCAACAGCTTCCACTCGGAGGAGAATTATGCGCGTTCCCAAGACCTACGTCAGGCGCTTATTAACAGGCACAGCAGTGATGTTGCTTGTCCTCGCTGGGGCACCTGCCGCATTGACACAGTCAGAGGCGACCGCGAGTGCTGTGGTTGCCACCGCTGACAAAGCGGTCACGCACGCCGAGAACAACCGCGTTCCCCAAGGTGCGGCCTGGACGCAGCACTACTTTCCGTCCTCAGACGGCTCCGACGTTGAACTGCACGCCGACGTTCTGTTGCCTGAAGGACTGGCCGCAGGCGAGAGGGTGCCGGTGATCCTGTCGGTCGGAGCGTACTTCGGGCACTCCGGCCAAATGGCACTGGAAAACCACGCGCACACCGGCCCCTCGAACCGCTTCAACGACCTGATCGAAGGTACCGATCTATTCAACCGCGGCTACGCCCTGGTGATGGTTGACCTGCGCGGCTTCGGCGGCTCCACCGGATGTCTAGACTTCATGGGTCCCGGTGAGCAGGCCGACGTGCAGGCCGCGATCGATTGGGCTGCGAGCCAGCCCTGGTCTACGGGTGCCGTCGGCATGTATGGCAAGTCCTATGATGCCATCACCGGTCTAGTTGGCAACAACCTCGACCAGGACGCGCTCAAAGCCGTCGTCGCCCAGGAGCCGATCTGGGATCTGCACCGCAGCGCCTGGTCGAACGGCGTCCCCCGCTCGACCATCGTGGATGTGTCGCGCACCTATAACGAGATTGCTATCTTGCCGCCGCTGCCCGACGATGACGAGCGCTACCGGAGCAATGCCGCCTACGAGCAGGTGAACCCGCTGTGCCTACCGTTGAACTCGCTCGGCTACCAGGACGCTGACCCGGACTCGGAGTTCTGGCAGTTCCGTAACCTAGCCGAGCGCGCCAAGGGCACCGACACTCCGCTATTGTTCACGCAGGGTTTCCTTGAATGGAAGGCCGAAGCCGAGGCGGTGGAGGAGTTTCTCGCCAACCACCGGGGACCGCAGCGCGGCTGGCTCGGCCCTTGGGAGCATTACCGGGGCAACGAACGCACTGCCGATGGGAAACTGGAAATGGGCCGCGAGGGCTGGTTCGACGAGGTAACGTCCTTCTACGACCAGCACCTCAAGGGCATCGAACCGACCGTGGACTACCCAGCCTACGTCGTGCAGGACAGTACCGGCACCTGGCGTGCCCAGGACACCTGGCCGGTCGTGGAGTACTCCGCCACCATCCCGCTCGGCGGCGGGTCGTACCTGGACGACGGCCTCCTCGCCGACCCTGCAACCGAGGCTCCCAACCGCTTCTTCGTCTGGTCTGAGCCACTTGGGCAGTCGGTTCGGATCACTGATACGCCGCAGGTGTCTCTGAATACCGAGGGCCACGGCAACGTCATGGTCGAGCTGTACGACGTCGCCCCAGACGGCAGCGCCGTTGCGTTCAACCGGCAGGTGGCGGTGGTGAAACCCGGCACGACCAGCTTCGACCTCAGATCGACGGACTGGACGCTGCAAGCTAGTCACGCGTTGGCTGTCGAGATTGGCACCATTCAGCCCTCGCTGGCCCCCGACAACGACTGGATTGATACACCGTCGTTTGAAAGAATCACCGTCAACGACGCCCGGCTCGAGCTTGCCCTAGACGACCCAGCCAACGACACCGTCATCCCTGGCGATCGCGCGCCGTGGCTGGACAGCTATCGGCAGGGGTACACAGAGCAGCTATCTCCCAGTACCCCGAGCTTCACGCTGCCGTCGGCAGACCGCTGACCCACATCCTCTGCTGGGTCTTGCTGTATGCACGCGGAGGCTAACGATGCAGTGGTCAGGCTATGTCTCCACTACATGCCCAACCACGCCCCAATTTGGACACAGATAGGCGTCGCGGTACTTGGACAGCCAACGATGCAGATTGAAATCTGCGCGACTGCAATTATTCCGTGAGTTTTGCATCAACAACAACGCTGCTCTACGCGGCGGTTCTCACTCTTAATCATCACTACATCTATCACCAAACATAGGAGCTAAAAATATGCCACGCAAAGCGATCGCCACAAAGCGCCTTATTCACCCGAATCATGAAGCAAGACACATCCGCTTGCTTCGCAAACCCTTCCAGATCATTCGCACCAATTTTCGCGCCTACCTCATCATCAACGCCATTGTGTATGGCTTGGTCATCACCGGGGTGGTAGCGGCGCTGGTCTTCCCCAACCTGGGCGCAACTCAGTTGGCCACCCTGGAAGACAACGGAACGGCAGATCTTGTCCGATCGCTAATCAACAACCCTTGGCTGTTCTCACTGACCATCCTGGGAGTCAACGTCATGACCGGCGCGCTGCGGATCGTGCTCCCTTCGCTGATCGTTCCCTTCGCTGGCATCGCCCTATTTGCGTATAAGGCATTCACTTTAGGTTTAGTTATGGCCCCGTCTACCGAGATTATGGCGGTGGCACTGATCCCGCACTCGCTGACGATACTCATCGAACTCCAAGCCTACGCCCTCTTGATGTTTGGCGCATACATCCTGGGTCGGTCTTGGGTTCGCCCCGCCACCATCGGTGCTCGGAACCATCGCCAGGGTTACGTCCGGGGGTTGAAACAGCTCGGTTGGCTGAGCCTGGCCACGCTCCCACTGTTCATCATCGGCGCGATCTGGGAGGCGTTCTCGCTCCGCTACCTGGTTCCTCCGCTAACCCAATGGTTGTTGTAGCCCTAAACAAACCAAATCATGATAGTTTCTTAAATCGATTGGCAGCTCTGCAATTTTAGATGGTGAATCAAATGATTAAGTACAAAGATTTTGCGCCTCGAATTACCGAACAAGGCCCCCTCGGCGGGCCTTCCGAGTATGAATCTTTCTCGGAGGTTGTGAGTGCTGTAAATCAGTGGATCGAAAGTACAACGATACAGGTAATCAATGTTGAAACGGTTGTTTTACCTGATCGCATTGAAGGCACCGGTGATGGTGACTACGGAGTGAAGACCAGTCATGCTTTCTACCCAGTGATGATCAGTCAGGGTCTTGCAATCAATTGCTTTCAATGTGTGCGTGTTTGGTACCGAGAATAAGCTTCGCCGGAGAAGAAATAATGAAACGATCTACCTTGTTTACTTTCCTGTATCTGGCGCTGGGGGTTTGTCTAACGGCGATCGCATTTGGATACTCAAACCTGCCTTCGGGTCTTCAAACCAGCTTGTTCGTCAGTGCAGGAATATCCTACATCGTTTGTATTTTCGAGCCATCTTGGCGGGAGAGGACAATCCGCTTCTATCGCAGCCGCAATTCATCGGTCATCCTATCCTCGTTGGTGATTGGATTCACTATTATTTGGATGATTTGGGAGGTTCAAAGTCAGAACTGGGCGATGGAAGCTATTTTAGGAGCATTTTCGCGGCTAATCGTTGTTTTACTGTTTGCTGAAAATATTGTGATTATAAGGCAAGTGAATTCTGAACATTAGGGTCTAAATCGGATGATGCCGAAACAAACTCGTTTCAGCAACGCGAGTTCGTACGGGCAAGCCACCGCAGGCAACACAGGCGATGAATTCTTAGATCGACACTTCAATGAGGTTCTGGCATCGTCTCGACCTCGAAGTGCAAGGTTCTGGGTGACTCGTTGGAGACGAAGATACAGATGGTTTCAGCCGGTGGTGTTGCAGAACTTAGTTGATTTAGGTGTTTTGCAACGACAAGAGCAACGCATTCTTGGACTGTTCCCAACGCAGCGATATTTTCTAACCGATGAATCCATGCAACGCGAAATTGTCCAGCAAGTTCGTGCAGCCGTATTAGAAGGGATTGGACTGGATTCTCGGATGGCAGCATTGATTAGTTTGATGCAAGCCTCTCATCTGACCGATGCGGTGTTCAGACCTGAAGAGCGATCTCGAATTAGCGAGATCGTAGAAGGGGAGTTGGTCGGCAAAACAGTTTCAAAGGCAATTTTCACCATTCAAGCAACCACGCTTTTGGGCGCAGTCAATGTCAGATGAAATTGTTAGATCGCAGCCAATAGGGTGGGCACTGCCGACAAAATCTTACTGGACAATCGCTAGTGATTGATGGTGGATACATAGCGAACTGAAAACCATCAAGCTAGTCGTTTTTGGACAATTGCAACTCGTCGAATATTTGTTTCAAAAAACTTCTGCTATGTAGAGCAGAAGAATGCTCAAAATCTAATTAGGAGATTCAAATGATCCTAGTAACTGGCGCAACCGGAAATAACGGGCTGGAGATACTCAAACGTCTCGCCTCGCAAAACGTTCAAGCTCGCGCGATGGTGCGCGATCGCAATCGCGCCCAGACAATTACAGATCTGGGCATCGAAATGGTCGAGGCTGATTTCGATCGTCCTGAAACACTGCCCTCTGCCCTGGCAGGGGTTGATCGAGCCTTTCTTGTTACCAACTCGACAGAACACGCCGAAACACAACAACTGGCGTTTGTCGAAGCAGCGAAACAAAGCGGCGTCAAGCACATCGTTAAACTGTCGCAGTTCGCTGCCAACGCTGACTCACCCGTGCGTTTTTTGCGCTACCATGCGGCTGTCGAATCGGCGATCCGAGCAACCCAGATGGCGTATACGTTTCTGCGCCCCAATCTGTTTATGCAGGGCTTGTTAAACTTCCGATCGTTGATCGTCGAGCAAAACGCCTTTTATGCGGCGATCGATGATGCGAAGGTGAGCGTCGTAGATGTCCGCGACATTGCTGACGTTGCTGTAGCTGCTCTGACCGAAGCTGGGCATGAAGGCAAGATTTACGATCTCACGGGTCCGCAGGCGCTAACACATACCGAGATGGCAGAATATCTCTCTGCTGCCCTGAAGCGTCAGATTATGTTTGTCGATATCCCACCCGCCCAGATGCGGGAAGCCATGGTTGGCTTTGGGATGCCAACTTGGCAAGCCGATGGACTGATTGAGGATTACGCCCACTATCGACGCAATGAGGCAGCAGCGATCGCTTCAGGGATAGAGAATGCGACTGGCCAAGCGCCGCGCCGGTTTGAGGACTTTGCTCGCGATTATGCAGCGGTATTTAGCTGACTTCCAAAATTGAACGATCAACAAGTTTAGCTTTGTGAAGTGACCCCCCATTTTCGGACACAAGGCTAAGAGCAGTATCCTTGTTCCACAGGAGGGGCAACTATGAGCGGAAATCGACGACAATACACCGCTGAATTTAAGACCAAAGTGGTGTTGCAAGTGTTGACGGGCGAGAAAACCTCAGCGGAGATTTGCCGAAGCCACAAACTGCATGCCAGCGTGCTGAATCGGTGGCGAAAGGAGTTTCTAGAACAGGCGAGCACGATATTTGAGAGTGATTCAGAGCATGAGGCCGACCAACACCGGATTGCCGATCTGGAGCGATTGGTGGGCCAATTAACGATGAAATTAGAGATTGCAAAAAAAGCCTCGCAGTCCTTGAGCCTGGACAAAAGCGGCAGGTTGTAATGGAACTGATTGAGACGTATCCGATGGCGACCGTGTGCCAGGTGGTGGACTATCCACGCAGCCAGGTCTATTACCGCCCCCAGGCGGTTGAGGACGAGAGCGACCTAAACGGGGCGATTCTCACGCTGGCGGGTCAGCATCCGACCTATGGCTATCGCCGGATAACGGCGATGCTGAAACGTCAGGGACAGGCCGTCAACCATAAGCGGGTGGCACGAGTGATGCAGGAATTAGGTCTGATGGGCAAACCGCCGGTCAAGCGGAAACGGACCACCAACAGTCAGCATGAGTTCCAACGCTATCCGAATCGGGTAATGAATCTAGAGATTGAGCGCCCAGACCAGGTTTGGGTCGGCGACATCACCTACATTCGATTGCCGCAGGACTTTGTCTATCTGGCCGTTTTGATGGACGTCTTCACCCGAAGCATACGCGGTTGGCACCTGGCTCGCAGCATGGACCAAAGCCTCACCCTCACCGCCTTAACCCGAGGCCTAGAAAAAGGGGTTCCGGAGATTCATCACTCAGACCAAGGTGTGCAATATGCGGCGACTGACTATGTCGACTTGTTGAAAGAGCATGGAGCCCAAATCAGCATGGCGGAAGTCGGACAAGCCTGGCAGAACGGTTATGCTGAGCGCTTAATGAGAACCATTAAAGAGGAGGAAGTTGATCTATCAGAATATCGCAACTTCATTGAAGCTTATCAACAGATTGAACAATTCTTGGAGGATGTGTATATGAAGAAAAGAATCCATTCATCGCTGGGTTATCTAACCCCTGAAGAGTATGAACAAAAATGGAATAAACAATAAAAGAAAAAGCATGATATAAAAGGGGAAATCTCTTAATTCTCTTGATCTACTGTTCGAATCCAGGGGTTCACTTCAAACACTGCTTCTGTCCTATCTCGTTTTTGCACCCTTGACTACTGAACCGATCCCTTAACTTGACACGCATCCCAGAGGGTTATTTGATGACTATGCTGCGGTCAAAGCTAGCCTGATGCCAGAGGTTAGCAACGGCCCTGTCGAAGGCTTGAACAATAAGTTGAAGATGCTGAAACGACAGATGTACGGCAGGGCTAACTTAGAGCTACTCGCCAAGCGATTCATTATGGCTGCATAACGGCCAGCGCAACCTAGGGTAGCAATCGCTTTCTCGGCTTCACCAAAAGCTCGGAAGAGCCCAAAGTAGTTGTCATCTAATAGCCCGTAATTACCGATGGCGATGTCACCGTGGCCGAGTCCGGTGCCATCATCGAATATCTGCTAGAGACCTACGGCCAAGGCCGATTTGTCCCTGCCGAGCCAGAGCACCGACGCCGCTACCGCTACTGGCTGCACTATGCCGAAGGATCGCTCATGCCGTGGCTGGTGATAAAGCTGGTGTTTAGCCGCATTCCCCAAAGCCCAGACATGCCCTTTTTCCTCCGCCCAGTGGCCAAGAAGATGATGGCCAAAGTGCAAACCCAGTTTCTTGCTCCTCAACTGAGCACCCATCTAGGCTTTATTGAAGCCAGTCTGCAGGGCCAAGACTGGTTTGCCGGGGACTTTTCCGCCGCCGATATGCAGATGAGCTTTCCCTTAGAAGTCGCGAGCCATCGCGTCGATTTGGCCGCCTACCCGCAGATTCAGGCATTCATGCAGCGCTATCAAGAGCGCCCAGCGTATCAACGGGCGATTTCCAAAGGCGGCGCGCTAGCCCCCTTGGCATAAATTGTTGCTTGAGGTCCTAAATTTTACCTAAAACCTACGATAGAGACTTTTAAGTGTTATAGTAAGTAGGTGAAGATGTTAGATATCGGTTGTAGCGTTTGTTTCAAGTATTAAAAAGCATTTGCATTTTTCTTTTGATACAGTTCTCTCCGAAATTTCCTTCTCAAGTCCAGTTCAATTTTGGAGACAACTAGTATGTCGATTTACGTGGGCAATTTGTCCTATGACGTCACAGAAGCCGACTTAAGTTCTGTGTTTGCGGAATACGGCTCAGTCAAGCGAGTCCAGCTCCCGGTTGACCGTGAAACGGGGCGCATGCGGGGCTTTGGCTTCGTCGAGCTCGGTGACGAAGCGAACGAAACGTCTGCCATTGATGCCCTTGATGGGGCTGAATGGATGGGACGCGACTTAAAGGTCAACAAGGCGAAGCCTCGTGAAAATAGAAATGATCGTCGCGACAGTTTTTCTCGTAGCTACTAAGCTCTGAGTGTGAAACTTTAGCCATCGATTCAGTATCTTAGGCAATGCTTTTGTCTTGAGATACAGTAAGCTTCAGGCAATTGTCTGAAGCTTTTTTTATGAAGGAAGAGATGGCTGCTCTTGAGCACTGAGTACATCTGAAGCACAGGCTTGGATGACGAGGTTATGCAAAGAACCTCAAGTTAGCTACCACTGCTGGACTTTGCCGTCAATTTCTAAGTGTCAGAATTGAATACTCTATCTACGAAAGAAGTGATTGCTAACCTGCCGATCCACTCCACCCTTATTCTTACGCGGCCTTCATCATGTCTCTGAGTTCGCTCATTCGGGCCTTGATCTGGATCCGGTATTCTGGTAGAGACACCACTTCTCCCATCGTCTGACGCACCCGCAAAAATTGATTCAGTTCCTCGACGGCCTCACAGAAATAGCCCGCTGTCTCAACATGGCTAAAGCCTAGTGTCGGATAATATCGCTGCTTGAGTTGCCGATGACTTTGTTCTACCGGATTCTGGACTGACTTTGAGACCTGGTGCTGAACTGACTCCCCCAGTACTTCTGAAATGGCGCGGGGATAGCGGCTATGGCCATCAGTGACAACGCGCTCCGGCGGCTCCGTCATCAATTCGGCAACTTGTTCGAAAAAGGCTTTGCCCGCCTCCAGGTCGCGATGTTCACTGAGCCTGACATCGAGCAGATTGTCGTGTATTAGATGCAAATTACACTTTGGGCTCTTCCCAGCTTTTGGTGATCCGAGGCGAATAGCAGGAAACTATTGAAGCCATTACCGTTCGGGTGCATTACTCATGGAACTGTTTCAATGCCTGCTGCCTAGCCTTAATCTGCTTCATCTCGATAGTTATGATCGGCTGCCTGGAGAGCACCGATTGACACTCAATCTGACCTCTACCCAAACCCGAGCGGCTTACCCAGTCTGTGGACAGCCTAGCCACCGGATCCATAGTCACTACACGCGCACGCTGGCCGATCTGCCCTGCGTTGCTTTCAGCCTGATCTTGATGGTTCAAGTCGGCAAGTGCTTTTGCTCGAATCCTGACTGTCACCACCGGATCTTTACCGAGCGCCTGCCAGAAGTCGCCGCTCCGTGGGCCAGAAAGACCGTCAGATTCATCCAGCAGTTACAGTCCATCGGCTTAGCTCTAAGGGGGTGCAGCGGGTGCTCGCCTCAGCCATCGCTTTGGCTATGCGATCGGAGGTAGTACGCTGCTGAACCAGCTCGGTAAGCTTGAGTTACCCAGCTTCGAGACCCCAAAAGTGCTAGGGGTCGATGACTTTGCTTTCCGGGCCACAATGACGGCGTTGCTGAATAGCGGTATGATTTTGCAAAAATTTGAACGAGGTTCCAATACCTGGAGAAATTGGTTCATACCTGGAATCAGCAACGTCCGATTCTAGTTGATTTAGGAATGAGGATCAAATAATATCTAAATTGTTAGGGCAGGCATCTTGCCTGCCTTGGGACAGCCGAGACGGCTATCCCAACTTATTCAATTCTCATTCCTTAGAAACCCATCAGCCGATTGCCCTCCTTGCAGACCGCAAAGCCGAGACCTTCGACACCTGGCTAGAAGCCCATCCGGGTGTCGAAGTGCTTTCCCGTGATCGTTCCAAAACCGACAAAAGTGCGATGAGTGAAGGTGCTCCTGATGCCATTTAAGTTGCGGATCGCTTTCATTTGGTCAAGAACTTGAGTGCAGCTCTAGAGCAAGCGTTGGGGAGCTACCGCAGTGAGCTGAAAGCGGCTGAACAATTAGCCGCATCAAGCGACCCTCACAGATATTGCTGAAGCCACCGTTTTGGCTGTCCCACAACCCACTACTACGGAGCAGTCACAGCCGCAAATCCGACAGAACCAACAGCGCAAAATAGAACAACAGCAGACGATCCAGTCCTGACGAGCCCAGGGATTTTCTCAAACCGCGATTGCCCTGAAAATAGAGCGACGTAGGGTGGGTCCACCCCCTCACCGATCGCGCCAAAACTCCCTACCAGAGAGTGATACGACCCACCACCCCGGACCCAAAGGCCAAGGTACCCTTTTCATCATTCGGAGTGTCGCGATCGCGTCATGGGCCATTGCTCAGAAGTTAGGCATTAGTCCCAAAACCGCTGAACGCTACAGCCGCTTGCCCGACTTGCCCGAGCTCGCCGCGCGCCTTTCGGACGCAGTCTACTGGATCCCTACAAGCCACAGCTTTTGGACTGGTGGAACTCGGGGATTAGAGAGCCGAGCCTCCTGATGAAATGGCTCGAACCTGGCGGCTTTGAAGGCTCTCTTCGGACCCTACAACGTTACCTGAGCGGACTGCGCAAAGCACAAGGTCTACCGCCGGTGAGGAGCAAAGTCGCTCAGACGTTGCCCAAGGTCGTTGACCCGCAGTCGCCACCCTTCACCCCTCGCCAAGCCGCCTACTGGGTCGTGCTCAAACCCGAAAATCAGCAGGCGGAAGAGACTGATCGACTCGAGCGGGTGATGCAGCAGCATCCGGACTTGACGCTGCTGGTAGAGTTGGCCGATGAGTTTTTGCAGCTGTTAAGACAACGGCAGGTCGACGCCTTCGATGACTGGCTACTCAAGGCAAGCAGCTGCGCTATCAAACCGTTGCAAACGTTTGCCCAAGGCTTGTTTGATGACGGTACTGTGGTCAAAGCTAGCATGATGAGTGAGGTTAGTAATAGCCCAGTCGAAGGCTTGAACAACAAATTGAAGATGCTGAAACGGCAGATGTACGGCAGGGCTAGCTTGGCGTTACTCGAAAAGCGATTTGTTATGGCTGCATGACCAGCGGTGGCAAGCGATTTTCATGGCTTCACCAAAAGCTGGGAAGAGCCCAAAGTAATTGTCATCTAATAACTGTTAAGTAGACCGGGCTTGAAATAATCACGTATGCTTCAACTTGTAAACAGCCTCAAAACTGTTGCACCGAAAAGGTCTTGACGAAATTTACATTCTGTTACATAGCTTGGTTTACCTACGTCTGCCTACTTAGCGTTGGCGGGTTCTACTCTTTTTTAAGAGACTAACGATCGCGCTGATTAATGTCTCTGGTTCGACAGGTTTTGTGAGGTGCATTTGAAAACCCGCCGCGATCGCTTGCTGTTGATCGAGATTTCTCGCGTAGGCCGTTAAAGCAATGGCGGGAATCGTTCCACCCTGGTTGGGTAGACACGAGCGAATCTGCTGCATCAGCATATAGCCATCCATCTCCGCCATGCCGATATCGCTCACCAACACATCCGGCGTGAACTGTTCCAGGGCTTGCAAAGCCTCCAGGCCAGAGGCCACAGCCACGACTTGTGCGCCGCTGCGTTCCACCAAAAAGGTTTGAAAATTCCGTGTATCGGGCTCATCGTCGACGAGCAACACTCGGGCATTGGCTAGCGGCAATTCTCCGTCTTGTTGAGTTGGAGTGGGCTCAGAGCTCCTCAATGCGGCCTGTTGGCTCGTTGGCAATTGTAGGATGAAGGTTGCCCCTTGCCCTTCCCCTGGGCTCTCTGCCCACACGGTGCCGCCATGCATTTCCGTAATCTGCCGGACGATCGCCAACCCTAACCCCAAGCCACCAAATTTGCGGGTGGTTGTAGAATCTGCCTGCCGAAAATACTCAAACACATGCGGTAAGAACTGCGGCTCGATGCCTTTGCCAGTATCCATGACGCGAATTTGAGCCATTTGCTCGCGTTGCCGCAATTCAATCGTGACTTGTCCGCCGTTGGAGGTGAACTTGACCGCATTCGTCAGTAGATTCCAGACGACTTGTTGTAACCGCGCCTCATCACCGGCAACGGCAACGCTTCCGGCTGCTAGATCCAGCAGAATTTGAATGTTTTTGGCTGCGGCTGCCAACCGCACCGTTTCGACGGCTGCCATAATCACAAAAGTCAGACTGACAGGGGTGACGGTTAAGCTCAACTTGCCCTGCATAATGCGGGAGATGTCGAGGAGATCTTCAATCAATTGAGTTTGTAATTTGGCATTGCGCTCGATCGTTGCCAGGGCTTCCTGTTGACGGGTGGCGTCGAGTTTGCCTTTTTGCAATAGCTGTGTCCAGCCGAGAATTGGGTTGAGGGGCGATCGCAACTCATGGGACAGCACTGCTAAAAACTGGTCTTTGATTTGGTTGGCTTGTTCTGCCGTTTCCCGAGCGGCTTGTTCGCGCTGTAGCAGTTGTTCTCGTTCGGCTTCGGCTTGTCTTTGGGTGGTTTTGTCCTGCATGATTTTGACAAAGCCCTGCACGTTGCCCGCTTCGTCCTGTAACGGCATCACTAAGCCGCTGCCCCAAAAGCGACTGCTGTCTTTCCGCAGGTGCCAGCGTTCATTTTCGGCCCGTCCCTGAGTGAACGCGATTTGCAGCTCGCGCTCGGCGCTTCCTTGGGCTCTGTCTTCCGGGGTAAAGATGATCCGACTGTTGTGCCCAATAATTTCGGCTTCTGAGTATTGCAGCAGGCGTTCGGCCCCGGTATTCCATGTCGTCACGATCCCGTTGAGATCCAGCGTGAAGATGGCGTAATCTTTGGCACTTTCGATCATCAGGCGAAGGCGCGATTCGCTCTGACGCAATAACTCTTCGGCTTGTTTGCGATCGCTCAGATCAACCGCAAAGAAAAAGCCCGCCTCTGGATTGTCGGCAAATCCGGCTGCACCCACCACAATAGGGACGCGATGCCCCTGTTGATGAATGAAATCTTTTTCGTAGGGTGAGCAGGTTCCCCGCACGGCAATTTCAGCCAGGGCTTGTTGATCGCGCTCAGCGTATTCTGGAGGGGTAATTTTCTGCCAATTAAGCCGTCCCTCATGCAATTCCTGGCGCGTGTAGCCGATGATATTTAGCAAGGCATCGTTGGCCTCAGCAATGCCCCCCGATCCCGTCCAGATGCCCATGCCAACCATGTTGCACTCAAAGATGCGGCGAAACCGCGCTTCACTGAGGCGCACAGCTTCTTCAGCTTTGATTTGCTCGGTGACGTTTCTAAAGTAGATGGTGATGCCATTGGTGGCGGGGTAGGTGCGGACTTCGTACCAGCGATCGTGGTCAGGGTAAAACTCAGTCAGTGATTCAGCCACGCGATCGCGCATGACGCGACGGTACATCGGCTCAAACTTGCTGTCAGGTAATCCCGGAAAAGCGGCCCAAAAGTTTTTGCCGATCAGCTCGCCGGGTTCGTAACCCGTTAACGTATAAGCGGTTTGGTTAACGTAGGTAAATCGCCAATTTTCATCGAGTCCAAAAAAGGCATCCGTAATACTCTCTAGAATATTGCGGCTGTGCTCTTCACTTTGGCGTAAAGCGGCTTCTACTCGTTTGCGATGGCTGATGTCGCGAGATAACCCGACGACCGATTCGACGGTGCGATCGGCAGCAAACAGCGGGCTCAGAATATATTCAAAGTAGCCCTCAACCCCGGCTGGATTGGTGTAGGGAGTTTCATTTCTAACGCTCTCTCCAGTTTCAAGCACGCATCGCAGATCGTCCAGCACTTGCTGCTCAACAGTGGGGGGATAATTGAGGTCAGCCATCGTTTTGCCGATCGCCTCTGCGGCGGTGATGCCCCACAGGTCGAGCAACACTTGATTGGCATAAAGAAACCGCCCCTCGCGATCGAAGCTAAAGACAGAATCGGTGATGGTCGAAAGCGTGGCATCAAACTTTCGCACTTGGCTTTGGAGTTCGGCTGAGAGCTGCTGCAGGGTCGCTTCTGCCTGTTGGCGATGGGCTTCAATCTGCTTCGCCTCAGTGATATTGGTAAATAAAATGGCGAACTGATGGTTTTGTGGCTCACCGATGCAAAAGGCATTGACATTAAACCAACGATTGAGGGCGCTGGCATAATTCTCAAACCGAACGGGCTCCCTGGTTTGTACAACTCTGCCATAGATCTCAAACCAATAAGCCTCATGATTGGGAGCCAGTTCCCGCATCCGTTTACCGATTGCTTGCTCCAATCCGGTGAGTTCTTCAAAGGCTGAATTAACTTCCAAAAAGCGGTAGTCGTTGGGCTCACCCTGTTCATCAAATAGCATTTCGCAAATGCAAAAGCCTTCATCGATCGAGTCAAACAGCGTGCGGTATTTCGCCTCAGATTGAGCAACGTTCTGGGCTGCCAATCGCAGTTCCAATTCATCCACCACCATGGCGGCTAAATCAACCAGGGTGGCTTGCTGCTCGGGTGTTAAGGGGTTGCGGGGCTGATGGTCGAGCAGACACAGTGTGCCTAAATTAAAGCCGTCATGACTGAGCAAGGGCGCACCGGCATAAAACCGCACTCCCGGTTCAGCTTGCACCAAGGGATTGCCGACAAAGCGCTCGTCGCGGCGAGTATCGGGAACAATCAGCGGCTTATCGGTTAATATGGCGAAGCTGCACAGAGTGTCATCACGCGGTATTTCTTTCGCGTCAAAGCCAACGCACGACTTAAACCAGGCTCTCGACTCATCGACTAGCGAGATGAGGGCAATGGGCGCGTTAAATAACCGGGCTGCCAGTCGGGTAATGCGATCGAACGCGGCTTCGGGGGGCGTGTCGAGAATCTTGTAGCGCTGTAGGGCTGCTAACCTTGCTGCTTCGTTAGTGGGCATCGGGACAGTCAAACGTTTTTGAGGCAGTGGGTCAGTCATGTCGGGAATCCTTTCCCGCTGCTAATTTCTCCATGAGTATAGGTGGTTCGCAGCACCTCACCTTTATCTCCTAGCTGATTCAGGAGTGTATAAATTTGCTTGAGGGTCAAAGGAGAAGGCGTTGTAGGCCCATTTTCCCAGTGATTGATCGGGGCAAAAGTCATCTCTAATTCGTCAGCAAACTTTTCCTGGCATAGCTGCATGGTATGACGCAGCTCTCGGACTAAGGGGGCGATCGCAGGCTACTGCATCCGATGCAGTTTGCCTTTGAGGAGTTTGCCTTTGAGGAGCATCTCAGTAAACAATATCTAGAGCTATATACCACTCTCAATGGGGATCGCCCTTCTGTCCATCTCTCTAAAGTCTGACGATTTCCTTTAGTGACGGAGTTGAATGAATCATCGTACAGAAACTCCCGCTAAGGCTGAGCGCTATGCGGGGCAGGTATTCTGAGTGAGCTGCTCATTCTAATCGCTGAAAATACGCAAAGACCTCACTGCCCCGAATTGGACAGACTCCGATAGGTCAGAGAGGCTCGGTTTTGGCAACAGGCAATTTGGGTTCTTTAGCCTGAAAGGTTTGTGAAATAAGCGTTTTAGCCGTCAAAACCGCTAGATTGACCCAATCTCAGCCTCGCTACTTTCGGACCACATCACCATAAAGCTGCCACACATTAAGAAAGGCCCTAACCGCCTGGGCGATCAGAGCCTCCTGGTGCAGATGATTGACTCTCGCGGAGTTCGGGCACCAAACTGGAATTGGAATAAAGCCCCCTCAATGTCAGGCATTAAGGGGGGGATGGGTGTGTCAAAGGGAATGCCGCAGACAAGAAAGGTAGGTAGAAGGTTGTCGCTTAGGCGTTGGCAATCGCACCTTTTTCTAGATTCTCCCGGCGTCGCTCATCAAAGTCCACAGCAGCGTAGATTGCAACGACGGCATCTTTATCCAGGTTTTCGTGATGCAGTTCGTCGAAATCAACCGCGCCTTTGTCTAAGTTCTCTTGCCGCAGCTCATCAAAATCGATGCCTTTCACCTGGACCTCAGCGATCGCGCTTTTATCCAGGTTTTCACGGCGCAATTCGTCAAAGTCGACAGCACCTTTATCCAGGTTCTCGCGACGTAGTTCATCAAAGTCCACGGCAGCGTAGCTAGCGGGGGCAACGGCGATGGCAATAGCGGTCAAAGCAGTAAGGGCTAAGGCAATGCGTTTCATGGTTTGAACTCCTTCGGTTGGTTGATTTAGTGTTTCAATCATCTTGAGTTCTATAGTGGGGCTCGCTCCTGAGCGGTCCCTGATCGCGACATGAGCTGACCTTAATCGCTACCTGAGAAAGCTGAGCGCTTGACTGCATTGACCTGAGAACCTGTGAGGGCCGTTACCAACGGCAGGTTGCTGACAAAAACATCCCCCTCACCAGCGGCGAGAGGGATGTTGTGCTGTCTTACTTGAGTTGAGCAGGAGGAGAGGGAGAAGGCAGGCTTAGCGGCTGTAGCGGACGCCGCGATAGATCAGTTCGGCGGTGGGCTGGCGCATCGCCGCTGTGACTTGCTTACGGGTGTACTGCTGGCCCAAAAAGGTAGCTTTCTCCGTCGTTTCCATGGCATCCATGGGGGTCACAGAGGCTTCGTAAGATTGGCCGAGGAAAGAGAGTTGCATGGTGGGGGCTCCGAGTTGGGTAGGTCGTGTTCGTTTGATGTCTTTAAGTATCCCGATCGCAACTTCAGGTTTGTTGAGGGAAATTGAGGACTGGATTTCAGGTGTTGCCTGAGGGTTGGCGTCGCCAAAAGTTAACTTGGGTCACTCAGGTGTATCGTTCAGCCTCAGTGGCAGCAAAGCGCAGGTTGCCCGATCGCTCCCAACGGTTGGTTGAAGGCATCGACAATCAGCATCCGTGTGCTCGCTTTCTCCGGGGCCGACGGATTGATGACAGATTTTGCCCCACTTGATTGGCAGGACGATACCAGGGCTCCACGGCTGGTCTGGCTTGAATCGGTGATTGGAAATGAAGAGGGTGAGCATAGCAGGGAGTCGTCGCAATACACTTTGGATGAGAGACCTGTACGAAGGATCTTTGGCAAAGAATCGCCTGCCGCAACTTTTTTTAGGCCTGTGTACTCGGAATTTGAATCAAAAATTCTGTGCCTTGGCCAGGACTTGAATGGCACTTCAGTACGCCGTTGTGAGCTTCAGTGATAACCTGGTGGCTGATAGATAGTCCTAGCCCAGTGCCTTTGCCCATGGGTTTGGTCGTAAAGAAGGGCTGAAAGACCTGTTGCTGCACTGCGGTTGTCATGCCGGGGCCTGTATCAGCTATCTTAATTACGATTTGGTTATCCGCTGCGACTGCTGTGGTGATATGAATCTGAGGCGACGCTCGAGAGGGTTTTCCTGGTTCAATTCCTGCTTCTAAAGCATCAATAGCGTTGGCTAGCAAATTCATGAAGACTTGGTTGAGCTGTCCCGGATAGCAATCCACCAGCGGCAACTCGCCATAGTTTTTGATGACCTCAATGCGAGGACGATGGGGCTGCGCTTTTAACCGGCTATTGAGAATCATTAAGGTGCTGTCAATCCCCGTGTGAATATCGACACTCTTGGTTTCCTCCTGTGAGTGAGAAAAGCGACATAGCGATTTCACAATCTCCAGAATGCGATCGGCCCCTAGTTTCATCGACCGAATGACTGCCAACAGGTCTGCTTGCAAGAAATCAATATCAATTTCTGTGGACTTGGCTTGAATGGCAGGCGTGCCCTCAGGAAAGGCTTGCTGGTACGCCGCTAATAGTTCGAGTAGATCCTGAACATAAGTACTGGCGTGGCTAATATTGCCCGCAATGAAGTTGATAGGGTTATTGACCTCGTGGGCGATCCCTGTGACTAATTGCCCCAAGGCTGCCAGTTTTTCCCCTTGCACCATACGCAATTGGGTTTGTTTGAGATCTTCTAACGCCTTTGACAATTCCTGAGTACGTTCAGCAACTCGATTTTCTAACTCCTGGTTCAGTTTTTGTAAAGCCGCTTCCGCCGTTTTGCGGGTTTCGACTTCTTGTTTGAGTTGGTGGTTTTGGTCGGTGAGCAATCGCTTCAGGGTATGCAACTTGAGATGAAGCTGTACCCGTGCCAGCACCTCTTCTTGCTGAAAGGGTTTGGTGATGTAATCGACCGCGCCGAGTGACAATCCCTTGACCTTATCGTGGCTTTCTGAAAGCGCTGTCATGAAGATCACGGGAATCTCACTGGTATGGGGCTGCGATTGCAGTTGCCGACAGGTTTCAAAGCCGTCGATGCCGGGCATCATGACATCGAGCAAAATCAGGTCGGGGAGCGCATAGTTGACCTTTTGCAGAGCGCTTTCACCATCACGGGCCACCAAAATTTCAAAGCCCATTTCCCCTAAAAAATCTGACAACACGGCCAAATTATTAGGATTGTCGTCCACTACCAGGATGCTGTGTTGAGCGGATGTCATCATTTATCGGCGACCTCAAGATAGTGAGCAAAAAAGGTGATGAGTTCTCGTTCCTGAAAGCCCTGAGCGAGTTTTTGAACGTGGTTAGCAAAGGGCTGGAAGGCAGGATCGGCTTGGGCCAGGGCTTGGGCTTGCTGCTTGATGGCTCGGAGATTGCCTCGCATAGCCAGGTCGTGAAGCTCAGTTAGCACCTCGGCGGCAGGCGGGGTCAGGACATCACGGCCAGAAGTGCCTGCCACTTGGGTAGCGGGCGATCGCGGCAAATTGGAACTCAGGTTTTCTGCATCAAAGATCCACGTTAACGACAGGAATTTTTCCAGTTGCTCAAAGAGTTCAGCGGCATCAATCGGCTTTGGTAAAAAGCTGTGCGCCCCGGCCTCAATACAGCGCAGTTGATCAGAGTCAAACACGCTGGCCGACGACACGATGATGGGCGTATTTTGAAACTTAGAGGACTGCTGCAAGCGTTGCATGAGCGCAAACCCATCCAGCACGGGCATATCCAAGTCCAGAATGAACAGGTGAGGGGGCTGCGCCAAAGCTTTTTCCAGGGCATCTTGACCATCTTCGGCCTCAATGATGGTGAATCCCAACGGTTCGAGCAAGCTTTTGAGTACGGAGCGGTTTTCCCATTTGTCATCGGCGACAAGCAGCGTCTGGCGATCGCCCTCATAGCCGGTGATCTTGCCGGAATCAGTCATTTTGGCGGCCTCTGACCATTCCAGGCTGAGGGGCAGATCTAAGTCAAACCAAAAGATACTGCCGACACCGGATTGACTTTGCACCTGCAAATCGGCCCCCATTTTCTCCAAAATTTGGTAGCTAATGGTGAGTCCTAATCCGGTTCCCTCTGACTGTTTAGAGTGGCTGCCGACCTGCTCAAAGGGCAAGAAGATGCGCTCAAGCTGCTCAGGGGTCATGCCGACGCCAGTATCCTTGACTTGAAACCGCAGTTTGTACCAGACCGGCGGCGGTTTGAGTAGGTCCGTTGAGGCAGTCGGGTTTAGGGGCGAATTTTCGGGGGGCGCTGTCAACTGCTCGACGACGCTCACGGCAAAGGTCACCCGTCCCTGGCGGGTAAATTTGACGGCATTCCCCAAAAGGTTGATAAGGACCTGACGCAACCGTTTTTCATCGACGAGGACGCCTTCTGGCAAATCATCAGGCACTTGATAGACAAACTCGACATCTTTTTGATCCGCCCGAACGCGACAAATCTCAGCGACCCCTTGCAGCAACGAGGGTAAATGGCTCTCCTTCGGGCGGATCTCCAGCTTGCGGGCTTCAATCTTCGACAGGTCTAAAATGTCGTTGATCAGCATCAGCAGATGTGAGCCGCACTGGTGGATGATGCCGACGGCGTCTTGCTCCTTATCGGAGAGGGTGGGCGATCGCCGCAGCGTTTGCGCGTAGCCCAAAATGCCATTCAGCGGTGTGCGCAGCTCGTGGCTCATATTCGCCAAAAACTCACTCTTGGCTTGGTTAGCCTGGTCAGCGGCAACTTTAGCCTCCATCAGTTCCACTGTCCGTGCTTCTACGCGGGTTTCGAGGGTGGCTTTAGCCTCTTCCAACGCTTGAAAGCTGGTGCGTAACTGCTGCACCATTTGATTGAACACGGCGGCCAGCAGCCCCAATTCATTGCGATCGCTGACCTTCACCTGCGTATCCAACTGCCCCTGACTGATTTGAGTGGCGGCTAAGGTCAACCGTCGTAGGGGAGTCACCAGCCAGTTAGCCATGCCGGTGCCCAGGGTCCCGACAATCAGCACCGACAGCCCCAGCACCGCCAACATGACTCGATTCATCTCGCGGACGGGGGCGCGCACTTCAGCGATCGGCAGCTCTGACACCACGCGCCAGCCCACCCCATAGACGTAGCTGCTCGCGCCCAAAACCCGCTGCCCCCGCAACCCGGTATAAATCGAAAATGCCGATGCGGGGTCACTCATGAGATGGTGGATCAGGTCAGTTTGAGCAATGCTTTCTAACTGATAAGCCTCATAGGCTTCCGAGGCCGGGCGTTTTTTCGCAATAATTTGCTGTTGGTCATCGACAACGTAGGTATAGCCCGTTTCGCCGACTTGGGCCTGAGAAACCGTAAAGTTCAGGAAAAACAGATCAATTTCTGCTAGCAGCGCCCCATTTACCTGATCTCGATCATCCCGGACAGGGACCGCAAAGGTCATCACAGGATGTTCGGTGCGGGGATTAATGCTCACCGGACTGATGTAACGGTAGCCCGAAGTCACTTGGCTGAGAAAGGCTAAATTTTCTGCCAGCTTTTGAGGATTTTGGTCAAAGGGGGAGACCCCCACCAACACATCTCCGCTCAGATTAAACATCGCCACCGCCTGAAAGGCGTCATTGCTGCGGGTCAGCCCTTCTAAAAAATCTCGCTGGACCTCCCGTGGCAACGTGGCGAGTCCTCGCACTCGCTCTAGATACTGCATTTCGCTTTGCAGGTCATTGAGTTGCGTTTCGATACTTTGCGCCACTGCCCGCGATCGCTCCTGCTGCAACAGTTGGCTTTCCTGCAGTTGGGCGTGGGCACTGAGGCGAATCAAGATGCCACTGGTCAGCAACAAACTCAGCAACACCAGGGTGACGAGTCCGTAGCGCAACAGGTTGGCGATCGAAAGCCAGCCAGCTAAACCTTGCGGCTTGGAAAATGGAGGGTGCGATACGCTGCTCATGTCTCTCACATGACCTGAAGAAGAACGAATTGCGGATAAGGCAAAGCGGGACGGGGCTAAATTAAAATGCTTTCTTGTCTTGATAAATCAAGGGAAAGGCCAAACGCTTGAGGGCCACCGACATGTTGCAGGGCAACCTTAACGAAGGAATCATCTACCAAATCTTGCGCCACTTGATCAGGAGCCAGTTGAGCTAAAAAGCTTGGGTCGTCACCGATCAGCGTCTTTTGGAGGGCTGAGACCAACTCACTAGTGTAAGACGCAAAGGGGTAGGGCTGGAAATCAATCCGCCGCGATCGCCATTCGGGATTGATAATGGCCCCCTTTTGGTAGTAATAATCATTGTCGTAATAGGTCATGACCCGTTCGAGCACGGGCAGTTCATAGGGCATATATTGCCCCCCGTCCTTGGAGAGCATGTAGGCTAGTTCGGGGCGATTGGCCTTGGCCCACTGCTGAGCTTTGACAATGCCGTTGACCACCGCTTGTGTCCAGGCCGGACGCTCAGTAATGTCGTCCTCATGCATAAACACGACACAGCAGGCATGATCCTTCCAGATGTCGCCCGTCAGCCGCAAGAGTTTGCCGCTTTGTGCTAGCTCTGCCGCTGAGTTGTAAGGCTCCGCTACGATATATCCCGCAATTTTTTGCTCCTGCAGCGCTTGGAGCATTTGGGGCGGTGGCAGCACCACTAGGCGCACTTCATTGGCGGCGAGTGGTTGAGCAGTGGGTTTAATCACCGCTTCTAGGCCATACTGCCGCAGCAACATTTGCAACACGATGTTGTGAATGGAATACCAAAAAGGGACGGCCACATCGCGGCCAGCTAGATCTTCTGGCTGGTTGATGCTGGGCAAGACTGTCAAAGCCGACCCGTTGGTGTGGTTCCAAGCCACCACCTTGCCCGGAAAATTAGCCCCGTAGCGCAACCAGACAGTGGTCGGCATCAGGAGGTGTACAACATTCACCTCTCGCGCCATAAAGGCTTCAGCGATCGCATCCCAAGACAGATATTTTTGGGGTGGCTCAGCGTGCAGCCCCTCAGCCGTGTAGAAGCCGCGATCGTAGGCCGCTAGCAGCGCTGAAGCATCCGTGATGGGCAAATACCCGGTGCGAACCGGAGGAGCATCATCCCCATTAATTAGTTTGGAACTGTTACAGCTAGTCGCCATGGACAGGCCCAAAGAAGCCCCAAACAAAGCAGAATATTGCAGAAACTGGCGTCTATTAGGATGTGTGAAGTTCCGTGGGTGCATGAATTGAAATCATTAAGAGCCGTATAAGTCTTCGCTCTTTTGAGACTTCCCCTAGCGATAACAGGAATAACCTTTATGCTTGAATTTGCGTATTTCTAGCTAGATATCATGGCTTTCAAGGAATAAATCAAGACACCCTTTAACAACTGTAGAAGTGATTAATCTGAATTTCGAGATGTATTTGAAAGGTGCTTCAAAAATCATTCTTGTCGCAATGTATATCACACAACTGTAAACTTCAATACAGCGTTCTTGAAGCTAGCGAGGTACGAAAAATTCCCTTAATCCCTTGTTCTCAGAACACATGCTGTAAGTGCTGATAATGAAGTAGTCATCCGCTCCGTCCAGCGGCTAGAACACTGACCTTCTCGCCGAAGCATGTTCTCGACTAGACGTTGACGGCAAGCAGCCCCTTCACACTATCGCCACTGGGGGGCTCTCCCTTGCAGCAGGAGTGGATTGACGAATCCGGATAGAGGACCTAAATGAAAAGCCCCGACCTGAGCGCTCGGGGCTTCGTTGGCAGATATTGGCCGTGATGCTAGCGGTTAGCTGGCTAAATGCTCATTCAGGCAATCGATCGCGGTATCAATCCCAGCGGCGTTGTTGCACAAATATCATGAGTTAGATGCGATACAGCCTTTCCCCGCTGGATGAGGTACAAATGCAGATCTGAAACTTAGGCGTGGCAATGACTTCAGGACTTTGGCTGTACCTCATGGGCTCAGGAACCGCTGTAAAAAGAAAGTGTACACCCCTCACTTGCGACTCACGATGACGACTGAGACGACGAAATCCCAATACCGCATTCGTAATTGGCGGGAATAAGCTAATCGACCTTTAATTTGCCTGGTTGAGTCTTGCCGACAGCGGAATTCAACCACCAAAATACGCAAAGTAGGTGAGCTTTAGCTTACAACGAGGCGTTGAAGCAGCGTGGCAGTCTGACGTTCTGGGTTGATGATGAGGTGCTCAACGGCTGGTTGAACCCCACTAAGACGGGCAAACGGGGAGCCTCAGCGACCTATAGCGACCTGGCGATTGCCACGATGAGCACGATGGGTTCGGTGATGCACTTGCCCAGTCGCCAAACCGAAGGGTTCATGGCCTCACTGTTTCAGCTGATGGGGGTGCCATTGCCGGTCCCCGACTACACTACCGTCTCCCGCCGCTTAGGTAAATTGAGGATCGCTTTGCCGGTGGTCGAGGGACACGGCGCGCGCCATGTGGTGGTCGATTCGACCGGGGTCAAAGTGTACGGCGAAGGGGAATGGCAGGTGCGTCAGCAGGGCTACAGTCAGCGTCGCACCTGGCGAAAACTGCATTTAGCGGTGGATGAAGCCACTGGCGAGATTCTGGCAGCGGTCGTCAGTACGAATAACGTCAGTGATGATGAGGCGTTCAGCGATTTGATGGACAGCATCGAGGGCGAGATTGAAGCCGTCTCCGCCGATGGTGCCGATGACCAGCGCAAGTGCTACGACGCCATTGCCGAGCGGGGGGCGCAAGCCCAGATTCCGCCGCGTGAAGATGCGCAGTACTGGGAAACCGAGGGGGAAACCCATGCCCGCAACCAAACCCTCAACCGGATTGAGGCGGTCGGGCGCGCCGAGTGGAAACGCGAGAGCGGCTATCATCGACCGTCCCTGGCTGAGACGATGATGTTTCGCTTCAAGAGCATTTTTGGCAATACCTGTTCGCGTCGCACCTTTGACAACCAAGCCGCCGAATTATTATTAGCTTGTGCGGCGCTCAATCGCATGAC
>Ga0081535_100472_pt1 | contig 27505 bp, 26 predicted proteins | sample HotLakmasection3_FD_71020 | JGI IMG/M metagenome (GOLD analysis project Ga0081535, IMG submission 71020) | Hypersaline microbial mat communities from Hot Lake, Washington, USA - Section #3 (SPADES assembly) (version 2) | ecosystem: Environmental > Aquatic > Non-marine Saline and Alkaline >... | reverse complement strand
ATAATGGATTATGTTGCATAATTTAGCACCACATTTTTGGGCCGCGCCGCAAGCCGCCGTCGATAAATCAAGCATTTGCGCGCGGCGTTCATGCTCTGTCCCGCGGGCACTGTTCAAGTCGGGCCTTGGTCCGTCCGCAACGCCGGGTCGCGCCCGTCTTGCCGGTCAGGGTCGTCCGGGTTCGCAGCGCCTTCGCTGCTGCCGGAACGGTCATACCGGACGGCATCGTTCAGGCGCGGCGCGATTCAACCGCATCGGCCGCCGACGATGGGGCAATTGAGTGATGTGCTTCCGCAATTGTCCACTGAAAGGGAAAGAAATTTAGAATTGTTTTTTACCAAAAACATCCATCACTTCTTTCAAGATTCTGCCACCGTTAAATGCACTCTTTGCGTCGACTTGTATTCGCCTGCAAAGCATTATCCTCGCGCCAGAAGGAGGGCCGCAATTTGTCGGATTTACATCAATTACTGCCAAACCTTGCCGGCTCGCTTCTCCAAGTGGCTCATTGATATGCCTGTCACGATAACCATAACCAATTATGATACAGACCTTCGCCGTTCTTACTGCCTTGGAGAACTCGGCATAAAGAGTGATAAACGGTTCGTCAGTTTGCAGTTTTAGGCCCGGGCCTAGAACCAGCTGCGGGGTTTTATCAATATCTGTAAAAAACTTGCTACGCCGCTGCGATATGACGAAGCTGTCCCTTTCCATTTCCATAAACCAATCCAAAGAGCCGTGCAGCTTATACAGATTGATGCCCGGCGCATTTGTTTCGAATAATGTTGAGTTAAATGTTCCGCCATCATAACTAAAGCCGGTGGTAAAATTAATACCTTTTTCTGTACAAGCATTCTCAACACAAAAGTCATAATTAAGTGTAAACACTTTAAGTCGACGATTACGCAATAAATCGACAAAGTTCGCGAGCTTTGAAAAGTAATGTGGCCCATAGCTTCTATCTTGGTGCCGTTCCCGGAACACCTCGCAAATCACATGGTTCGCAACCAATATCAACTTCGGGATTGCGTCAACAAGGTCACGTGGCAATTTTATGCAGACAAGATTCTTAAATGGAGGCCTTTGAGCTTCATTCAATAGTTTTAGCCATTCAAAAAAACTTCTCATAGTTGCGGTAGGCGTCACCATCGTATTTTCCAATAACGTCAAACAATTTAGAAAATGTTTCCTCTTTGGAATCTAGTCTCTCGTGTTTTGGTAAGCGCTGCCTGAATTCTTTAGTCAGACATTCCACCGCCGGCATGCCGGCATCGATAGACGCGCCGGCACCAAGAAGGAAGATAATGTCACCCATTCCGACCTCACGCTCATTGCCAAACGGCAATGTCACACACAATGGGCGAAATGTGGCGCAAGTCAATCAAAAAAAATGTTTCGACGCACTGCAAATCGTGGAATCTGCCCCGTCAGTGCTGCACGCAGAATCAAGAAACGAGTCCACGGGGGGGCGGCAAGAATGCCGCTCTCCCAGTGAACGCGGCCTAACCCGCCGCCGCCCTGTCCTTCGGTTCGTCCTGGTTGGCGACGTTGAAGCTTTCGCCGCAGCCGCAGCGGCTGGTTTCGTTGGGATTGTTGAAGACGAAGCGGGCGCCGAGGTCTTCCTGGACGTAGTCCATCTCGGTGCCGATCAGGAACATGGACGCGGTCGGATCGATGAACACCGTCACGCCCTGGTCCTCGATCTTGTCTTCGAACTTCTTCTGCTCTTCGGCGTACTCCATAAAGTAGGTCAGGCCGGAGCAGCCGCGGGTGCGCACGCCGATGCGCAGGCCCAGGATCGGCTTGTCGGCCTTGGCGATCAGCTCCTTGACCCGGTCGGCGGCGCGCTCGGTCAGCCGGACCGGCGGCGGCAGGGCGGTGGCCATGGTTGCTCTCCTTCTCCCCTGTTCGTCGTTCAGCCGAACATGTCCAGCGCCATGCGGGCGTCGTCGGACATCTTCGAGGGATCCCAGGGCGGATCCCACACCAGGTTCACGGTCACCCACTTGACGTCGTCGAGCGCCTCGACCGCGTCGGTGACCATCTGGGGCATCATGTCGGCGACCGGGCAGTTCGGCGCCGTCAACGTCATGTCGATGTCGACGTTGGCCTTGTCGTCGACGTCGAGACGGTAGATCAACCCCAGGTCGTAGATGTTCACCGGGATCTCCGGATCGTGCACGGTGCGCAGCGCGGCCACCACCTGATCGTACAGCGGCCCGCCGGCCGCCGCGTCGGCGCGATCGTCCTCGCCGCGCTCCTCGCGGACCAGGCGGACGAGGTCCATCGGCATCATGTTCATGAGCTCCTCCGGCCTCCGTTATTCCGTGCTCACGGTTTCCTTGCCCTCGATCGCGGCGTGCAGCGTGTGCCAGGCCAGCGTCGCGCACTTCACGCGGATCGGGAACTGGCGCACGCCCGACAGCGCGGCCAGCCGGTCCAGGTCGTCTTCACTCAGGCCGTCCGGCGCGGCGTCGGCCTCGCCGGTCGCCAGGTCGTGGAAGGCGCCCATCAGCGCCTCCGCCTCCGGCACCGTCTTGCCGCGCACCAGCTCGGTCATCAGCGACGCCGAGGCCATGGAGATCGCGCAGCCCTCGCCCATGAACGCGCAGTCCTGCACCAGCCCGTCGCCGTCCACCTTCACGTAGACGACCAGCGCGTCGCCGCACAGCGGGTTCTTGCCCAGCGCCTCGCGGTTGAAGTCGTCCGGATGGCGGCGGTTGCGGGGGTGCCGGCCGTGGTCCAGGATGATCTCCTGGTACAGTTCGCGCAGCTCGTCGAGCATCAGCCGAACAACTCCCGCACAAAGGTGAGCGCCTCGGTCAGGATATCGACCTCGGCCCGCGTATTGTAAAGGCCGAAGGACGCCCGCGCCGTGGCCGGGGTGCCCATCCACTCCATCAGCGGCTGCGCGCAATGGTGCCCGGCGCGCACCGCCACGCCCATCTGGTCGATGATCGTGCCGATGTCGTGCGGGTGGGCGCAGTCCATGGTGAACGACACGATTGCCGCCTTGCCCGGCGCGCGGCCGTGGATGGTCAGGCCGGGGATCGCCGACAGCCGCTCGGTGGCGTAGGTCAGCAGGTCGTGCTCGTGCGCAGCGATGGTGTCGCGGCCGAGCGCGGTGACGTAGTCGATCGCCGCGCCCAGGCCGACCGCCTGCGCGATCGGCGGCGTGCCCGCCTCGAACTTGTTCGGCAGCCCGGCGAAGGTGGTCTCCTCGAAGCTGACCGTGCGGATCATCTCCCCGCCGCCCTGGTAGGGCGGCATGCGGTCGAGCAGGTCCTCCTTGCCGTACACGACGCCGATGCCGGACGGGCCGTACAGCTTGTGGCCGGTGAACACGTAGAAGTCCGCGTCCAGGTCGCGCACGTCCACGGGCAGGTGCACCGCGCCCTGCGAGCCGTCGAACATCACCGGCACGCCGTGGGCGTGGGCGCGACGCACGATCTCCCTGGCCGGCGTGACGGTGCCGAGCACGTTGGAGCAGTGCGTGACGGCGACCAGCCTGGTACGCGGCCCGAGCAGCTCCTCGAACGCGTCCAGCAGGAAATTGCCGTCGCCGTCGATCGGCGCGACCCTGATCCGGATCCCGGTGCGGGCGCGCAGCAACTGCCACGGCACGATGTTGGCGTGGTGCTCCATCTGCGAGAGGACGATCTCGTCGTCCTCCTTCAAGGACGAGCCGAAGGACGCGGCGATCAGGTTGATCGCCTCGGTCGCGCCCTTCGTGAACACGATCTCGCGGTCGGAGGCGGCGTTCAGGAACGTGCGCACCGTGGCCCGCGCCGCCTCGTAGCGGTCGGTGGCCAGCATGCTCATGTAGTGCAGGCCGCGGTGGACGTTGGAATAGTCGTACCGATAGAAGTCCCGCACCGCGTCGATGACCTGGCGCGGCTTCTGGGCCGAGGCGGCGCTGTCCAGGTAGACGAGCGGCCGGCCCGGCTTGTTCGGCCGGTCGTGCACGGTGCGCGTCAGGATCGGGAAGTCCTGGCGCACCAGATCCACGTCGTAGCGGCCGGCGGCCGGGCGGGTCCGGGTGATGATCGGCTCGACCTGAAGGTTCATGTCGGAATCCTCTCGCCATGGGCGATCAGCCAGGCGCGCACCGCCCCGAGGAACTGCTCGCGCACCGGCTCGTCGGCGATCTCGTCGATGGTCTCGGCGATGAAGGCCTCGATCAGCAGGGCGCGCGCCACGTCCTCCGCGATGCCGCGGGAGCGCAGGTAGAACAGCGCGTCGTGGTCGATCTCGCCGGCGGTGGCGCCGTGGCTGCACTTGACGTCGTCGGCGAAAATCTCGAGCTCGGGCTTGTTGTCCGCCTCGGCGCCGGGCGACAGCAGCATGGCCTGGCTGAGCTGATAGCCGTCGGTACGCTGGGCGCCGCGGCGAACCTGAATGCGGCCCTGGAAGACGCCGCGCGCCTTGTCGTCCAGCACGCCGCGGAACACTTCGCGGCTGCGCCCGTCGGGCTCGGCGTGGTCGATCACGGTGGTGTTGTCGACTACCGCATCGCCGGCCACCATGTAGGCGCCGTTCAGGTGCAGGTCGGCGTTGCGCCCGGCCAGTATGGCCGCGCCCTCGTTGCGGGTCAGTGCGCCGCCCAGGGTCAGCACGAAGCTCTCGTAGGCCGCATCGGCGGCCACCGAGGCCAGCACGTGCGACAGGTGGACGGCCTGCGCGCCCTCCCGCTGCAGACGGTAGTGGCGCAGCTTGGCGCCGGGATCGACCGCGGCCTCGTAGGCGGCGACGGTCAGGCAGGGCGTGTCGTCGGCGCCGCCGTGATGCTCCACCACGGTCGCCCGGCTGTTGGCGCCGGCGACCAGCAGGTGGCGCGGGAAGCATGCCGCCGGCACGCCGCCCGGCTCGGTCCAGAACACCACGTGGATCGGCCGGTCGACCACCGCCCCGGCGTCCAGCGCCAGAACGTAGCCGTCCTGCATCAGCGCGGCGTTGAGCGCCAGGAACGGGCGCGGCTCGGCATCCGAAGCCTCCGGCACGGCCCGGCCCAGGCGCTCGGCGACCAGCGGGTCGTCGGCCTCGATCAGCGCGGCCAGGCCGCCCAGGCGCACGCCGGCGGGCAGGCCGCCCAGGCGCGACAGGTCGGGCCGCAGCCAGCCGTTGACGAACACCACGCGGTGGCTCTCGCCCGTCGCGGCGAGCAGGGTGTCCAGCCCGGCCGGGACGCCGTCCGTCAGCACCGGCGCCGGGGCCAGCGAGAGCTTCGACAGCCTGCGCAGATCGGTGTACTTCCAGGCCTCGACCTTGCGCGTCGGCACGCCCAGCCGGGCGAAGGTCTCCAGCCCCTGTGCGCGCAGTGCCTCGACCCAGGGCCGGCCGGCGCCGGGCAGGTCCGGCGGCGTGTCGGCGAAACCGGCCAGGAACGGGGCCGGCGCGGTGCCGTGCGGGGCGTCGGCGCGTGCTGCCATGATCGCCATGTCGTCTCCCCGTCAGGCCGCGGCCGCGATGATGTCGGCATAGCCCTTGGCTTCCAGCTCGTGGGCCAGTTCCTGCCCGCCGGAGCGGACGATGCGCCCGCCGGCCAGCACGTGCACGTGATCCGGCACGATGTAGTTGAGCAGGCGCTGGTAGTGGGTGATCACCAGCACCGACCGGTCGGGGCCGCGCAGCGCATTGACGCCGTCGGCGACGATCTTGAGCGCGTCGATGTCGAGCCCCGAATCGGTCTCGTCGAGCACCGCCAGCGCCGGTTCCAGCAACGCCATCTGCAGGACCTCGTTGCGCTTCTTCTCGCCGCCGGAGAACCCGACGTTGACCGGCCGCTTGAGCATCTCGTCGGAGATGCCGAGCGCCTTCGTCTTGCTGCGCAGCAGCTTGACGAACTGCAGCGGGTCGAGCTCCGGCTCGCCGCGGTGCTTGCGCAGCGCGTTCACGGCGGTGCGCAGGAAGGTGTTCATGGTCACGCCGGCGATTTCCACCGGGTACTGGAAGGCCAGGAACAGGCCCAGGTTGGCGCGCTCCTCCGGCTCCAGGTCCAGCATGGGCCGGTCGCGGAAGACGACCTCGCCGGCGGTGATCCGGTAGCCCTCGCGGCCGGCCAGCACGTGCGACAGGGTGCTCTTGCCGGACCCGTTCGGGCCCATGATGGCGTGCACCTCGCCCGGCCCGATGTCCAGCGACAGGCCCTTGAGGATTTCCCGATCCTCGACGGTGACGTGCAGATCCTTGATGTGCAGCATGTCGGTCTTCTCTGTTCCCGGCGTCTTCGGCCGGTCGGTCAGGCGAACGGGTCGGGGTGCTCGTCGATCCAGCGCCGGCCGATCTCGATCGACAGGTCGTCGGCATTGACCATGGTCTCGACCGGCTCGGCTCCGTCGACCAGCCGTTCGCGTGCTTCCGAGCCTTCGTACCGGACGATCACCACGCGCGGCAGCCAGCGCTTGTCCGGCAGGATCTGCGAGTCCGAGGTGAGCACGTAACCGTTGTAGTCGACCCGTCCCGCCATTGTTCCGGTCCGCTGTTGTTCGGCGCGGGGATTTACCCGACGCTTCCTTCCAGGCTGATGCCGACCAGCTTCTGCGCCTCCACGGCGAATTCCATGGGCAGTTCCTGCAGAACCTGCCGGCAGAAGCCGTTGACGATCAGGCCCAGCGCCTCCTCCTCGGGGATGCCGCGCTGGCGGCAGTAGAACAGCTGGTCGTCGCTGACCTTCGACGTGGTCGCCTCGTGCTCCACGTTGGCGGTGCGGTTGCGCGTCTCGATGTAGGGCACGGTGTGCGCGCCGCACTTGTCGCCGATCAGCAGGCTGTCGCACTGGGTGTAGTTCCGCGCGTTCTCCGCGCCCGGCATGATCCGCACCAGCCCGCGGTAGGTGTTGTTCGACCGCCCGGCGGAGATGCCCTTGGACACGATCCGGCTGCGGGTGTTCTTGCCCAAATGGATCATCTTGGTGCCGGTATCGGCCTGCTGCATGTTGTTGGTGATGGCCACCGAGTAGAACTCGCCGACCGAGTTGTCACCCTGCAGGATGCACGACGGATACTTCCAGGTGATCGCCGAGCCGGTCTCCACCTGCGTCCACGAGATCTTGGAGTTGCGGCCGCGGCAGGCGCCGCGCTTCGTCACGAAGTTGTAGATGCCGCCGCGGCCCTCCTCGTCGCCGGGGTACCAGTTCTGCACGGTGGAGTACTTGATCTCGGCGTCGTCCAGGGCGATCAGCTCGACCACCGCGGCGTGCAGCTGGTTCTCGTCGCGCTGCGGCGCCGTGCAGCCCTCCAGATAGCTGACGTACGAGCCCCTGTCGGCGATGATCAGCGTGCGCTCGAACTGGCCGGTCTTGTCGGCGTTGATCCGGAAGTAGGTGGACAGCTCCATCGGGCAGCGCACGCCCGGCGGCACGTACACGAACGACCCGTCGGTGTACACGGCCGAGTTCAGGCAGGCGTGCTTGTTGTCGTTGTACGGCACCACCGAGCCCAGGTACTTGCGCACCAGCTCCGGGTGCTCGCGCACGGCCTCGGAGATCGAGCAGAAGATCACGCCGGCCTCGGCCAGCTTGGCCTTGAAGGTGGTCGCCACCGAGACGCTGTCGAACACGGCGTCGACGGCGACCACGCCGGCCAGCATCTTCTGTTCCTCGATGGGGATGCCGAGCTTCTTGTAGGTCTCGATCAGCTCGGGATCGACCTCGTCCAGGCTCTTCGGGCCGTCCTTCTTCTTCGGCGCGGCGTAGTAGTAGGAATCCTGGTAGTCGAGCGGCGGAAACCCGACCTTGGCCCAGGCCGGTTCCGGCATGGCCAGCCATGCCTGGTACGCCTTGAGCCGCCAGTCCAGCAGCCAGCCCGGCTCGTCCTTCTTGGCGGAGATGAAGCGGACGATGTCCTCGTTCAGGCCCTTGGGCGCGCGCTCCTGCTCGATGTCGGTCACGAAGCCGTACTTGTAGCGCTGCTGGGTGGCCTGCTCGACCTGCTCCATCGTCTGTTCAACCGCAGCCATCCTTCGCTCCCTCGTGGCTCGTGCTCATGGCGTGTGCGTTGCCGGCCCTCAAAACCTGAGCCCCACTCTCAACTTTATCCGCGCCGGACTGCCGCGCCGGGAAACAGGATCCAGCCCCGGCGCGGCGGAACATTGCGCTATCCAATATAGGGGCAGCGTTGGTCAGGTCCAGTATTTATTGGACCCGGGCCGGATTCGCGGTTCGCGCCGGTCCACAGGCCCCGCGTCCGGTCCGCTGCCGGGGCCCGGACGCCAGCTCGCGGAGGCGCGTACCGCTCAGGAAATGGCGCAAACGGGCGCCATTCCCAAGAGCGGGGCCGGCTGCCGGCGGTGTTCGCGACGGTTTGCCGCAATTTTCCGCGCCGCCCGCCTGCCGACCGGGCGGGATCCCGAATCGGCAGCTCCTTTCGGCGCTTTACAGAAGATTGTCGGGCTTTCGACAAGGCTTGTCCGATTTCAGACAGACGATCTGTAAACAAACGGACAAGCCGGAACCGCATACTCTTTCCAGATCCCTGGAATGACTTGCCATGCGCGGTGTCCGGCCCGACCGTGCCACGCCCCGGTCCCGGCGGCTTTCCCGACTCGGCCGGTCAATGATTCACGCCCGCGGCAGTGCGGCGCGGCGCCGCGCTAGCCCGGCATCATGTTGTTGGAACCGCCCGGCAGGCGCAGCGTCAGGCCGTCGAGCTCGTCCGTCACGATGATCTGGCAGCCGAGCCGCGAGGTCTTCTCCAGGCCGAAAGCCAGGTCGAGCATGTCCTCCTCGTCCTCGGACGCCGGCTCGAGCCGCTTGTACCAGGCCGGATCGACGATGACGTGGCAGGTCGAGCAGGCCAGCGAGCCCTCGCACGCACCCTCCAGGTCGATGTCGTTCTGGTGCGCGATCTCCAGCACCGACAGGCCGGCCGGTGCATTGACCTCGTGGCGGGTTCCGTCGGAATCGATGAACGTGATCCGCGGCATCGTTGCTGTGGCTCCGCAATCCTTGTCCAGGACGGCCGCGGCCGTCGCACGTCGTTGTATTGTTTCCGAAGCGCGGCCGTCAGCCGGCTGCGGCGAGCGCGCGGCCGGTGCCGACGCGGGCGTGGAGTGCCTGCCAGGCCGCGACGAAGCGGTCGACGTCGCCGGCGGCCGACGCCCAGCCCAGGCTGACGCGCACCGCCGAGGCGGCGTCGTCCTCGCCGGCGCCCATGGCCAGCAGCACGTGGCTGGTGGCGACCTTGCCCGACGAGCACGCCGATCCGGCGCTGACCGCGATGCCGGCCAGGTCGAAGCCCATCAGCTGGGTCTCGGCCGGCACGCCGGGCATGGTCAGGCAGCTCGTGTTGGCGACCCGCGGCGCACCGGCGGCGAACACCACGGCGTCCGGGCAGATCTCGGTGACCCGCCGTTCCAGCCGGTCGCGCCAGCCGGCCAGCCGGGTTTGGCCGGACAGGCCGTCCAAAGCGGCGCGCGCGGCGGCGCCGAAGCCGGCAATGCCGGCGACGTTCTCCGTGCCGGCCCGGCGCCGGCGCTCCTGGCCGCCGCCCTTGAGCAGGCGCTCCAGCGGCACCCCGGCGCGCACGACCAGGGCACCCACGCCCTGCGGACCGCCGATCTTGTGCGCCGACAGGCTGAGGAAATCCACGTCCCACGCCGCCGCGTCGATCGGGACCCGCCCGGCAGCCTGGACCGCGTCGCAGTGGACCAGCGCGCCGTGGCGGCGGGCCACCCGGGCCGCCTCCGCGACCGGCTGAATCGCGCCGGTCTCGTTGTTGACCGCCATGACCGAGACCAGCGCCGGCGCCGCATCCGCGGCCAGCAGCCGGTCGAGCGCGGCCAGGTCGATCATGCCGTCGGCCGTCACCGGAGCGCGCTGCGTCGAGGCCGCGGCCAGCACCGAATCGTGCTCGATCGCCGAGGCGATGCGGCGCGTGCGGCCGGTGCCGGCCAGCACCATGTTGTTGGCCTCGGTGGCGCCGCCGGTGAACACGACCTCGGCGGGCGTCACGGCGACCAGCGCGGCCACGGCGGCGCGCGCCTCCTCCACGGCCCGGCGGGCGCGGCGGCCGAAGGCATGCACGGACGACGGGTTGCCGACCTGGTCGAGGGCGGCAACCATCGCCTGGCGCGCCTCGGGCCGGAGCGGCGCCGTGGCGTTGTAGTCCATGTAGATGGCGTGGGTCATGTCGCGCGCAGACTAGCCGCATCCTGCACGGCCGCCAACCAAGCGATACTGCCGCGTCCGGCCGACGGGCGCCGCCCGTGGCCGGACCGCGTGCGAAGGCGTGCCGGCTGCGAGCGCTTCGGGGCTATTCGGCCGCGACCCGCTCGTCGCGCCCGTCGAGCCCGACGTCCTCGGCCCGAATGGCGGTCGCCCAGACCCGGCGGCTGGAGCCCAGGATGCGCCGCTCGACCACGTCCTCCAGCGTTACCGCGCTCAGGAACATGTGAATCTGATTGCCGAGTTCTTCCCACAGGTCGTGGGTCAGGCAGCGACTCTTGTCCGTATGGCAGCCGGCCGGCGAGCCCGGCGTGCAGCGCGTGGCGCGGATCGGCTCGTCCACCGCCAGGATGATGTCCGACACCCGCGTGGTATCCAACGCCCTGGCCAGCAGGTAGCCGCCGCCCGGACCGCGCACACTCTTGACCAGGCCGCCGCGGCGCAGCTTGGCGAACAGCTGCTCCAGATACGACAGGGAGATTTCCTGGCGCTCGGCGATCTCCGCCAGGGAGACCGGACTGCCGTTGCTGTGCCGCGCCAGATCGACCATCGCCATGACGGCGTAGCGTCCCTTAGTGCTCAATCTCACGTCGGTTCTCCCCAAACAGAGTGGCACCGTCCCGCTTGGCGGCAGCACGCGGTGACCACGTTGTCGCCTCCCAAACCGCCGACGCGCATACCGTGGCGGGGCGCACGGCCCCTTGCCCCCGCAATCGCGCCGGCCAGAACGCACATCGCCGCGGCGGCCGATTGTCGCGGCGGGATGTTTTTGGCCCCTGGGATGCATACGTACGTCGAATGCCGCGAACCGTCCGTCTGGCGACCTGTACCCGTATGCGCCGGCCGAACGGTCGTACGCCCGCACGCACCCGACGCCGGACGGTTCGCCGCCCACCGCGCCGGATGTTCGCGAAGACGCTTGAACATTGGGCCTATCCCCATGGTAGATAACGGGCCTTACGCGGCCAACGCCGCCGCTGCGCTGCGGCAAGACGGCCGCTTGCCGATCCATATATAGATGACTTAGTCCTGGGGTCAAGAATAGGCGCGCCGGGCAGGCCGACGATGGGGGCAACAGCCATACACCATGCTGGGACATGGCGAGGGCGGTGAGCGCAGACAGGAGGACGGACGACGCACATGCCGGAAGTCATCATTGCCGGTCCGGAGGGCCGGCTGGAAGGGCGCTATCACCACGTCAAGCGGCCCGACGCGCCGATCGCGCTGCTGCTGCACCCGCACCCGCAGCACGGCGGCACCATGAACAACAAGGTCGTGGTCACGCTGTACCAGGCCTTCATCCGGCGCGGCTTCCGCACGCTGCGCTTCAACTTCCGTGGCGTCGGCCGCAGTCAGGGCAGGTACGACCGCGGCGAGGGCGAACTGGCCGATGCGGCATCGGCGCTGGAATGGCTGCAGGCGATCAACCCGAACGCGTCCGGCTGCTGGGTCGGCGGCTATTCGTTCGGCGCCTGGATCGGCATGCAGCTGCTGATGCGGCGGCCGGAGATCGAGAGCTTCGTTGCCGTGGCGCCGCAGGCCAACCAGTACGACTTCAGCTTCCTGGCGCCGTGCCCGGCCTCGGGCCTGATCGTGCAGGGTGACCGCGACGCGGTGGTGCCGACCGAGGCGGTGGCCAAGCTGGCGCACAAGCTGGCCCACCAGCGCGACATCGTGGTCGAGCACCGCATCATCCCCGGCGCCAACCACTTCTTCCATCACCGCATGGAGGAGCTGGCGCAGGCGGTCGACACGTACCTTGGCCGGGCCTTGGCGGCCAAGCTGCCGCAGGTTGCGGAGTAGGGGCCGGTCCGGGGCGGGGTTACGATGACGGCCTATACGTCGCGGCTGCTGCGCACGCTCGACGCGCGCGGCTACATCCATCAGTGCACGGATGCGGCGGGGCTGGACGCGCTGGCCGAGGAGGCCGAGCGCGGAGGACGGCCGCTGGTCGCCTATGTCGGCTTCGACGCGACCGCCGACAGCCTGCACGTCGGTCACCTGGTGTCGATCATGCTGCTGCGCCGCATGCAGCAGAGCGGCCACAAGCCGGTCGTGCTGATGGGCGGCGGCACCACCAGGGTCGGCGACCCGTCCGGCAAGGACGAGACCCGCCAGCTGCTCGACGACGCGCGCATCGCCGCCAACATTGCCGCGATCGAGCGCACCTTCCGCGCCGTGCTGCGCTTCGAGGGAGATCCGGACGGCGCGCCGGGCGGGGCGCCGGGCGGGGCGGTGCTGGTGAACAATGCGGACTGGCTGGACGGGCTGGCCTACATCCCGTTCCTGCGCGACATCGGGCGGCACTTCACGATCAACCGGATGCTGACGTTCGACTCGGTCCGCCTGCGCCTGGACCGCGAGCAGCCGCTGACGTTCCTGGAGTTCAACTACATGATCCTCCAGGCCTACGACTTCCTGGAGCTGGAGCGGCGCCTGGGCTGCGTGCTGCAGATGGGCGGGTCCGACCAGTGGGGCAACATCGTCAACGGCGTCGAGCTGATCCGCCGGATCGACGGGCGGGAGGCATTCGGGCTGACCACGCCGCTGATCACCACGGCCTCCGGCGCCAAGATGGGCAAGACCGCGGCCGGGGCCGTGTGGCTGAACCCCGACCGGCTGTCGCCGTGGGACTACTGGCAGTACTGGCGCAACACCGAGGACGCCGACGTCGGCCGCTTCCTGCGCCTGTTCACCGACCTGCCGGACGCGGAGATCGAACGGCTGGAGCGGCTTGAGGGCGCGGAGATCAACGAGGCCAAGAAGGTGCTGGCGACCGAGGCGACCGCCCTGCTGCACGGCCGCGCCGCCGCGCTGGAAGCCGAGGACACCGCGCGGCGCACCTTCGAGCAGGGCACCGCCGCCGCCGGCCTGCCGACCGTCGAGGTGCCGCACGTCGAGCTCGGCGACGGCATCCCCGCCTACGCCCTGCTGCGCCGCGCCGGCCTGGCCGCCTCCAACGGCGAGGCGCGCCGGCTGATCAGCCAGGGCGGCGCCCGGGTCAACGACGTCCGGCTGGACGACCCCGAACGCCGCCTGGGCGTTGCCGACCTGACCGCCGACGGCGTGATCAAGCTGTCCGCCGGCAAGAAGCGGCACGCGCTGGTGCGGGCGGCCTGAGGCGGACGCCGCGCCCCGGCAGACCGGGCCGGGCGGCCGCGACCCCGGCGCGAAGGTCCCGGCGCCGCGCGCCGATCGTGCATACCGATTGGCAACCTCCGAGGGGTAGACTCGCACGCGCCGGTGACAGCCGCCGCGGGCGCGCCTAGACTGTCGGCCGGTCATCGGCCAAGGCGGCCGGCGGCAGGGACTTGTCAATGCGCGATCCGTACCAGCTTCTCGGCGTCTCCCGGACGGCCGGCCAGGACGACATCAAGCGGGCCTACCGGCGGCTCGTCAAGGAGCTGCACCCCGACGTCAACCCCGGCGACACCATCGTCGAGGGCCGCTTCAAGGAGGTCGCGGCGGCCTACCGGCTGCTCGGCGACCCCGCCCTGCGCGCCCGCTACGACCGGGGCGAGATCGACGGCCTGGGCCGCGAGCGGCCGGCGCGTCCGTTCCGCCGCGGTTTCGGCGGGCGCGGCATGTTCGAAGACCTGTTCAAGCGCAACAACGGGGCGCAGGCGCCGGTCAAGACCCGCGGCGCGGACGTCGGCTATCGCATGGAGGTCGAGTTCGGGGACGCCGTGCTGGGCTGCCGCCAGCGGCTGACGCTGTCCGACGGCCGCGGCATCGACGTGACGGTGCCGCCGGGCACCGCCGACGGCGACGCGCTGCGGCTCAAGGGGCAGGGTCTGGCCGGGATGGGCGGCGGCGCGGCCGGCGACGCGGTCGTCGAGATCCGGGTCAAGCCGCACCGGCTGTTCACCCGCACCGGCGAGGACATCCACCTGGACGTGCCGATCACCCTGTCCGAGGCGGTGCTCGGCGGCCCGGTCGAGGTCCCGACGATCGACGGCCGGGTCACCGTGCGCGTGCCGCCGGAGAGCAGCTCGGGCACGCAGCTGCGCCTGCGCGGCAAGGGCGTGCCCCGCGGCAACGGCGGCGGGCGCGGCGACCAGTACGTGCGGCTGCTGATCGTGCTGCCCGACCGCCACGACGAGGCGCTGGCCCGCTTCGCCGCCCACTGGCAGCCGGCGGGCCCCTATCAGCCGCGGCGCAAGGCGGGGCTGGACTAGAGGCGGCGGGCCTCACTCGCGTTCCGGCGCATCCACGTCGATCGGCACGCCGGGCTGGTTCTTCGAGTTGCGAATCGACAGCGCCGACTTGACGTGGCTGACGTTGGGCGCGCAGGTCAGCTGCGTGGTCAGGAACCGCTGGTAGGCGTCCCAGTCCTCCGCCACGACCTTGAGCAGGAAGTCGGTCTCGCCGGCCAGCATGTTGCACTCGCGCACCAGCGGCCAGCTGTTGACCAGCTCCTCGAACTGCTTGAGGTCGGACTCGGCCTGGCTGCTCAGCCCGACCTGGGCGAACACGGTGACGCCGTAGCCGAGCGCCTCCGGGTTGATGTCGGCATGATAGCCGCGGATGTATCCGCTCTCCTCGAGGGCGCGGACGCGGCGCAGGCACGGCGGGGCCGAGATGCCGGCCCGCCGCGCCAGCTCGACATTGGTCATGCGGCCGTCGTTCTGCAGATCCCGCAGGATCCGGCGGTCGATACGGTCCAGTTTGACACGGCGCATCGGGGGTCTCACATAACGGATGCGGGCAAGATTTAGCAACTATATTACCCCGCCGGGCGGCGGGCGCAAGCGGCAATGATCTGTCGCCATCAAGAAATTGCACGGCGCGAGGGTGTTCTACCCGTCCTTCGCGGGACAGGCAACGGGTTGCTGCGCAGCGCGGGCCGCGCTACATCGTGGCGGGACATCCCGCCAACCAGCCCCGATCGCGCCGCCATGGCCCAGCAGCATCATGTCGAGGTCCTGATCATCGGGTCGGGGCCGGCCGGCTACACCGCCGCCATCTACGCCGCCCGCGCCAACCTGCGTCCGGTGCTGATCCAGGGGCTGGAGCCGGGCGGACAGCTGACCATCACCACCGAGGTGGAGAACTACCCCGGCTTCGCCGACCCCGTGCAGGGGCCGTGGCTGATGGAGCAGATGGCCAAGCAGGCGGAGACCGTCGGTACGACCATGGTGTTCGACCTGATCACCGCGGTCGATTTCTCGCGACGGCCGTTCCGCTGCGTCGCCGATTCGGGAGACGTGTACCTGGCGAAGTCGGTGATCATCGCCACGGGTGCCCAGGCGCGCTGGCTGGGCCTGGACAGCGAAGAGGCCTATCGCGGCCACGGCGTGTCGGCGTGCGCCACGTGCGACGGGTTCTTCTTCCGCGGGAAGGAGGTCGCCGTGGTCGGCGGCGGCAACACCGCGGTGGAGGAGGCGCTGTTCCTGACCAACCACGCCAGCCGCGTCACCCTGATCCACCGCCGCGACCGGCTGCGCGCCGAGCGCGTCCTGCAGGACCGGCTGTTCCGCAACCCGAAGGTCGCCGTGGTCTGGGACAGCGTGGTCGAGGCGGTGCTGGGCACCGCCGGCGGCGCCGCGCCGGCGCAGGTCACCGGCGTGCGCCTGCGCAACGTCAAGTCCGGCGAGACCGCCGAGCTGCCGGTCGAGGGGCTGTTCGTCGCCATCGGGCACGATCCGGCCACGCAGGTGTTCCGCGGCCACGTCGCCATGGACGGCGAGGGCTACATCCTGACCGCGCCCGATTCGACGGCGACCAGCGTGCCCGGGGTGTTCGCCGCCGGCGACGTCAAGGACCGCATCTACCGCCAGGCGGTGACCGCCGCCGGCATGGGCTGCATGGCCGCGCTCGAGGCGGAGAAGTACCTGGCCGAGCGCGAGGGCGCGGCGGACCTGCCGGAGATCGCCGAGCGCGGGCCGGTACGCGAAGACGTTCCCGAACAGACGGAGTAGGCCCGGCCGCCGTCGGATGTCGGCCGTCGGCCGTTGCCGGCAGGGCGGCCGGCGCCCGATGCGCGCGGCGTTGCGGCGGCGCACAAACAAGCTGTTGCCTGAATCGTCGGCACTCCCATAATGGGCGGCGCCCGAAGACGGCGTGCGGGCGCGTGCCGCGGTGCCGTCTTTGACGGCCGCGGATTGCCCCACGCCACGTCGTGCCCCGAGCCGCCCTGTTGTCGCCCCCGAACCCGCCGAGGACGCCGCCATGATGGACTGGGACAAGCTTCGGGTGTTCCACGCCGTGGCCGAGGCCGGCAGCTTCACCCATGCCGGCGAGAAGCTGAACCTGAGCCAGTCGGCGGTCAGCCGCCAGATCAGCGCGCTCGAGGACAGCCTCGACGCGACGCTGTTCCACCGCCATGCCCGCGGCCTGATCCTGACCGAACAGGGCGACCTGCTGTTCCGCACCGCGCACGACGTGTTCTCCAAGCTCTCGCTGACCGAGGCACTGATCACCGAGAGCAAGGAGAAGGCGCGCGGGCCGCTGACCGTGTCGGCCACGGTCGGGCTCGGCACCACCTGGCTGACGCCGCGGGTGCGCGAGTTCCTGACGCTGTACCCGGAGGTCCAGCTGTCGCTGCACATCGACGACCAGGAGGTCGACCTGGGCATGCGCGAGGCCGACATCGCGATCCGCGTGTCCAAGCCGCGCCAGCCCGACCTGATCCAGCGCCACCTGATGACGCTGCGCTTCCACATCTACGGGTCGAGCGACTACCTGAAGCGCCGCGGCGCGCCGAAGACGCTGGAGGACCTGAAGGACCACGACCTGATCATCTTCGGCACCGCCAGCCGCCCGCCGATCCCGGAGATCAACTGGATCATGGACGTGGGCGACCCCGCGCCCGGCGAGCGCAACGCCATCCTGCGCGTCAACAACCAGTACGCCATCTTCCGCGCGGTCCGCTCCGGCCTGGGCCTGGCCATGCTGCCCGACTACATGGTCGACCCGGAGTTCAACGTGATCCGCGTCCTGGAGGACGTGGACGGCCCCTCGACCGAGGCCTACTTCGTGTATCCCGAAGAACTGCGCCACTCCAAACGCATCTCCGCCTTCCGCGACTTCCTTCTGCGCAAGGTGGCGGAGAGCCGGTTCTAGGCGGCGGCGAAAAGGGTTTGGCCAAGTCCTCCAAGACCCGTGTCGTACGCGGCAAATGAGATGACGAGGCGGGCGTCCGGTACGCCTACGGCGCCGCTGTGCCCGGCCTTGCCATCGGCGCCGGCACCCTGGACGGCCTCATGCGCAAGCTGGAGGTGATGGTGCCGGAGATGCCGGAGGCAAACGGGATCATCAGGCCCTGACGATCGTTGCTCTTCTTCATGCCGCGGCGAGCGCATCGTAACCCCGGCACGCCAGCGCGATCGTCCGCGGGATAGGCTTCGTGCCCTGGGCATAGTAGGCAACCTGCCGCCGGCTGATGCCAAGCACGGCCGCGCCGGCCGTCCAGGAGAGACCGTGCCGGGCCAGGAAGTGCCGGAACTCGGTGTCCGACATGTGCTGCTCGGCGGCCAGCCGCTGGACGGTCTCGGCGGCCATGTCGATCTCGTCCGTCCAGACGATCGTCCTGCCGTCATCTTCCAGCCGGACGCTCTCAAAGAGCGCCCGGTCGCGGCGCAGCGGTTGAAAAATTTTATACTGCATGATCATTGGCGCCAGATCGACCGACTGCTCCGTGCCGTCGGCCCGGACAACGCGCACGGTGTGACCGGCGTCCGCGCGGATCTCGCGAACCCTCGATCGGTCAGTCACGGTCATTGAGCCTGCTCCAACCCGTCGGCAATCCTGCCTGGTTCTGCAGTGCCCATGCCAGCGACTCGGTGAGATCCCGGCCATCGGCACGGCCCGCGATCACTGCAACGATCTCGACAAGAGCCGGCGCGTCACTGTTCGGCCCGCAGACCTGATATTTCGCGGAGGATCGCCTCTGTGTCATCATCATCTTTCTATAATGGTGAGGAATTCTCGTACGGAAAGCATGTTTATATGCAAATGCTTTTTCAGGCATAAAAGATCCTTGTCACCCGTTACGATGGCGCGGGCGCCGGACGCGATGGCAGCGGCAATGACATGATCGTCGTCAGGATCCCTGCTGACCGAGGCCATGTTCGGTAGACGGGTAACTAAATCAGATGCCGAAACAAGCCGATCGATATAGAAACATACGTCATTATCGACATAAGAATACTTCCGGCGCAATCGAGTTTTCTTGCGAAGCGTTCGTGAGACTTCCGCCAGGATATCGAGGGACAGGCAGAGGCCGTAATGCCCTTCAAGTCCGGCGCGAACCGCCGCGCCGGGAAGGCTTTCCGGCTTCAGAAATGCGCTGACGAGGACGGACGTATCAAGAACGGCCTTCACGGCGCTCGCGGCGGTCCGTTTTGATCTCTTCGACAACCATCTCCATCAGCTCGTCGTCCGACGGCTCGGGATCGGGACCAACATGGCGGCTGCCACGCAACATGGTCAGCAGATCGTCGCGCGCCGCATCCCGGTCCGTCACTCGGACGGGCTTGACCATAACGCCGCCCTCGACGACCTCCGTCTCGAGGTAGTCTCCCTCCTTGACGCCCAGGGCTTCCCGGACATCCTCGGGCAACGCGATCCGTGAAGCTTTCTGAACCTTAACGATGGACATTGGCGTTCTCCGGCACCGCCGTTTTCGATTGCATGCTACCACATGTCATCTGGACCGGCGACAGGGCAAGGCTGTCACGATGCCGGACGGCGAGCGCTCGGTACCTGGGCGCTCACCCGCCCACCGGCAGGTCCAGCGCCGAGGCCACGACGCGCACGGTCAGGGGCTCGCGCTTGCCGCGGACGGCGGCGTCGCGGGCGGGGAAGGCGGTCAGGTCCACGCCGGCGCGGGCGGCCAGGGCGTCGGAGACGACGAGCTGCACGCCCAGGTCCTTGGTCAGGCCCTCCAGGCGGCTGGCGGTGTTGACGGCGTCGCCGATCGCGGTCAGGGATTTGGCGCGGCCGTAGCCCATCTCGCCGACGATGGCGGGACCCAGATGGATGCCGATGCCGATGCGCAGCGGCTCGGGCAGCTCGGCGGCGAAGGCGCGGTTCAACTCGTCCAGTGCGCCGGCCATCGCCTTGGCTGCGGCCAGGGCGCGGCGGCTGCCGTCCTCGGGGCCGCGCTCGATGCCGAACAGGGCCATGACGCCGTCGCCGATGAACTTGTCGATGCGGCCGCCGACGCCCTCCACGGCCGCGCCCATGGACTCGAAATAGCGGTTGAGCAGGAACACCACGTCGAACGGCAGCCGGGCATCGGCCAGCCGCGTGAACCCGCGCAGGTCGGCGAACAGGATGGCGATCTCGCGCTCCTGCCCGGCGCGGTAGCCCGGCCGGCGGAAGCCCTCCTCCGGACCGGCGAACGGCGGCAGCAGCGGCGTCACCTCCAGGCTCGCCGTCGGGCGGATCTGGCAGGCCAGCCGCACGTTCGGCGGCGCGCCGATGCGGGCCAGCACGCGCTGCTCGGCCGGGGCGGGCGGGGGCAGGTGCTCCGCCCCGGCGCCGACGCGCACCCGGCAGGTGGAGCAGCGCCCGCGCCCGCCGCACACCGAGGCGTGCGGGATGCCGGCCGCCCGGCTCGTCTCCAGCACCGTGGCGCCGGGGTGAACCTCGACCGTGCGGCCGTCGGGATAGGTCAGCCGCGGCACCCGCCGGCGCCGCCATGCCGCCAGGCGCAGCCAGCGCCCGCCGAACGCCGCCGCGACCAGCCCGACGAACGCGGCCTGCCAGATCACGGTGCTCTCGGCCACGAAGGCGGCCGCGGCGTCGCTGACGCGGGCATCGGCCAGCATGGCGGCGACCCAGGCCTCGCTCTCCGCCAGGCGGCGCACCTCGACGCCGGTGGCGACGAACCCGGCCAGCGACAGCGCCGGCACCAGCAGGGCCAGCGAATACAGAACCGGCACCGCCCGCCCGTACCACGGCCTGGTGCGCAGCCAGAAATGCAGGCCGATGCAGCCGTGCACCCAGGCGACCAGCAGCAGCACGGTCTGCAGGACGCCGCGATACGGCGTCGCTTCCCAGTACACGTATTGGACGAGGGCGTAGTCCGGCTGCACGCCGAACAGCTTGGCGGCCACCACCGTGGCCATCACGTGCTCGATCAGCAGCAGCGGGATGGCCAGCCCGAGGGCGAGCTGTGCCCACTCCCACCCCGGCATGCGCAGGTGCCGGCGCCGGTACACCGACCACAGCGCGATGCCGACGTGCACCGCCGCCGCGCCGCCCAGCACGGCGAGCGCCGCCGCGTTGGTCCACACCACCTCGAACACCTCCAGCCCGGCCTCCATCGCGCTCAGCGAGCCGATGCCCAGCGCATGGTTGATCAGGTGCGTGGTGACGAAGACGAACAGGATCAGGCCGCTGGCCAGCCTCAGCCGGTGAATCATGGGCGGACTCGTGCGGATGGGCCGGGCGCGCGTCGGGACGGGGTGCGCACGCTCGCAGGATGCTGCGATCCTGCCAGGATTTCCCGGTGCGCGCGACGGCGGTGCGGCGGCGGCATCAAGCCTGCCATTGCACCTGCGGCGATCCGGCCGCAGCGATTGCGGTTGCGCCGCGGGCGCATCGCCGCTTTGCTTGAGGCTGCGCCGCCCCGGCCGCCGAGGGAGCCGTTCAAGGAGCCGCCATGCCCGCCGTCCGCTCGTATCGCATCGCCCGCGCCCTGGCCGCGCTGCTCGCCGCGCTCGCCGCTGCGGCCGCTGCGCCCGCGCCGGCCCAGGCCCAGGGCGGCGGGGGAACGCTGACCATCGGCATCTCGCAGTTCCCGTCCACCCTCAACCCGAACATCGAGGCGTCGGTGGCCAAGGCCTACGTGCTGGGCATGGCGCGCCGGCCGTTCACCACCTACGACCCCGACTGGGCGCTGGTCTGCATGCTGTGCACCGAGCTGCCGACGCTGGCCAACGGCGGCGCGGTGCTGGAGGAGACGCCGGAGGGCGGCGAGGGCATCGCCGTGACCTACACGATCCATCCGGAAGCCGCCTGGGGCGACGGCACGCCGGTGACGGTGGACGACGTGCAGTTCACCTGGGAGGTCGGCCGGCACCCGCTGTCCTCGTTCGACAACACCGAGCTGTACCGCTCGATCCACGCCGTCGAACGCATCGACGAGCGCACCTTCACGCTGCATTTCGACCGCGTCACCTACGACTACAACGCCATCAACGACCTGCGCATCCTGCCCGCGCACCTGGAGCGGCCGGTGTTCGAGCGCGACCCGCGCGAGTATCCGAACCGCACCCTGTTCAACGCCGACCCGACCAATTCGGGGCTCTACTACGGCCCCTACCGGATCGTGGAGGTGGAGAGCGGCGCCCACGTCGTGCTGGAGCCGAACCCCACCTGGTTCGGCGACCCGCCGCACTTCGACCGCATCGTCGTGCGCACCATCGAGAACACCGCGGCGCTGGAGGCCAACCTGCTGTCCGGCGCGGTCGACATGATCGCGGGCGAGCTCGGGCTGACGCTGGACCAGGCGCTGTCGTTCCAGGACCGCCACGGCGACGCCTACACCATCCTGTTCCAGCCCGGCCTGATCTACGAGCACATCGACCTGAACCTGGACAACCCCCTGCTTCGGGATCGCCGGGTGCGCCAGGCGCTGCTGCACGCGATCGACCGCGAGACCATGACCGCGCGCCTGTTCCGCGACCGGCAGCCGGTGGCGCACGGGCCGGTCGCGCCGCTCGACCGGGTGTACGCGGCCCACCTGCCGCACTACGCATACGACCCGGACCGCGCGGTCGCCCTGCTGGAGGCGGCCGGGTTCACCGAGCTGAGCGGCGGCGTGCGCAGCGACGGCGAGGGGCGGGCGCTGCGCTTCGAGCTGATGACCACCGCCGGCAACCGCAGCCGCGAGCTGGTCCAGCAGGTGCTCCAGGCGCAGTGGCGCGAGATCGGCGTCGACGCGACCATCCGCAACGAGCCGGCGCGGGTGTTCTTCGGCGGCACCGTCTCGCAGCGCCGGTTCTCCGCCATGGCCATGTTCGCCTGGGTGGCGGCGCCGGAGAACGTGCCGCGCACCACCCTGCACTCGGAGTCGATCCCGACGCCGGAGAACAACTGGTCGGGCCAGAACTACACCGGGTTCGCCAACGCCGCCATGGACGTTCTGATCGAGGCGGCGGAGACCGAGCTGGACCGCGGCCGGCGCCACGAGCTGTGGCGCTGGATCCAGCGCATCTATGCCGAGGAACTGCCGGCCCTGCCGCTGTACTACCGCGCCAATGCCTACATCCTGCCGCCCTGGCTGGAGGGCGTGGTGCCGACCGGCCACCAGTACGGCACGTCGCTGTGGGTGGAGCACTGGCGGCGCGCCGAGTGATGCGCGGGCGGCGCCGGCCTGCCGCAGCGCCACCCGCGGACGGTTCCCACCATGCCCGCCCTCCGGCCGTTTTCGCAGCAGTGCGCCGGCACGCCTTGCCATCCAATGCGATAACATGCGTCCGAACGAATCGCGGCATGCGCCGCCATAAGGGAGGACCATCATGATCGGACGACCGTTCATTGCTTTCGCGCTGCTTGCGCTTGCCGTGGCGCCGGCGGCACCGGCGGTCGCGCAGCCCGACCTGTCCGGCGTGTACCAGACCGCCGGCACCAACCCGGACGGCAGCGCCTATTCGGGCGAGACCGAGATCAGCCGCAACGGCGAGGCCTACCGCGTCGTCCAGCACGTCGGCGGCACCGCCGAGGGCACCGGCATCGTCAGCGGCGACGTGCTGGCGGTCAGTTTCCCGGAAGCCGGCTGGGTCGCAGCCTACGAGATCCAACCCGACGGGACGCTGGAGGGGGTCTGGGCGCAGACCGGCGGCAGCGCGCTGGGCCGGGAAAGGCTGACCCCCGAAGGCGGCGGCGCGTCCGACTCCGAACCGAACGCCGCGCGCCCCGTCCGGTGAGGCGCCCGCAACGGACAGGCGGCCCCGCTCAGGCGGCGGCCGCCAGGCGCGCGGCGGGCAGGCGCACGGTGACCGTGGTGCCGACGCCGACCGCGCTGTCGATGCTCAGCGTGCCGCCGTGCAGCTCGACCAGCGAGCGGGTCAGCGGCAGGCCCAGGCCGGTGCCGGCATGGCGCCGGTTCAGCGTGCTTTCCACCTGGCCGAACGGGCGCATGGCGGTCTCGACGTCTTCCGGCGCGATACCGATGCCGGTGTCGGCCACGGACAGCACGGCGCCGTTGCCGTCCAGCGCGGCGGAGACGCACACCCGGCCCTGCGCCGGCGTGAACTTGATGGCGTTCGACAGCAGGTTGATCAGGATGCGCTTGAGCGCCAGGCGGTCGGCGCGCAGGGGCGGGAAGTCCGCCGGCACCGTGCAGTCGAGGTGCAGACCGGCGTCGCGCGCGCGGCCCTTGAGCATCTCCAGGCACTCGCGCACGACGGCGTGCAGGTCGACGATCTCCTCGTTGAGCTGCAGCTGGTCGGCCTCGATCTTCGACAGGTCCAGGATGTCGTTGATGATGTGCAGCAGGTGGTGGCCGCTGTTGTTGATGTCGCGCGCATAGTCCAGGTAGCGCGCGTTGCCCATCGCGCCGAAGGTTCCGCCGACCATGATCTCCGAGAACCCGATGATGGCGTTGAGCGGCGTGCGCAGCTCATGGCTGACGTTGGCCAGGAACTGCGACTTGGCGCGGTCGGCCAGCTCGGCGTGCTGCTTGGCGCGCAGCAGGTCCTGCTCGGCGCGCTTGCGGTCGGTGATGTCCTCCTTGACCGCGACGAAGTGCGAGATCCGGCCGCGGTCGTCGCGCACCGGCGAGATCGAGGCGCTTTCCCAGTACAGCTCGCCGGTTTTCTTGCGGTTGCACAGCTCCCCGCGCCAGACCTCGCCGGCCTGGATCGTCTGCCACAGGTTCGTGTAGGTCTCGACACTGATCCGGCCGGACTTGAAAATGTTCGGCGTGCGCCCGATCAGCTCGTCCTCGGTATAGCCGGTGGTGTGCAGCAGCTCCGGATTGACGTACTCGATGCGGCCGTCAAGGCCGGTGACCAGCACCGAGGCCGGGCTCTGCTCCACCGCCCGCGACAGCTTGCGCAGCGCGTCCTCGATGCGGCGGCGCCGAATCGCCAGCGCCAGCATGTCGGCCAGGCGCTCGACCACCTGCTGGTCCCGGTCCTGGTAGTCGCGCTCGGCGTTGGCGACCGCGACCAGCCCCAGCAGGTCGCCGTCGATCAGCGCGGGGGCGGCCAGGAACCGGCTGATGGGCAGGTGGCCGGGCGGCGTGCCGCCGGAGCGCGGATCGTTCGCCGGGTCGTTCGCCAGGATTGGCCGGCGGTGGGTCAGCGCCCAGCCGCACAGCCCGGAGAACCGGTTGAACGCCGCGCTCCGGTCGGCGACCGCGCATTCCTCCCAGACGTCGGCGGTGAAGCTGGGGCAGACCAGCGCGCCGGTGTTCGGGTCGATATAGCCGACGAACCCGTGCCGGCTGCCGGTCAGTTCGGTGCCGCGGTTGAGCACGGCGGCGGCGATCTCGTCGATCGACATGGCCGCCTGCGACAGCAGATGATTGCTGATCTCGGCAAAGCTGCGGTTGACTCCCGCTTCCCAGGCCAGCGCCTCGGCGGCCTGTTTGCGCTCGGAAATGTCCTGGAAGAAGGAGCAGTTGAGCGGTCCGCCGGGGCCGTCCAGATGATTGCCGACCAGCTCGATGGGCATCGAGCGGCCGTCCTTGGTGCGCAGCTGCGTCTCGGTCTTGACGGTGCCGAAGCGGCGCAGGGCGTCCCAGTGCCGGGCCCAGCGCTCGGGCGTGACCGCCTGGTCCAGCTGACAGACCGTCAGCGTCGCGATCTCCTCGGGATCGTACCCGAGCAGCCGGCAACCGGCCTCGTTCATGTAGGTGATCCGCCCGTCCGGCCGGGTCAGCGAGACGCCGTGGGCGGCGCGGTCCATGGCGAACCGCGTCACGATCAGCGCCTCCTCGGCAATCTTTCGCGTGGTGATGTCGGTCAGGATGGCGACGAACCCGGCCGCGCCGTCGGCCTCGCGCATCCGCCCGATCCGCACGTCGTACCAGATGCCTTCCGCTCCGTCGGCGCCGGGCCGGCCGCGCGCCTCGAACGCCGCCGGCCGGCCGACGGCCAGCACCTCGGCGACGGCGCCGATCGCAGTGGCCGCGTCGTCGCGGTGAAAGCCGCTGAAGAAGCAGGTTCCGACCAGACCGCCGTCGTACAGGCGCTCGGCAATGGAGTTGGCGAAGGCAATCCGGCCGTCGCGGTCGGCGGTGATGACGATGTTCGGCGCGTTTTCCATGACCGAGCGGTGCCGCGCCTCGCTTTCGACGAGGGCACGTTCGGCGCGGCGCTGCTCGGTGACGTCGATGCCGATGCCGATGCCGTAGATGCGGCTGCCCTGCACCGGCAGCCACGAGTTCGACCAGCGGATGGTGCGCCGCTCGCCGTCGGCGGTCAGCCAGTCGTTCTCGTAATGGGTCGTCGGCTGTTCGCTGGCGCCGCTCAGAAACACGGTGCGCACGGCCGGCGCCTGGTCCCTGGGGATCAGGACGTCCCAGAACGGACGTCGGAGCACCTGGTCGGCCGTCCGGCCCGTCACCCGTTCGCACGCCTTGTTGAAGCGCAGAATGCGGCCGTCGCCGTCCAGCACGACGATCAGCGCCTCGGCGGTGTCCAGGACGGCGCCGGCGAAGTCGCGCTCGTGGCGCAGCGCGGCTTCGGTGCGCCGGCGTTCGGTGATGTCCTGAATGACGCCGTGGCGGCGCAGCAGCCGGCCGCCGACGTCCTCCTCGCGGACCGCCTCGCACAAGACCCAGCGGAGCTCGCCGTCCGGACGCCGCATGCGGCAGACGTGCTCCAGCGTGCGGGGCCCGCGGCCGTCCGCCCACTCCCGCAACGGTCCCCGGTCGTCCGGATGGACCGTGGCGAACAGCCGATCGAACGACACCTCGCCGCCGCCCGCCGCCAGGCCGGCCAGGCGGCGGAATTCCTCCGAACAGGTCAACGCCCCGTCTCCGGCCGTCTGCTCGAAATGCCCCAGGCGGGCGACGCGCTGGGCCCGGTTCAGGCGGAACTCGCTGCGCCGCAGGCTTTCTTCCACGCGTTCGTAGTAGATCAGCAGCGTGCCCACGGCGATGACCAGCGTCAGCAGCGCCGCCAGCAGGAACCCCCACGATGCGAAGGCCGGATCGTTGCGCAGGAACGGGAAGTCGGCCTTGTGAACGCTCCAGATCATGAAGGTGGCGCCGACCAGGAACGCCACCTCGTTCGGGCGCGCGGCGCGCACGAACATCAGGCCGATGCGCAGATAGACGGCCGCCTGGAACAGGAACACCGGCAGGTTCTGCGTCTCGAACGACAGGCCGGACAGAAACGCCGCGGTGTGCCAGGCCGCGGCCGCACAGCCCGCCGCCGCCCAGGGCGCGACGGCGGGCCGGCGGCCGAAGAACGCATACGTCCCGGCGAGCAGCAGCACCGCCGTCAGCACGTCCGTCCACCGGGCTGCGATCACGAACGCCCCGCCCGCCGACGGCCACAGCACGGTCGGCAGGATCAGTGCCGAGCGCAGGGCATAGCTGGTCCAGGCCGCGGTCCACAGGCCCAGACAGGTCTCCCTGCGCCTGGTGAACAGATAGGCATAGACGACGGCCATGACCGCCGAGACCGAGAAGACGGCCAGGATCGCCGGAAGCTGCCAAGCGGCCATGGGCGCGGGTCCGATTGTGGGACGTTTTATTCAAATCGGAAGGCGTTGAGGCTTCGTTAACAAGATTGAAATGCCCGCGCCGCCCGCCGGGGAAACGGAACGGGAGAATGCCGCCGGATTGTGATCAACTCCCGACAGGGCGGTGTGCTTTTCCGGCAAGAGCCTGGGCGATCGGCGCCGACGGCCGAACGGTTGCCTCGGGACTTTTCGTCGTCCAGGCGCCGCACCGATTTACACGTTGACCCGGAAGTGGAACACGTCGCCGTCGCGAACCGCATCGTCGCGGCCCTCGGCGCGCATGCGGCCGGCGTCCCTGCAGGCCTGCTCGCCGCCCCGGGGAATTGCGGGGACACATCACTGAATTCGGAATTGCGGGGACACAACTGGACTGACCCCCACCCGTGAGTCAAGCTAATCGGGGACAGCTGGTGGGGCCGGTGCCCTGGCCTGCTGCGCAGCAGGCCAGGGCACCGGCTGGGTTGCAAATTCGAACTCCGTCGGCGACCTATAGGCGAGCGCCGAGTGCAGCCGCTGGCCGTTGTACACGGTCTCGATGAACGTGCCGAGCGCTGCTCGGGCGTCCTTGAGATCGCGGTACGCGCTGGCGTCAACCTCCTCCATTTTCAGGGTTTTCATGAAGCTCTCCGCCATCGCGTTGTCGTAGGGGCAGGCCGGCCGGCTCATGCTGGGCTGGATGCCGGCCGCCTG
>Ga0081535_100471_pt1 | contig 27587 bp, 26 predicted proteins | sample HotLakmasection3_FD_71020 | JGI IMG/M metagenome (GOLD analysis project Ga0081535, IMG submission 71020) | Hypersaline microbial mat communities from Hot Lake, Washington, USA - Section #3 (SPADES assembly) (version 2) | ecosystem: Environmental > Aquatic > Non-marine Saline and Alkaline >... | reverse complement strand
CGACAGATTAAGCGTATGGGAATTCAAAAATATGTCGTCAGACCAGAAATCCCATCTAGCCACCAACGCCGACATAGCGCGTTTTATGTGGGGCAACAGTTACCGATTTGGCTCCAGTTACAGCAATTGTGTCAGGAAACATTGGACGAGCTTTTGCGTATTAACCGTCGTTGGATCAACTTTTACAAGCAGGGACAGCGGGCTATAGAGCTTGCTATGTCTACGTTCTGAGCCCGCTGTCGCCCTGACAGCCAAAATCCCTATTGAGCCTTTGGGGAAGGCATATTTGAAAACCAAGCTGTAGCGTTACGCCCAATTTACGCCCAACTTACGCCCAAAATGTCCAAAAATTGACCTAAGTTTAATGAGGATTTAAGAACAGTTGCACTTATACAGGAGGACGATTGTTAGAGTCAGAAAACCCTAGAATGCCTTGTGTGCAATGGTTTTAAGAAAGACGCCCCAGGCAGGACTCGAACCTGCGACCGACTGCTTAGAAGGCAGTTGCTCTATCCAACTGAGCTACTGGAGCACGACTCGACCGGTTGCCCGTTACAAAAAACAACATTTTTAGAATACTCGAATCAAACGTTGCATTCCGGGGTCGGGAAGGGAAATATAAAGGGCAATAACGGAATCTATCGCTTGAATATTGGACATCATTCACATATTACAAGGTTCTCGATAGAGAGGGAGAGTAAACCTCTGACATCTACCTGAGAAAACCGAGATACACTGAACTATAAAGTTAGCCAAGGTTAGTCTCGGTTTTGGGTTTTGCAGTTGAAAGGGTAGTGAAGCTGAATGGAGAAGTGCGATCGCCGCTACAATGCTGGGATCACTGAACCATTAAGAAATGGTGTTGCAGCTCATGCTTGTTCCCCTCGCCCCTGAAAGGAGTCGTTTGACAGCGTCATGTTCATCTTAAAGCGGCAGGATGTTGAAATTACCAGTATTCAGCACCCAAAAAAGGAACAGAAAATACCGATTCTGCAATATCAGGGGCAGCATTTTCGTTTGATTAGCGTTTTCAGTGCTGCTCAAGAGGAAGATGCGAAGGCGTTTTGGCGAGATTTAACCGACAACCGTGGCAAAGCCTGTGTATTGCTGGAAGAACCCGAGCGCTTTAGCGTGTGGGGCAAGGTGCGCCTGGAGCAACTGGATACTGATGATAAAGACGACGGAGCGGGCAACACTGCCGCCGTTTCCTTTATTCAAGCCAGCTTGTTACTATTACAAGCTGTTTATATTGACATCGAAGATTTACTTGGCTCCCGGCAAGCCGATTTGTTTCAGAAAGAGGTGGTCAGTATGTTCCAGCAATGGCGCTTCCCCCATGCTGACACACCAGAAGCTGTTGACCAGTTGCTGACCGTTGATCCTCTGGCATCTCCCCAAACGCCTCCCTGGCAGGAACACCATTTGAACACGCTGCTCCAGGAGTTATACCGATTGGGTAAGCAACATTTTGGGAATGCTAGCTTTACAGCCCGTGTTTTAGACGCCCTACAAGATATGTCTGCCAGCGATCGCCAACAATTTATGAGATGGCTCAACCAGTCCCCCATCGGACAAAGTTGGAGCTGAATGCCGTGTAGGGTGCAAAAGTTTGTCAAATCCTGCAATCGTTTTCCGGGTTATGAGATAACGTTGATTGACAGTAGAGTTGACAGTTTAGTAGACAGTTCAGTGGACAGTGTTTGTCGGGTTCGGCATCCGGCACTGATATTGTATTTTTCTATATTTAAATGATGTTTTGCAGAATGATGGTTTGAATGGCTTGCCCATTTGTAATGCTGCCGCCTTTGTGTGAAGGAGCCGAGTTGTGAACAAGAAAACATCGTCGTTTTTCTCTACCCAGGTGATTCTGATTGCTGCGATCGCCTGGGCTGTCGTCTCGTTGCTCTTTTTTCTTTTGTTTAGCGTCCCGCTGCCTGGTCAGGGGCGTCCAGAATGGTATTCCATCTTTACCTATTTTCTGGAGAGCTTTGCGTTTCTTGCGGCAGGGTTCTTTTGCTTCCGCAACTGGCGAAGCCAGCAAATTGTGAGCGGTCGCGTGGTTTGGTTGCTAATTGGGCTGGGAATGATTTCCTACTTCTTCGGCAACCTCATCCTTTTTTGGTGGGAAATTGTTTGGGATAAAGAGCCAGATGTTTCCCCTGCTGATTTCTTCTACTTGCTGATGTATCTGCTGGTCGGGATTGGGATGGTGCTGGTCATCTCGGCACGAAAGCTGAACCTCAGCCCTTTCCAGTGGCTAGCCGTGCTCGGTGTTGGGGTTATGGGAACCATCATTTCCTTTGCTATCCAAACCGGCTTTGGGACCACTTCCGAAGTTGGATTTGTGGGACAGACGGCGATCGCCCAGGAAATCGTGCAGGAAGCCCCCGCCACAGCTCCTCCAGCAGATCCGGCAGCCCCTCCTATTCCCACCTCTGCGCCTCCGGTGGATCCCAATGCTGCCCCTCCAGAAGCATCTCCTACAGAAGTTGTGCCTGCTGTCCCTGCCGATGAAGCCGCCCCTGCTGAAACGCCAGCAGAGGCAGAAGCCGTCGAGGAAGTAACCGCTGAAGATGAAGGAATTCCGCCCTGGGCATTTGCCCTCAACGAGCGACTAGAACCCTTTGGGGAAGCGATCGGCATTGCCTATGTCATCGGAGACATTTTGTTGCTGATGGCAGCCAGCCTGTTGCTCATTGCCTTTTGGGGTGGGCGCTTCTCCCAGTCCTGGCGATTTATTGCAGCGGCGGCATTTAGTTTCTATATCGCCGACACCTGGTTCCTCTGGGCAACAACCTACATCGACGGTTATCAAACTGGGGCACTGCCCGAAGTCTTCTGGGTGTTTAGTGCGTGCCTGTTCATTATGGGGGCGGCTCTGGAATATGACCTATCCAGTCGCTCTCGTCGTGCCAGTCGGCGACGTAGCTAGGCAAGTTCTGCGCTAGGATTGATCAGGCTAGAAAAGATTAATTTCGCAGGTGCGCCTACAGGATCTAAATTTCCCATTGTGGTTTTGGATGACGAAAGCTTGCAAAAGTTTTCGGATAGGTGCTTTACAGCTTGCGTAGGTTAATTTGGGTTGACTGATCTTCATGTCCGAGAGGGGTGGGGCGCATGGCTCCTCAAAAGTTGTCTGAGGCAGATAAACAAGATATTTTGGCGTTGTATCGCGAAACCGCCGAAACCAGCACATCGCTGGCGAGTCGGTTTGGCGTGAGCACGTCAACAATTGGGCGAATCCTCCGGCAGGGTTTGCCAGCGGTGGAGTATGACGAGTTAGTCCAGCAAAAGCGGGCAGCCGGAAAAGCGGCAGGCACGGGTGCAGATGACCAGGATACGGTACAGGAGCAGGTGCATGATGGCGGTCAAAATGCCGGACGCAAACCCTCTCCTAAAATCCGTGCGTCCCGCTCATCTGAGGAGGGCAAGGATGTCCTATCAACACCAGGGGCATCTGCGAAGGTCGCTGTTGACGAGTTAGACAATATTGCAGCGTCTCTGGAAGAACCGGAGACTGATTCTGAGGTAGCGCAACGGTCTGAACCACAGACCTCAGAGGAAAAGCCTGCAGACGATCGCCTGGGACGGCGATCGCGCCGCCGTCGCTCTTCCCCACAGGATGAAGAAGCGGTCAGTCCTGTGCTGGCAGAACTGGAAGAGTTAGAAAAGGAAATTCAGCAAGATCTCCGCTATGGGGAACTTGATCCCGACGACGACGAACTCGAAGAAGATCTGGAAGAGGATGTCGCAGATCTGGAAGACGAATTAGATGAGGATGAGGATGAAGACGAAGACGATGACCTCGACGAAGATTTCGATGAGGAAGATTTAGACGACGATGAAGAGGATCTTCCAGATGGGGATGAGGACTATGTGCCCGTTCACCTGCGCGGGGATCAGATCATCCAAATCCTTCCTCTCAGCGAAGCGAAGCTACCACGCACCTGTTATCTCGTTGTCGATCGCACTGCCGAACTCATCACCCGTCCACTCAGCGACTTTGCTGACCTGGGGCAAATTCCCGAAGTAGAAGCCAAAGAACGGACTCTCCCTGTGTTTGACAATCACCGGATCGCCAAGCGTTTTATGCGACGGGCACAACGGATTGTCAAAATTCCCGATAGTCAGATGTTCCTGAAGACTCGTTCCTACCTCCAGGCAAAGGGGATCACCCGGTTGCTGGTGGATGGGCAGATTTATACCCTGGAAGGGGCTGATAGCTAGGAGCAGGGGCAGCGCATGGAACCATCGGAGCCACCTCGTTCGTCTGATCGCTCGCTCTTTACTTCCGCAGAACTGGAAGATTGGCAAGCAACACTGGCTGAGGCAAATCGCACGAATATTTTCTGTCATTGCCGCCAGTGTGGACAAGAATGGGTCGCATCCACTGAGGAGAATTGCCCTTGTGGCAGCACATCGGTTCAGCATATTGCCTGCTGGCAATTTCCGGATGACTAAGGATATTCTTTTCTGGAGATCGCCTAAGGACTGAAGATCAAACAAAATCCAAAACTTGTTTTTTGAAAGCCCGGCACAGCCGCGCTTTCAAAAAACAAGTTTCGGATTTTGTTTGATTCGCGTTCCCAAGTTTACGGAGATCAAGAAGCGCTCTCCAAAATCTTTGTCCGGAACCCCTGACGAATGGGCTGTGGTTATAGCAAGGCGATCGCATGACAGTTTGTAGATTGCCCTATCAGTTCCCCTGATCGGGGGAAGGTATGTTGTCATTTCTCGTTAAAAATATAAGCCAACCTGTACGGATCGCCCCTGCCAATCGTCGCCTCTTACAGCCATGCTGAAATTCACGTTCACTGAAACTGGATATTTTCTGGAGCACCTGTCAGACTCCCTGGAGCAGTGGCTGCCGCTGCGGCTGACGTTAATGCTGAAAGCTGGACAGGCAATTAGCCTGGAGCGCTGCCGTGCATCCATCATGCTGCGGGCAAGCGATCGCTGCTGGCGCGAACTGCGTCGCCTGATCCGCTGGGAAGACCAGGAGGCGATCGCCATCTCCCCCTGCGACCCGGAGTTTCTGGAAATTAGCTTGCAAGGAACCTGGCTAACCTCCAATCCACAATCACCAGAAGGAGTATTCCTGGTGACCCTGACTCCGCCAACAGAAGAGCAACTGTATAACCTGTGGTTACAAAATGCACCCCGTCCTACGATCGAAGCACAGGGCTAAGCTCCTGTGCTTTTTTACTTTCTGCCGGGTAATACCAACTTTCTGAACGTACACTTCAGATATTTTTTTGAAACGACCATGCAGCGGTCGTTTCAAAAAAATATCTGGTTTTGGCTTTCGAGGACTTGATATAAATTGCTACAGGTTCAGAGCCAGGAGGACTTGCCCTAAAAATTTATGTCAGGACTTACGCAGTGGGTAAGTCCTATCCGTTTTACAGCGCTTTTCAAGCGCTTAAAACCAGGTTGTTTTTGTGAGAGCCGCGCTCCGCGCGGCTCTCACAAAAACAACTGTGGCTTATTCAAGCGCAAAGCGCTGTATTTTTTGGCGTGCCAGTGCCATGCCGTCACGGGCATGAGCGATGGGTACAAGAACAAGAAGTACCAAAAATAGTGAGCAAATGACTCGAAAAATTCATTCGCTCACTATTCGCTTACTAGTCGTTGGTGCTAGTTTTGCTGCTAACCCATCTTCCTGAAAACTTCTATAGGAATTTTCAGAGATTGAAAAGCGGCGATTGTCCTAGGCTCCGGGTAGGTTTAGCCCCAAGCCACCCGTCAGTTCTTCCATCCGAGAACGCATGGTATCTGTGGATTTGGTGTAGGCATCCTTTGCCGCTGCCAGGACGAGATCCGACAGTACCTCGGCTCCTTCACCCATTACATCAGGAGAAATTTCTACGCGAATCGGTTCCTGGTTTCCGCTGAGATACACTTTCACCAAACCGCCACCGGATTCTCCGGCGATCTCCATCTTTTCTAGCTCTTCTTGCAGTTGCTTCGCACCTTCCTGCACCTGCTGAGCTTTTTTGAATGCTTCGGTCAGCTCTTTCATTTTGCCTAAGCCGAAGCCACCAAATCCTTGTCCTTTTGTCATAATGATTTGCTCATCCAAGTTGCGTGTTCGTCGAGGTTGCTAAAACCTTAGCATTTTCGCAGAGATTCCGCCTCAAACTCTCATTCATTGTACGGGGTTTGCTTGTTTTTCTGGTTGCCATACTCCCGATTCTGCGATCGCTCTTTAGCAACATCTCTAATCTGCCCAAATTGAGGTTATTTCTGTCAACCTCTTCTGTCAACTTCTGGGGTACATCCATCCCATCCGGCAGGTTTGCTGAGGTCACAGATGCTATTGCCGTAGCACAGCATGATCCCAGACCGATCCCATGATTTGCATGGAGAACTACAGCGCTTTTCAAGTGCTTAAAACCGGGTTGTTTTTGTCAACACCTTTGCCAATTTCCCAAAACCCTGGATTTCACGACTTGCAAGTCCCTAAGGGACTTGCAAGAAAACAAAATCCCAATTTTTGAGAGAGGAGGCTGGCAGAGCCAGCCTCCTCTCTCAAAAATTGGGATTTTATTAATCCGCAGATCCCTAAGCTCTTTCAAATTCCCCGATAATTTTCACCTCGGGTTCCAGCCATTGCTGCCAGCGGTGCTGCACCTTTTCCTGAACATGGCGAATCAGGCGCAAGATATCTCCAGAGGTTGCACTACCGCAATTGAGGATGAAATTGGCATGACGTTCTGCCACCTGGGCATCGCCAATTTGGAAACCCTTCAGCCCGGTCTGCTCGATCAGCCATCCGGCAGCGTAGGGGTTGGGGTTGCGGAAAACGCTGCCACAGCTGGGAAGGTGGTAGGGCTGCGTCCGATGGCGATGGGTTTGGTGATGGCGCGTCTTTTCGATAATGAGGGCTGGATCGTATCCGGGTTGTAGCTGGAACGTCGCCTGCACTACAAAGCGGGACAAGTCCCCCTGCAAGTTTGAGGTGCGATAGCGGTAATTCAGGTCAGTTACATCAAGGGTGGCGTCCTCTCCTAAGCGCGTCATCACCTGGGTGTTGAGCAAAACATCGGCAATGCAGGCGCGATGCGCCCCGGCATTCATCACCACCGCTCCGCCCACTGTGCCCGGAATGCCGACTGCCCACTCTAAGCCGCTCCAACCCAGGTCGGCGGCTTTCCAGGCGAGGCTAGGCAGGGGTTCCCCAGCGGCGATCGTCACCTGTGCTGTTTCCAGGTCAAACTGGCTGTGGCGAAAATGGCGTGTGCAAATGATGAGACCGGGCAACCCCTGATCGCTCACCAGTAAGTTTGACCCGGCTCCCAGAAACATGACGGGAAGGCTGCGCTGATTTGCCCAGGCAATGCTTTCGGCTAATTCATCTGCCGTGCGTGGCATGACAAACCACTCGGCAGGTCCACCAACGCGGTAGGAGGTGTAGCGAGCGAGGGGAACCTGGGGACGAATTTGGCGACCCGTATGGGGAAGGACGATGGGAGCTCGCTCAGCACCAAGCACAATCGAAGGACGAGAAGATGAAGAAGCATAGGATGCCGACTCGCGAGCAACAGATGCCACCTCGGTAGCAAGAGAGAGTTCGACTTCAGTCGTTTTTGGCAATGTCATGGGTCGGGCAAAGGCGAATGTAATGGGACGAGGTAAGGGAATGTATGACAGATTGCAGCATGGTGAGGAGGGGTCTGTAGGACAGTTGTGTGACTGGAGAGACGATTTTCATCTCTGCATCATCTTTGGATTGGGTAGATGCAAACACTACCCCCAAAGGCGAACAAGCAAACAGGCACTGATTCTCGATTTCTCTGGATTTCTCTTGCGTAATTTCTCTTGCGTAATTTCTCTTGCGTATCAGTGTAATGCGGATGTTCAATAGCATTCAGAAAAGATTCGGAAGCAGAACTGAACCACCGCTCGATGCGCTGAGACCGACGCAAAAATTACAACGCAACCCTATCCAGTGGCTTCTAACAACAGTGTTCCCAAATCGAGACTTTGATAGTAATTCAACAAATCAGGGATGACTCGATTCAGGTTTCCGGCTCCCAAAAACAAGACCAAATCACCGGGTTTTAACATTTGCTTGAGGTGCTCTGTCACATCCGGCAGAGTCGCGCAAAAGTCTACATGGGGATGGTGTTGGGCGATCGCCACTGCCAGCGCTTCTCCGGACACCGTGTCTGGCTTCGGTTCTCCAGCACTGTAGATGTCTGACGAAACGACCCAATCAGCATCGGCAAAGGATTGGGCAAATTCTTGCCAGAATGCTTGAGTACGGCTGTAGCGATGGGGCTGAAAGACTGCCACCAAACGTTTTTGGGGGGACGTGTGAGATTGCACCCGAAGTTGTGCTGCCGCAAGGGTGGCACGAATTTCGCTGGGGTGATGAGCATAGTCATCAACAAACACAATGTTGTGGGCCTCGCCCCGATGCTCAAATCGCCGTCGTGCTCCAACGAATTGCGGCAAAGTTTTTGCAATTGTGGCAAAGTCCAACCCTAACTTGCGCCCAATGGCGATCGCTGCCAGCGCGTTACTCAGGTTGTGGCGTCCCAGCAAACTCAGGGTGAGGGTTCCCAGTACCTGTCCCCGTTCCCAGACGCGTGCCGAAATTCCCTCTGCTCCCAACACTACCTGGTCAACGGTGTAATCTGCACCACTCTGGGGATTGAGACTATAGCTGATATCCGTCGGAATATGCTGCCGAATCGTCTCACAATCCCAACAGCCCACCAACGTGCCACATTGCTGGGCAAATTGTTGGAAGGTATGAATTACTTCATCCAGACTGGTGTAGTGATCCGGATGGTCTAGCTCAATGTTGGTGATGACGCCAATCTGAGGGTATAGCTTGACCAGGGAGCCATCCGATTCATCTGCTTCGGCAACCAGATGTGCCCCGTTGCCTACATGGGCATTGCCGCCCCAGGTTTCGACCTCGCCCCCCACAACGATGGTCGGATCCAGCCCTGCCTTGAGTAGCAGAAACCCGGTCATGCTGCTGGTGGTCGTTTTTCCATGCGTCCCGGCGATCGCAATTCCCTCATACTCATGCATCAGGGCAGCCAGCAGGTCAGAACGGTGGTAAATCGGGCAACCCATTGCCTGAGCCGCCCGAAATTCTGAATTATTGTGGTGAATTGCAGTTGAGCAAATGATCTGCGGCAAGCCAGCAGATAACGGATCTACATCCAGGGAATCGGGCTTTGCCTCGGGCGATTCCACAGAACTCCTATGCTGTGCAGGAGAAACTACCTCTGCTGCTGCGTTGGCGACCCCCGCTTTATGGTTCGAATGCTCATCCAGGGCTTGTTGATAACGTTCCAAATTGGTCGCAACCTGGCTGGTGTAAATCTCCGCACCCTGCTGCTCTAACCGCTTCATAATCTCGTTCAAACAAATGTCTGAACCGGATACTGGAAGATTGCGCTTTGCCAAAACATAGGCTAGCGCTGACATGCCGATGCCACCGATACCAATAAAGTGAAACGGTCTTCCACTGAGATCAACCGCATTTTTCATCCTCGCTCCTCAATCACACACCACACACCACACAGAAAATATCACGCGTCATCATATCAAGAATTGATTAATTCATAATTAAACCTCGATATTCTCAGGGAAACGCCTTCATTTTTAGAAAATCCGGAAAGAGATAGATTTTTTATACCTATCGTTAGAGGTGCCTCTCGCACAATCTACATCGGACTACATCGGAGAAGATTCATCCAGGCGATGACAAATGAATGTCTTGCGCTGTCAGGGGTGATGCCGTCTGGGAGAAAATTACTGAAGCCTCACTTACTGAAGCCTCACTTCAAGAGAGCGATCGCCTTCCCCTCACGCGGCTCCGTAGGCTCAATCCCACAAATGTTCACGCCAAAACGTTGAAGCCAAACTGTTCTCGTGTTATTCGTTACACTCCGACCTGGATAATTCAGTTCAATTCCAGCATCCCCACGATTCGTGATGGAAGCCTACAGAAGTATCGTGAACAAAAGTGTTTTGCACAAGCGTATTAGAACAGGTTTGGAGTCAGGTTTATAGCGGTGCGCAAGTTGCTTCAGCACATGGGAGGGGCGGCGCGCCGCGCCGCCCCTCCCATGTGCTGTACTTAAAGCGCTTGCAAAACGCTATATGTCCATCAGATTGTTGTGATTAGGTTGTGAGATGGGAATGAGTGACGAAAGGCAAGCCCATATTTCGCATCCGCCAAACGCCTGGGGGCTACTTGGCGGAACCTTCAACCCACCCCATTGGGGACATGTTCAAATTGCTCAGGTCGCACTCGAACAGGCACGGCTCCAGAAGGTGCTGTGGGTTCCTGCCTACCATCCTCCCCACCGTACCGACGAACCTTTGTTGTCCTTTACCCATCGCTTGGCAATGGTGCGGGCAGCGATCGCCCCCGAACCCCGTTTCCAGGTCTCCGACATTGAGCGTATCTTCCCCAACAAATCCTTTGCGATTGACATGCTGAGCCAGCTTCAGGGCGAGCACCCAACCGTGACCTGGTACTGGATCCTTGGCTTGGACGCGTTTTGCACCTTGCCCCGCTGGTATCAGAGCGATCGCCTGGTGCCCCAATGCACCTGGGTCATTGCCCCCCGCCCCTCCACCCCACCAGACCCAGCCAACAATCTAGAACCTAAAGCCAAAATCCTTAACCAAATTTGGGATCAACAAGACCAGTGGCAGGCAAGAGGAATTTCGCTGAAATGGCATCTGTTGGAGATGACCCCGATCCCCATTTCATCCACCCAGATTCGACAACGGACAAGGCATCGGCAATCTATCGATTCCCTTGTTCCCGACGCTGTCCAAACCTACATCCAGCAACATCACCTCTATGGCTGAATCTCTATGGCTGAATTAGCTGCTGAATCGGCATGGCTGATTGGGAGGTATGAATTTTTTGTTTGGAGCCGCGCTCTGCGCGGTATTTGTTTAGCGTTTATTGTTAGCAGCCGATGTTTTACCCCCCTCAATCCCCCCTTGGTAAGGGGGGAAGCCTGGTTCTCCCCCTTACCAAGGGGGAGTTAGAGGGGGTGTCTTAGTGGACGCTAAACAAGTACTCTGCGCGGCTCCAAACAAAAAATTCATACCTGGATTAAGCAACGCGGCTGAATTTCCATTGGCTGATGAACCCCTGATGGACAGAACCGGGGTTGATGGTAGGCGAAGGACGCTGCAGCGCTACGCGCCCGGAATCGAGAGGGTGATGTTTGTGAAAGCGTCGTGGCGCAACGTTTTCACAAACATCATCTGGACTAATTTGAGTCGTAAATGAGTTGCACACCGCGTTATTTTGCCGGGATGAATCAGGAAGGTGAGTAAATTTACTCATTTTTTTTGAAGCGATCGCCCAGGGATTTTTCCAGGTTTTCTCCCAAATCCTTCAAATTCTTTCCGTTTTCTCAAAAAAACGCCCCATCTTTCCCCCTCTTGAGGGCATGTCTCACGAGCGTGTATGATCAGTTCCAATATCGGCGAATCATGAGATATAGAGGGAAGACGCAGTGGTTAGAGTAGCTATTAACGGTTTTGGACGTATCGGTCGTAACTTTTTGCGGTGCTGGCTGACTCGCGAAAACAGCCAACTCGACATTGTCGGCATTAACGATACCTCAGATCCTCGTACCAACGCACACTTGCTTACCTACGATTCCATGTTGGGTAAGCTTGATGCAGAGGTTATGGGAGATGACAACAGCCTGACGGTCAACGGAAAGGTCATCAAGTGCGTTTCGGACCGTAACCCCCTGAACCTGCCCTGGAAAGAGTGGGATGTTGACCTCGTGATTGAAGCCACGGGTGTTTTCACCTCCTTTGATGGAGCCTCTAAGCATATCCAGGCTGGAGCGAAGAAAGTTTTGATTACTGCACCGGGCAAAGGTAACGATATTGGTACCTTCGTCGTTGGTGTTAACCACGAAGATTACAATCACGAAGAGTTTCCGGTTGTCAGCAATGCTAGCTGTACCACCAACTGTCTTGCACCTGTGGTCAAAGTTCTGAATGACAGTTTTGGCATCGTTAAGGGCACAATGACCACCACCCATAGCTATACGGGCGATCAGCGGTTGCTCGATGCTAGCCACCGTGATCTGCGCCGGGCGCGGGCGGCGGCTTTGAACATTGTTCCTACCACAACAGGGGCAGCGAAGGCTGTGGCACTGGTCATTCCCGAAATGGCAGGCAAGCTCAACGGGATTGCCCTGCGGGTTCCCACGCCAAACGTCTCGGTGGTAGACCTGGTTGTTCAGGTGTCGAAGCCTGCGATCGCCGATCAGATCAATGAAGCCCTGAAAGAAGCGTCAGAAGGTCCGCTCAAAGGAATTTTGGAGTACAGCGATCTGCCCCTGGTTTCTATCGACTATCGTAAGACCGATGCGTCTTCTATCGTGGATGCCAGCCTGACGATGGTAATGGGCGGTGACCTGGTGAAGGTAGTCGCCTGGTATGACAACGAGTGGGGCTACAGCCAGCGGGTTGTGGATCTGGCAGAAGTGGTGGCACAGAAATGGGCAGCGTAGGCTGACAGTGCAGCCGAGAGCTTTAGCACTCATTTAGAAAATGTACGGATCAGTCATGGGAGGATCGCCAATTTCAAGGCTCCTCCCAATTTTTTGTCTTTGTATAGCCAGCATGATCGTCATCTTTCTAAAACCCTTGATTTTGCGTGCGCGGAGCGCACGCAAAATCAAGGGTTTTAGAAAGATGGCAAAGGTATTGATAGCGCTATGGGGGTAAGCCCATTCCCTTTCTCCAATAACAAAACTTCAGAGTCTCTTCATCAGACACCAAATTTTGTGTCTAAAGGTGAGAGAAAGCTGGACAGTTATCAAGCGCTCACGTTAGATGGAACAGAGTCTTTATGACAGGAGCGATCGCCGATGTACGACTGCATTATTGTGGGTGCCGGACCCGCCGGAGGAAGTGCTGCCTATCACCTTGCCAAACGCGGGCGATCGGTATTAGTTCTCGAAAAGGAGACTTTACCTCGCTACAAGCCCTGTGGAGGTGGCGTTTCTCCCCAGGTTGCCGAATGGTTTGACTTTGACTTCAGCCCAGCCATTTCCCTCAAGGTTGACTCCATCCGTTACACCTGGCAAATGGAAGACCCCGTAGACGCCAGCCTGGAAAACCTGGAACCCATCTGGATGGTGCGGCGCGATGTGTTTGACAACTTTCTGATGACGCAAGCCCAGGGACAGGGCGCAGAACTGAAAGATGGTACCGAGGTAAAAGGTATCAACTTCCAGAACGACCATTGGCAGGTGAATACTGCCAACGGCAATTTTGCAGCCAAATTCCTGATTGCCGCCGATGGTGCGAAGGGACCAATGGCAAAATGGCTGGGCTTCAAAGAGCGCAAGCGGCGATTGGGTGGTGCATTGGAGGCGGAAGCTGCTGTCAATGTCGAAGCCCCACAGCCCATCTTCTTTGAGTTTGGCATGGTGAAAAATGGCTACATCTGGAACTTCCCCAAAGCGGATGGCTATTCCATTGGCATTGGCACCTTCCGAGGTGGCGAACCGCAGGATTTCAAAGGGATTTTGACCGAATATGCCAAGCTATTTGGGGTGGAACTGGGTAAAACCAGGCAATATGGGCATCCCCTTTGCCTTTGGGATGGCGACCAGAAGCTGCACACGCAGAATGCACTCCTTGCTGGGGAAGCCGCCTGTATTGTTGATCCGATGACCGCCGAAGGCATTCGTCCGTCTATGCTCACAGGGGTCAAAGCGGCAGAGGCGATCGACAAAGCCATTGGCGGCGCAACCAATGCCCTGGAACAATACACCGAGACCATTCGGGAAGAATGGGGCAAGGATATGGCGTGGGCACAACGGCTTTCCGGCATTTTCTACCGGGTGCCGAAGGTGGGCTACAAGCTGGGGGTCAAACGTCCCTCTGCGACCCAGCGGATGGCAGAAATTCTCTGCGGCAAGTCTAGCTATGGTGATGTGGCGAATCGTGCCATCAAGCGCCTCAGCACTGGGCTGCTGCAGGGTATGGGGGGGTAGGATATCCCCTGCCTCTCCAAAAGTTATGGCGAGTTGACATAACGGAACATGCCGTTGCGGTGTGTACTGGCATTCAGGTGCGGGGATGGGGGCGATCGCTCCCATCCCTGCTATTTTTTGCGCTGGTTTTCAGCCATATCTGTCCCAATCTGTCCCAATCTGTCCCAATCTGTTGTCCCAAAACAGATGCAGAAAATTCTCCAACAGACCGTCCTCATCGAACAGAATTGCACCCAATTCATTTGATAATGGGAAGGTTGTTTTGAGATGAGTTTCTGGCATCATGGGTCGCGCCGACAAAGTTATTCTCGCCTATTCTGGTGGAGTCGATACCTCCGTTTGTATCCCTTACCTCAAAGAAGAGTGGGGCGTTAAGGAAGTCATTACCCTGGCAGCAGATCTGGGGCAGGGCGAAGAATTGGGTCCAATTAAAGAAAAGGCGTTGACCTCTGGGGCATCCGTGTCGCTGGTGGCAGATGCTCAGGTCAACTTCATGACCGACTACGCGTTTCCGGCGATCCAGGCAAATGCGCTTTACGAAAACCGCTATCCCCTGTCTACCGCGCTGGCACGTCCGCTGATTGCCAAGCTGCTGGTAGACGCTGCCGAAGAATATGGAGCCGATGCGGTTGCCCACGGTTGCACCGGAAAGGGCAATGACCAAGTGCGCTTCGATGTTGCGATTGCTGCCCTCAACCCCAATCTGAAAGTGCTGGCTCCAGCGAGGGAATGGGGTATGAGCCGTGAGGAAACCATTGCCTATGGTGAGCGCTTTGGCATTCCCGCGCCTGTGAAAAAGTCCTCTCCCTACAGCATCGATCGCAACCTGCTGGGGCGCAGTATTGAAGCGGGTCCCCTGGAAGATCCCTGGACAGAACCTCTGGAAGAAGTGTTTGTCATGACGAAGGCGATCGCCGACACCCCCGACGAACCCGACTATATCGAAATTGGCTTTGAGAAGGGCATTCCTGTCTCCCTGGATGGCAATGCGCTGCCTCCCGTCGCCCTGGTTAGCCAACTGAATAAGCGGGTCGGTGCCCACGGCATTGGACGCATCGACATGGTAGAAAACCGTCTGGTTGGCATCAAGTCTCGCGAAATTTACGAAGCCCCTGCATTGCTGGTGCTGATTCAGGCACACCGGGATCTGGAAAGCCTCACCCTGACCGCTGATGTCACCCACTACAAGCGGGGCATTGAGGAAACCTACTCCCAACTGGTCTACAATGGCTTGTGGTATAGCCCTCTGAAGGGTGCGCTGGATGCGTTTGTGCAACAAACCCAGGAGCGCGTCTCCGGAACCGTACGGGTGAAACTCTTCAAAGGTAATGCCACCATTGTTGGACGCAAAGCCGAGAACTCGCTCTACACCCCCGACCTGGCAACCTATGGCGCAGATGATCAGTTTGATCATAAAGCGGCTGAAGGGTTTATCTATGTTTGGGGCTTGCCTACCCGCGTTTGGGCAGAAAAACTCAGAGGATAAGGGATTTATCCTCCATACGGGCGTCAGGAGGGCGAAGGGATTGTCAAGAGCGACTTGGAAAGTCGTGCGCCACAACAAAACCCCATTTTGGGAAAGAGGGTGCGGCATTGCCGCACCCTCTTTCCCTTTAAGTTTTTAGAGACATCTTTGAGCCTTATATAGCGTTTTGCAAGCGCTTTAAGTACAGCACATGGGAGGGGCGGCGCGCCGCGCCGCCCCTCCCATGTGCTGAATCAACTTGCGCACCGCTATAAGCCTGATGGACGAACCTTATAGGTGCGTTCTTCGATGGGCAAATTATCGCAGTCCCAGTCGGAATAGCGGAGTTGGAGTCGTTTTTCGCCGGCATATTCTACCAACTTGCCGCCATAAAGCTTGGCATCCATGCCCATGCTCTGGATGCGGATTGTGCCGTTAAAAACCGTGGCACGGGCAAGGTAGATTACCAAATCATCGCGAGAAGGACGGTTCACGGTGGTGCTGGCGGTAAGGTGTGCCAAGCCCCGCTCATCCATCTCCTGCGCCAATGCCATTGCAGTATTGCGAATGCCACGAATGGCAACGATATTCGCGGCAACCGCCATCGTAATATCAATCCCGCCATCCGTCAGAACCACGTTATTGGATAGATACTGGAAATTTCGTTCGCCCAGGTCAGTACGAATACGGCGATGAATTAAATTATCGGGATGATAGTGGGTCAGCGTTCCTGCGATCGCTCCACAGGCGGCACGGGGTTCACGCCAGGGAGACTCGCGGGTTTTACCATAGACTTGCTTGCCATTCTCCTGCAAGCGCCCCACATGGGTTTTGAGGTCGATCGCCACGAGCGAAATGGATTGGGGGTTCCCTGCATAAACCCGCTGTTTCAGGGATTCATCTAACTCATGGGCAACCGTGACATGGGCTAAGGTGGCACCATTATCCGTTCCACCCCCTGCCGGGAAAAAGGCTTCCAGCTTTAGCTCCCCAATTTCTGAAAGGGTGGCAAAGCGAGAGGCAACTACATCCCGATAGCGTTTGGTGGCTTCTCCCTGGTGGATGCGATCGCCGCAATTGGTATAAGCCAGCGTTGTCACCACACTAGGCAAACTCATGTCTGCCCCGCAGGCTTTCATATCCGTCGGGCTGGATGCCGCAAACTGTAGCTCATCCCGCAAAATTTGCATCCCATTGATAAGCGCATAGCGATCGCTCACGATTTCGTTCAAATAGTTGTGGTAAGCGTTACGCTCCATCCCAAAACTGGCGGAGAGTTGCCAAAATCTCTCGACCCGTGCCTCGGTAGGAGCCGCATCAAAGGGTAAAGCCATATAGGGTTGAAAAAGCTGGTAGAGACGGAGGACAGCTTAATGACGGTGAGTTGAAATATCTCGAACTATACCCGAGAACCATTGGCGATGCTTCCTCCAAGAGAGCACTGGAAGGAGCGATCGCCCTCAGATTCCAGAAGGCTTCGATCATAGGGACAACCATATACGCTTCGGGTTCAGCGTGAGGGGCTTTTGCCTGTTCCCTACAACGCATTATGCCCACCCAGCATTACCTATGGATCACGGACGAAATAAAACCCGAAATTTCTGATGAGCCGCGCGGCTCATCAAAAATTCCGCGTTTTATTTTATTTTCTTGCGTAGCTCTAAGAGTCGTCCAAGGTTGGCTACCAACCGCGAACTGCACGAGCGGGTTTAGCCATCAACCATTCACGCTCTCTGGCTGGCGATAGCCATAAAAATCAATGGTGTAGTGCGTGATTTTGACCCCCGTTTGCGCTTCAATCTGCTGCAAAAGGTCGGGAGGCAACTGCACATGCACATCCATAATTTGTTGCGTGTCCATGCAGTTGACATGGCTGTGGGGATCGCTAATGTTGCCATACAAGCGCCCGTCTGCTCGTTCAATGCACTCAATCACCCCGTTGTTAGAAAGGGCTTCCAGGTTTTGGTAGACCGAGGTGTGACCAATATCTTTCCCTAACTGATTGAGGCGATCGTAAATATCTCGCGCTGACAAATGCTCCTGTGCCTGCCACAGCAACTCCAGGATATATCGACGCTGCTTACTTACCCGCATTCCAAGGTTTTGACAACGCTCAACCGCATCGTCCAGGGAGCGAATGGGTTTTTGTGGGGTCACATCACTGTTCATAGGGGGTCACATTCTTGAAAACGGCATCAAAAAGGCAGGTAAGGGCGATGCGATCGCCAAGCTATCTAACACAAGCTACTAAACCACTGCTTCACAAACCGCATGGTGGGTAGAACAGAGTATCCAACACACGCCTCGTTGCGGTGAATAGCAGTCAAAGTTCCAACACTTACTCATACTCACTACCACTTTAACTTGTAGAACAAAATCCTGTCTATTTCTCTATTGACAAGACTTTTAGCGTTTTGCAGGAAGTAGATGGAATTGTGCCGCTGTGTTTCAGAGTGCTTTAACAAACGGTATGCTTTTCATTGTTCTCAAACCCCTGATTTTGCGTGTACCAAGCGCAGACAAAATCAAGGGTTTGAGAACAATAGCGAAGGTATTGAACCAATGGAAAACATGTTTGGGAAAGATTTTTGGGAAAGATTTTTGGGAAAGTAAGGTGCGGCTAAACCGAGCCTTCTTTCCCAAAAATGTTTTCTATTTGGTGCTCAGCTCGTAGGCTATAGAGAGAAAGTGTGCAGAAACAGTGGTGAGTGGGAGTTCTGATGACAACTTCAATTTCTCTTGATGCAGACGCGCTGAATCGGTTGGATATTTCGCCAGTGGAGGCGATCGCCAATACCTGGCTTAAAACGGCAACCCTTGCCAATACAGCGGAGCAAGATAATGCAACCAATCCCCAATTGAAGTTTGAGATTGAGCTTCCCCGCGACCCCTCCGACCCCCGCGAATTGTCAGAAATTCCTGAAGTGCGGCTCTGGTTTGTGCGCCTGGATGCGTGCTATCCCTGGCTCCCGCTTATCCTCGATTGGGAATCGGGCGAACTGGCACGCTATACCGCCATGCTGGTTCCCCATCAATTTAGTCCCCAGGAGGGCATTCAGTTCAACCCCGAAGCCCTGGAAATCTTCGTGATGAGCAAAGTCTTTGTTTGCCTGGACTGGATGCAGCAACACAACTGCGTCAGCCGCGTCCGTCTTCAGTTCATGACCAAGATGCTGGGCTATGAATTGGACGATGGTTTCTTTGCCCTCCTGGGGGCATAAGGTAGACCAGGATTTTAGCGATACCTCTAGAAAAATTGAACCACCAGGACATTGAACCACCAGGACATTGAACCACAGAGACATAGAGAGCATGGAGTGAAGACATCGCTCCCTCTGTGCCTCTTTGGTTTTAATCAATCGGGGGTTTTAATCAATCGGGGGTTTTAATCAATCGGGGCTTTGTTCCTATCCACCCCATGCTTTTTGCAGGACGGTTTCGGGGCTAAGTTTTGTCAGGGTGTTGTCTGGGGCGGCGATCGCCAAAAACTTTTCGCCCTTCGGCATAATCTGCTCCGAGTTGTCGCTGCCCATCATGCCCAGGGTGAAGACATCGAGGGCGATCGCAAACTGCAGGGGAACCCCTGGCGTACAGAGCATCAGGTTTGCCCCGGCGATCATGGCTGCCTGCTGCCCCCAGGAGGTAGGTGCTGTGACCACCAGATCGGGGATCGTATCGGCAAGAGCCATAGCCCAGGCTTCGTTGTTGCCGTCGCGCAGGGCAACGAGCGGTAAAGACGGCTGCTTTTGCCGGAAATCCTGGGCGATCGCCTGCCAACTTTCTAGCGGGTAAGTTCGTCCTTCTTCACTATTGTTGTAGAACACCACATAGCCGCCACCCCCAATGCCCAGGCGTTTTTGCTCCGCTTCTGCCCAGTCCAAATCAGCCCGTCCCAGCTTGAGTGCCAGGGGTGGCAAAGGAATAGATTTATCGAATCCGGTCATCAGATCGTGATAAACCTTTGGACGATACTGATCTGGGTTGTAGGAAACGGTTTGAGTTAAAAACCGTTTGTCTCCTGCACCGTAGCCCACACGGGAGGGTGTACCCGCCAGCCACAACAGCAGCCCCGCCGACCATCCATCGCTGGTGGTGAAGGCAATGTCGTAGTAGCGATCGCGCAACACCCCCAACAGATTTGCCCAATCTGCCGGACTGTTGTAAGACTGAAACGCAAACGGGATCGTGCTACTGACCGATTTGGATAGGCGATAGACCGCCTGGGCACTGGGGTCTACCACAACATTAATCTCAAGGTCGGGATAGGCTTTTTTCAAGCCATCCAGAGCCGGAAAGCAGAAAATTTGGTCTTCAAGTCCGCCAGGGATGAGCGCAACAGCTTTCATAAAGATTTCGTTACGGATTTCGCTCTTATTTTAGGGGAACACGGTCAAGCGCAACCTATGGATTCGGTCTATTCTCAAAATTCTCACGTCTCCCTTTTGGCTGAAATCCTTGAAGCTCGGTTTCTCTAAGAGTGCTCTAAGAAAATAAAAACTCTATTTGGGGAAAGCGGGTGCGGCAACGCCGCACCCGCTTTCCCCAAATAGAGTTTTTATTTTCTTGCTTAGCCCTAACAGCGCTACGACAGGATCAGGACTTACGCATTGACAAGTGCCCTATTTTGTGAGTTGAGAAATAAAGACGTGATCAATCTGTATTGTGCGAATTCCCAGTAAACCCTCCACCGCTCATTGCACCCTACCGTTGTACGTGCGATACCTCCTGGCTCAACCACACGGCTCTGGATGTAGCCAGATGTCCGAGATTGTTGCCACGATGTCCCACGACAGCATCAACCGTTTTCTGTTGCGGGAACGCTACGAACCTAAAGACCTCTTCGATTTCATCGTCCAGCAGGGCAAGATTGACCTGATTGGTGGGGTCATCAGTGGGGATGATACGGTCATCGAAAAACCCTATAGTGACCCGAAGAGCACCCCATTGTTGGGTTATTACTGGAGCAGCAAACATGGCAAACCGGTCTTAGGCATCCCGTTAATCACCCTCTACTACACCAGTCCCAATGGACTCAGAGTGCCGATTAACTATCGCCTTTATGACAAACAGGAGGGGAAAACCAAAAATCAATATCTTCAGGAAATGCTGGCCGAAGTGTTGGATTGGGGAGTGAGGCCCAAAGCCTTTACCAGTGATGCTTGGTATGCCTCGAAGGCAAATCTCAATGGGGTTAAAAACAGCCAAATTGGGTTTCTGGTTGGGGTCGCTAAAAATCGCCTGGTGCGTGTGGACGGAGGGCGTTATCAACAAATTCATACCCTGACGATTCCAGAGCAAGGGTTACGGGTCGAACTCAAAGGAGTTGGAACGGTAAAGGTGTTTTGTCAGCGATTCAAACACGAATCCTGTCGCTACTATCTGTTCTATGCTCCCGATGCCGAGGTACTGGAGGCAGCCGGGCAACAGGAGTTTGAACAGTTACACGCCCTGCATTGGGGGATTGAATGTTTTCACCGGGCTAGCAAGCAGGTGTGTGGGCTCCAGCGATTTCGAGTGCGTTTGAGCGAAGCGATTCATACCCATGTGTTTTGCTCACTCCGGGCTTTTGTGGAACTCGAACTCCAGGTGTGGCATCAGCAGTTGGACAACTGGTATGGCTTGCAACGCACTTTATATCAAGAAGTCGCTCGTCAGTTCATTCTTCAGGAATCGCTTATGGGAGAGGGACCCTAGCACTTATCTCGCTCATCTGTCAATGCGTAAGTCCTGAGGATTACAATCCCTGATGGCATCTGACTCCCATCGAAAAAAAGCTAATTTTCACCCTTACGAAAGCGTAGAAAACCCCTTCCAGGTTCCGGTTTCATGGCTCCCATTTGGAACAGGTGAAAGGAGCGATCGCCATGCTGACAGGGCGATCGACGAAGAACCTGAGGCTCAAATCTGTAAATTCCGTTCTCTGTAAAGGGTTTGCAAAGATTTACCTCGGCTCCTGAGAATCACCCCAAATTCCGAGGGAAAGCCGCTAACCTGTCAGTAACGTGCGTCACTTACAATCCAGTAATCCGTTCAAAAATTTTTGAGTTTCTGGAAATCGCGTGCATAAAGATTGAGTTTCTGGAAGTGACCGTTCTGAAAATCGATGGATGGGTTGTTGGCAGTAGCCTTACTTTTTGGCAGTAGCCTTACTTTTTGGCAGTAGCCTTACTTTGCATTGAATCGACACTCTGCTTTGTCTTTGCCGCGTGTACGTTTATTTACCGTTCAGCTTCCTCCCTGCCACATGCTAGCGTCTAGTTTGTCAATTCCCTACTCGCGGTACTCTCCATACCCGCGATGATGGGGCTACGCCATGGCACGTTTCCCTTTATTGCCCATCTGCCCAGGGTTCCGCGTCTCATCTCTTCCCACTATTCTGCGTCTTACCTTTTCTCGTTATGCGAGCTGATCTTTCTTCCATTTCCCTTCCCGATAGCTTTAAATCGGATTCTTCCTCCCTTGCACCTATTCCGCTGGTAGATTTGCGGTTACAACACCAGCCGCTGCTCTATGAGTTGGAACAATCCATGCGCCAGGTCTGGCAGCGGGGCGATTTTGTGTTGGGGCAGGCGGTCGAAGAATTTGAATCGACGTTTGCCTATGTGTGTGGCGTGGGGCAGGCGGTAGGCGTTGCCTCTGGCACAGACGCCATCATGCTGGGCTTGCGTGCCTGCGGCATCAGCGATGGGGATGAAGTTCTCGTTTCTGCCCAAACCTTTATGGGAACCGTGTTGGGCGTTTTGGCAGCGGGAGCCCATCCTGTGTTTGTAGATTGCGATCGCGAAACGGGATTGATGGATCTCACCGCCGCCGAAAAAGCGATTACCACCAATACACGGGCGATCGTTCCGTCCCATCTCTATGGGCAAATGGTGAGCCCGCATCGGTTGCTCGATGTCGCCAGCACCTATGACTTGATTATTTTTGAAGATGCGACCGAAGCGCATCTGGCAGAGCGAGAAGGGTATGTGGCAGGCACTGTGGGGATGGCGGCAGCGTTTGACTTTTATCCCACCCACAACCTGGGAGCTTTTGGGGATGGCGGCATCGTCGTGACCCAGGACGGGCAAATTGCAGAGTGGCTGCGGAAGTTGCGTAACTATGGTTCCTCCCGGCAGCATGTTTACACTGAAATGGGGCTGAGCAGCCGTCTTGATACGCTACAAGCGGCAATTTTGCGGGTGAAGTTACGCCACCTCCCCCAATGGAACAGCGATCGCCTGCAACTTGCTCAGTACTACGATCAGCGGTTGCGATCGCTCCAAAATTTCGGTGTTGTTCCCCTGGTCAATCAGTCAGGCACAGGGCATGTCTATCACCGCTACGTCATCCGGATTACGGAGGAATGCCCCCTCAGCCGCACCTTCATCCAGGCGAGCCTGAGTGCGGTTGGCATCGAAACGGGCATTCACTATCCCGAAATTTGTCCGCTCCAGCCCGCGCTCCATTTCCTCGACCACCAGCCAGGGGATTTTCCCAACGCCGAAGCCCTCAGCCAAGAGGTGCTGTCGTTGCCCCTCTATCCCGGCTTAACCGAGCAGAAATTGGATCGGGTCATTGATACGCTGGTTGCCCTGTTCAACAATACTCGCCCCCAGCCGGGTGTGAGTTCACAGGCGTGGGAATAGCGCCGCTCGGATAGAGGCTCCAGGGTTAAGACCAATTTTCTGAAAGCCCATCTCAGACATTTTTTTGAAAGCCGCGTACCGTGCGGCTTGTAAAAAAATATCCTCCTGGTTCTGGGCGCATAGCGCTATGGGTAACGGGTTGGTGGGGCGATCGCCCAGGCAAGGCTATTATGCATACAAATCGGCAACATAGTCCCCGTAGCCGTTGTAAAGCAACGTTGGCACCTCCTCCCACTCAAACTGGGAGCCAGGTCCAATCAGCTTTTCCGTTTTTTGAGACCAGCGGGGATGGGGAACATCCGGCTCAACATTGGACTCGAATTTGTATTCGTTGGAGTTGAGCGTGTTCCAGTAGGTTGCAGGTTGGTAGTCAATAAACTCAATTTTGACAATGGACTTGCCGCCCTTAAATCCGTATTTCCAGGGTACGACCATGCGAATGGGTGCGCCATGTTGCTTGGGTAAGCTATGCCCGTAGATGCCTACGGCGAAAAAGGCAAGGTCATTTGCCATTTCTTCAATCGTCAGCCCTTCGGTATAGGGCCAGGGCAAAAATCCAGCGGGTGGGAAAGTGGGTCCCTTTGTTACCTGGGAGTCGTAGAAAGAGGTGAACCGGGCATAACGTGCCCCAGAGGTTGGCTCCACCTCATTCAATAGCAACCGCATCGGAAAGCCCAACCACGGCACAACCATTGCCCAGGCTTCCACACACCGGAAGCGATAGATCCGCTCTTCCAGGGGAAAGCGGCTCATCAGATCATCCAGGTCATAGGTTTTGGGATTTTTGACCAAGCCGCTCACTTCTACTTTCCAATCTTCAGTGGGCAAGGATTGTGCTGCTTGCCAAATATTCTTGGTGCTCCCAAATTCGTAGAAGTTGTTGTAGGTGGCTGCCAAAACGTCGTTGGTGAGAGGTCGCCCTGCATCGGTAAAGGCGGGGTTGAGTGCAGCGGTGAGGGGTTTCACTCCAGCGATCGCCTCTGCCTGGGCTTCCTGGGAGCGGCAACCTACAAGCGGCAGTGCCGATCCGGCAATTCCCGCGCCCACCAACCCTTTGATAAACTGACGACGGTTAAAAAATGACCCTTCGGAGGTCACCAGCTTTTCTGGCAGTTGCCAGGGTTTGGGAATGTGGGTAAAGGGCATAGGGCAGCAAAGATGAGCGACAGCATAGGAAAGAGTCACGTTTCTTAATATAACGTGAGATGCCTTGGCTTCTGCCTACTCTGTGTCTTTGCGAAGATCTTTGTCTTTGCGAAGATCTTTGTCTTTGCGAAGATCTTTTTCCTTGCTATCAGGATGGAGCGAGGATTCTCCGGCTAGAAAGGCTTCAAAGGATGGGAGAGGGCGATCGCTACACAGGTTCCTGGGTTTTTCGCCACGCAAACTCACCCAAATGCTGCACTGGCGCGACGTTGTCGTGACGACAACCCCTGCCCGATGGGAAAGTTTGCAGGCATAGTGATAAATCCTGGCACGATGACGGATATCCGCAGCATGGCGACGATAATACAGTTCGCTGCGGTAATACATCCCATCCTGGATGTTATCGTTGAACCAAAATTTAAATGGGGAAATATCCCGCTCGTTTACTACAGGCGGCAACACAGAATCAGCCTCAATGCATCCTGGATTTTCAGGAAAATTCATGTTGATAGTGATAGATGCATTTGCTTGTTATCAAGAGGCATCGCATGAACGAAATGCCTCCAAACAGACCTCAATGTTTTGAGCCGATGCACGTTAACAAATAGCTTCACAACAAGGACATGTTTAGTGCCCAATAAGTTGTGTAGCGCTTTATAAGACCCTGATCGATTAAAGTGACCTTCTTACAGTCCTATCCTTCAGCATACCCATCGGGAGAAGAAAGACATTAATTTGTAATTGAAATAATTTAAACACTTCATTGAAACTTTTTATAAAACTGGTTTTGTGAAAGCCAGGGGATTTTTACGGGAAGTGAGAGCCCACTATTTGAGGCTGCATTTGCCAGAGTTGGTCTACGGTCACAAATTGATAGCCATCTGCCTGAAGCATGGGGATGAGTTGGTCGGCGATCGCCACCACATCTGCACCGCCATAGGACCCATCGTGCAACACAATCAAGGCTCCATCATGCACCTGCTTGCGAATCCGACTGAGGACAACCTCAACCCCTGGATGCACCCAATCTTCGGGCACAACACTCCACATCACCGGGCGGTAGCGCCATTGTTGCAGGGCATTCAGAGTGAGGGGAGTGAATAAGCCGTTGGGTGGGCGCACGTCCCGGACGGTTTGCGCCACCACTTCGGGTTCCAGCTCACAGGCACGGGCGATCGCCTCCTGGGTGCGCGTTAGAGAATGCCACAACTCTTCCGTCGAGAGCATGGGAAAAGAACGGTGAGTATAACCATGCAACCCAACCCAATGCCCCTGGCTGTAGGCTTTTTGCGCCACATCCGGCGCACGATCCACACAATGCCCTAACCAAAAGAAACTGGCAGGAACGCCGTGTTTTTCCAAAAGGTCCAGAAGGGGCGGTGTGTACTTGGGATGGGGACCGTCATCAAATGTGAGGGCGATCGTCTTTTGTCCCCGTGCCCCTCCCCACAGGCAACTTGGAAAGGCTGCCTTCAACGCAGGCTGAATCAATGGATAAATGGGAGCAAGTTCCATAGGCTCAAACTATTTCTCTCAAATTTTCTCTCAAATATTGCTCAAGGGGGTCGTCAGTAACGCTGTAAAAACGTTGAGCGCTTCTGACCATGCCCTCTTGCATTGTGCCTCAAAACTTAGAATCCTATGGTAAGCATCTGGGTACTGATCCCCGTATTCGTCCAGCCAATGTAGGGGCAAATTCTTTTTGAGAGCGCGCTTAATTGCGAGAGGAGCCTCAGGGAGCATCTTTTAGAGTAGAGTGCTCCAACAAAATAGAGATCCCATTTTTGAGAAAGCGGGTACAGCGTCGCCGTACCCGCTTTCTCAAAAATGGGATCTCTATTTTGTTGTTTAGCCCTTAGGCGATCTCCAGAAAAGAATATCCCCATTTTTTGAGAGAGGGCGCGGCTTAGCCGCGCCCTCTCTCAAAAAATGGGGATATTCTTTCTCAAAAATCTCCCAAAATGGGTGTTTAGAATGACACCTGACAGGTTTGTGCGCTGCAAGTTTGCCGAGCCCATGCCGATTGCACCAAAGAGGTGAGTACGTCTGTGTTCAGGGGCTTGACCAAAAATCCATCAATCCCCGGGACATCTTCTAACGGCACCCAACTGGGAGCATAGCAATCTGTCAACGCAACAATGGTTGAACAGCGAGCATTGGTTGAATTGCGCAAATCTCGGACTAAGCCTTCCGCAACGTCGTGGTGGTTGTCCGACAAAATTACCAGGTGGGGCAACCGTTGTTTCACTTTTAGCATCACTTGTTCCACTGACATCGCAACATCGGTGGAGCAGCACAATCGACTTAGCATTCCTAGAAGACGTTGCAGGTCTTCTGAAGGATGCCCTACGACCAATACATGGCTGCACGAAATAGTCATTACTTTCACAGTATCGATGCTTGTGGGTGTTCACTTTCTACACTAGTCGCCGCTTCTACCTTGGTATTGTTTGCAAACACTTATGCTGTAAGCTATCCCGCCAATTATTAGGAAAATTAGATTTTGTTTTTCTTCCCTTTTTCGCATGAAACGTTATTAAAGGTTCACGCATCGCAATATAAACCTTCCGGGTGTCAAAAGTACTTTGACATCAGGTGAATCCCCGAAAGCACGAAGGTAAGAGCGATCGCCCTATCCATCTCCTCCTGACATGAAAATCATCCATCTTAGGAAGGAGAAGTACCGTGAGTTTTTATCTTTTTGAAAGCATAGTTTGCTGCATGGATCGCTTAAGCAGTGCTTTTTTGCATGTCTCCAAAGTGATCAAGATGGCAAATTAGAATATGCCGAATTATTTCCTATTTTTAAAAAAGAAGATGCGGATCTAGCGTACTGCTTTCCCCTTTTCTTGCCTTAGTTTCTTGCCTTAGAAATAAGGTTTTTACTTTTTGGAGTGTCAGTGAGAGCAGGAAACGCTTGCTCAAAAATGCTTTTTTCATTTGTTGAAGTGACCTGGCTTCTCATCAAAAAAATCCAGGTTTTATTTTATTTTCAATCCAAAGAGCAACATGATTGCCATTTTTCTCAAACCCTTGATTTTAACCGTGTGGAGCGCAGGCACAATCAAGGGTTTGAGAAAAATGGCGAAGGTATTGTTTGTTGGGGGGAGCACGTCATCCGCTGAGGAGATGAAAATATAATGAGTCTAGTGCAACCTGAGGCCCTATCAATGACACCAGAACAACGTGAGCAAATGCAGTACTATGTCAGCGGACTCGCTCAAATCCTCTACGATGATGCTGAAGCAAAGGGAATGAACATGGCTAGCATGGGTGAGATCGAGCAGGCCGTGCGCACTCAGCTGCAAACCCACGTATCGCCTAAGT
>Ga0081535_100469_pt1 | contig 27745 bp, 38 predicted proteins | sample HotLakmasection3_FD_71020 | JGI IMG/M metagenome (GOLD analysis project Ga0081535, IMG submission 71020) | Hypersaline microbial mat communities from Hot Lake, Washington, USA - Section #3 (SPADES assembly) (version 2) | ecosystem: Environmental > Aquatic > Non-marine Saline and Alkaline >... | reverse complement strand
CAGGAGCAAATCACCGGAATGGATACCCGCCTGGATCATCGAGTCACCAGTCACCCGCACAAAGAAGCTAGCGGCAGGGTGCTTAATCAAGTGGCGGTTCAGGTCTAAGCTGCCCTCGATGTAATCCTCCGCTGGAGAAGGGAATCCAGCAGAGATATGAACCAGATAGAGGGGGAGTTCACAGACCATTAAAAGGTCTGTGAAAAAGGAATCGCTTGGGGGCAGATGAGAGGGCATACAGGAGAGGAGATAAAGTCTTAATACGTTTGTATGCACCCCGAAAGAAAAGACTTTATCACACCTCTACGGATCTGAATCAAGAGCAGCAAAGCCATATCCTAGAACAAAAAGCCACTGCACCTTTGCAAGGGCTACTTTAGCCGTTCTATGGATCTCACATCCGTAAGGCTGTTTTGAGTAAAGACAGCTTGGTGCGCTGTCAGTCTGCACTAAGTCCTCCTTGGACAAGTCTCACGACGCTGCTTATAAGTCCAGCACTAGGTCGATGAAGATCCACATAACTGGCAATCGCTTTTCCATCACTTTGACTACAAATTTATGTTTTCAGCGAAATCAAGAAACCAATAAGTCACTCTTACACTGTCACTTCCCACTGTGCCCGTGTTTGCATATTCATGTTTCCGCCTGCTATGCGATGGTAACCTGTGCCCAGCACTTGGGAGATTCGGTTATATGCTTCGCTTCGCCCCGGTCTTGGGCTGAGATCTAACGTATCGTAGAGGCTATATTCAATGTTAATTTCCCCTGAGGAAGACACATTTGCCCAGTATTTGACAGTGGCATGCCGCAAAACCCAGGTTAGCTCCTCAATCCCAACTTGCCAGGTAGACAGATGCAAGATTGGATTCTCCTCACGCCGATGGGACAACCAATCTTCTTGTGTTTCTTCTTCGGGTTCCCATCTTTCTCCGCCAAATTGCACTCCCTGGTAATCATTTAGCGTAAAAGATTCCCTGTTATACCTTGGATCTTGCCGAATGGACTCAATCAAGTTTTGCTGCATCGTCTCCATAGCGGGATCTTGCTTGATTTTGTCTAACAAGTGCCCTTCCAAATACACAACTTCATATCCCTGTTGAGAAGCTAATCCTACTTCAGCTCCGTTGGTCGCAGTTGTTGTTCTTAGAGTACTCCGATCATCCTCAGGTCTAACGACAGGTATGCTCCATGATGTTGATTGTCCTGACTCAGGAAATTGTTCAAACTCTTCCCGTGGGCTAAGAGGAGGCGTTGGTTCAATTATGGTGCTATTGTTAAATGCTGACTCCCAAGTTCTTATGCCAACAATGCCATCAACAACCAATCCTTGTTCCTGCTGGAACTGACGAGCTACTTCTGCACTTTGTGGTCCAAAAAAGCCATCTACCGTAATGTCCCATCCCCGCTCCCGCATCTGTGCCTGCCACCTCTCCACATCTGAGTTATAAGTCAGAGTCTGTCCCGGTTCATACTTAAATACTTGACTGGAGTGTGTGCCAGAAATTCCACCAGGCAGTTCTCCCGAAGTAGCTTGTGAAGGATCATCGGTCTCATTGCGGGTACTAAAGGTAGCGATCCATGTGCGAATGCCTACGATACCATCTACATCAAGTCCTTGCTGATCCTGAAACTGGCGGGCGGCCTCTGCACTTCGAGGACCATAGTATCCATCTGCTTTTTCAATAATGTCTCCCCACCCTCTCTCAATCATCCGCTCCTGCCATTTCCTGACATAGGGATCTTCCACCATTGGTTGACCAGGCTCGTATTTGAAAACATAGCCGGGGTAACTTAGGGCTTGGGCTTCAGTCCTTACATCATCAACCAATCCTCCCACTGTGTCTCTAGCGTCACTAACCGTATCCTGAACGGTATCAACTGCGCTTTCCACTACATCTTGCGCTGTATCAACAGGGTCTTTAATAGCATCAACAACAACCTCAACGCCGGATTTAATAACATCGCCTGCACTAGAGGCAGTATCTTTTAATGATTCAGGAATACGGTTAGCGATAGGCTGAACAACCTCCTCCTGTAGAAATTGCTTGGCCGAATTAGCTAAATTCCCTAGCCTATCTGAAAAGGTTGGACGCTCACTAGAAATCGACATACCGAGGGGTTGACTTGCCACCCCCCGCAAAATATTATCTACGGCTACAGTTTGCTGATTTTCAGCATTAGGAATCAGGTTTGGGTTCTCAATAGTTGATTGAGCCAGTGAACATGCACCTTCCAAATTGAGTAGTCCAAATGCAGTATCAGCATCCCAGCCCTCCTCGCCTAAGTCAGTTGCTGTCATCTTAAGGATATTAATGACCTGGCGGTGATTAAGATTTGGGTTAGTTTCCCATACTTGAGAGATGGCGGCAGATACTCTGGCAGTAGCAAGGGATGTTCCCTCGACTTCTCCCCGCCCATCTCCAGGTGCAACTAAACTTAATCCTCTACCAAAGCTGGAGTAGTGGGCACGTTGACCATTCTCGACAGCCCCTACAGTAATGATGTTGTCATACTCCTGGGATGCTTGCCCCAAAGCCGATATTACCCCAGCCTCATTACCTGCTGACGCGACAATAATGACACCATTGTCCTGAGCGTAGCTTAGGGCAGCGTGTTCTTCCGGGGTCAACTCAAAGCGAGTAGTTGTAACACCAGCCGAATCAGTTTGTGTCAAATCAAAACTGAGGTTGATAACGGCTTGTTCCTGCCCTGAAGCTCTCGCCGCATCCACGAATTCCACCAGAGAAACGCTCCAAGTGCCTGTACCGACAGTAGCGCTAAGCCAATCGGGTTGGTCCTGGCTTATGTCCCGAAATGTATGAACAACCTCCGTACCGTGATCACCAGTCTCAAACCCAGTGTCGATAAAACCAGTAAAAGCTTCATTGGGGCGATCGCCCCCATCAGATTCGTCAATATTAAGTGGCATCCCTAGATACGACGTACCATACATATCGTCCATCCAGACTTCCGCTCTAGAACGAGCAGTATGGATAGCATTTCTTGCTTTGTCCAAAAGCGTATTGCCAAGTCGTTCTGCGGACTTCGTTGCTTCTATCACATCAGGTTCATTTGCAATTCTGTTAGCCTCTTCTTTCAAAAAGCTCAATATTTGATGGGTTTGCTGAGTTAATGTTTGTTGAATTTCATTATCTGGAGCATTCCAACGTAATCTAGCTGTATCAATCAACCCCTTTAAGCCTTCTGACGTTTGAGATGCGACCTCATAAAGGGCTTCTTTGACAATGGGTGCGCTTGATTCAATGGCGCTTTCTACTGCTTTATCCACAGCATTCAAGGTTCTAGCAGTGAAATAAACAGCATCATCAATTAAGGGAAGGCCACTTTCAAATTCATCCCCATAAATGCTTCTCGCTGACTCTTCCTGAACAGGCAAACCTGTGAGATGGTCAATACCAGCGTTATCTCCCTCACTAAAGGTTTCATCTCCTGCAAGAGAACGGTTGAGAGGAAGCGCCGTCGGTTCTTTAATTAATGGCTGTCCAAATATATCTTGAAGTTGATTTGGATTAATGCCTGTTAATCCTGTTGATGACGGCAACTTGGAATTAAATTCACTGGCACCATTAGTGTCATGAATGGACATCGGTATATTCCCTGAAGGTAGGATTTGCATGCTAAGCGAAAGGTTGAGCCTTTACTCAATCCTTCATTCAATCTGTGCTTATCCTGGGACCAAATACTGATGCTTAGCTGTCTCCGTAATAGCAACTATTACCCAAAACTGTCTTGCGTGCATAATTACCTTGTGCATGTATAAAACTTAAAAACTTCTAAGCCTGCCATTTTTTGGAAAAAAGGATTCATATTTATGAGTAACGCATAGACACGGGAGAGATCAGGAGCAAAGAAGGAGTCTGGGGGCAGATGGGAGAGCATACACAACACAGAATGAATAAGCTAGTACATTTGTATGCACCCCGAAAGCATAGAATTTACCACACTCCTCCGTCGTTGCAGACAAAAATGCAGTATTTCCAGAATTAAAAAAGCCCTGGAATTGCCAGGGCTTTGAGCTACCGATGCACTATCTTTTACCAGGGCAACCAGCGCCGGGTTTCCTTCGCCACTTCACGGGTCGTAGACACAATCCGCTGGTCGATCTGGTCGTTGTTCTCGCAGTTGTAGAACTCCGTATCATCCAGTTCATGGGTGGCGCGAATCTCAGAAGCCATGTACGCCTTCTGTGCGGCTTCCGGTAAGGTTGAGCGATCGCCCTTCCGTCCTCCGGTTGCCTGATACAGATCATCTACGCCACAGTCAAACAGTTCTTCCGTCTCTGCAATCACGGCTCTGGGATAAGCCCGCTGGCTTCCACCGCTCCGATGGATTGCAGCCCGAAAGTCCCGATTAACGATTGCCCCATCAACTCGCCGTCGCTGCGAGAGCTGGCTGTTGTCTTCCAACAAATCCAATTGCGTCGAATCCTCGGCGCTCTCGTTGTTCTGCCACCAATTCAAGAAACCCATCGCACTCCTGTTCCTCAGCAGTAAAGTCGGTGAACAATTGTTCCAGCCCCATCTTCAAGAGTTCCAACCCATCCGGGAGTTGGAGGAACGCCTCAAAGAATTCGTGCCGGATTTCGTAATCCCAACGATCCGGTGTGACGTTGAAGCTATGTGTAATCAGGCTCCAGGCATCCAGACAAGCCGCACGGTGAAACCGTGCCTCAAAACTTGCCAGTGCCCGAATCCAGGTATCTCGTCGCCGGAGGTCGCCAAAATGGGCGCGAACCTCATCCTTCAAGGAACGAGCGGCGACCGTGCCCGTGGCTTCGTGGAAATATTTCCAAGCCTCTTGAGTTCGTTGCTTCAACTCAGGGAGTTTCATGGGTGCATCTCGGGTCTTTCTCATAGAATACTCCTGCTTTTTCAACATGGGAAAAGGAACACACTCAACAGGGCGGGGACATATCCCGCCCGTCATCAACAGGTTCAACACGCCAACTCTGCCAGCACCGTCTGCATCGAGGGCAGACAAACCGCCTTCCCCGTCACCGGATCGTTCAGCTTGCCCTCCAGCCCCAACACCAAGAGCTTATGGATCGCCCGTACCGTGGCAAGGCAATGCTCCTTCACCGCTTCCACCTGCCCCTGCTGCCAGAGGGCCGGACTGTCCACCGGACGGTACGCCACCCCGTTCGCCCTGGCGAACGCCGCCAGGGAATACCCACTGGGCACCTCCTCCTGGCGCTCCACCTCGGACTGGTTGAGCAGTTCACACAACAGGTCATACTGGGTCGTCACGCCAACCCCATTGCTCTGGAGCAACAGATCGGTGTGGTTGTAGTGGTTAAATCCCACCACCACATCGGCAGACCGGAGCAACCGGGACACCTTTGCCGGAGTGCCTGGGTCTGACCAGACCAGAACCCCCTCAGTAAAATCGTTGGGGTAGTCCGGCAGGTCTTCGATAATCCCCTGCCCGTAACCGACCGCTGCAATCCCCAAATTCAGCCAGTCCTTACGGTGGGCAGCATAAGCCAGCGCTGGATCGGGGGTCTGCCCCTCCTCCAAAACACAGGCAAATGGACTGGCGGCATAAATCACGTAGCGCATCATGCCTCCTTCAAATCAAATAGGTGCGCGTTAAAAGAACAAGCGAAAACCAACAGAGGGCGATCGCCAAAATGCGCGGCTGACGCAGGTAGCCGATGGCTCCATAAATCCAGAGCAGGAAAGCGATGTCGGGCTGGTACACCCAACTCAACCCCATGCCCAGCAGACCCAAGCCATACAGCAGATAAGCGCCCCGGTTGAATGCCTCTAACCCGCCGATGGTCAAAGCAACCACGGCATAAAGCCCCTGCAACTTGCTCAGGGGAAGGGCAGAGGACTGCGAACTGACGGCGATCGCCACGGCTCCGCCCACCTGCCACAAGACAAAGGAGCGAACTGGAAGGGCGATCGCCCGTCGCCGTCGGCGATTCCCCAACACCTGGGCTTCATAGCCAGGGGGCACATTCATGGTTGTCCCTCCAGCCGCTGGTGATAGCTGCCGTCAACACGCCCCTGGGTGTAGGCAGATTGCCAGAACGCATTGAGCAGCAATGCCAGCAGTCCGAGGGCAATCCCGACACGCCAGTTGATTTCCACCGCTTCCGTGGTCGTCGTGGTGGTGGTCGTTTTTGTCGAGCGATCGCTGTGGTCGCTGTTGTCCACGTTGAAACAGTTGGTGAAGTTGTAGTGGAGATGCACCTGGCGGTTGTCCTGCCGTGCATCCACCACCGTCAAAGCGCTCCACGCTCGGCGCTGAAGCTGAGCCAGTTCCACGTTGGGATAGGGGCTTTCTGCCAGGATGCGCGACACCTCCGCAACAATGGCGGGGCTGGACTGCGCCTGAATCGGCAACCGGGACAAAACGGACTGCAAAGATTCCAGCCCTGGATGGGGCTGCGCCACCGGGGGCGGGTTCGGAGGAGGGGCTAACGCCCAATTCCTCTGGTCGTTGTGTTGCATGATGAGAAAGACTCCTTACGAGGGTCACAGCCAGAGGAGAGGGTTCCAAGCTGCTCCTCTGGCTTTTGACTTCAGGATGTTTCCTGAGTCACCTCATCGAGTGATAGCATGAAAGTCAAGTACGGTAAAGTACCTTACTTTACCCAGCTTTACCTTAAGGAGGGTAGGATCATGGCGATCTCTGAAGCTCGCTCTATGCCAACATCAAAAGACTCGCTAACAATTTATCTGGAGCCTGAAATCAAGCAAGCGCTTCAGGAATGGGCGAAGTCTGAAAAGCGCTCTATGTCCTTCATTGCCTCGCAACTGGTTGAGGAAGCGGTCAAGGCAAGGCAAAAAGAGGGTGAAGGCGATCGCGCTTGATGAGCCTGGTGTTCTGGGGTTTACAGCATTAAGAACTGGGGACAAGCTAAAAGCAGCACACTGTCAGCCAAACAGTTCGGCTGACGCTCGGATCATTGCTGCCATGACTGACGTACACGTTGATAGCCTGCCCGTCGCCTCCCTCCAGGAGCGCTACAGCATTTCCCGCTCGGTTCTCTACGAACGGCTCAGCGCTCTACAGATCACCACCGAGAAGCGGGGCAATAAAGCCTATGTCAATGCCCAACAGATTGAGCTACTAGACAGCCTCCACTCCTACCTTCAAGGGGGCGGGTCTACTGCCGAATTCCTGGAGTCTGTCGGACTGTCCGCCACACCGTCCGATGACGAGTCCGCCCTGATCCCTGCCGGACAGTCCGGTGCGATCGATGCCCAGGTACTTGCGGCGCTGGTGGGGGCACTAGCCGAACGGTTCACCCCACCTCCGACTCCACCCGTAGCCTTCACCTATCCTCTGGCGAACCTGGAAGCCCTGGAACGGGCGGCGGAACATGGCTGGTTGCTCTCGACCAGTCAACTGGCTCCGTTGCTGGGGTTGAAAACGTTGAGCGGAAAGGAGATACAGCGCTACGGGTTTATCTGTACGCGGTGCGGAAAGAATGGGGCGGAGAGCGCCTGGGCAGTTAGTAAAGAACAGAAATAGAAATTCTTTATGTTGCAGTTATGGAGCACTAGGATAGACAGGAGATTCTGGCACCCCGTTGGGCACGTTATTCATTGCCATCGCATAACCCAACCAGAAGCCAAAGAAGAAAACAATAATTAGAGTGAAACAGCCACCATCATCACTGGTTGGTCGCTCCACATTTCCAGGTCTGGCTCGTGTGTCAACCGAGTTTAGCCTGTCGTATAACGTCTTCTTCTCAAGGTAATCCAGCCTTTCCTGAATTATCCTCTTTTCCCGTCTTAGGGCATCCATTTCAACCTCATCTGATGATGAAGCTGAATATTTTCTTAAACGATCTCTTTGATTAAAGTAGTCCTCGTTCTCCCAAGGCTTCTTGGACATAACCCACCTCAGCATTGAAACTGGACTTGAAAAAGGGTGTCCGCCGGACTGTCTGGGAACAGTGTACTGAATTTTCCCTGATCGCCTTATCTCTTGCTAATGAAAATTAATCAGCCGTTCAGACCCCGTTTGAGGCTAATAGCCTACCAATGTCACACCTCCGCTATTAGCTTCTCACCCACTGCTATCTGGAAGCCCTGGAACGGGCGGCGGAGCATGGCTGGCGGCTCTCCACCAGTCAACTAGCTCCGCTGCTGGGGTTAAAGACGTTGAGCGGAAAGGAAGTACAGCGTTACGGGTTTACCTGTGTGCGGTGCGGCAAGAACGGGGCGGAAAGTGCATGGTCGGTACAGAAGGAGTCTGCCGGATAGTCTGCCAGATACACAAGTTGTAGTGCTACCGTGTGTAGAGTTTCTGCCACTGCTCATGAGGATGTGCAGAATCTTCAGACTGATTCCTGGTCGAATATGCACGGAAAGTCCATGAACGACTCAGACAGACAACAACTGATAGAACGCTACCTGTCCGCCTACAACTCCTTTGATATTGAAGGTATGCTGGCGCTTCTGTCGCCGGATGTGGCTTTCGAGAACTACTCTGATGGTCAGCTTACGGTATCAACAAGCGGAATCGACGAGTTCAGGCAACTTGCAGAACAATCCAAGTCCTTATTTTCTGAACGAGAGCAGCGCATCACCCAACTGACACTCAACCAGAACTCAGCCACGGCTGATATTGCTTACCGTGGTCGGCTAGCCGCTGATGTACCTAACGGACCCACGGCTGGAACAGTGCTTGAACTCCAGGGGCAATCAGAGTTTTCGTTCAAGGATGGACGGATTAGCAAGCTTGTTGATCGGAGTTAGACAGACACAGCACCCGTTGACCTAAACCGTTAGCCCATACATTACGAAAATGGAAGCTAAAAAGTACCTCGTCATCCGTGACCACACAAGCGAGTACCCGGAACCCATCACTTTCTCGAAAGGAGACCCGCTTACTGTGGGTGAGAAATATGAAGGCTCGGAGGGTTGGGAGAACTGGTTCTTCTGTAATACGCCAGGGCAGAAAGGCGGCTGGGTTCCAGCCCAACTCATTGAGATCATCGACGCTAACACTGCCTACGCCCGAGAAGACTACACCGCCCGAGAGTTAAATGTGCGAGAAGGATGCCACCTTCTTGGCTTAAAGACTATGAACGGTTGGGTCTGGTGTGAAAATCCCAGCACTTCAGAATCGGGATGGGTTCCTCTTGAAAATCTCCAGGAAACTCGTTAACGAAGTCCGTCCCGTGACAACGTGGTAACACTTCAGACAGTCCGCCCTACGCCCACCCCGCATCCACCGCCAGCAGCTTCTCATCCACCGCCGCCTGGAAGCCTTGGAACGGTCAGCAGAGCATGGCTGACTGCTCTCGACCAGACAACTGGAAACGGTCACTGGGAAGGAAATACAGCGCTACGGATTTATCTGCAAGCAGGCTGGGGAGAATGGAGCGGAAAGTGCTTAGACAGTAAAGGGGGTTTGTAACAATCGATTACCAGTCTCAATCTTAAGGATCTACAGTCATAAGATTACTTTCGCGGGTGATGATACCATTCAGGCTCATATGTTGAAACTGAGCTGTATTTGAGTCAATCGGAGTACCTTCATACAGAAACTGTACACCCTCAATCCAAGAGCCTGTATAGTCTGGTTGTAAAAATGACCGAGCTAAAACGGTTGAGGTAACGTAGCCTCCGGTACTTCCCTGAAAGTAATTCCTTTGCCAGCTATTTCCTGCGCAACCTGGATAAGCGGTTCCCAAATTACCATTTTCGTTCCAGGGATGTTCTCTTAAATTAAGCGTAGCAATATTAGTATCTATCCCTACAACCTCGATGGGTAATGCACAAAACTCGTACCGAGATAAAACCTCAGCAAGCTGTTGAAGTTGAACTTCCTGGCTTAATTCTCCTGAGAATGAAACCGACATTGCTTTTTCAATCGCAGTAACACCCTCATTAGGGGTATATATGAAAAGATTGGGAGCCGGAACAGCATATACAGGCGGGGGAGGAGCCTGTTGTTTTCCAACTTGTACCCCATGATTGAAACCTAGTTTGAGCCCAACTAATAGGCTTACAGCAACAGGTAAGGAAAAACCAATCCACCATAAAGTTTTTTTACGCTTGATGGTACTGTTCATATTGCTTACCTCTTAAATTAGGCAGTCATATGGTCTTGCTATGAATCTAAAAAAATAGATTGAGGATCTTGTGAAGTGCAATATTTAAATAACTTTTTGAGAAGTCAACTTGTAGCACATCAAATCAACCTCTAAAACTCAACGCCGCGATCGCCGCCTCCTTATCCTTCTCCGTCACATCCACATACCGCTGCAGGGCTGATAGGGTCTTGTGCCCGGAAATGGTTTGAATATGCTTAATCGGCACTCTGGCATTATGCATGTGAGTAATGGCTGTGCGCCTGAAACTATGCGTCGAAGCCCCCTCAATCCCGACCCGCTGCAAAGCGTCTCGCAGAATCGCATCAGCAGAGCGAGGATTCAGATGCCCTCGACCATGCCGCCCTGGAAACAGGTAGTCTTTGTAGTCTTGGTAGGCATCCAGCAGTTCCCGTAACTCCAGCGACACTGGAATAGAGCGTGTTGCCTGCTGCCCCTTCGTTGAAGCCCGCCGAAACGTAATCCGCTCCCTCACCTCCCCGACTACGGTCAGCACATCAGCCGTGTAGAGAGAACACGCTTCATTGATCCGACAGGCGGTGTAGAGACACACGCCGAACAAGGCGCGATCGCGCGACGAGATCAACCCCTGCCGAAACAACCGATCAATCTCATCGGGGGTCAACACCTTCGCCTGATCATGTCGATTAATCTTCATAGACAGGAAATAGAGGTACAAAAGTATTGTTACATGAACTAATCCTCAAAAGTTCATGTAGATCCCTCAAACCCTAATTTTTCCGTACTTCACCCCAGAACTGTCACACTCCCCCCAAAGACAAAACCCCTTTATTGAGAACAAACCCCTTTTATTGCGAGTTAAAAAGCGGGATAGACAAGGGGATAACTCCAGAATTTGCAACCCTTTCCCCACACTTTTTTACAAACCCAACCCCGTTAGGGAGAGATGGATCACCCTCTCAGGGTTGGACTCTGGTTTCTCACTTCACCCCGTCAGGGTGGCATGGATCACCCTCTCAGGGTTGGGCTGTGCTGACCCGTCCCCAACTGGGAACACTAACCCTGCCAGGGTTGAGTGAGCCACGATGAACAGCGCCACGTTGAGCAAAATTGAAGAGTCCGCCGACTTCCTGATCCAGTTCCGCAAGTTGCCCCGCTACGTGCAAGACCTGGTGCGTCCCCACCTGGGCGCTCCGCTACAAACGGCACTGCGCGTACTGGACTGCTGTAGTGAAATGCAGTCGGCGTTGGTGCCGGATATTGCGGCGATCGCCTCCCTCAACCGGGAAACCACTCGCCAGGTCTTGACGGCTCTGGAAGACAAGCTGGTGGTAGGGGAAGAGACGGGGTTGGGGAAGGCGTGGCGGTTGAGAGTTTCCTAAATGCTTCTCAGAATCCTTCGGAAAAGAAGGACAAACTTCTGTATTAGCGCGACAATAAAGATATAAGCCTCTCCCCTTCTCAGACCGCTACAAATAACTAGAAAAGGGAGTTTCTATCATGCGCTATGACCAATTCAACTTAAACCAACCGATTAGGCAGACTAACTCTCCCAAGTTAGAGCCAAGTCTTTGGAGCATTTCAAACCAACTTGATAGCATCACGACTACCTTACAGTACCTATCAAATCAGTTGTCTGCTCTGGAAACTCAAGTGAGCCACCTACAGAATGGTCGTCATTTCGATGGAGGTGATAATAACATTGTGATTGATCCTAAAAAGCGAAGCTTAATAGCTGATCTTCCCCCATACGATAACCGATTCAGGTAATCGGTCTCTCTACCGCTGCCGCCACTCCCACGGCGGCACACTCCCCGGCTCTGCCCACACGCCCACATTCTCCTCACGAGCGATCGCCTCTAATACTTCCATTACTTCACCATTGAGGCAGTCCCTAACAGACGGCGGATACACCCAGACCAGCCCTGTGGTCAGTAACTCTTGCTGCACAAACAGTTCTGGGGTATCCGTCCCTTCGGGCGGCAACACAAAGATCTCAGCCACCAGATGACCATAGCGGTCCCGCTCCACCGGAACCAGCACCACAAATTCATCCAACACCAGGTCTTCCAGGAGCGCCGTTGCCTCTGCTGCCAGCGGCTGATCCTGCTTTGGCGCATCCACACCACACAACCGAATGCGCTCCTCTCTACCATCCCGGTCGGCGACCAGGGTATCTCCATCAATCACCTGGCTCACGTACCAAGTCTCCGATTGATAGCTGTCAAAACCGCATCCCAAAAAAAATATCAAAAAAGGCAGTAATGCAGTAACTCTGAGTCGTATTCTTTACACGATCGCCTCTTCTTGTACGGAGACTTTGGGAATTCTTGGGAATAGGTGTTTCACCCTAAGTCTATTAAGTATCAGGAATCTGGCGAATGAATGGCAAAGAATTGAAACGGCTTGGTGCATGGCTCGGTTTGGCAATGCTGGGGGCAGGTTCCTCTCTGGCTCTGGCGCTCGGTGCAGCGGCGGCTCCCCCGCCCGATGTGTTCCGGGATGCCGATGGTAACGTTTATGTCCACGGGGCGACCGCTGCTGCGATGGGCGATCGCATGGAAGTGACAGGTAGTGATCCTCTGGTGCGTCGGATTCGAGCGGGATTCTGTAATGAAACCCGACTTTCTACCAGTTCAACCCGTCCAACGCTCGGCGACACCTGGACATTCCAGGGGCAAACCCGCACCAGGGCGGCACTGGTTTCGATCACCGATCCTGACGCTCTGCCCGAATGTCGCAATGCCAACTTTACACCTGCTCTCACCCCCGAAATCATTGCAGCAGGTGGGTTTGTGGATGCGACAGTTGCAGGGCGCGATCGCGTCACGCTTTTGGGCGGTGCAGCCGGGGTATCCGCTGATGTCACCTTCAACGATGTTCCTTCCTCCAGCAATCGTTCCGCCAATGCCTGCGGCTTCTTCCGCATTAGCAACACCCCGGCTAATCCAGTCCCGGCTACGCTGACGATTGCTGGCACAGAATACACCGTTGCTTCGCTCACTGAAGGCGTTCCCCCGCTCTGCCGTCGCAATGGCAATTCCTACGAAATGTTCACCCCAGAAGCATGGGATGAATAAGCTTCCCTAACCCTACGTTTTTCACTCCTCATGCACAAAGGCGATCCCCTAGAGGGCGATCGCCTTTTTCTTTGGATGTTACTGAAGGGTTAAAGCTCAACCCGTTCCACGCATTCCAGATAAAACCGACACCCCACCGCATTTGCCAGCCGTAGGGCAGTCTCCAGGGTGCAACTTCCGGTTTCAAATACTCGATAGATTTGGGGGCGGCGATTGATCGGGGTGGCTTTCGGGTTATCCTCTAGGCGACAATATTCCTGCACTAATTCTAGTTTCCAGCGCTTCTCGCCCCATTTGGCGATCGCGCGTTCCTTAATTCTCTCTAGTACCTGAGCACTGGTTATTTCGGGGCTTGTCATTAAAACAATCATGGCTCGAATTCCTGACTAATTTTAGTCGCATTTCAGGCAACCCGTTGACTTTCTTGGGCATGGTGGATCACCTCCATCTTCATTTCTCCCAACGGTCGGACGCGATAGGTCTTGCGCTCGATCAGGAGGGTGCGGGTTCTCAGCCAGGACTGAACCGGATTACCATCGGCGGTTTCAATGTAGCTGTGTTGCTGCAAGGTGAAGACAAATCCTTTCCGTCCGTTTGCCTGAGAAATTTCAATGGGGTAGAAACCCTGCCATTCCCACGCTTGCAGAGCTTTGAGATAGCCGTCCTCCAGGTTTTGGTAGCGGCGTAACGTCCACCCCGTCAGCTGGGGTTTAATTTGACAAATTCTGATGGTCATAGGGTTTGGTGTTCTGGGGTTGAGAGGGTAGGCGATCGCTCAAGGGCGATCGCCTCTGTGGGGTTTATGCGGTCTTCGACATTGCCTGAATCATGCTGATAAGTTCGTCTACCTGCTCACTGGTAAGCTGGGCGGGGCTAGTGCGATCGAAGGTGGCAACAATCAAGGTTTTCACGCTGTCGCCATCAATCTCTAATGCCTCCCGTGCTGCCTTCACACGGTCACACTTGCTCTGCCCAGATTCCGGCATGGGGGAACCATCCTCAAGCCAGTGCAGCATCCGCTTTGCCAGTTCCTCTCCAGGGTTGAGATGCTGGGTATTAGCGAGGAAAGAACATCGGCTTTTGGAGATGTTCAGCAGGTGATCCAGGTTAAGCTCTCCCGCAATGTCAAACTCGTACTCGATACCGGATGCCTGGATCGGTGCCGTCCCGATCTTCTCCGGCATGGGCTTTCCAGATTTGGGGCTGTCTACCAGAACCCATTCCGTCTTTGCTCTCATCGTCACCAGGATGTGAGCCGGACTGCTCAACATGGCATCGATCAATGCCCGTTCCAGTGGGCGAACTTTGCCCCACGCCGTAAACGAGTTCTGCGCTTTCCCGGTTTCGTTTAGCTCCCAAAACCACGCATGGGAAAGGCTATCAATCACAATTACGTCATACTCCGCTCGTCCTGCCTCGCGGATCGCGTCCATGTATCGGGCGGGATGGAAATCTGACAGTTCACAAACATCAAAATCAAACTGGTCGGCATACTTCGATGCCGAGCCATGCTCGGTGTCAATCATCGCAACGGTTTTACCTAAGTGCTGGGCGATCGCCAGGGCGCTGTAGGTCTTTCCTGATCCGCTGGGTCCACTAACCGCAAAGCGTAATCGGGCTTTCGTTTTGGTCGCTTTTTGAAACATCGTGAAATCTCCAAAGGATTGTTCTGGGGATGCCGGGGCGCGACTCCCGGCGTTGACGCCATTACTGAACGGGTCGGGGCTGGCAAGTCTGGAGTTGTTGCAATAGCTGGGGTAACTGCTCTCGCTCAATCCAGATTTCGCCCAACACATGCTGGTTATCGAGTTCTCGAAGGATGACCCTGCCGTTTTTGGGGTCTTGGTTGACTTCAATCCGGTTCATGGGGCAACCCTCAACCTGTAAGCTGCTCGTCTTTCCAGGTGTCGTAGGCATGATCGCCATCGTCCAGAGGGTCGTTCTCCTCTTCCTCCTCCTCCATCTGCACCAGGCGATCGCTTGCCGCTTCCAGGTGCAAAATGGCGTTGTCCAGTTCATCACTCAGTTCGTCGTCGTGGGCAGCATCCCGCAATGCCACAACCCTTTCAATCAACCGCTCAAGCTTGGTTTTCATTGTTTCTGTGTTGGGTAGATGCCGGGGCGCAATTTCCGGCTGAGCGCCATTCCTGGGCAGGGCGATTGGTGGGCGATCGCCCTGGTGGTGGCTAGAAAATCTCGTTGCCCGTAAACTCGCTGGGGTCGCCATCAACCGCTCCGTAAGGGTTTCGCACATAGCGGAACTCCAGCACGGGCTTCCATCCGTTTTCGTGGCGCTCTCTGACTAATGCCGCAAAGCCAATTGCCCAACATTCCAGGTAAGGCTGAGTGAAATAGCGGGGCTGATCACCACGCTTGCCATCCTGGTAGCCAGAAATGAGTTGATGAGTTTCCTGTAGCTCTAGCTCCAGTTCCCTTGCAGCGTCTCGTTCCCGCTGCCTAACTTCGTCGTTGTATTGCTGTAATGCTTCATAATTCATAGTGAGTAGATCCTTGTTCTGGGGTTTGCTCGTAGCCTCCCTGATGCCAGTCAGGGGGGTAGTTTCACGACTTGCCCAGGTCGGTGATATCGTTAAGCCGCTACAGGTTCCTCAACAGGAGCAACCATTCCAGCGTTCTCCAGCAGCAGGTTCGCTGCCTTCTGAGCGCTAGAAGCCGCATCCATAAAGGCTTTTTTGTCACTCTTTAACACCTTCAGCCAGTCATCTAAATAGCTGGCGTGGTTCTCAAGCTCTCCGCTCATGCCAAGCTCGTTGCAAACGAAGGCTGCACCTAGCTCTGCAATCAACTCCTCAAAGGCATAAGCCTGAGAGCCAAACTTGTTGCCAAGCTTCCGGTCGAGGCGGCTGGGGTGTCCGGTGCGGTGGATGAGTTCATGAATGAACGTGGCGTAATACGGCTCTGCTGCGGTGAAATCCTCGTATTTCGGCATCTGGATTTTGTCGAGTGCCGAAGAATAGCAAGCGCGATCGCCCCCAAACTGAACATCTGCTCTCTGAGCCGTAATCAATGCCTCTGCATCCGTGATCCGTGGCTCGACATTGCCGCCACCCAATTTCTCGAACTTAATCACATCGCTTTTCTTGAGATCCGTTTCGGTGTCATCAATGCAGTCAAGGTTGTAGACGTTCAGCCATTTGAAGCTGCGGTAAAACCGCTTAACCGTTTCTCCGGTCTGCTCGTCGGTGGTTTCCTTGCAAGCCGTTCCACCCCAAACGATCCAGGTTGCCTTACAACCCTTACGAATCTTCCAACCGTGGGCTTGGGCTTGGGCAAACCCCATAAAGAGAGGGCTTTTGTAACCGTTAACCAGACAGTCGATCGCTGCCAGTAGCGGGTTCATGCCTCGGTACTGATGCCCTGTGATGGCGTTCCCGTATCCGGTAGAATGCCAGGGCTTTTCCCAGGGCTTAACCCCGTCCTCTATAAGTTCAATGAGTTTGTCTGTGACTAACTGGAACTTGTCGATCGGTTGCTTTTTCGATGACTTCCGATTTCCCATGATGTGTACCTTGTTCTGGGGTTTACTGCGTAGTCACCCTCTGCCAGAAGGGAAGCCTTTTAACGCCATGCTTGGGGCGTGAAACCTAAGCGGAGTAACGGGCGGCTGGTTCACTCGCTTGGCGGGGCATAGGAACAACCTTCTGAGCCATGAGATAAGCACTCAAGCTCTCGTAGCCGATATGAGCAAGAACGGCGTAACCGTGCTTACAGCAAGCCTTTCCCCAGAACTCCAACTGGTTGTTGCAGTCGTCGCAAGTGCAGAAAATTCCATCGGGGCGGGTTTCCACCCAGTAGCTCGTTTCCTTGTCTTCGTTGCGGACTTCGTAGTGATTGCCCGTGGGATAGCTCACCTGCAAACTCACAGCCTGAGCTTTGCGCCATTCAACGAAGTGACGCTTAAAAATCTCTTTGCTGATGAGAGTGGGGCGACTTCCTTTCACCCACACCCAAATCACCTTTGTCCAAACCTGAATCTGTACCTTGGCACTCTTCGTTAAGCCCAGAATGCGACGGGCAGCAGCAGCGGAATAAAGAATTGAAGTAGCGGTAACAGCCATCTTTCATCCCCCTAAACATCTGTACTAATTTTAGCATTTTACATACTAAATTTAGTATAAATTTTCAGAGAAATTCCCCCCAAGTTTGGGGGGTGAAAACCTACCAAGCCAGATCTACGCCAGCCGTGCGGGAACCGTGAGACGCAGGCGGGGGGACACACTCACGCAGGGCAGAGCGTAACCAGTCTGGAGCAACCAGCAGCAACGCCACCCCACCCCGATAAGGTTGAGATGCCCGAACAGCGCCACCACTGGAGCGGAACCAGGCAGCAAACCCAACAGGTAGGGCAGCACCAGAGGGCACAAACAAGACCAACTGCCCACCAGCACGGGGGGAACACCAAAAACCTGCGGGAAAAGAAAAAGGACACAGCAGCGACATAACCACCCCAAGAAAAACTGAAAACTATACTAATTTTAGTATAAAAAGTGGTAAAATAAAAGGGTAGGCAAGGGGAGAGGTGAGAGGCGCGAAGGGCGCACACGCAAGGGGGGACGGGCACTGCGGGCGGGCAGGGGCGAGGGAAGAACCCAACGGGGGAACCGAGGACAGCCACCACCGACAAAGCAGACCGACGAACCGGAAACCCGCCAGCAGGGGGCAACCTGCACGAACGGCGCAAACCACCACTAAGCCCCCCAAGCGGAAACCGACCTGAGTAAAGGTGAGAGCTGGGCGATCGACAGCAGCAACCGAGCAAGGGCAGCAGACGCAAGCGAGGGCACGGCAACCCCACCCCGGACGCGGGGTAAGCCAACCCAACCCAACAGCCCAGCCGGGGGAAACAGGCACCCATAAGGCACAAACCCGGCAGGGCAGGGCAGGGCAAGGGGAACCACCGAGAGCCACGCCACGCCACCAGGGAACCGAGTGCAAGAGCCACGCCGCCGACCAGGAGCCACGGGCAGGAGCCGCCACCAAACCCCCCGCCCCCCCACCCAAACTCTTGGGTTCTGCGTGGGTTTAGTGGAAGGCGCAAGGCATCCACGTTGACCTCTCACTGCCGCCGATCGCCATTGCCTTGCGCCTGGAACGACCCACGCTATACTCTCGCTTCTTGGGGGGTGGGGGGTGGGAACTCAGCAGGTTCTCCTCTCTCTTCGACATACGAAAAACCGCGTAGCGACCGCTTCCATGCAGAGCCTATCGGGTGCTGCGCCGCTACGAGGCATTAATGTTTGGGTTCGGCTGCTCGGACTGTCCGGCTGGCACGGTGACGGGTACTCCCGGCACGGTGCGCGGAGGTTCGGGGTTCGGGGGGTACTGCCGTTAGGCGGTGCAACGAGGGTCGGCGTCCGATGCCCAATGTCCGATGCAGCACGGTGAGGGGCGCGGGGTCTGGACAGATGGCGATCGCCTCCGCTCCGCCCCTCATGGTGCGACGGCTCCGATGTCGATGCAGTGAAGCACTGCCGTTAGGCGGTGTGGAACGAACGGTGTCCGGGATTTAGTGCAATACCTGTGCCTCCCACACCAGCCACACACGGGGGCGGCGTTAGCGGGGGTGGGGAGCGCTGCCCCCTGTGGGGGTAGGGGGGGCAAAAACGGAAGGAGCGCCCCCAACTCAGTACCGTGGACTGTATGCGAAGTGCAATGCGGCGACTGACCCATTGGTGCGCGGGAATCGGATGGGAAGGGTAGTATTCCAAACGCTTGCAGAAAGACTGTTTGCCAGTTTCATGAGCAGCACCTCCCTATCATTTAGCATCCGGTTTTGTTCCAAAGCATGATTCTGAGGGCACTATGAAACGGTGAATTTGTGGAGTGTCTTATATGAAACGTCTCTTGCTACCTGCACTTCTCCTGCTTGCTACTGCTGCATGTGGGGGAGCAGAAAACAGCCGTACCGTTACCAGTACAGAATTTCAAGACGATTGGATGCTAACCGTTGATAGTGGGACTCTGGTATGTGAGCCACCCGCTGGCATTGTCTTTATCGCTCCAGATGGGACAGAGTATGCGGTCAATGGGACAGCAACAGGCATGGGATACGCAGATATTCAGCCTATTTGGAAGGCTGACCCTAGCGTCCCAGCAGAGCTTGGTCTAAAGATCAGTATTGATCCCCTAATTACGGCAGGTATGGAGCTTTGTGAGTAACACCTGAAAGGGAACCCTCGCCCACCAGGGTAGAGGGTTCGATATTTGTTGGGGTTAGCGTAAAGCGATCGCCCCTACACCAAATCATCCTCTGGAACGCGGGAATCAATGGATTCAAAGTAATGTTTCGATCAAGCCTACTATTCCTGATTTCCGTTTGAGTGCATGAAAAAGCACCTAAGTGGTGACAGAATCAAGCGGAGTTTCAATATGAGGCTATCTGGAAGTCTAAAGAGCCTTGGATTGCTAGCTGTACTATCCCTATCGGTCAATATTCCATCCTCTTCAGTCGTTGCACAACCTGGTGAAGACTGTTTCCGTTACCATGACGGCCATTATGAACCTGCGTCTACAACTACCAGGACAATTGAACTATCAGATCTTGGAATTCGTGTTCAAATCCCTGAAAACTATCGATCGATGAGCATGGAAGATGGTTCTGTCAGGATCGTGCATCCTGATGATTTCGCATGGCTTGAATGCGTTGCTAGAGGCGGGTTTGGGGGTGGAGGTTACTACTATGAAAGTATCTCTAGGGTTGAGAGAGAGCCTGGAATGACTCTCTTACAACAGGCTAGATTTCAGGTAGGTTCAAGGAGGCAGCAAGATGGAAGTTTATTTCCCACTGGAATCATTCAAGGGAGATATCAACGCTCCGGTTTGGATGGCTACATTGTTAGATCGGAAACTGGACTGGGTGTGGCATTCCTGGGCACCGTCAATGACTCTAGAGAACTCATAAGAATTTCTCCAAGTTGTGATTGTGAGGTCATCCTAGAGGATCTTGCTGACCTATTGAGCCGAATCAGCGCAATTCCGTAAATGGGTTACGTAGCGATCGCCTTCTACACCGCATCATCCCTCCACCCACAAGCTGGACAGTCCCAATGCACCCGCTCCGCATCCGGGGCAAACTTATGCCGACACTGGGGACACAACCCCGTAAACACCGGATGCCACAGCATCAGCTCCAACTTCTGTGCCCTCGTCCACCGCTGCACCGGACTGATCACCACCTCTCCGGCATACAGACTGGCTCCCTCCGGCTCCCACCATTCTCCTGGCTGGGCTTGAGGATCTGCCTCAAAATCTGGGCACTGCTCCACACCCTCCGCCACACCTAAAGGATGCACCGCACACCGAAGATGAGGGTTGTGGGTGTTGTTGAGACAGCGATCGCACTGCGCTAACCAGTTGCCAGGGGGATTACTCATCTTTCGGCTCAAGCTGATAGATCCGTGTAGACGGGTGTTCCGTCACCATGCGCCAGTACATCCCCTCCGGCGCTGGAGCCATGCGGTCGCCCAACCGATACCCCAGAACAGGCTCCCCCTTGCGATACAACCGCCGTAACTCCTTCGTCAGTTGCCCGTCTGGATGCACCCAAAACAGGTGTGAATCCGTTGTGCAACCCGCAACCTTAAGGCTGAGAGCAATCCACTCAATGACGGACTTCGCCTCATCTGCCTCGATGCCGCTGGCCGCCTGTCCGTAGGTGCAAACGGTCAAACTCTGTAGAGGGTCGCTCTCCTGTTGAGGACGGAAAGCGGATAGGATATTTTGCAAAAAACTCATAGTGGAGACGCGCCAATGGTTCTCCTAACAGAGTTCCCAGAAGGAATAGGGCGATCGCAGTAAATACGGCAAAAATGCTAACAAGCCAAATACAGTTAGAACGCTCTTTCCTGCAACCGCGCCCCACCGCCCAGAACAAGAACCTGAATTTCCATTGCTCCAATCGCTAGACGGCGCGCCCTCGTCGAAGGAGATGCAAAATAACCAGCAATACAACAGCACCAATAAAAGCAACAAAGATAGTACCCGCGAGTCCTGCAAAGGGTGCAGCAAGCCCTAACTGGCTAAACAGCCAGCCACCAACAAAGGCACCAACAATTCCTACTACAATGTCGCCGACAAGACCATAACCAATTCCACCTGCGACAAAACTGGAGAGTATTCCTGCAATAAGACCGACAATCAGCCAAGTGAGAAGATCCATCTTTCCTCTGAGTCTTTGTTGTTTGTGGTTGAAGACCCAAATTATTTATGGCTTGTATCGAGAGAAACCGCATCTACCCCAAGTCTTCAACTGAGGTACAAACTACGTCAAATCAGTCATAGGGAACCCATTTACAGTGTTCTCACAGCTACGCGATCGCCCTCTTCCCAAAACCTCAGCTAATCTGGATGCACCAAACACTGAGCCGAGGTAACCAACCATGCCACGTTCCGGCTGGGGAATGATTTACGTTGACCGTGATCCAAGCAACCCCTATAAAGGCTGGGGATTTGTCGAAATCCATAGGGATGATCACATCAAGTTCAATGTTCCCGGTGGTACTCCCCAAAGCTATAAGGACGCCTGTGCTGCCTGCCGAGGAGTCAATCTTGAGGAAGAACGGAATAAATATGAAGGTCGGCTAAACTTACCCTCCAGAGGCAAAGGCGGCAGAAACAAGTTCATCCTTGACATCGACGGGCACCGGGTCGTCATCCGTGCCCAAAAATCCCTGACCAACAAAGCCGTCGCCGCCTGGGTCAAGACCTGGGCACCGCCCACCGCTAAGCTCATCACTCCGGGCGATCGCACCCTCTCCCTGGATGATGGCACTCAAGAAACCCGCCCCTATTTCGTGTACTTCATCCTTAACGAAGACAGCAACGCCATCAAGATCGGGTTAGCCAAGGATGTAAACAAGCGGCTGACAGCCCTCCAAACCTCCAGTCCCGCCCACCTGAAGCTGATCAAGACTATCCAGACCAATGGGGCTGACGCTGCCCGTCAACTGGAACAGTCACTCCATGAGAAGTTTGATGGTCTGAGGCTGGCGGGGGAGTGGTTTCGAGTGGATGAGATGCTGATGGAGTATGTTGAAAAAAAATAATCATGCCTCTCCAATTACATCTTCAAACATATATATATTATCACCCTTTAATATTTAGTATTATACCAGAGGAAAATGAGAATCTTGTGAGCTTCAACTTTGTGAAAATTAAAAGATTAGCCTGAAATATAATTTGAATATGGATAAATCTCAGGCTATGAGAAGGAAATATCTTACTTGAGACCAAAAACAAGTAGATAATTCTTAAAAACAAGTCTACGATTTTCAAGAAAACAAGTTTGCCAACTTTATAAATGAATGCACAACTTAACCCTTTGAAAGAGCATATTTTGCATATCTAAACTAAGATCAAATTGATAATACTTCCACTGCTATAAATTAGGAGATTATCATGTTTGATTCAATAACTACTGTCCGTATTCTTGCTCAAGCCCCTTATGAGGTGAATGAGAATGGTACAAATAATCTCGTATTTGTCTTCGATCGAGCATTTGGTGGTTTTCCGTCTTATCAAGACTACTTAACAGTTCAGTTCGCCTTAACTGGTACAGCGGATGCTGGTATAGACTACACAACTAGTCCAAATTTTAATCCTGGAACTGGTCTCAATTCTGATTGGGGTTCAATTACCTTCTACCCAGGTTCTTCAACAGCTACTCTCACCATTACCCCAATTGCTGACAGTATTACTGAGGGCAATGAAACTGTTACTGTGCATATAGTTCCAACAGCCGCCTATAACGTTGGTGTCACACAACTAGCTACAGGGACAATTATTGATTCTGAGAATGGTGGTGGCGACGGTGGCGGTGGTGGTGCCCGAATAGTTGGAACTAACGGAGCCGACGAACTATCTGGAACAAATGGTAGAAATCGCATTCTTGGTAAGGGAGGGAATGACGTTCTTATAGGGTATGGAGGCAACGATATACTCTTAGGTCATAACGGAAATGACATATTAATAGGAGGAAGCGGAAATGATCGATTAAAGGGTGGCGCAGGGCAGGATGCATTGGATGGATTTGGAGGTAACGATAAACTCTGGTGTGGTAGTGGTAGTGACTTTGTTGTTCTAAATACGGGGGCAGGTAAAAGTAAGATTTTTGATCTTACCAATAATGACAAGTTCTTCTTGGGAGATGGATTAGAAAGCTTTGGTCAGCTAGATATTTTGCAAAGAGGTAGCCGTGTCTTCATAAAGAAAGATGGCGATCTCCTCGCAATCATCAATAACTTTGATGCGAACAATCTGACGACCAGTGACTTTACTCCACTATGAAACCTACATTCTGAAGAGAATAAGAACTAACCCAAAAACCATGAGATGAATTGTGCCTAATCTTCAACTTTATGGTGCACTTCACTTCATACAAAATATCGAGTTTAGTGTGCCTAGTTTCTCTCCCTAAAACCCCTCCTCACTCCCCAGCACAAGAATCTGAATCTCCGTCAACTGCGTCCGCAACTGCGCCCACGACCGAAACATCTGGAGATACTGAGCATCCAGGGCATTCAACTCAGCGAGGTACTGCGGGGTACTGAGGGAATCCGGCACAAAGCGGTAGTTAAGCGTCACCACCTCATGCCGTAGCTGCGATCGCCGCCCCATCTCCTGATACGCCTGAAACTCGCGTCGGGTCGTCTCAAACTCCAGCACCGACTCCAGCACCCGCTCCCTTAGCTGATTCGCCATCTCGCCCCGCTGCTGCTGCACCTCCGCCACCTTCACCTGGAGGTCAGCAATATCTATGCTCCGCTGCTGGGCCGCCGTATCCCCTCCCGCTCCTGCCCGGAACAACGGCACACCGATAAAGCTCAGTAGGGTATTGACCCCCAAAGCTGTGTCCTGAAAGAAAAACCTGCCGATCCGCTCCAGAAAGCCCTCCTGCTCCGTGCGGATAATGGTGCCAGCTTGCTGGGGATTGTCCGGGTCGGGCACACGGGAAATGGTTTCCAGCCGGATCAGTTCTTCAATAAATGGCTCGAAGATCCCCAACCGGATCGTGCGCTGGTTATTGGTACGGGCAATATCGATCTGCTCCTCCACCAACTCAATCCGCATATCAATCTCCTGCAACACAAAGCTGCTCTCTACCGCTAGCTCCTGTAACTGGCGGACACAAGCCTGAGACGCATCCAGACAGGGGAGCGGGTCGATCATCGCCGTCCAACTATCATCGTTAATCCTGAGCCGTAGCAACTGCTCAAAACTCCCATCTCCCAATGGATTGAGGGGGTTGGTGTCCTCGGTAAAGATTGGCTCTGCCTCTAGAAACTGCTCCGGGTCAAACCCTGCCCCTGGTTCTGGGGACAATTCGCCACCGTCGCCCTGGTCTTCACCCTCCGCTTCGCCCCAATCGTCCCCCTCGTCGTAGTCGTACTCCTCAACCACAGGATCTTCGTCGGGGTAAACCTCCGCCTCATCGGTCGCCAAACTTTCGGCTGGCGCTGGGGCGATCGCCGGATCTGGCTCCTCTGCCGCTGAATTGGGGGCGATCGCTGGTGGCATCCCATCCGGCTCCAGTTCGCCCGAATCATCGGCAGTATCGGTGGGCGGTTCTTCGCCCTCCACCAACGGCTCTATTTCATCGGCGTCTAAAATCAGCCCCTCATCCACCTCTGGTTCTTCAGGCTCCGGCGCTGGCTCCCCATCCTCCGCCTCCAGAACCAACCCCTCATCCCCCTCCCCCTCCAGTGCCGGGGAAGCCAGGGGATCTCCGCTAACGTCCTGAGCCAGTACCGGGGCGTTCATCCACCCCAGAACCACCAGCGACAAGGGTAAGCTCCACAATAAGCGCCTGATCATTTTGCCCCTCCCAGGAGATGCGTTGGATGGTTCCGCCGAACGGTGCGCGGATCGCCGATAGGTTGAAAAGCTGAGTTTCGATCTGGTCCCTGGTCGCCTCCAACTGAGACAACTGGAACTGGCGATCGCGTTCGGCTTCCTGCGTCCGCTGCACCTGGGCGGCACGTTGTAGCTCATTCTGCTGGATCTGAATCTGTCGGTTTGCCAGCGTCACCGAATGCTCGTACTCCGTAAACTGCCGTTCCGCCTGAGCCGCCTGTAGCTGGGCGATCGCCAACTGATGATCCGACTCCGCCTGACTTAACTCCTGCTGCACCTGCTCCAGTACCACCTGCTCATGGGCGATCACCGCTTCCGGTACAGCCGCTTCCGGTTGTGAGATGAGCATATCCAACAACCGCTGCTGCTGCGTTACCTCTGCCTGCTTCGCCTCCACCAAAAGCCGCCGCCGCTCCACCTCCGCCACCTCTGCCAAAAACGTCGCCGGGGGCAAGCCTGCCATTTCCGGGACGGGACGGATCGGGGGTGGGGTGACAGTAGGCTGTGACACCTGCGCGATCTGCAACAGCACCTTATCCAACTGCACCTGCAACCGCTCCCGGTCACTCACCCGATCCGCCAACACCTGACCGTCCTCAACGCGATCGCCCTCCTCCACCAGCAGGTCGCTGGGATGGCTCAAGGTCAGCCGCAACACCAACCGCCGCTGAGCCAGCGTGGTACTGTCGGTGATCACCGCTGGGGGCTGGGGTTCTTCCTGAGAAACCGCCTGAGAACAGCCGCTCACCACCAGGGCGATCGCCAGCCAGATTAGAGGGAAACGAGGAAAAAGTTTCACGATCGTTAAAGAAGTTTCGTGATTTACAAATTATTTTGCCCCGCCGTACCCAGTAATCTCCCAAAATCGTCACAATTTCTTCCGGTCGGGCACTGCGTAACTCCACCTGCCCCCCAAACACCCTCAGCGTTGGGAACGCCTCAATCTCCGTGGGAATGTATAGCTCCGCCATGTCATCCAGAATCAGCGCCCCACTGACATACGCCTCAGCCGGAAGCTGCCGCACCAGATCCAACACCCCCACCTCCTCGATGTGGTACTCCTGCGCGACGATCACCAGGGGATCTCCCACGGTCGTCCGTACCGAACTGGGGCGGATCTGCACATCCGGCGCGGTGCCGATCTTGTATAGCCGATGGTTGCTGATGTCCTCCGCAATCAGGTCGTTAGCGGTCGTCTCAATCACCGTGTAGGTCTGGGCGATCGCCTGGGACGTAACCATGTGCATCCCCTCCACCTCCACCGTGATCACCCGCTCCGCCCCGTACCGCTGGAAAAGCTGCGCCGCCGTCGCCGCATCCCGGAAGAAACTCCGGGCAAACTGCTCCGTCACCCCGCCACTACTCGCCAGGTTCACCGACGCCACCAGCACCAGCGCCGTTACCCCCATCACCCAATACTCATTCGTGCTGCCACTCTTCAGCCGCAGATGGGGGTTACTGGGGATCACCAACCGCAACGGACTGGGATAAAACGCCGCCACCCCCGCTTTAGTAAAGCAATCGCTGAACCACCCCATGAACTGACCAATCAGGATCGCCCCATAGCCCTGCCATGACCACAGAAAGCCAACCGGGATGAGGGCGATCGCCAGCGCCAGAGTGGAGATCAACGAATGGGTCACGGTGCGATGGGCGTACTTCTGCTCGATCCATATAGATAGAGGCGGAATAATCCGCCCCATGAAACTGTCGCTCTTATCTAGATCCGGCAACTGAGAGGCGATCGCCCCGGCTCCTAACACTGCCGGATCTGCCGTCCCCAGCGCCACACTGACCGAAGCCGTAGAAATTAGAAGGTGGGTAATACTCAGCAAAGCTCTCACCAGAGGATAGAGAAAAAATTTTTTAGGGCAGGGCATATTATCTCCAGCGCAAAATTGTGAGCGGTTCATTTCAGAAACCGATCGATTTCCGTCACCGCTCCGCCCCGCTACAGGCTCCGCCGTCTCCGATTGGCGGCATAGAGCAACGCCCGCACCCCGACCATCAGCACTGTGGCGATACCCCCCAGCACGTAAAGCGCTTTATCGCCCAGCCCCAACCCGATAAACCGCACCACGCCCACCACTGATAACAGGGCTAAGAGAAACGGGGTGCCATCGACATACTGGTAATGCTCCCCCGTCTCCACCGCCGCAATCCCCAGCGCTGTCTCCTTCACCAACCGTCGCGCCAAAGCCGGGTTATTCCCCGCACGGGTCTGGAGGGTCGCCAGGTCACTGGGGGACAACGCCACCTGCTGCGCCTGCGCCTCCTGCTGCATCAAGTCGCGGATCTCCTCCTCCCGCAACGGCTGCAAGTCCAGCTTCGGCAGCTTCAAAAAAATATCCTTCCGGGGCGGCTCAAATGCCAGCAACAGTAACAGCACCCCCGACCGCTGCAACTCCTCCAACCAATACCGCAGGCTGGCACTCCACCGATTCGCGTCATCCGCCACCAGCAACATCTTCCCCCGCTGCAACCGCTCCGCCAGATCCTCACGAAGCTGCTGCGCCGTCTTCTGCTTGGGGCGATCGCCCTCGGTCATCACATCCACCCCCACCTGATCGGCGATCGCCATCAAGGTTTCCTTCGCCGCCCCGTTATAGGTCGCCGTCGCCACGGTATAGCCCTGCTCCACCAGGCGGCTCCCCACCTCTGCGGCCAGCGCCGACTTCCCCGCCCCCGGTTCGCCCAACACCAACAAACCCTGTCCACTGGCGAGGGTCGTCAC
>Ga0081535_100468_pt1 | contig 27869 bp, 24 predicted proteins | sample HotLakmasection3_FD_71020 | JGI IMG/M metagenome (GOLD analysis project Ga0081535, IMG submission 71020) | Hypersaline microbial mat communities from Hot Lake, Washington, USA - Section #3 (SPADES assembly) (version 2) | ecosystem: Environmental > Aquatic > Non-marine Saline and Alkaline >... | reverse complement strand
CCCCCGGCCGGCGCAAGGACTTCCGACGGGTCGCCACCCGCTACGACAAGCTCGCCAGAACATTCCTCGACACCATCGCGCTCGCCGCAATCTACATGTTCTGGTTGTGATTGAGTCCAGACCCTAGTCGGCACCAGCCTGAGACGCGAGCACCGGCAGAGGCGCTCTCTGCCGGTGCTCCGGCGGTTTTATCGCAGACCTTGCCGCCCGCGGGGGCAGCTCGTGCTCAGACTTCGTCGCGCTCGGCCCGCTTGCGCATCAGCTTGCGGTAGCGACGGATCGCCTCGGCCTTCTCGCGTGCCCGTCGCTCGGACGGCTTCTCGTAATGCCGACGCATGCGCATCTCACGATAAAGGCCTTCGCGCTGCATCTTCTTTTTCAGCGCGCGCAGAGCCTGATCGACATTGTTGTCGCGAACCTGAACCTCGACGATGACCGTTCTCCTGAGCACATAGAGCCCGTGACACCTCCACTTCGGGCGGTGCCATGGGGCGACATAAAGGGTTCCCTCCCGAGAGGGTTGCGCGGCTCTATACGCCAGACGGCACTATTCGGCAAGCCCTCGCACGACCAGCTTGGCCGAGCGGTCCCGTTCGGCTACCTCGGCCCCATGACCCTGCGCAAGATCGCCCCACTCGGTCAACCCGTGCTGCTGCGGCGTGCCGGTCCGCTTCAGGACCCGACCGATGCGGCGACCCGTGAACTGACCCGCGACATGACCGAGACCCTGGCGGATGCCCGCGGGCTCGGTCTCGCTGCGCCGCAAGTCTACGCCAGTGTCCGGCTGATCCTCGCCCATGTGCCGAATTCGGACGGCGCGGTCGACCGAACAGCCGCACCGCTCGTGCTCGTCAACCCGACGCTCACGCCGTTGGACGATGCCACCGATCTCGCCTTCGAGGGCTGTCTCTCGATCCCGGGCCTGCGCGGCATCGTCCGGCGCTACCGGCGGGTCGGGCTCGCGGCCGTCGATGCCGAGGGGCGGCCGGTCGAGCGCGAGGCCGAGGGTCTGTTCGCACGCATCCTCCAGCACGAGGTCGACCATCTCGACGGCATCCTCTACACCCACCGGCTGGAGGACCCGCGGCATCTCGCCTTCGATGATGAAGTTCAAGCCCTTGCGGCCTATCTCTCCGAGGAGCAGCACGATGCCGGAGGCGAGCGATGACCGACCCTGCCACCAGTGACGCCATGGCCGAGCGCGTCGCCCAGAAGGACGCGATCCTGGAGGCCGCCCTCCTGCACGCCGCGTTCGACGGCTGGAGCCGGCGCACGCTCAACCAGGCAGCAGAAGATGCCGGTTTCGATTCGGCCACGGCGCGGCGGCTGTTCCCGCAAGGCGGCGACAGCCTGTTGGCCTGGCTCGGCGACTGGGCGGACCGACGGATGCTGGAGCGGGTCGACCCCCAAGAACTCGCCCGGCTGCCGGTGCGCGAGCGGATCGCCACGCTGGTGCGTACCCGGATCGAGGTTCTCGACGACCACAAGGAGGCGATGCGCCGAGCGGCCCTGATCCGCGGCAATCCGGCCAATATCGGCACCGCCGGCAAGGCGCTCTGGCGTACGGTCGATCGGATCTGGGATGCCGCGGGATTTGCGATCAGCCGTGAGCAGGGTCTCAGCCGCTACACCCGCCGGGCCACGCTGGCGGGTGTGTTGATCTCGACCGTGCTCTATTGGCTCGAGGACATTTCGCCCGACAACGAAGAGACTTGGGCGTTTCTCGATCGGCGGATCGAGGACGTCATGCGCTTCGGCCAGCTGCGCGGCCAGGTCGAGGGTCTGGTCCGCAACCTGCCCGGTTCGGGCCTGCTGCACGGCAGCGGCAAGTCGCGGCGAAGTGCGATGTCGCAGCGCTGAGGGCGCGGCCGGCTCACTCCACGGGCGCGGTCGGCGCGCCGCCCCTGTCGGGCGGCGAAGGCAGAGAGACGCTCGGCGTCGGCAACGGGCCGAACAGCTCTTGGCGAACCAGCGCCGTTCCGTCGTGCGCATCGAGTGCCAACTCGAGATCCATCATCCAGGCCGAGAGATCCACCGAACCGCCGAGCCGCCCCACACCGTCCGGGCCGTTGAATGCCGTACCCGCCTCCGGCAGGTAGAGCACCCCGCGCTCGATCGCGAGTGATGCGGCCAGCCGCTCGACCGGAATGCCGCCGTCCGACGGTGATGCGGCAGCCAGAACGCCGTCGCTCAGTACCAGGTCGAGCGTTCCTCGGAGGTGACCGACGAGCTCGCGCAGACTGCTGCCCTGCGTCGCGAGTTGCGCTTGCAGATCCAGTGTGCCGCCCAAGGCTGTCGGCGGCAGTCCCCAGAACGCGAGCAGCCGGTCCGCAGCGAAGCGCTCGAGGGCGAGGTCGAGCGTGAGATCGACGCCGCGGCCGTCGGCACGGGCCACCATGGCGAGGCCGGCATCGATCAGCCCGGCCGGGCTCGCCCAGCGAAACGCCGGCACGGTGAGCGCACCCTCGCGCAGTTGGGCCCGGAGCTCGATCGGCGCTGCCGCCGGATCGCTGCCGACAAGGGTGATCGCGACGTCGGCCGGGTCGGGTACGGCGAGCCAATCCCACGACAACTCCTGCGCCGGCCAATAGCCCGGCCAGCGCGTGGGCGGGCCGGGCACGAGATCGAGCGGCGGGGTCAGCAGCTGGTAGAGCTGACCAGCCGCAGCGCTCGACAGCGGCCCGAGTTCGAGGTCGAATCGATCGAGCGGCCCGGGTCCGGCGGTGCGCCGCTCGCCCGCCAGCGCGAGCGCGAGCTCGCCCATCCTGCCGTCCAGGACCGCAGCCGTCGGCGCACCGGCCTCGACCTCGATCTCGAGGGTGGCGCGGAGCGGGCCCGCGAGGTCCGGATCGGCAACGGTGACGCCGACGAGCTGGCGGATCAGGGTCGCCGTCTCGGCCGTCTCGGCGTGCAAGGTGACGGCGCCCGAGGGGCCGCTTCGCCAATCGGTCAGCGAAGCGCCGCCCTCGGCTGCGAACTGATCGGCCTCGAGACGCATGGTCGCCTCGGCCCGATCGAGATCGCCCGCGAGATTGCCGCGCAGGTTCAAAGGCCCCAGCAGGGCGAGCGCCAAAGGCGGTTCGCGGCCGGCCAATCGCAGCAGCCGGGACAAAGACGCGACGTCGAGGGCGAGGTCGAGCTCGAAGGTGCGGCTCGCCGCGTGCACCCGCCCGCTGACGCTGGCCGCGCTGCCGGCGATGTCGTCGAGTCCGAGCCGCTCGATCACGACCGCACCGGCACGGCTCTCCAGGCGAAGGGCGAGACCGCCCAGCCGCGCCGGCCCGAGACTGGTGCGCGAGACCCGAAGGTCGACGGCGAGATCGGTCTCGGTCGCACCATCGAGGAGCGCTTCGAGCGCCTCCACGGGCGCCGCCTCGTCGACGACGTCGTCGAGCGCCAAGCGGTCGACCAAGGCCCGTAGCGCCAGTTGTGCCCGTTGGTCGCCCGCCGCCGGGCGGTAGGCGAGGCCACCCACGGCCTGCAACGCGTCGAGCCCGAGCTCGGCATTTTGCAGGGTGAGCACGTCCGGCTGCCAGTCGACATCGCTCGAGAGGCTGAGCGTGGCAGTATCGCGGATGAACGCCGGCGGTTCGATGAAGGCGGTAACCAGCTCGGCCGGGCGCTGGGCGGCCGCCTCGAGCCTGCCGGTCAGCCGGGCTCCGTCCGAGCCGTCCGGGGGCTCGAAGCGGCCGCTGAAGGCGAGATCGCCCGGCCCCGGCAGCATTGCCGTCGCCCGCTCCACCTCGATCGTGCCCCGGCCGTCGAGCGCGAGATCGAGGTCGACCCGGCGCAACGTGGCGTCCCGCCACTCGATCACGTCGGCACGGAAGGTGATCGAGCCGGCGAGCGCCGACGCGAGGACGTCACCCAGTGGAGCAAAATCGAGCGCGCCTTCAGCGAAAACGAGGCGATCGGCCTCGAGCCGCAGATCGATCGACGGGGCCGCACCGAGCTCCAGCAGCAGCCCGCCGCCGAGCGTCTGCCCGGCAAGCTCCAGGGTCGCATCGTCGAGGCCGAGCGTGGTGCTCCCCTGGAGGAGGGTCCAATCGAGGTCCGCAGCCAAGCGCAAGGGCAGCTCGGGCAGCGATCGGGTGCCGAGCGCCGGCCAGATGTCGGCAAGCGCCCCGGTCAGCGGTTCGGCCGTCCCCGGAAGATCGAGCGTCAGGTGCCCGGCGAACCCCCTGGCCTCGCGCGCCGGGCGAAGCTCGCCGCGCAGCGCCAGGCGGTGGACGGTCCCGTCGAGTGCGGCTTCGATGTCCAGTTGCAGCGGTACCGGCCGGCCCGCAGCCACGGCACCGAACTGCCCCTCCAGCCGGAGCTGCGTCGCTGCGGCGGCCGCCGGTCTGCCGGTGGCGAGCAAGCGGCTGCTGCCCCCGTCGTCCGGGCGCTCGAAGCGGGCGTCCATCGCCTGCAGCACGGGCTCGCCCGTCGCCGTCGCGATCGTGCCGTCGGCGAGCTCCAGCCGACTGAACGGCAAGCGCGAGCCATGCGCCGCGAGCCGGTCGGCAAGGGCCGAGAAGGTGGCTGCCGGATCGCCGGCGAGCCGCCAGTGCGGCCGCACGAGGTTGGCCCGATCGACGACGAGCGAGCCGAACAGCAGTGACCAGAGTTCCAGATCGAGATCGAGCCGATCGGCGGCGAGCGTGAAGCCCGCCTCGGTGGAATCGAGGCGCGGCCGGTGCACGGTCAGCACCGGCTGCGGCAAGAGCGTCAGATCGACCCCGTCGGTGGCGGCGAACGTCTGGCCGGTCCAGGCGAGAACGGCCGCATCGACCCGCGCTTCCAGCCGCTGCGGATCGAAAAGAGGCTGAAGAACGAAAAAAAAGCCGACGGCGATGCCGACCACGAGCAGTACCGCACCACCGATCAGGTAGCGCAAGACCGGCCCGAGACGTTTCGGCAGGGCGAATCGCCTGCCGTGCTGCACACGCAAATCGTCATGGCCGAGGAATAGAAGTGCGGCCCTGGCCTCGCAAGCCCCGGCTGAAGCGGCAGCCAGCCTCCCCGATCGCCGGCCACGAGCGGGGAAGGCTTCGCCCGATCAGGCCAGACGGATGTCCAGCGTGGTGAAGCGCTGCTCACCGCCTCGGTTGATCAGGACGAGCACCGCCGTCCGCTCCGCGGCCACGGCGTCGGCCACCCGTTCGGCGACCGCCTCGGGCGTGGCGACCGGCTCGTTGTCGATCGAGAGAATGACGTCGCCGACCCGCAGCCACTCGCCCGCAGCACCCTCGGCGCCGACGACCAGGACACCAGCGGCGTCCGGCTCCAGGCCGGCCGACTGCCGCGCCGCCGCGTCGAGGGCGGCGAGCTTCAGCCCCAGGACCTCGACCTCGGCCGCCGCCGGTGCCGCTTCGAGCGGCTCGGCCGAGGCGCGTTGCGCTGCCGGCGCCTCGCCCGGGGCAACCTCGAGGGTAAGCGTCTCGCCGCGCCGCCAGACGGTCATTGCTTGCGGCTCCCCCGGGGCGGCCAGCGCCACCCGGCGGGTCAGGTCGCGCAGGGTGGCGATCGGTTCGTCGGCGAACGCGAGGATCACGTCGCCGACCTCGAGGCCCGCCGCTGCCGCCGGGCTATCGGGCGTCACATCGGCGACGATCGCACCCCGGGCTCGGTCGAGCTCCAGGCTTTCGGCGATCGGCGGGGTGACCGGCTGAATCTGCACACCGAGCCAGCCGCGGGTGATGTAGCCCTGTTCCTCGAGCTGGGCGATCAAGGGTGCGGCGAGGTTCGACGGAATGGCGAAGCCGATGCCGACATTGCCGCCGGTCGGCGAAAAGATCGCCGTGTTGATGCCGATGACGTTGCCGTGCACGTCGAAGGTCGGGCCACCCGAATTGCCGCGATTGATCGGCGCGTCGATCTGCAGATAGTCGTCGTAGGGGCCCGAGTTGATGTCGCGACCGCGGGCCGAGACGATGCCGGCGGTCACCGTGCCGCCGAGACCGAACGGGTTGCCGACCGCGATGGTCCAGTCGCCGACCCGAACGGCATCACTGTCGCCGAAGGTGAGGTAGGGCAAGGGCTCGCTGCTCTCGACCTGGAGCAGTGCGAGGTCGACCTTGTCGTCGCGGCCGATGACGGTGGCATCGAGCTGCCGGCCGTCCTCGAGCACGATGGCCACTTCGGTCGCCTCGGCGATCACGTGGTTGTTGGTGACGACATAGCCCTCGGGATCGATGATGAAGCCCGAGCCCATCGCCTGGCCATCAGGCGCCCGGCCTTCAGGGGCTCGGCCGTCGGGGCGCGGCATCGGTTGGTCGCCCGGCGGCGGGATGCCCGGGCCGAAGTCGCGAAAGAAGGGTGCCAAGGGGTTGTCCGGGTCCATGCCGTCGAACGTCGCCGGTGCCGGTCGCGTGGCGATGACGCTGACCACCGCCGGCGACACCTGCTCGACGAGGTCGGCAAAGCTGCCGGGCAGCTCGTTCGCCGGCAGGGGTGCGGCAGCGAGCGGTGCGGCGAAACCCGGGACAATCGGCAGAAGGGCCGTGCTGCCGAGCATGACGGCAAGCGTCAGGGCTACCGCGCGCCGGCGCGGCCTCGCAATCGACCAATGTTTCATCGGATGACGTCCTCGTCTGGCACGGGTGGCCGTGCCGGTTATTGCCCTACCGGACACGACAGCTGGCCGGCACTTGGGCCGCGCTTGCGATTTATACCATTTCGCCGGGGTTAAGATTGCGTCATCGAGGTCGTGCCGAGGGCTCACCGACGAGGGGGTGTCCTCGTCACATCACCGCACCGATCTGCCAGGGGATGAACTCGTGGTCGCCGATGCCCAGGGCCTCGGACTTCGACGGCTCGCCGGACGCCACCTGCAAGACGAGATCGAGGATCTCGCGCCCCTTGCTCTCGATCGTCGCCCCGCCGTCCAGGATGTCGCCGCAGTTGAGATCCATGTCCTCGACCATCCGCTCGTACATGGGCGTGTTGGTGGCGAGCTTGATCGAGGGGGCCGGCTTGTAGCCGAAGCAGGAGCCGCGGCCGGTGGTGAAGACGACGATATTGGCACCGGAGGCCACCTGACCGGTCACCGAGGCCGGATCGTAGCCGGGGCTGTCCATGAAGACGAAGCCGCGGGTGGTCACCGGCTCGGCGTATTTGAACACACCGGTGAGGTTGGTGGTGCCGCCCTTGGCCGCAGCGCCCAGCGACTTCTCCAGGATGGTGGTGAGCCCGCCCGCCTTGTTGCCGGGCGAGGGGTTGTTGTTCATCTCGCCGCCGTTGGACGCCGTGTACTGCTCCCACCAGTGGATACGCTCGATCAGCTTTTGGGCGACCGCCTCGCTGACCGCCCGCTGCGTCAAGAGGTGCTCTGCCCCATAGATCTCGGGGGTTTCAGCGAGAATGCCGGTGCCGCCCTGGGCCACCAGGAGGTCGGTGGCATAGCCCAGGGCCGGATTGGCGGTGATGCCGGAATAGGCGTCCGAACCGCCGCACTGGAGTGCTACCGATAGCTCGGCCGCCGAGACCCGCTGCCGGGCGATCTCGTCGGCATGCGGCAGCATCTCCTTGACCATCGCGGTCGCCCGCTCGACCGTCTTGCGCGTTCCCCCGGTGTCCTGCAGCGTCATCGTCCGGAAGAGCGGCCCGCGCTCGATCTGATAGGCCTCGAGCAAAAAGTCGATCTGGTTCACCTCGCAGCCCAGCCCGATCATGATGATCCCGGCGAAGTTCGGGTGCCGGGCATAGCCCCAGAGCGTGCGCTGCAAGGTGGCGAAGCCCTCGCCACGATCGGCCATGCCGCAGCCGGTCGAATGGGTGAGCGCCACCACCCCGTCGACGTTCGGGTACTTCGCCAACTCCTCCTTCGGGAAATGCTGCTGGATGAACCGGCAGACCGAGGCCGAACAGTTCACCGACGAGAGGATGCCGATATAGTTCCGCGTACCTACCCGCCCGTTCTTCCGGACATAGCCCATGAAGGTTCGGCACTCGGCCTCGGGCAGCATCACCGTCTCGCGCACCGCACTGCCGATCGCATAGTCGCGGGCGAAATCCGCCATCTCGCAATTCTGCACGTGGACATGGTCACCGGGCAGAATGTCGGTGCTGGCCACCCCGATGATCTGGTTGTACTTCCTGACCGGCGCACCGTTCGCGATCGCAGCCGTCGCGATCTTGTGCCCGGCCGGGATCTTCGTCGTCGTCGTCACCCCCTCGGCAGCGATACGGGTGCGCTCGGCGATGGCACGCCGGGCCACGACGACATTGTCGGCGGCATTCAGGCGAACGGTGAGCGGGGTCTCGGTCATGATCTGAAAATGCTCCCTCGGGCGGCGCGTCGGCAACTGCGCTCGCGCGCCGCATGTTACAACGACTCATCGCAGATGCCGCCGGCTCGTGCAAACAGGCTCTTGGAGGAACAGCACAGGCGAGCACCGGCCCTGGCACGCGCGAATGGCCGACCTATCTCCGCAGTCCAGCTTCGCGACGTCGAACAATACCCGAAGAACAAGGTCGCCACGTGTCGTCATCCGGTCCACCCACCAGCCCAGCGCCGGCATCGCCCGGCGCTCGCCCACGACATCGATGAAGGGTCTCGAGACCGTCTGGCGGACGCTCTGGCGGCCCTTGGGTTCGCTCGTCGTCGTCGCCCTCGTTCTCTGGCTGGTGCCGCTCGACGAGCTGCTTGCCGTCCTCGCTGGTATCGACCCGCTGTGGTCGTGCCTCGCCCTTGCGCTGGTCCTGCCCATGGCGGCGGCCAAGGCTGCCGTCTTCTGGCTCGCGGCCCGCGTCCAGCACCTCGCCTTCACCTTCCGCCAGATGCTCGCGATCCAGTTCGCCTCGGCCTTCTATACCCTGGTCGTGCCGGGTCAGCTGGGCGGTACCGTTTCACGCTGGTACAAGCTGCAAAAGCCCGGCCGCCAGCCGGTCGAGGCCGCCGCCGTCATGCTGATGGCACGCCTGCTCGAGACCGGCACGGCATGCCTCATCGGCCTCGCTCTCGCTCTTGCCGATCCGATCGCCCGGACCTCGGGTGTGGTGCCGATCCTGGCGGCGGTCTTCGTCGTCGTCAGTGGCGGTGGCCTGCTCCTCGTCACGCCGCTCGGCCGCCGCATCGGCCGCCGCATCGCCGACCGATTGCCACGGCATCGCTGGCTGTTGCCCGTGCACACCGCCATGCCGAGACTGCGCGACGCGGCCCACCGCATGGGCCGGATGCGCGGCTCCGAGCTGCTCCTGATCGTCGGCTGCTCGGTCTTGTGGAATGCGCTGGCGCTGCTTTCCATGGTCCTCGCCGCCGCCGCCGTCGGGGCCGAGGTCTCCTGGATCACGCTCGGCTGGCTGCGGGCGCTGCTCGCCATCGTGCTGTTGCTGCCGATCGGCTGGGGTGGCGTCGGGGTACGCGAGGCCAGCACCGCCGCCATTCTCGCGCCCTACGGCGTCGCTCCGGCGATGGCGGTCGCCATCGGTGCCATCGTCTCGCTGCGCACCATCCTTGAGGCCGTGATCGGTGCCGGGCTCGAACTCTGCGGCCTCTGGCGCAAGGACGGCGTGACGACGCCGGCCCGCGGCCCTCTCGACGCCGAGCACCCCGCACGATAGATCGGACCGGCCGCCGCCCGCGCGGTGTGTCCGCGAAGGTCAGCTCCATGCTCGCCTCATCCAGCGCCCGGCCCGCCGGCACCGCCACTCGGCACGCCTACCCGGCCGAGATCGTGGCCCTCGGCCGGATCGCCCTGCCGCTGGTGCTCGCCATGGTGGGGCAGATGGCGATCACGACGACCGACATCCTGATGCTCGGCTGGCTCGGCCCCGAAGCCCTGGCCGCCACGGCCTTGGCGCTCAGCGCCTTTCACCCGGTTATGCTCTTCGGCATCGGCATCGGCACCGCCGTCACCCCGCTCGCCGCCGCGGCGCTGGCCGAGCGCCGGGTGCGCGAGATGCGCCGCGCCGTCCGCCAGGGCTTCTGGGCGGCCCTGCCGTTCACCGCCGTCGCGGTTCCGGCCCTCTGGTGGATCGGCGACGTCTTCGTGGCGATCGGCCAGGAGCCCGAACTCAGCCACAGCGCCGAGCTCTACATGCAGGGCGTGCTGCCCGGCATCGGCTTCGTGCTGGTCTTCAACGTGCTGCGCTCCTACGCCACGGCGCTGCAGCACACCCGCCCGGTCCTGATCGTCACGCTGCTCGCCATCCCTTTCAACGCGTTCATCAGTTACGGCCTGATTTTCGGCGCCTTCGGGCTGCCCAGGCTCGAGGTCTATGGCGCCGGTCTGGGTTCCGCGATCACCAACGCCGTGATGGCACTGACCCTCCTCTGGATCGTCCGCCGCCGGCTGCCCTTCCGCCGCCATCACATTCTCGGCCGCTTCTGGCGCCCCGATTGGCCGATCTTTTTGGCGATTCACCGCATCGGCATACCCATCGGCCTCTTCATCCTGCTCGAGGTCGGCATCTTCGCGGCATCGGCCCAGCTTCTCGGCTATATCGGCGTCTACGAGCTCGCCGCCCACCAGATCGTGCTGCAGCTGGCCTCGATCACCTTCATGGTGCCGCTCGGCATCGGCCAGGCCGTCACCGCGCGGGTCGCCCTGGCGCGCGGCCGCGCCGATCCGGCGGGCGCACGGATTGCGGGCCAAGCCTCGATGCTGTTGGCGACAGCCTTCATGACCTGCACCGCCCTCGTCTTCTGGTTCTTGCCCGCGCCACTGATCCGCCCGTTTCTCGACGGCAGCCCGCAATCGCTCCAGGTCCTGGCGCTGGCCACCGGCTATCTCGCCATCGCCGCCGTCTTTCAGATCGTCGACGGGCTGCAGGTGACCGCTGCGCATGCGCTCCGCGGCCTGCAGGACACCCGCGTGCCGCTCTTGATCGCCGCTTTCGGTTTCTGGCTCCTGGCCTTTCCGACCGCCGTGGTGCTCGGCCTCTTCACACCGCTCGAGGGCGAGGGCGTCTGGCTCGCGCTGGCACTCGGGCTGGCGACCGCGGCCCTCCTGCTCATCCGCCGCTTTCTGCGGTTGACACGACCGGCCGAACACTAGCGCGGATCGTCCGCACTCGCTTCAGCGAGGCTGTCGGGGCGCGAAGACGCCTATTTTTTGCGGAACCGGTCGAGGGTCACGATCTCGGCCCCTTCGCCGTTCTCGGTCGCCTCTTTCGGGCTCTCGCCGTCGTCCACCGGACGTGGCTTCGCCCCGGTCTTGGCAGCCAGCGGCAAGGGTGCCGGTGTCGCGGCGTCGGCAGCCGCATCGTTGCCGAGGGTGAACTGTAGACCGAACTCCACACCCGGATCGGCGAACACGCGCAACGCCTCGAACGGCACGATCAACCGCTCCGGCTGATCGTTGAAGCTCAAGGTCACGCCGAAACCGTCGTCGCCGACGTCGAGATCCCAGAACTGATGCTGCAGGACGATGGTCATCTCGGACGGGTAGCGGGCGCGGAGATAATCCGGAATTTCCACGCCCGGATAGTCGGTCTTGAAGGTGACGTAGAAGTGGTGCGGCGGCGGCACCTCACCGGCGGCGAACTGCCGCAGTACATCGCGCACCACCGTGCGCAACGCCGCCTCAACCAACTGGCCGTAGTCGATTCTCTGCCGCCGCATATGGCCTTCGTCGCGCTCGAGCACCTGCCCGGTGCCGCAATGGGTCGAAACCGAGCGGTCAACCGCCCGCCGACAGCTTTTCGATGTCGTCGCTCTACGATAGCCGAGATGCCGAATTGCGCAAGTTGGGGGGCTTCTGTTGCCCGGCGCCCCCCGAGCCGCGCCGGGGTGCCGAAGCTCCCCGGACTTTTCGGCAGGGTTCTGTTGCCCGGCCCCTGCCAGCCGCGCTTACCTAAAGATTAGGCAGCGAGAGCCATACGGTTGTCGTTGGCACTTGTCATAGTGGTCCGATAACGGCGGTACCATGCCGGGCAAAAACCACCCCTTTACCACGCTCGTCGAGCCTGTTTCGCCCCCAGAGATCGCGCTCACCGTCCGACAACCGGACAGGCCGAGCCGAGAGGTTTGGTGGAGGCGCCGGGTACTGCCCCCGGGTCCGAAACGCTTATTCCGAGTGGCGTTTATCACCATAGCCGGATATCTCCGGCACACCGTATATAGCGCCTCGCCATTCCGGCTTAAAGGGGTGGCATCGCGGCACGCCCTCTCGTTCAGCATCACATGGTACCGAGCATGACCCTGACCGCCGAAGCCCTGGCCGAAATCGCGGCACTTCGCGACGCCGAGCAGCCGACCCGCCGGGCCGTGGTGCCGGCGCTCGAGGCCATCCTCTACGAGCCCCTGCCGGTGCTCGACCAGGGCTTCATCCGCGTCGTCGACTATATGGGCGACGACGCCGCCGTGGTGCAGGCGGCCCGGGTCTCCTACGGCAAGGGCACCAAGCAGGTCTCGACCGACCGGGGCCTGATCAACTACCTGATGCGGCACCGGCACACCACGCCGTTCGAGATGTGCGAGATCAAGCTGCATGTGAAGCTGCCGATCTTCGTCGCCCGGCAGTGGATCCGCCACCGTACCGCCAGCGTCAACGAGTACTCGGCGCGCTATTCGGTACTCGACGACGGCAGCTACCGGCCGGACCTCGCCCAGCTCGCAGCACAAGCCGCGCACAACCGCCAGGGCCGCGGCGAGGCGCTCGACCCCGCCCTGGCCGCCGCCGTCCGCGACCGCCTCGACGCCAGTGCCGCTGCGGCCGAGGCCACCTATCACTGGCTGCTCGGCGACGCACCCGGCGAACCGGGGCTCAGCCGCGAGCTCGCTCGCATGGTGCTGCCGCTGTCCGCCTACACCCAGTGGTACTGGAAGATCGACCTGCACAACCTCCTGCACTTCGTAGCATTGCGCGCCGACAGCCACGCGCAATACGAGATTCGCGCTTACGCCGATGTGCTGCTGCAGATCATCGAGAAATGGGTGCCGGTGACGGCTGCCGCGTTTCGTGATTACCGGATCGAGGGTGCAGAACTCTCCGGCAAGGCACTCGCCGTGGTCAAGCGGCTGCTCGAGGGCGAGCCGGTCGACCCCGAGAAGACCGGCATGAGCGCTCGGGAATGGCGCGAGCTCCAGGCGCTGCTCGACCTGCCCGAGGCGAAATGACGCCCGCCCTCAGGTTTTACTCGTGTCGCCGAGACAGAGCACGACCATGATCACGAGAGCCGCGGCCGTGCCGACGAGACCGATATAAATCGCCGCGGCGAAACCGAAGACGACGACGAGTGCGATGCACACGATCAGGATCGCCAGAGCCGCCCAACCGGTCTTGCCGAGACCTTCCGTTTCCGGCATCGCCGAACTCCCTTCCGCTGTTCCGAACCGGCACTGTGCCCGATCGGCACTGGTCCCGAACCGGTCGGTCGCCACCTGCCGAGCCGAGCGTTGGCCGACTCACCCCGAGATTTCTAGAGGCCTGATCCGGGTTTGTCAGTCAGCCAATCGGTCACAGTCTCGCACCAGCCGGGGACGAGAAGCGTGGTCGAGCGGGCGCGAACGCCACACCTCGGGAACATCTTCAAGAAGCGGATTGTCCGAATGATGGCCGCTCGTTAATGTCCACTCGAAAACTTCCTGAGGAGGGGGCGATGCGTCTCTCACGTTACGGTTTGTTGTCGGCAGGTGCCGCGGTGGTACTCGCCGGCTGTTCCGGTGGTCCGAACTTCGATGGTATCGGCGACAAGTTCGCCAACCGGGGGCCGGCGGGCCAAGCGATCGCCGGGGCCGAGGCGGCGTCTGCGCCGGCCGATCCGTATGCCGCGGCTGCGTACGAGGCCTATCTCGGCCACGCGCAGTACGAATTCAACGACATGCAGGACTACACCGACACGATCTTCCACAGTGAGAAGGCGATGGCGGCCGCCGGTGGGCAGCAGGTGATGCCGCAACAGCCGAGTTCGCGCCGGCTGACCCCGGAGCACGCCGCCGAGACCGGTGAGGTCTACGAGCGCCTCGTGGCCGCCGTGCAGGGCGAGCCGGGCCAGCGGCTGCCGGCGACGGCCGGCCGCGCCGTTGCCGATTTCGACTGCTGGCTCGAGCAGCAGGAGGAAAACTTCCAGCCCGACGACATCGCCGCCTGTCGTGATGCGGTCTATGCCGCCCTCGCCGAGCTCGAAGCGCCGGTCGAAGAGGCCCTGCCGGATCGCATCTCGCTCAGCGCCGACGTGCTGTTCGACTTCGATCGCGCCGAGATCAAGTCGGGCTTCACCGACGAGCTCGACGCCGCGGCCGAACTCCTGCTCGCCAATCCCGACGTCACCGTGCGCATCGACGGCCACACCGACAGCGTCGGTAGCGAAGAGTACAACATGGGCCTGTCCGAGCGGCGCGCCGAGGCCGTCGCCGCCTACCTCGAAGAAGCCGGCGTCTCACGTGACCGGATGACTGTGGCTTGGTTCGGCGAATCGCAGCCCGTCGCCACCAACGACACGGACGAAGGCCGGGCACTCAACCGGCGGGTCGAGATCGACCTGATCGATCCGGCCGACTGAACAACGCCCCCTCGATCTGACCAACGGCGGCGGCCGGTCGGCAACGACCGGCCGCTCGTCGTTGGCGACCGGGCCTGCTGCGGCAGTTTTCCCACCGGCCTTGGCCCGTGGTGACGACTCGGCTAGAACGTCGCGCGGACGACCGCGGGCCCGCGGCAGCGTCGCCGCCCGTCGGTCCTCGCCACAGCGGCCAGCCCGGATCATCACCCAGAAAGCCCGATGCGGGAAATCCTCACGATCTTCTTTTCGACCGGCCGCTTGCGTGCCGTCGCGGTCGTGCTCTGTCTGTTCGTCGCCAGCGTCTTCGAGGGCATCGGCCTCGCCACGCTCATTCCGGTCGTCTCGATCGCCACCGACACGAGCGAAAACCCCTCGGCCGTCGAGCAGGCGTTGCGCGGCTTGCTGGAAACGATCGGCGTGCCCCTCGAGATCGGGCCGCTGATCATCGTCATGATCATCGCCCTCACCCTTCGCGCCTTGACCACCATGGGGGCGATGAGCTTCGTCGGCTACACCTCGGCGGCGGTCTCGGCCGACCTCCGCCGCCAGGTGGTCGCCAAGCTGATGCAGGTGCGCTGGCGCTACTTCGCCAACCAGCGGATGGGCCGGATCAGCACGGCGATCAGCAACGATGCCACCCGCGCGGCACGCGCCTATCTGCAGAGTGCCGAGTTCGTCGCACTGGCCGCCCAGGCCTCGGTCATGGCAGTGATCGCCGTCGTCATCTCCTGGCAGCTGGCGCTGGTCGCGGCGGTCCTGGGGGCGGCTGTGGTCGTCAGCCTCTTCGGTCTGGTCAAGGCCAGCAGGCGGGCCGGGCGGCAGCAGACGTTGCGCACCCGCAAGCTGATCATCTTTCTCTACGACACCTTGAACAACCTCAAGGTGATCCGGGCGATGGGCCGCCAGGCGCCGTTCGCCAGCCTGCTCGACCGCAGGATCGACAAGGTGCGCAACGCGTTCCGCCGCGGGGTATTGCTCACCGAGGCGCTGAACAGCCTGCAGCTCGTCGTCATGGCGGTGTTCCTCGGCGTCGGCTTCTACATCCTCTTCACCTTCTTCGAAACGCCGCTGGCCGAGATCATCGTCGCCGGGCTCGTCGTCTCACGCTCGGTCAATGCGATCGGCAAACTGCAGAAGGCCTACCAGAAGGCGCTGACGCTGGAGAGCGCCTTTACGGCGACCCAGGAGCTGATCGACGAGATCGCCGCCGATCCGGAGGTCACGGGGGGCACGCGACCGGCTGCCTTCGACACGCGCATTCGCTTCGACGACGTCCATTTCGCGCACGGCCAGGAGCCCGTGTTGCGCGGCCTCTCGCTCGAGGTCCGCGCGCACGAGCTCACCGTGCTCACCGGGCTTTCGGGTGGCGGCAAGACGACCACGGTCGACATCCTCCTCGGCCTGCATCAGGCGGACCAGGGATCGGTCACCATCGACGGCGTGCCGTTTTCCGAGCTCGACCTGTTCAGCTGGCGCCGGCTGGTCGGCTACGTGCCGCAGGAGGTCTTTCTCCTGCACGACAGCGTCCGCGCCAATCTGACCCTCGGCGACGACACGATCGACGAGGCGACCCTCTGGTGGGCGCTGGACCTCGCCGGGATCGCCGCGTTCGTGCGCGAGCTCGACGGCGGCCTCGACAGCGTGGTCGGCGAAGGCGGCGGCCGGCTGTCGGGTGGTCAGCGCCAGCGCATCGCCCTCGCCAGAGCGCTGGCGCATCGGCCGAAGCTGCTGATCCTCGACGAGGTGACGAGCGCTCTCGATCCGGCCACCGCGCACACCGTCGCCCGCGAGATCAAGGCGCTCGTCGGCGAGACCACGATCCTCACCATCACCCACCGTCCGGAATTCCTCGACGTCGCCGACCGGATCTATCGGTTCGAGGACGGCAAAGCGCGGCTCGTCGGCCGCGAGATGGCCGCCGTAGACTGAACGGGCGGCTGAAAGCTGTCGCGTGCCGCGCGCGGCGCGTCAGACCGCGGGTGGCGAGGTCCGCCGATGCGGCTGCCCTCCCGCCTCGCCTTCTGGGCCGCTGTCGGCGGCGGCCGCGACATGCCGGGCGGGCGAAACGAGCGCCTCTTTCGCCACCGTCTCGGCCTTGTCGAGCGCCTTCTCGACCACAGCGGCGGTGCCCTTTTCCAGCACCTTGCCGCCGATTGTCTTCACACCGCCCGCCCCCTTGGCGGCAGCCGCCGGCCCGAGCTTGGCCGCCACCACCGCCCGGGTCTGTGTCGCGACCACCTTGGCGGCACCCGCCGCTGCCGCCTTGCCGACCACGGCCGAGCCCATCTTCAAAACGCCGGCGGCGGCGAGCGAGCCGGCGCCCGCGGCCAGGAGTTTGGTGGAAAGTGCCTTGCCGAGCAGCACGAGGCCCGTTTCGATCAGCGGCATGGCGTCATCTCCCGGCTGCGTGTGTCCTTGGCTCTGTACCCCAAGATGCGACGAGACTCGCCGATCGACAACGGCCACTTCACCGTCACGCCCGCGCCCGTGGCCGTCACGCCCGCGCCCGTCGCCGTCAGGCCCGTGGATGCGCTGCCGCGTAGAGCCGCGCGAGGCGCTCGGCATCGATACCCGTGTAGCGCTGCGTCGTGCTGAGGCTGCTGTGGCCCAGGAGTTCCTGGATCGAGCGCAGATCGGCCCCACCGGCCAGGAGATGCGTGGCGAAACTGTGGCGCAGCGCATGCGGGGTGGCCGTATCCGGCAGGCCGAGCAGCCCGCGCAGCTCGCGCACCCGCTTTTGCACCACCGCCTGCTGCAACCGCTTGCCGCGCACCCCCAAAAAGAGCGGGCCGTCCGCCGGCAGCGCGAAGGGACAGGCGGCGACATAGGCAGCAAGCGCTTCACGGACCACGGGCAAGAGCGGCACCAGCCGCTGCTTTTGGCCCTTGCCCACCACCCGAAGCGCCGCCTCGCCCGACCCCGGCAGATCGGCGCGATCGAGCCCGAGCGCCTCGCCGATCCGCAACCCCGCCCCGTAAAGGAGCAGGAGCAGGGCCGTATCCCGGGCGACGAGCCAGGCAGCACCATCACCGTCCGCCGCCACCGCGTCGGTGAGTTCGCCCACCTCTGCGATCGCCAGAGGCCGCGGCAGCCGCCGGCTCGCCCGGGGTGCCCGCATCGCCCGAAGCGCCGGATTGTGGACGGCATAGCGGGCATCGAGAAAATCGAGGAAGCCGCGCACCGCCGCCACCGCCCGCTGGGTCGAGCTCTTGGCATAACCCGCCTTCAGCCGCCAGGCGAGCCAGCCGCGAAACCCGGCGGGGGCGAGCTCGCGCAGGCTCGTGAGCCCAACCGGCCCGCCCTGGTGCTCGGCGAGAAACGTCACGAACGCCTGCAGATCGCGCCGATAGCCTGCCTGCGTGCGCGCCGCCGCCCGCTTCTCGTGGGCGAGCCAGGCGCACCAGGCGGCATAGGCGGTCTCCAGATCGGGCTCGGCGAAGGCCAGCATCGAGCGTCTCCAGCGCGGGTTATCCGACGTGCCGGAGCATGCTAGCACTCATCGGACACAGGCTTCCATCGGCAGTGCACTTGGCCCCTCGATGACCCCGCCCACCATCGCCGTCCTGCTGCCGATGCCGTTCGGCATGTGCTTCGACTACCGCCTCGACCCGCCCTTCGACACAGCCCCGCCGGCGCCCGGCAGCTACGTGGTCGTCCCGTTCGGCCCGAGGCGCCTCGTCGGCGTCGTCTGGGAGGGCCGCTCGAGCAACCCGGTGCCCACCGCCCGCCTCAGGCCGCTGCTCGGCATCCTCGACCAGCCACCCCTCGTCGAGCCCCTGCGCCGTCTGGTCGAGGCCACCGCGCGCGAGACCGTGACACCCATGGGCGCCGTGCTCCGCCTCGTCCTCAGCACACCTGCCGCCTTCGACCCCGAGCCGCTGCAGACGGTCATCGCGCTCGCCGAACGGCCGGAAAAAACGACCGCCAAGCAGCAGGCGGTGCTCGAAGCACTCGAAGCGCAAGGGACCCGGACCGCAGCGGCGCTCGCCCGCAGCGCCGGGGTCTCCGCGGGCGTGATCAAGACCATGGTCGAGAAGGGCCATCTCGTCGCGCGCACCATGGAGCCGGAACTCCCGGCTCCGGCTGCGTTCGGCGTCCCGGACGCCGGCCGGTTGACGCCGGCGCAAGCCAGCGCCGCCCACGACCTTTGCGGAGCACTCGCCGAAGCGCCGACCGACGAGATCCTGCTCGAAGGCCGTCCCGGCGCGGGCAAGACCGAAATTTATATCGAGGCGATCGCCGCGACCCTCGCCAGGGGCCGTTCCGTCCTGGTCCTCTTGCCCGAGATCGCGCTTTCCGCGCAGTGGCTCAAGCGCTTCACCGACCGCTTCGGCACAGCGCCGGCCGTCTGGCATTCCGGGCTGACCACGGCCCAACGCCGCCGCACCTGGAAACTGGCGGCTGCCGGCCGGCTGCCGGTCGTGGTGGGGGCCCGCTCCGCCCTCTTCCTGCCGCTGCCCGATCTCGGCCTTGTTGTCGTCGACGAGGAGCACGACACGAGCTTCAAACAGGAGGACGGCGTCATCTACGACGCCCGCACGATCGCTCGCCTCCGGGCGAAGCTGCAGGGGGCGGGCCTCGTCACCTGTTCGGCCACGCCCTCGCTCGAAACGCTGGAGCTCGCCCGTCGCCACATCCGCGTCGAGGGCAGCTTCGCCGCGGCGAGCAAGCCGCATATCCGGCTGGTCGATCTGCGCCGGGACAAGCCGGCCAAGACCAGCTTTCTCGGCCCCACCCTGCGCGGCGCCCTGGGCGAAACCCTGGAGCGCGGCGAGCAGGCGATGCTGTTTCTCAACCGCCGCGGCTATGCGCCCCTGACCCTCTGCCGCGCCTGCGGCTTTCGCTTTCGCTGCCCCAACTGTGCCGCCTGGCTCGTCGCCCACCGCTTCGGCGACCGGCTCACCTGCCACCACTGCGGCTACAACCAGCCGAGAGCGCCCCACTGCCCCGACTGCGGTGCCCTCGACAGCCTGGTCGTCGCCGGCCCCGGCGTCGAACGGGTGCAGGAAGAGGTCAAGGCGCTCTTCCCCGAGGCCCGCACCGTGTTGATGACCAGCGACAGCATCACCAGCGCGGCCACCGCCGACGCGCTCGTCGAGGCGATGCTCGAGCGGCGCATCGACATCCTGATCGGCACCCAGCTGATCGCCAAGGGCCACCACTTTCCGGATCTCACTCTGGCCGGCGTGGTCGATGCCGATTTCGGCCTCGCCGGCGGCGATCCCCGGGCGGCCGAACGCACCTTCCAGCTCCTCTACCAGCTCGCCGGCCGGGCCGGCCGCGAGCAGAAGCCCGGCCGCGTCCTGATCCAGACCCATCTGCCCGACCACCCGGTGATGCAGGCGCTGGCCCGAGGCGACCGCGAAGCCTTCATGGCCGCCGAAGCCGAGGATCGTCGCGAGGCCGCGATGCCCCCCTACGGCCGCCTCGCCGCGCTTATCCTCTCCGGCCCCGAGACCGCCGTCGTCAAACGCGAATCGCGCAACATCGTGAAGGCCGCGCCCACCCACGACGGCTGGCACGTCCTAGGGCCCGCCCCGGCACCCTTGGCCCTGCTCCGCGGCCGCTACCGCGAGCGCATCCTGATCAAGGCCCCGACCGACCCCGACATGCCCGACAAAATCGCCGCCTGGCTGGCACCCTTGAAACTGCCGAACGCCGTCAGACTGCAGGTGGACATCGACCCGCAGAGCTTCTTCTGAGGCCGCCCGCATCGCCGGCAAAGCAAGCTGCAGCTGGACCAAGTATCAGGGGAAAAGACAGAAAATGTGGGGACGATGATCGTCCCCACACCCCTGCCCAACCCGGCGGTCGAGCGCTCGATCGATTCCGAACCTTTGCCGACAGCGTCGAGGCGGCCGAACGCGCTGCGCCCTTGGGGAAGAACGCCGGGAGGCTGGCCTCCCTGCACCCTGGGGTTGTTTCCTTGGAGGCATCGATCCGGCAGCGAATTCTGCCGGTTATCAGGAAATTCCTTCTTTTGATCTACGTCAATGACCCGCGATGTGGAGTATCGGAAAATACTGAGGATAGTTTCTTGACTACCCAACCTGCCGGAGATCAAGGTGTACGACTTACTCCTCATTGGTTCAAACGATTGGCAACAGACACTCACCGAGTTTGCCAAGTATAAGAGCGATACCGGGATGGCAACCAATTTCCATAGCCTGGAGGATATTGAAAAAACGGCAAGCGGCGTCGATCTTCCAGAAAAAATTAAACGTACAATTGAAAAGGAACGTCGCGTCAATGGCGTCGAATATGTACTACTCGCCGGTGATGTTGATCGTTTTCCATGTCGTTATATAAAGGCGATCAACACTCAGTGGGGCGTGAAGTGGTATCCTTCCGATCATTATAATGCTGACTTGTACGATGCGAGCGGCCATTTCGACAACTGGGATGCAGATAAAGATGGCATTTTCGCCGAGCTGGACTTCAAGGAGACCAAGGACGGGCCGAAGTTCAATATCGACAAGATCAATTTGGTGCCAGATGTCGCCGTCGGTCGTGTGCCGGCTTCGACGCTCGCAGAGCTCGAGACCTATTTCGCCAAGGTGCGCTCGTACGAATTCGCAGCGAGCGAATCGATATGGTTCAACAATCCCGACCCGTGGTTCAGGCGCGCCCTGTTCGTGGTCGATGGTGGCAGCACGCCGTTCGGCGACGAGACGCAAGCCGAGCAACATGCAGCACCTCTGACGGCCGCCGGAATCGCGGTGACCCGACGCTATCAGGACGATCCACCATGGGCGAACGCTTCGCCGCCGTTCCGTGCGGCAGAGATCAATCGGCTGCTCGACGACGGCCTGGGGTTTGTGCACTGGCACGGCCACGGCGGCCGGGAATCGTTCGCCGGCTGGTATGACGCCGACCATGTGAAGTTCCTCCACAACGAGCTCAAACTGCCCATCGTCGTGGCACTGTCTTGCTTCACCGCGCGATTCCATACCGATCGCGACTCCTACACGCAGTTGCTCGGTGGCGACTGGACGAGCGCCGGAACCGCAAAGCCGGATCGGCCGCAGCCCGCGGCGATCCAGGCGCCGAAGCACGACGTCGACTCGATGGCCGAAGCGTTCCTCGTGAAGCATCCGGCCGGTGGCATCGCCTATGTCGGCTGCACGAGCGTGATGGAACACGGTGGCAAGCCGCTCGGCCTGTATTTCTGCGAAGCCTACCGCGATCAGGCAAAGCCGCCTGTCCTCGGGGCTATGTGGCGACACGCCATGACGCGGTTCGCCCAGAACGAGTGTGGCGGCGGCACGGTCGGGATGGGGCCTTACTACGCCTTCATTCACGCCCACAAGGTGATGCTGTTCGGCGATCCCTCGCTACGCGTCGGAGGTCTCGCCCCTTATCGCGTGCCGGGCACCGGACAATCGATCATGAGCGCCGGGTCGATGATCGAGGCGTTGGCTTGATGCAAGGAGACGAAAATGGCATTCGTGGGTAGAAACGGTAAGTTGCGGTTCGTGCGCGTCAACGATCTGAATCAGGGCTACGGGCCGCCGAATGACGCGATTCACACAGAGGTGACCGTAGCTCTGGTGAACAGCGATGAAGGTTACGGGTTCGCGTTACGGCACGATGACCCCAATTTGCCGGCACGCTTGGCCATGCTGGCGACGCTACGCGACGCCTATATGCACGGTAAGGATGTGGGGCTCGCCGTAGACCTTCCGCCGGGCAAGAAGAACGGCCATCTTCGGAGGGTCCAACTCGGCTGAACGAGACCAACGTGAACGCCCTGCTCGGTACGACGGGTGAGAACTCGGCCTTCGGCGCTGCGGCGGCAGAGATGTGTCAACGGCGGCCGTCGGGCGAGCGCATCCTGATCAAGGCCCCGACCGACCCCGACATGCCCGACAAGATCGCCGCCTGGCTCGCCCCCTTGAAACTGCCGAACGCCGTCAGGCTGCAGGTCGACATCGACCCGCAGAGCTTCTTCTGACGTCGTTTCTCGCTCGGGGAACCGAAGGCCCGGCAAGGGCGCACGTGGCGCCCGGCGGGGTCCCCTTCGGCGGCCGGGAACCGCCGGCTCGCCACAGCGTTGCCAGAGACAGTTGGCGCCGGACCGATCGGCGGCGGCGCCCGATCGCTCTGGGCTTCGATGGCGAGCCCGGGCACGGCAAGGAGAAGGTCATGAAAGGTTCGGACGTTTCACTCCAGCATCTGCAACGCGCGCTCACGATGGAGCTGACCACGGTCAATACCTACCTGCTGCAGGCCGCGAAGTTGGAGGACTGGGGTCTCGATCAACTCGCCGAGCGAATGCAAGAGGAAATCGAGGAGGAACGCGAGCATGCCAAGCGCTTTCTCGATCGCATCCTCTTCCTCGACGGTGTCGCCAAGGTCCATCAGCTCGACGAGATCGGCCAGGACGATACGCTCCGGGCCATTTTCGAGACACAGCTGCGCATGGAGAACGAGGCCCGCGACTATTACGACTTGGCGGCGCGCGAGAGCCGCGAGGCCGGCGACCTCGGCACGTTCGACCTGTTTCGCTCGATCCTCAAGGACGAGGAGGACCACATCGATTTCGTCGAGACGCAGTTCGAGCTGATCGACCTGATGGGCGAACAACTCTACGTTTCGCGCCAAGTGTCGTCGACCGCCCACCAGGATGACGACTGAGCAGCGCGACCGGTGCGAGCGGCTGGGTCGAGGGCGACAGCTATTTCGATCGACCAGTCACTGCAGTCGGCGAGCGCCGCAGCAGCAGCACTGTGATGCCCGCCCGCGCCGCCCGTGTTCGCTTGCGCCGAAAGAAGGCCGTGGGTGCAGGGAGGATCATCCTCCCTGCCCTGCTGCCTACCCCTGCACCTGCGCACCGGCCTCGAGATCCCACCTCCAGCATCGACCCTAGGCGTCACGATCGCGGTCGTAGTGTTGCTCGAGCGGGAACGGCGGGAGCCAGGATTCGCGACGGACGGTCCAGCTTTCGTAGGTCGGCAGCAGTTGGTCGGGGGCATCGAGGGAGCCGAGATGCACCTCGATCTCGTCGCCGCTTCGGGCGAAAACGGACGAGCCGCAGCGCGGACAGAAGTGCCGTCCGGCCCAGTCCCGCGTCTCGCCCTCGATCGTCACCGCAGCCTCGTGGAATACCGCGGCGGCGTAGAACAGGGCGCCATGATGCTTGCGACAGTCCAGGCAGTGGCAGATGCCGACCCGGTAGGGGCGTCCCGCCGCCACGAATCGGACGTTGTTGCAGAGACAACCACCGGTAAAGTGCTCCATGCCGCGTCTCCTCGATATCGACATGCTCCGATGCGCCCCGGACCCGACTCGTGAGCCGACGGATGCACGTCCATTCCTGACTGTTCGCCGCAGCCAGCCGCCGGCGGGCGCACGTCCCGAAAGAGGATCCCCGTGGCTGCGAGGAACATTCGGCCTGCCTGCCTGTTCTCGGCGGAAAGGCGGTCCCTTTCCCGGGCTCGCGTGACGCGCGGCCAATTACCTTGTACGCGGCGCTACGCCGCTGTGCTAGCGTCGCCCCGGGAACAAGACCAGAAGCTGGCGGCATGCCGGCCCGAGAACGAGGAAATGCTCGATGATCAAGAGACGAACGGTGCTCGGCACCCTCTCCGCGGCGCTGGTCGCCGGTGGCCTCGCGGGCTGCACGACCACCGAAGAGCAGCGCATCAGCCGCGAGGAGGCCGCCCGCGCCTCGCTCAACGATCTCTATCGCACCGTGCCGGCGTCCAGAACGCTCGGCGAGGAATCGGCCGCCGTCCTGGTCTTTCCGAGCATCGTTCGCGCCGGCCTGATGATCGGCGGCCAGTTCGGCGATGGCGTGATGTTCGAGAACGGCGAGGTGGTCGGCTTCTACCGGGTCACCGGCGGGTCGTTCGGCCTGCAGGCCGGGGCGCAGAACTTCGCGCAGGCCTATTTCTTCACTACGCCGGAAGCGCTGCAGACCTTCCGCGACACCGCCGGCTGGGAGGTCGGTGCCGGTGTCAACGTCGCCGTGGCCTCGGTCGGTGCTACCGGGCAGATCAACACCTCGACCCTGCAGGCGCCGGTCGTCGTCTTCGTCTACGGCCAGGCCGGCCTGATGGCCGGTGTGCAGGTCGAGGGGCAGAGAATCGCCCGCCTCGCAGAGGAGTGACGCGCTTGGCGCAACGGCAGCCTGGCCCAACCCAAAGGTTTCGCTGCGGTCGGCCGGGAGGCGAGGCCGACCGTACCGTCGATCAACAGTGCTCGGCATCGATCGTGTCCCATCCACGACAGGCTGGAGCATGCGCCGTGATGTGATGCATCGGCGTCGACAGGGCGCCGCTTGCATCCGCTCGGCGCACACACGAGGCGCCGCTTCTCGGCCGGAATGCCGCAAGCGAACCCGCGAACGAGCTGCGGAACCTCGACCACGCCTGGTGACGCGACCCCTGTTGCCGGCCATCGGCCGACCACCGCGCCGTCATCGCTGTCGGCCCTCTCTTCGTGGCGCTGGGCGGACGCCATCCGCTTGCCCGTGATCGTTCGAGCGCCTATGACGGCCTCCACAGCGTTGTGCCACGGATTCCACCCATGCAAGCCTTCGAGCGCCTTACCGGGATCGCCGCCCCTTTGCCGATGATCAATGTCGACACCGACATGATCATTCCCAAGCAATTCCTCAAAACGATCAAGCGGACCGGCCTGGGTGTGAACCTGTTCGACGAGATGCGTTACGATCAGAACGGCAGGGAGAACCCGGACTTCGTCTTGAACAAGCCGGCTTATCGCCAGGCGCAAATCCTGATCACCCTCGACAATTTCGGCTGCGGCTCGTCGCGCGAGCACGCGCCTTGGGCGCTGCTCGATTTCGGCATCCGCTGTGTGATCGCACCCTCGTTCGCCGACATCTTTTTCAACAACTGCTTCAAGAACGGCATTCTGCCGATCGTCCTGCCGAAGGAGACGGTGGAGATCCTGATGAAGGAGGCGGAGACCGCCGACGGCCGGCCGTTCACGATCGATCTCGAGAGCCAGACCATCCAGCGCCCGACCGGCAACGAGCCCGTGCATTTCGACGTCGATGCGTTCAGCAAGCACTGCCTCTTGAACGGCCTCGACGATATCGGGCTCACCATGGTGAAGGCCAAGGCCATCGACGGCTTCGAGGCGACGCAGAAGACCGGCCAGCCCTGGCTCTACGCCGGCACGGCTGCCTGACCTCTCCCCTTTCGACACGAGTGTTTCCATGAATCAGGTCGGCAATCTGCTGCTCTTGCCCGGCGACGGCATCGGCCCGGAGGTGATGGGCGAGGTCGAGCGGGTGATCGGCTGGCTCGGCGGCCGCCAGGGCCTGAAGTTCGAGTGCGAGCGCGACCTCGTCGGCGGTGCCGCCCTCGACGCGCACGGCGTGCCGTTGGCGGAGAGCACGCTCGGGCTGGCGAAGGCCGCGGATGCCGTGGTGTTCGGTGCGGTGGGCGGCCCGCAATACGACGCCAACCCGTTCCACCTGAAGCCCGAGCAGGGCCTCTTGAAGCTCCGAAAGGAGCTCGAGCTCTTCGCCAATCTCCGCCCCGCCATGGTCTTCCCGGCCCTGGCCGAAGCAAGTTCGCTGAAGAAAGAGCTGGTCGAAGGCCTCGACATCCTGATCCTGAGAGAGCTCACCGGCGGCGTCTATTTCGGCGAGCCTCGCGGCATCGAGACCCTGCCCGACGGGACCAGGCGGGCGGTGGATACACAGGTTTACACCACGCCCGAGATCCGCCGGATCGCGGCGGTCGGCTTCGAGCTCGCGAAGAAGCGCCGCAACCACGTGACCTCGGTCGAGAAGGCCAACGTGATGCACACGGGCGTGCTCTGGCGCGAGGAGGTGACGAAGCTGCACGCCGAAGCGTTCCAGGATGTCGAGCTCGCGCACATGTACGCCGACAATTGTGCCATGCAGCTGATTCGCCGGCCGAAGCAGTTCGACGTGATCGTCACCGACAATCTGTTCGGTGACCTTCTCTCCGATGCCGCGGCGATGCTGACGGGCTCGCTCGGCATGCTGCCCTCGGCCTCGCTGGGGGCGCCCGACCAGGCGGGTCGCAGGAAGGCGCTCTACGAGCCGGTGCACGGCTCCGCGCCCGACATCGCCGGCCAGGGCAAGGCCAACCCCCTGGCGATGCTGCTGAGCTTCGCCATGACGCTGCGTTATTCCTTCGATCTCGGCGACGAAGCGGACCGGCTCGAAAAGGCCATCGCCCAGGTTCTCGACAAGGGCTACCGGACACCCGACATCATGCAGGCCGGGATGAACGAGGTCTCGACCACGGCGATGGGGCAAGCCGTGCTCGACGGTCTCGACGCTTCCCTCGCCTGATCCTTTTGGAGCCTCGACATGGGCTATCGCGTTGCCGTCGCCGGTGCCACGGGCGCCGTCGGCCAGGAAATCCTGAACATCCTCGAAGAGCTGCGCTTTCCGGCCGACGAGGTGATCCCCTTGGCCTCCGAGCGTTCGGTCGGCAAGGAGGTCGCGTACGGCGACGACAAGCGCCTGAAGGTCCGAGACCTCGCCTCCTTCGACTTCGAGGGCGTCGATCTGGGCCTCTTCTCGCCGGGGGCCGCGATCTCTGCCGTTCATGCGCCGCGGGCCGCGGAAGCCGGCTGCATCGTCGTCGACAACACCTCGCAGTTCCGTATGGACCCGGACGTCCCGCTGGTCGTACCCGAGGTCAACCCGGAGGCGCTCGAGGGCTTTCGGGCGAGGAACATCATCGCCAATCCCAACTGCTCGACCATACAGATGGTCATGGCCCTGAAGCCGCTGCACGACATCGCCCGGATCCGCCGCGTGGTCGTCGCCACCTACCAGTCGGTAAGTGGTGCCGGCCAGGAAGCCATGGACGAGCTCTTCGAGCAGACCAAGGCGATCTACATGAACGACAAAAAGGAACCGCAGGTCTTCACCAAGCAGATCGCCTTCAACTGCATCCCGCGGATCGACATCTTCATGGAAGACGGCTCGACCAAGGAAGAGTGGAAGATGGTGGTCGAGACCAAGAAGATCTTGGATCCGGCGATCGAGGTCGCCGCCACCTGTGTGCGGGTTCCCGTCTTCGTCGGCCATGCCCTGGCGCTGAACGTCGAGTTCGAGGAACCGCTCGACCCGGAAGACGCGCGCGCGGCGCTGCACGAGTTCAACGGCGTACTGGTGGTCGATCGGCCCGACGAGGACGAATACGCGACGCAGATCGATTGTGTCGGCGATCACGCCACCTTCGTCTCGCGCATCCGCCAGGATACGACTGTCCCGCACGGTCTCGCCATGTGGGTGGTGGCCGACAATCTGCGCAAAGGTGCAGCACTGAACACGGTCCAGATCGCCCAGGCGCTGATCGAGGAAGGCCACATCTGAGAGCCCTCTCTGATTGGGGTCGTTGGTGTCAAGCTGCTCCGCTTCTTTCGCCAACCATCGTCTCGACCCGTTCCTGCGGGTCACGCGCTTCTCTTCGCGGTCGATG
>Ga0081535_100466_pt1 | contig 27929 bp, 19 predicted proteins | sample HotLakmasection3_FD_71020 | JGI IMG/M metagenome (GOLD analysis project Ga0081535, IMG submission 71020) | Hypersaline microbial mat communities from Hot Lake, Washington, USA - Section #3 (SPADES assembly) (version 2) | ecosystem: Environmental > Aquatic > Non-marine Saline and Alkaline >... | reverse complement strand
CCCCCCCGCCCCCCCCCCCCCCCCCCCCCCCCCCGCGCCCTTGCCCCCCCCCGTCACGACCCCCCCCGCCGCCCTCCCCCCCGCCCAGGTCGAGGACGTCGCCCGCCGGCGCGCCCCCGTCCGCCTCGACCCCGCCGCCCGCGACGCGGTCGCCGCCAACCGCGCCGCCCTCGAGCGCGCCATGGCCGACGACCGCCTCCACTACGGCTGCAACACCGGCTTCGGCGCGTTCGCCTCCACGCGCATCCCCCCCCAACAGCTCGCCGAGCTCCAGCACAACCTCCTCCGATCACACGCCGCCGGCGCCGGACCGCTCCTGCCCGAGGACGTCGTCCGCGCCATGCTCCTGCTGCTCGCCGCCTCACTCGCCCGCGCCCGCTCAGGCGTCCGCCCCGAGCTCGTCGAGCGACTCGTCGACCTCCTCAACTCCCCCGTCACCCCCGCCGTCCCGAGCATCGGCTCCGTCGGCGCCTCGGGCGACCTCGCCCCCCTCGCCCACGCCTGCCTCGTCCTCACGGGCGAGGGCGAGGCCGTCGCCAACGGCCTCCGCGTCGACGGAAAAACCGCCCTCGCCGGCGCGGGCCTCACCCCCATCACCCTCGCCGCCAAGGAGGGCCTCGCCCTCATCAACGGCACCCACCTCATGGCCGCCCAGCTCGCCCTGCTCTCGATCGACCTCGCGACCCTCGCCGAGGCCGCCGTCGTCGCCACCGCCCTCTCGATCGACGCCGCCGCCGCCACACACGCGTTCCTCGACCCCCGCGTCTACGACGCCCGAAACCAGCCCGGCCCCGCCCGCGTCGCCGCCCGGCTCCGCACGCTCCTCGAAGGCTCGACCATCGCCGACTCCCACCGCGAGAACGACCCACGCGTTCAGGACCCCTACTCCTTCCGCTGCGCCCCCATCGTCCTCGGCTCCGCCATCCAGACGATCGACGACGCCCGAGCCGCCCTCGAGCGCGAGCTCGGCGCCGTCACCGACAACCCGCTCGTCGACGACGCCGACGGACACGCCCGCATCATCAGCGCCGGCAACTTTCACGGCATGCCCGTCGCCATCCCGCTCGACGCCCTCGCCATCGCCATCGCCCACCTCGCGGGCGTCTCCGAACGCCGCGGCTACTACATCCTCGGCGCCTTCGATCGCGCCGCAGGGCTCGAGCCCTTCCTCTCCCCCAGACCGGGCCTGCACTCGGGCCTCATGATCGCCCAGTACACCGCCGCCGCCTGCTGCAACGAGATCATCGGGCTCGCCAACCCCGCCTCGGTCGCCAACATCTCCACGAGCGCCGGCGTCGAGGACTACAACTCCTTCGGACCCCGCGCCGCCGCCAAGGCCCGCGCCGCCTTCGAGCGCGCCCGCACCGTGATCGCCATCGAACTCATCATCGCCGCCGAGGCCGTCCGCCGGCGCCGACCGCTCACGACCGGACCCGCGCTCGAGCCGATCCTCGAGCGCCTCGGTCGCGCCGTCCCCCCCTACCACGCCGACCGGCCCGTCGCCCCCGACATCGCCGCCGTCGAGGCCCTCATCGACGAAGGGGCCATTTCCGCCCCGACCGGCGCGCGAAGCTGAATACTCCCCGCATCCGCGCGGTTCGCTCACCCGTATCAACCGACGAGTCGCACGCCCGCCGCCAGCCCACGGGGAGTCGCCATGCCCAGCGCCAGCACGCTGTCCGCCGCCCGAGTCGCCGCCCGAAAGTTCGCCCTCGCCGCGCTCGTCGGCTTCATGAGCGCCCCGGCGCTCTACGTCACGGCCTGCGCCGCCGCGGCCGACACCGGACGAGCCGACGCGGGCCCCGGGCTCCTGAACCCCGCCGAGGAGGAGCCGGGCCTCCAGGTCGGCGATCGCGCGCCCGAGGGACTCCTCCGCGACCCGGACGCCGAGACCGTCGCCCTCCGCGACCTCTACGCCGGCCAGCCCGTCGTCCTCGTCTTCTACCGCGGCGGCTGGTGCCCCTACTGCACCCGCGACCTCCGCGACTGGGAGAGCGGGATCGACGACTTCAACGCCGCCGGCGCCCGCGTCATCGCCGTCTCCATGGAAACCCCCGAGCACGCCCTCGCCACCGCCTCGGACAACGACCTCTCCTACGACGTCCTCGTCGACGAGACGGGCGACCTCACCAGGGCCTTCCGCCTCGGCTTTGCGCTCTCGGACGACACCATCGCCCGCTATGAGGGCTTCGGCATCAACCTCGACTCCCGAAACGCCTCGGGCCAGTGGGTGCTCCCCGCGCCCGCCGTCTACGTGATCGACCCCGACGGCGTCATCCGTTACGCCGAGGCCGACTGGGACTACCTCCAGCGCGCCGGCTACGCGGACGCCCTCGAGACCGTCCGCGGCCTCTGACCCCGCCCGCCCCCGGAAAGACGCTCGCGCCCGCCGGAACGCCACGGCCCACGATCTCGGGCCGCCGCGGCGGAGTGGTTCGTTCGGCGCAAGCTGGCGTCTCTCCCCCCCGTGCGCTACCGTGAGGGATCGGCAGACTTCTGCAAGCCGACCCGCACGGGAGCCGAGCATGACCACCTCCCCAACCGCCGCCCCCACCGCCCGCGCCCAGAACAGGACCATCCGCGCCCCCCGAGGCTCGGGGAAATCCTGCAAGACCTGGCAGGCCGAGGCCGCCCTCCGCATGCTCATGAACAACCTCGACCCCGAGGTCGCCGAGGACCCCGCCCGCCTCGTCGTCTACGGCGGCCGCGGTCAGGCCGCCCGCACCTGGGAAGCCTTCGACGCCATCGTCGACACGCTCAGACGGCTCGAGGCCGACGAGACGCTGCTCGTCCAGTCGGGCAAGCCCGTCGGCGTCGTCAGGACCCACGAGGACGCCCCCCGCGTCCTCATCGCCAACTCCAACCTCGTCCCCCACTGGGCCACGCAGAGGCACTTCGACGACCTGTGCGCGCGCGGCCTGATGATGTACGGCCAGATGACCGCCGGATCCTGGATCTACATCGGCACCCAGGGCATCCTCCAGGGCACCTACGAGACCTTCGCCGAGTGCGGGCGCACGCACTTTGACGGCGACCTTCGCGGCAAGCTCTGCGTGACCGCCGGCTGCGGCGGCATGGGCGGCGCCCAGCCGCTCGCCGTCACCCTCGCCGGCGGAACCTGCCTCATCGCCGACGTCGACCGCGACAAGCTCGCCCGCCGCGCCCACGACCGCTACCTCGACGAGATCATCGATGATCTCGACAACGCGATCGACGCCGCGCTCGACTACGCCGAGAAACGCGAGAACGTCTCGGTCGGCGTGCCGGTCAACGCCGTCGACCTTCTCGAGCGACTGATCGAGCGCGACATCACGCCGGACGCGCTGACCGACCAGACGAGCGCCCACGACGCGCTCTCCTACGTGCCGACGGGAATGACGCTCCACGAGGCGGAAACGCTCCGCGGCGCCGAGCCCGAGGAGTACGAGCGCCGCGCGCTCCAGACGATGGAAAAGCACGTCCGCGCGATGGTCGCGCTCCAGAGGAAGGGCGCGGTCACGTTCGACTACGGCAACAACCTCCGCCAGCGCGCCCTCGACCAGGGCTTCGCGGACGCCTTCGCCTTCCCCGGTTTCGTGCCCGCGTACATCAGGCCGCAGTTCTGCCTCGGTCGCGGCCCCTTCCGGTGGGCGGCGCTCTCGGGCGAGGAGCGCGACGTCTTCGTCACCGACAAGGCGCTGCTCGACGCCTTCCCCAGGGACGCCGGCGGGTACAACGAGCGCCTGCACAACTGGATCCTCTCCTGCCACGCCAGGCCCGACGCGCTGCTCGCGGGCGACTTCGACGCGTGCAAGCCGGCGTTCGGGTTCCAGGGGCTGCCCGCGCGCATCTGCTGGTTCGGCCTCGGCGAGCGCGACCGGGCGGGCGCGATCTTCAACGACCTCGTGGCAAAGGGCGAGGTCTCGGCGCCGATCGTGATCGGACGCGACCACCTCGACTGCGGCTCGGTCGCCAGCCCCAACCGCGAGACCGAGGCGATGAAGGACGGCACCGACGCCGTGAGCGACTGGGCCATCCTCAACGCCATGGTCAACGTCGCGAGCGGCGCGAGCTGGGTGAGCTTCCACCACGGCGGCGGCGTGGGCATCGGCTTCAGCCAGCACGCCGGGCAGGTGGTCGTCGCCGACGGCACGCCCGAGGCGGCCGCCCGCGTGAAGCGCGTGCTGACCAATGACCCGATGATGGGCGTCTTCCGCCACGCCGACGCCGGCTACGAGGACGCCCGCGCGTGCGCGACCGAGCTGGGCGTCGATCGGCCGATGGCGTAGCGGCGGGCCGGCCGGCGGGGGTTCCGGAAAAACCCGGGGCCTTGGACGGCGCTCCGTCGAAAGGATTGTGAGATGCGCGGCATTGTTCATTTCGGACCTCAGCTCGCCCGACACGGCCGGCTCGCGCCGGCGCCTGGCGGGCCGGGCGGACGAGAACGCGAGCGAGGGAGCGTGATCATGCGACTGTTCATTCTGGCGGCGCTCTCGGCGCTGGCCGCGACGCCGGCTCGCGCGGAGGCCCCGTCGATGATCGAGGTGACGCGGGTGGTCGAGGCGCCGGCGAGCGAGGCGTTCGACGTGTGGACGACGTCGGACGGGTTTGCGCGGGCGTTTCCGGGCTCGGCGCTGCACGAGGCGGACCTGACGCCCGGCGGGAACTACGAGATCCACTGGATCCCGAGCGCCCCCGAGGGGCAGCGCGGGAGCGAGGGGTGCGAGGTGCTGGCGGTCGTGCCGGACCGGGTGCTGGCGTTCACGTGGAGCGCGCCGCCGCAGTTCGGCGAGTTGCGGGATGAGCGGACGCAGGTGGTGATGACGTTCGAGCCGCTCGGGCCCGATCGGTCCCGGGTGACGCTTCGGCATCTTGGCTTCGGCGAGGGCGGCGAGTGGCCCGGGGTGCGCGAGTACTTCGCGCAGGCGTGGCCCGCGGTGATGAACCGGGTGGTGGAGACGCTTGGGGTGCCGGGCGCGTCCGAGGGGTTCGTCGCGTTCCTTCGGCCGACGCGCGCGGACTTCTTCGAGACGGCGCCGACGCCCGAGGAGGGCGCGGCGCTCCGGGCGCACTTCGTTCGGCTGCGGTCGATGACGCGCGAGGGCACGGTGCTGTTTGCGGGGCCCTGCACGGACGGGATCGGGCCGGGGATCGTGCTCTTTGAGGCGGCGGACGAGGCGTCGGCGCGGAAGATGATCGAGGAGGACCCGGCGGTTTCTTCGGGCGTCTTCGGCGCCGAGGTGCATCCGATCCGGTTCTCGCTCCTGCGGGAGCGCGACCGGCCGTGATCCGATCGGGGCGCGCGGGTATTGTGCGCCGATGAGCCGAGCGATCCCGCACACCGCTTCCGCGACCTGGCCGGCGCCCCGGCCGGGTCGTTTTTCGTCGTCGATCCGGTCGGATTCGCCGGAGGGATGCGCGATCGCGCTGCTCGGGCTGCCCGACGATCGCGGCGTGGTGATGAACCACGGTCGGCCCGGCGCGAAGGAGGGGCCTGCGGCGATTCGGGCGGCGCTGTCGTCCTACGGCGCCGGGTACGACGCGCTGCACGAGCGGGCGGTCGAGGTTCGGGTGTTCGACGCGGGCGACGTGATGGCGAGCACGCGGTCGGATGCGCGCGACGCGCTGCGTGAGACGCACGACCGCGCGACGGAGGCGGCGCTGGCGATCCACGAGGCGGGGATGATCCCGGTGTGCCTCGGCGGCGGGCATGACCTGACGTTTGCGACGGTGCGGGCGCTTGCGCAGCATTCGGGGATCGGCGTGGGCGGGCTGAACGTTGATGCGCATCTGGACGTGCGGGAGGAGGCGGGATCGGGGATGCCGTTTCGGGCGCTGATCGAGGGCGGGCACGTGAACGCGAAGTGCTTCACGGTGCTGGGCGCGGGGCGGTTTGCGAACGCACGTGAGCACTGCGAGTGGCTGACGGAGCGCGGCGGGCGGATCATCACGGTGGATACGGCGCTTCGGAGCGAGGGGGCGGTGAAGGAGGCGATGAGCCGGATGGCGTCGGGCGACGCGCCGGATGCGCCGGCGTTCGTGACGATTGATCTTGACGGGATCGACGGGTCGCAGGCGCCGGGGGTGAGCGCGGTGAACCCGATGGGGCTTCGGGTGGATCAGGCGGTGAGCGCGGCGCGGCTCGCGGGGAACCGGGCGAGCGTGCGGCACTTTGACGTGATGGAGCTGTCGCCGGCGAACGACGTCGGTGGTCGGACGGCGCGGATCGCGGCGCTGCTCGTGCTCACGTTCATCGCGGGGTTCGCGGGACGAGCGCTGTGAGCGAGCTGGCGATCGTCAACGCGCGGGTGGTGACGATGACGGGGGCGCCGATCCCGCTCGGGACGGTGCGGGCGCGCGGCGGGGCGATCGAGTCGGTCGAGGCGCAGGCGGCGCGGCTCGAGCCTCGCGGCGGCGAGGTCGATGCGCGCGGTCGGGTGCTGATGCCGGCGTTCGTTGACTGCCACACGCACGCGATGTGGGCGGGGGATCGGCTTGACGAGTTCGACCTCAGGCTTCGGGGCGCGACGTACCTGGAGATCCTGAAGTCGGGCGGCGGGATCATGTCGACGGTGCGGGCGGTGCGAGCGGCGAGCGAGGGGGAGCTCGCGGCGAATCTGCTCGAGCGGCTTCGCGTGATGGCGAGCGAGGGGACGCTGACGGTCGAGGTGAAGTCGGGGTACGGGCTGACGACGCGGGACGAGCTCAAGATGCTGCGGGCGATCGCGCGGGCGGCGGAGGCGGCGCGCGGGTTCGGCGTGACGGTGTTCCCGACGGCGCTGATCGCGCACGCGATCGATCCGGAGCAGGAGGACTTCGTCGAGCGGACGATCGGCGAGACGCTCGACGCGGTGCACGCGGAGTTTCCCGGCGTGACGATCGACGCGTACTGCGAGGAGGGGGCGTGGCCCCTTGAGGCGTGTCGGCGGCTCTTTGAGCGGGCGATGGAGCTCGGGCATCCGTGCCGGGCGCATGCGGATCAGTTCAACGCGCTTGGGATGACGTCGTGGGCGGCGGAGCGCGGGTTCGTGAGCGTGGATCATCTCGAGGCGACGGGGGATGACGAGCTGGCGGCGCTGGCGCGGTCGGGGACGTTCGGCGTGATGCTGCCGTGCTCGGGGTTTCAGGTCGACGACCGGTACGCGGACGGTCGGGCGTTCGTCGACGCGGGGGGCTCGCCGGTGATCGCGACGAACTGCAACCCGGGGTCGGCGCCGACGAGTTCGATGCCCTTTGCGGCGGCGCTCGCGACGCGGAAGCTCGGGCTGACGGTGGATGAGGCGCTCGCGGCGTGCACGGTGAACGCGGCGCGGGTGCTTGGGCTTGAGGATCGCGGGGCGATCGCGCCGGGGAAGCGGGCGGATCTGATTCTGCTTCGGCACACGGACGAGCGGATGCTGGCCTACGAGTTCGGCGGGGATCCGGTGGCGTCGGTCTTCCACGCGTGATCGAGTCGCCAGGCGGCGGCGCACTCGGGGCAGGTGGTTCGGCCCTGGTCGTCGGTCGGCGCGCCGTCGAGGGGGTAGGCGCAGTGGGGACAGACGCGGTGCGCGAGGAGGACGTCGCGGAGGATCATGAGGTCGGTCCAGGTGAGGCAGCGGCGGTAGCGGAGGTCGGCGGCGACGAGGACGGCGAGGATGGCGAGGAGCACGAGCCGGGCGCCCTGGCCTGGCGCGAGGACGACGATCGCGATCGCGAACGGGAGGGCGATGAGGCCCGCGAGCCAGGGGCTCTGGCAGAGCCAGCGCGAGCCCGCGGGGGTGCAGCGCTCCGCGTAGGCGCGGCGGACGGCGTCGCGGCGGGCGGGGTCGAGGCCCGCGAGCGACGGACGGGCGGCGCTGGCGCTCTTCCAGGCGGGGATGGCGCGCCAGCGCCCGAGGTCGTCGCGGACCTGCGACTCGAGGAAGAGAAAACCGCGGGCGCCGTGGCGGAGTCGGCGCCGGAGCATGCGGGAGATTCTATGATCGGGGCGATGCGCCAGATGTTCAGCCAATCAAAGCTCGATCAGGCGGCGGCCGCTGCGGAGAAGGTGGTCGTCATTCATCAGCGGCTCGCGGAGTGGCTTCACGCGGGGCTCACGCTTGCGCAGGTCGACGCGTTCGTCGCGGAGCAGCTTGAGGACCTTGGGGCCAAGAGCTGCTTCAAGGGGTACCGCGTGCCGCGGACGCCGGCGTTTCCGAGCCATGCGTGTCTGAGCGTGAACGACTGCATCGTTCACGGGACGGCGGGCATGAGCACGAAGCCTCTCGAGGAGGGGGACTTTCTCTCGATCGACGTGGGCGTGACGTACCGCGGGTGGATCGGGGACGCGGCGTGGACGTACGCGATCGGGCATCTGACCGACGACGCGGCGAAGCTGGCGGCGGCGGGGCGGGAGTCGATCGCGCGCGGCGTCGAGGCGATCCGTCCGGGCGGGATCTGGTTGAGCTTTGCGGAGGCGGTGCAGAAGGTCGTCGAGCACGACCACGGGCTGCACCTGGTGCGCGGGCTCGGCGGGCACGGCTACGGGCGGAAGCTGCACGCGCCGCCCTTCATCTCGAACGTTGTGCCGAGGTACCGCGGGGAGTGGCCGGACGCGCACCGCGAGATCGCGCCGGGGGACCTGGTGGCGGTGGAGCCGATGCTCGCGATCGGGACGAACCGGATCAGCCAGACGCCGGGCGGGTGGCCCATCTTCACGAGCGACGGCTCGCTCAGCGCCCACTACGAGCACGACGTGCTGGTGGGCGAGGACGGCCCGATCGTGCTGACGAAGGATCTTGAGAAGCTGCCGGATGTGGTTGGGTGAGCAAGCCGAGCGTTTGGGATCGCTGGGCTTGAGCTTCCGCGCTATTCCATCAGCGTGAAGGTTGGTTCCTCGACGCGGACGCCGGCGGCGTCCTGGATGGTGTGCTTGAAGCCCTTTCGGATGGCGCCGGTGGCCCAGGCGCCGTCGGGGCGCATGGCGGTGATGGCGACCTGGTGCTCGTGGCGGAGCTTGAATCGCCTGGCGATGCGGGTCAGGGCTTCGGCGATGGCGGCCTCGGGCTCGGCGCCGCGGCGCATCTCCTCGACGACGAGGAAGGTGGCGCAGACGCCCGTGATGAGTTCGCCGGTGCCCGTCGCGCTGGCGGCGCCAGCTTCCTGGTCGACGTAGAGGCCCTGGCCGATGATGGGCGAGTCGCCCACGCGTCCCGGCACCTTGAAGGCCATGCCGCTGGTTGAGCAGGCGCCGGCGAGCGTGCCCGCCTTGTCGCGGGCGATGATGCCGACGGTGTCGTGGTGGGGCTCCGGGACGTCGCCCGTGTCGCTCAGGCTGACGCCTCGGAGCTCCTCGACGTTGGCGGGGGGGATCCAGCCTCGGTACTTGTCGACGTCGATGTTGGAGGGGTCCTTGCGCCACTGCTCCCAGACGTGGTGTGCTTCCTTGGTGAGGAGGTTGGCGGGCTCGAAGCCCTCGCGCTGGGCGAAGGCCTCGGCGCCGTCGCCGGCGAGGGTGACGTGGATGGTCTTTTCCATGACCGCGCGGGCGAGGCGGCAGACGTGCGGGTAGTGGCGGACGAAGGCGACGGCGCCGGCGCGGTCGGGGTCGGTCATGACGCAGCCGTCGAGGGAGACGAGGCCCTCGAAGTCGGGGAGGCCGCCGATGCCGACGGAGTCGATCGCGGGGTTCTTCTCGATGGCGTCGGCGGCGAGGATGGCGCAGTCGAGGGCGGGCTCGCCGCGCTCGAGGGCGGGCCAGGCGGCCTCGGCGCCGAGTCGTCCGAAGGACCAGGTGAGGAGGATCTTGTGGTCGGCTTCGCTCATGGGCGCGAGGATCCCGGCGGGGCGTTCTTGTCGTTGATGCTCTCGAGCTGGCGGTACTTCTCGCGGTACTTCTCGTAGAGCTCGGTCTGCTTGGAGCGGAGGTCGATCTCGCGGCCGTCGATGAAGGCCTGCGTGACGCGGGTGGTGATCTCGAGCGGGTCGCCGTCGGTGATGATGATCGTGGCGAGCTTTCCGGGCTCGATGGAGCCGAGCTTGTCCTCGACGCCGAGCAGCTCGGCGGCGGAGAGGGTGATGGAGCGGAGGGCGGCGTCGTGTGGCAGGCCGTAGGCGACGGCGGTGGCGGCGTGGTGCGGGAGGTTGCGCTCGTGGGGCGTCTGGAAGGTTCCTCCGCTCGTGGCGAGGCACCAGCGGAGGCCGGCCTGCTCGAGTCGGTTGGGGAGGGTGAAGGGGTCGTCGTAGACGGCGTCGCGGCGGTCGGGAAGGTTGTGTGTGCCGGTGATCATGACGGCGACGTCGTGGGCCTTGAGGAGGTCCGCGCAGAGCGGCGCGTCGCGGCCGCCGACGACGACGACGTCGAAGCCGCGCTCGGCGAGCACGGAGACGGCGTCCTGGATCTGCTCGAGTTCCTGGGCGCGGACGAAGACGGGGGTCTCGGCGTTCATGCTCGGGCGCATGGCCTCGAAGCGCATGTCGAGGGGGACGCCGTCGGGGTCGGCCTCGCGCGCGGCGAGGTAGGCCTCGGCGGCGTCGAGAAGATCGATGACGCTCTGGCGGCTCTCGAGCGCCTCCCGGCGCTGCTCCTCGGGGCTCTTGGTCATCCACCAGGCGCTGATGGGGCGGAGGTTCGGCCAGGCGACGATGAGCCCGGCGTCGGCCTTGACGGCCATGTCTTCCCAGGTCCAGCCGTCCATGCGGATGACGGCGGCGCGGCCCGGCACGACGCCGCCCGAGGGCATGACGCCCGTGGTGAGGACGCCGGCGAGGCGGGTGACGGGGATGAGGGTGGAGTCGGGGTTGACGGAGGAGATGGCGCGGGCCTCGGGGGTGATCGAGCCCTGCTCGTTGACGTCGACGGTGACGCCGACGGCGCCGATCTCCATGAGTCCGGTGACGGTGTTGGCGCCGATGAGGCCGGGGTAGACGCGCTTGCCGGAGGCGTCGATGACGCGGAGGTTGACGGGTCGGTCGGAGGATCGGCGCCAGCGGTCGGCTTCGTCGGCGGTCATGACGGCGCGGATGACGCCCCGGTCGAAGTAGACGGCGCCGCTCTCGATGACGGGTCCGGAGACGGGGTGGACGTCGGCCCCGGTGATGAGGATGGGTCGATCCTGCGGGGGGGCCTTGCGGAGGAGGTCCTGGGCCGCGGCGGGCGCGGCGGCGCTCAGGACGAGCGAGAAGGCGATGAGGAGCGTGGGGAGGCACTTCACTTGGCGGCTCCTTCGTGGGCGTGGTCGAGGCCGAGGCGGTCCATGAAGCCGCACTCGCCGCAGGTGGGGCTGTCGGGATCGAGGCCGGCGCGCATCATCTCGAGGCCGATGGCCTCGGCGCGGGTCCAGGTGGGTCGCTTGTCGGGCGCGTCGGTTCCGCGGGCGTCCTCGGGGACGTCCTTGACCGCGGGCGGCGAGGGCTTGCCTTCGGCGAGGGCCTTCTGGATGAGGCGTTCGCGTTCGGCGCGGTCGCGCTGGCGCAGCTCGGCGTCGGTCTCGAGGGAGAAGAGCTCGCGGCCGTCGACGAAGGCGGCCTCGCAGCGGGTCATGGAGCTGAGGGGGTCGCCGGACCAGATGACGAAGTCGGCGTCCATGCCGGGCTCGAGCGTGCCCATGCGGTGCTCGACCTTGAACTGTTTGGCGGCGTTGCGGGTGACGAACTGGAGGGCGGTGTTGGGCTCGAGGTCGCCGTAGCGGACGGCCTTGGCGGCCTCGGTGTTCATGCGGCGGGCGAGCTCGTTGGAGTCGGAGTTGAAGGTGACGGTGACGCCGGCCTCGTGCATGAGGGCGCCGTTGTGGGGGATGGCGTCGAAGACCTCGAACTTGTAGGCCCACCAGTCGGAGAAGGAGGAGCCGCCGAGGGAGTGCCTGGCGATGGCCTCGGCGACCTTGTAGCCCTCGAGGACGTGCTGGAAGGTGCCGATGGTGAAGCCGAACTCCTCGGCGACGCGGCAGAGCATGAGGATCTCGTCCTGCCGGTAGCTGTGGCAGTGGACGAGTCGCGAGCCGTCGAGGATCTCGACGAGGGCGTCGAGCTCGAGGTCTCGGCGGGGCGGCATGGTGCGGGCCTGCTCGCGGACGCTCAGGTCGTTGTAGCGGTCCCACTGCTTCTGGTATTCGGCGGCGGCGATGAATCGGTCGCGGATGATGGCCTCGATGCCCATGCGGGTGTCGGGGTAACGGCCGACGCTGCGCTTGACGTTCTCGCCGAGGGCGAACTTGATGCCCTGGGGCGCGTCGTCGACGAGCCATGCGTCGGGATCGGGGTTGCCCCAGCGGAGCTTGACGACGGTGTTCTGTCCGCCGATGGGGTTGGCGGAGCCGTGGAGCTGGTTGGCGGCGGTGAGTCCGCCGGCGAGGGCGCGGTACCAGGCGATGTCGTCGGAGTCGATCACGTCGGCGATGCGGACCTCGCTCGTGACGGCCTCGCCGCCCTCGTTGACGCCTCCCGAGATGCCCATGTGGGAGTGGGCGTCGAAGAGGCCGGGGGTGACGTGCTTGCCGGCCGCGTCGATGGTGCGGTCGACGGCGATGCGCGGGGCGCGTCCGCCTTCGCCGACGTAGACGATCTTGCCGTCGCGGGCGATGAGCACGCCGTCTTCGATGATGCCGCGGTCCGAGGCGGTCCAGATGGTCGCGCCGGTGATCATCACCGACTCCTGCTCGGGGAACTCGAAGAGCCCGTAGGCGCCGAAGGGGATGGGGAGGCGCTCGGGCGGCAGCTCGGCGGTCTTCGCCTCGGTCTCGTCGGACTCGTCGGCGTCCTCGATCTCGTTCTCGTCGGGCTGGCGGGCGGCGGACCAGGCGAAGCGGTCGCCGTTCGGCGCGACGCCCTGCCCGCGGATCGCGTCGTCTTCGAGGACGCCGGCGAGGCGGTAGGCGCCGTCGAGGCCGAAGGAGTCGCCGTCGATCACGAAGCTCAGTCGGTTGGCGGTGCGGTCGACGTGGCGGGCGCTGACCGACTCGTCGTTGCTCTCGAGCGAGGCGCTCCTGCCCTGCTTCTCGATGGTGAGCGTGCCGGTGAAGTCCTCGCCCGCGGAGAATTCCCAGGCGCCGTCGAAGTCCTCGTTCGGCGCCTCGGCGACGTCGTGGCGGGCGCCGGCGGACCAGACGGCGCGGATCTCGGCGTCGTCGTCGGTGAAGAGGTCGCCCGAGGCGACGGTGAGGTGCGCGAGCTTGCCGGGCTCGATCGTGCCGAGCCGGTCCCCGGCCCCGAGAATGCTGGCGCTGTTGACGGTGAGCATCGCCAGCGCGTCCTCGGGCTTGAGGCCCATCTCGACGGCCTTGCGGACGTTCGGCCAGAAGTCCGTGTTCTTCTCAAGGCGGTGTGAGGTCAGCGCGACGAGGGCGCCCGCCTGCTCGAGGCGGCGGAGGTTGGTCGGCGCCTGCTCCCAGGCCATGAGGTCGCGGAGCGAGACGGACTCGGCGGCGGCGATCGAGGAGACGTCGGGGGTTTCGGGGTAGTTCACGGGAACGACGAGCGGGAGGCCGAGGTCCGCGATCGCGCGGACGCGCTGGTACTCCTGGCCCGAGCCGAGCAGGACGGCGCGGCGGGAGAACTCCTCGCCGATCTTCGCCATGCGCAGGGCGTTGAGCGAGTCGGCGGCGTCGAAGAGGATGGGCGTGGATTCGGGCGCGTTGTCGCCGAGCGCGGCGAGGGCGGCGCTGGGCTCGACCGGCTCGATGCCTTCGGCGCGGCCGGCCTGGACGGCGAGGGCGTCCGCGTACCAGCCGGCGTCGGAGAGGGTCTGGCGGATGATGGCGATGGCGCCCATGAGCGACGTGGGCGGCGTGCCGCCCCAGCCGCCGGTCTCGGGCGCGACGGACTGGTAGACGTTCTCGCGGATGACGCGCGGGCTCTTGGCGCTGATCTCGTCGCCGTCGCCCGCGAGCGCGACGAGCGCGGCGGAGCCGCGGATGAGGCCGTCTGCGGGGGCGATGGCGGCGGCGGAGAAGCCGAGGGCGTGGAGCGCCGTTCGCTCGGCTTCCGAGAGCCCTTCGCCGTCGAGCGCGGATCGCTCGGGGGTGACGTTGTCGCGCCAGTGGCGGCCCGGGGCGCTCGTGTCTGGCTTGGGGGCCTCGACCTCGGCGTAGGGCTCGATGAACCCGGCGTAGGCGGTGTGGCCCGAGAGATCGTGGACGCGGGCGCCGGCGGGCGGCTCGGCGCCCGAGGCGACGCTCTGGATCACGCCGTCGCGGATCACGATCGTGGCGTTCTCGACGACGCGCCCCGGGCGGACGTGGGCGGTGACGCCCGTGAGGGCGTGCCACCGCGCGTCGACGCGCTTTGGACCATTGGTCGGGGGCGTGATCGGGGAGGTCGCGAAGGCGAGGGCGGAGGCGAGGACCAACGCGCCGGCGGCCAGCGCGCTCCGGTACAGAAGGGTCTTCATGTGATGAACGTACCGGCTTGGCGGGCCGGCGGTGCGGCGCGGCCGGCGGGGGTTTCGTCGCCTTCTGGCGGCGGGACGCTTAGCCGCCGCCCTGGACGATGTCGTCGAACGTGTCGAGGTCGGCGGTCTGCTCCGTCGGGTCGACGGGGGCTCCGCCCGTGGGGACGTACTCGATCCAGCGGTCTCGCTCCTCGCCGAAGGCGGGGACGGAATCGCCCATGACCGCGCCCGACGGCATGAGCGGAACGCCGTCGGCGCCCGGGCTCATGAGGACGAGTTCCCCGCGGGCCTGCTGGGGCCGCCAGCGGTCGCCCGAGGCGGCGCGCTCGGCCGGGAGTCCGGGGCTGCCGAGGATCGCGGTCATGGTGTCGACGACGCGTTCGGGCTGCGCGTCGACCATGGCGCTTCCGAGGAGGCTCAGGTCGGCGTAGTCGAGCTGGTTCTCGGTGATGGATCCGGCGGAGAGGTAGCCGGCGTTGGAGTTCCAGTAGAACGCGCTGCGGTTCTGGGGCGAGGCGGGATCAAACTCGATGGCGGCGAAGTAGCGGAGGTCGTCGGGATCGGAGGCGGGCGGCTCGAGGTCGGCGCCCGGGCTGCGTCGCCAGGCGAGCATGGGCGAGTCCCACGGGTCGAGGACGTCGGGCATGCCCTTGTCGACCGCGCTTCCGGTGCGGACGTCGATGTCGGTGTTCTGGCCGGCGACGGCGACGAGGGTGTTGGCGTCGAGGTTGAGGTAGCCGGGTCCGGAAGCGGCGCCGACGAGGGTGGGGTCGATGACGACGTTGCGGGCGTCGCCCTCGGCGTAGGGGCCGACCTCGAGGAACTGGTTGTCGTCGGCGGGGACGGGGTTGGTCCCGTCGGGGAGCCGCTCGGCGACGCCGCCGGCGAGGTCGAGGAGCAGGTTCTCCATCTCGGTGAAGCCGCGGGTCTCGTTCTCGCTCGCGCCCATGGCGGTGGCCGGGAAGTAGCCGGCGACGCGGCCTTCCTGGGCGCGGAAGGCGGCGGCGGCGTCGAGGACGTTTCGCATGATCGAGGAAGCCTCGGCGCGACGGGCGGCGTTGCGAGCGCCGGCGAGGGCGGGCAGGAGGATCCCGACGAGCACGGCGATGATCCCGATGACGACGAGGAGCTCGATGAGGGTGAAGCCGGGGCGTTGACGGGTCATGGGCGCCTTTCTCGGATCGCTGGTTCTGGCGGCGGCTGGGAGTATATCCGCAGGGGGCGGGGCCCCGGATCGCGCAGATCGGGGGCAAAGCGGGCGCGGGGTGGCCGATCCGGGCAAAAAAAGAACCGGCCGGGCGTGACGCCCGGCCGGCCTGAAGGCTGCGTGTGCGGCCTGATGGAACTCAGAACATGAGCTGCATCTGGGCGCGGATGGCGATCTCGCCATCGTCGTCGTCGCCGAGGCGGCCGATCTCGGTGTCGGCGCCGATGCCGGCGATGCCGGCGGTGGCCTCGTCGAGGTAGTAGACGACGTCGACGGAGAGCTTGGCGGCGTGGCCGTGGATGTAGTGGTTCACGCCGAAGGCGAACTCGGCGGACTCGTCCTCGGAGCCGGGGGCGATGACATCGTCGTCGAGGAAGATGTGGCCGTAGCGGGCGTAGAGCTCGGTGTCCTCGGTGAGGTAGAGGCCGCCGTGGATGACGACGCCGTAGTCGTGGCCGTCGGCGCCGCCGTCGACGTCGATGTCGCGGCCCATGCCGGCGGCGAAGACGTTCCAGCCGTCGCCCTCCCAGGAGACGTCGAGGGTGTAGGCGAAGATGTCGGACTCAGCGTCGACGACGTCGCCGGGGCCCGTCTGGAAGTGACCGGCGAGGCCGATCATGAGGCCGGCTTCGGAGCCCATGGGGCTCGTGAAGTCGTCGAACTGGTCCCAGTTGCCGGAGGCGAGGAACTCGCCGCGCCAGGTGACGGAGAAGTCGGAGTTCCCGAGGGTGGCGGTGCCGAGGTCGGTGTTGGGCTGGTTGGCGCCGTCGGTGAGGGCGAGGGTCCAGCGGAAGTTGTCGGAGTCCCACTTGTAGGCGACGCCCTGGGTGTAGCCGCCGGTGAAGTACTCGTTGACCTGGGAGCGGTCGACGGCGAGCTGGTGGCCCTCGTCGACGAGCTCTTCGCGGAGGAGCGGAACCTTCATCTGGCCGACGACGAGCGCGCCGCCGTCCTCGAAGCCGTAGCCGACGTAGGCCTGCTCGAGGCCGAAGTCGCCGCCGCCGCCGCCGATGGCGACGGACTCGGAGAAGTTGCCCTTGATGGTGTAGAACCAGTCGTCGTAGACGTGGCCGTCGAAGATGAGGCGGGTGGTGCGGGTCTGGAAGTCGCCGTCGAAGTCGTCCTCACCGGCGCCGTCGTCGTCGCGGAAGTTGGCGACGTAGCGGAACTGGATGAGCGCGCCGACGTTCAGGCGGAAGGAGCCGTCGCCGGACTCGATGAAGAAGCCATCGTCCCAGCCGGCGGAGCCGCCGCCCTGGAGGAGGCTCGAGCGCGTCTCGGCGTCGCTGAGCATCTCGGCGACGATGGCGCGGACCTCGTCGGCGCTGGCGCCGGACGAAACGGTGGCGTCGGCCATCGCGGTCGTGGCGCCGAGGCCCGCCGCAAGACCAGCCAGAAGGCGATGCGTCTTGATGTTCATGTATCCGTCTCCTTTTGGCGGGCTTCGTGTGTGTCTGCCCGTCCGACCTTTTGAAACCCGCCCGCGGGCCGTGTCCTGTGGCTGCAGCGTGAGCTGCGCGGGGCGGCAGTGTGTCCCTGATTGGTGGTTCCGCGGCCTCCTGCCGGGAAGTACGCACTAACTCTACCGCGAACCATTAGCGATCGCAAACTACGACCGCGATGATTTTGTCGGACTTCGAGCGATTCTCGCACCACCGAGAATCGAAAATTCCGTGGGGGGGTGGAGCGCCCAGTCGCACCAGAGCGTCCAAAAATCCACCCGCTCGGGCGGCGTTATCGCCCTCAACTGATGCGGAGCAAGGACTTACGGCGGACGGCGCGGCCACGGCCGCTAGACGCGGGAGCGGGGCGCCTGCACGACCCTGCGTCCACCTGTTTCGGCGGCTTCTCGGGCGAGGCGGGCGTCAGACGGCGCCGACCTCGAGGAGCTGGAGGCACTGTCGGGTGACGAAGGGGACGTCGAGCCCGGCCGCGCGGAGCGATTCCTCGGCGGTGCGGGCGGACTTGGGGAACGTGCGCACGTGCATCTGCTTGAGCGTGAACGCGTCGCCCGATTCGGCGAACACGTCGGCGACGGCCGATCCGATCGAGGCGCCGTAGTTGTCCTCGAGGGTGACGACGTAGCCGTTGTTGGCGGCGGCGAGGTCGAGGAGGGCGTCGCCGTCGAAGGGCAGGGAGTAGAGGTCGACGAGCGTGGCGGAGACGCCTTCGGCGTCGAGGGCCTCGATGACGCGGTTGCCCTCGTGGACGGTCGCGCCGGAGGCGGCGATGAGCAGGTCGCGGCCTTCGCTCAGGACCTCGAAGCCGCCGAGGTTGAAGACCTGGTCGTCGGAGTAGAGGAACTCGACGTCGGGGCGGAGCGTGCGCATGTAGCAGAAGCCCTCGTACTCGGCCATGGTCTGCGTGAGCGCGTAGGCGGCGTAGGCGTCGGCGGGCTGGAGGACGTAGGCGGCGGGGTTGCCGCGACGATCCCTGACGGTGGTGAACGAGCGGAAGAAGGCGATGTCCGAGAGGCCCATCTGCGAGGGACCGTCGGCGGCGAGCGTGACGCCGGCGTGGGAGCCGACGACCTTGAGGTTGGCGCCGGTGAGGATGGCCATCTCGATCTGGTCGTAGGCCCGGGCGACGAACTTGGCGAAGGTGGAGACGAAGGGGATCTTGCCGGCGGCGGCCAAGCCGACGGCGGCGGAGACCATGTGCTGCTCGGCGATCTTGCACTCGACGAAGCGCGAGGCGAGCTGGGGATCCTTGGCGAAGGTCTCGGCGAAGGTGGAGTTGCTGACGTCGGCGTCGAGCGCGACGATGGCGGGGTTGATGCGGCCGAGCTCGCGGAGCGCGAGGCCGTAGGCCTTTCGCGTGGCGAGCTTGCCGGCGGCGAGGACGGCGTCCATGTCGCTGGCGCGCATCGCCTGGCTCATGGTCGGGGCTTCGCCCGTGGACGCCGAGGGCGCCGGGGCCTCGGCGGGCGGGCGGATCTCGAAGTGATCGGCGCTCGCGAGGGAGCTGGTGAGGTCGACGGCCTTCTGGTCGAGTTCCTCGATGGCGGCGGCGAGCGTCTCGCCCGTGGCGGGCTTCCCGTGCCAGTTGCCGCGGAGGGCTTCGGGGGCGCCCCAGCCCTTGACGGTCCTGGCGATGACGGCCATGGGGGCGCCGGAGGACTCGGCGGCGCGGTCGGCGAAGGCGTCGAACGCGGCGATGATCTGGGCGGGGTTGTGCCCGTCGATGACGGCGACGTCCATGCCCGCGGCCTCGAGCTTGGCCTTGAGCTTCTCGGGGGACTGCTGGGGGCTGACGGCGCCCGCCTGCCCGTAGCCGTTGCAGTTGACAATGGTCAGGACGTTCCGGAGCCCGCGCTCGACGATGGCGTCGATCGCCTCGGCGATCTGGCCCTCGCGAGCCTCGCCGTCGCCGACGATGCAGTAGATGCGGCGGTCGATCCTGTCGAGTCGCGCGGCCTCGGCGAGGCCGGCGGCGACGGAGAGGCCCTGCCCGAGCGAGCCCGTGGCGGCGTCGAAGAAGGGGAAGCCCTCGGCGGGGTTGGGGTGGCCCTCGATGGGCGAGTCCGCGGCGCGGAGGTTCATCGCGTCGTCGACGGTCATGGGGCGGCGGACGCCGTCGCGGTCGACGATGACGCCGCCGAGGCGGGCGTAGGCGGCGTAGACCGCAGGGACGGCGTGGCCCTCGGAGAGGACGAGGCGGTCGGAGGTGGGGTACTCGGGGTGCTCGGGGCTCCAGCGCATGGAGTGGAACATGAGCACGGTGACGAGGTGGCCGATGCTCAGGGCGGAGGAGGGGTGGCCGCTCCCGGCTTCGGCGCACATCTGGAGGGTGAGCTTGTCGAGGTCGATGGCCTGGGCGTGGACGGCGGCTTCAAAGGACATTCGGGTTTCCTTCCGGGCGAGTTGACGCGCGCCCGCGAGGGGAGGCGGTGGGCGCGCGGGGCGAGCGAGGACGGGGGCGCGGGCCGGCGGGGGCCGCTCGCGCCGCAGGGCAGTATCAGTGGTCCGGGGCTCGCGGACAACCGGACAGGCGGGGCGGATGAGGGAAATACCGCCGAGGGGACGCGGCTCGTGACAGTCGGCGGAGTTGCGGTACACTCGCTCGCCCGAACGGGCCGGGGCGCGGAGGCGCGGGCCGGTCGGGACGCCCCACGGTGAGGAGACGGAACGACATGAAGGTGGTCTGCGATCGCGGCGCGCTACTCGAGGCGGTGAACCTGGTGGCGCCGGTGGTGGCGGTGCGGTCGCCCCGCCCGCAGCTTTCGTGCGTGAAGCTCAGCGCGGTCCGGGGGGACGGCGGGGGCGAGCTTCGTCTTGCCGCGACGGACGCCGACGTCTCGATCAGTCTCTCGACGGCGCACGTGGACGTGCAGCGGGAGGGCGAGGCGCTCGCGCCCGCGGACAAGCTCCGGCAGATCGTTCAGGCGGAGGACGCGGAGGACCACCTGACGCTCGAGACGACGGGCGAGTCGGCGCTGGAGATCCGCGGGCAGGACGCGAAGTTCACGGTGTACGGCTTCCCGCCCGAAGAGTTTCCGCCCGCGGCGAGCTTCCCGAGCGATCGCGGGGAGATCGTGCTCGAGGCGGGGGAGCTGCAGGGGCTGATCTCGCGGACGCTCTTTGCGACGAGCAAGGAGAGCTCGCGGTACGCGATCAACGGCGTGCTCGTGAACGTCGAGGGCAAGAAGATCGAGCTCGTGGCGACCGACGGGCGGCGTCTGGCGCTGGCGAGCGGCTCGGTGGCGGAGAACAAGGCGGAGAAGCGCGTCTCGGCGATCATCCCGACGAAGGCGCTGACGCAGGTGGCGAAGCTGCTCGGGGACCCGAGCGAGCGCGTCCGGCTGGCGCTCACGGAGAACCAGGCGGTCTTCGCGCTGGGCGAGGCGGGCGAGGCGCCGCGGGCGGTGCTGTCGGGGTCGCTCGTGGAAGGGGCGTTCCCCCCCTACCAGGACGTGATCCCGAAGGACCAGGACAAGAAGGCGACGTTCGAGGTGTCGTCGCTGACCAGCGCGGTTCGTCGCGCGGCGCTCCTGACCAACGAGGAGTCGCGGGGCGTGCGGCTTCGGATCGCGCGGTCGGGCTCGGACGCGACGCTCCACCTCTCGAGCCGCGCGCCCGAGATGGGGGAGGCCTCGATCGATCTGGCGGTCCCGAGCTACGAGGGCGAGGAGATCGAGATCGGCTTCAACCCGCAGTTCATCACCGACGCGCTCAGGGTGGTGGACGAGCCGCAGGTCGTGGTGGAGCTGAAGGCGCCGAACCGTCCGGGGGTGTTCCGGTGCGGGAGCGACTTCACGTACGTCGTGATGCCGGTGAACCTCCAGTAGCGGCGTCGCGGGCCGGCCGCGGTCCGAACGGTTCCCGGACGGTTAGCGGACGGGCGCGCGGATGGCGGGCCTTCGGTCGGCGATTGCGTTGATTTCACCGGTTTTGGGGTCGCTGATCGCTCTTGACGACCTATTTTGTGGGGTGCGAGAGGCGCGGGTCTTGGGCGTCCGGATCGCCGGACCGAATCCGCGTCGTCAGGGGAGAACTCCTCATGCAGAGTCGTCAGAGCGGCGTTGCGGGATCGGCGATCGTGTTGGTTCTGCTCGCGGGGAGCGCGACGGACGCGACGGATCGCCCTGCGGTCGAGTCGCGGCGAATGGACGCGCGGGCGTCGCTGATCGCCCATGACGACGTTCGTCAGCCGCTGGCGTCGCTTCGCGACTGCCTGAAGCTGCGGGCGGGCGTGGTGAAGACCGAGGCGATGGGGGCGTGCGTTGACACGCTGGGGTCGATCGAGGACCGGATGGTGCTTCAGCTTGACGGCCCGCTGACGCCCGAGCGGCGGGCGGCGCTCGAGGGCGCCGGCGTGAAGCTTGGGCAGTACCTGCCGTCGCACGCGTACGTGGTGTCGACGGAGGGCGTCGATCCCGACGCGTTCGGGAAGCTCGAGTTCGTGCGCTGGCACGGCGCGTTCGAGCAGGCGTGGAAGCTGGCGGGGCTTCCCGAGGAGCGGGAGTTCGTGACGCCCGAGCGGCGCTGGATTCAGGAGCGGGGCGAGGCGGTGATGATCCTCTCGCTCTTTAAGGATGCGGACGCGGACGCCGCGGCGGCCGAGGTGGAGCGGATCCCCGGGGCGTGGGTGCAGAGCCGGGGCGAGCTGGGCGGGAACCCGCTGCTGACGGTGATCGTGCCCAAGGGTCTTGCCGCGACGCTGACCGACATCGAGGACGTGATGGCGGTGGAGGAGGCGCCCGAGGCGACGCCTCGGATGGCCACGTCCAACTGGGTGGTGCAGAGCAACGAGAGCGGGTTCACGCCGCTGCACGACAACGGGCTGCGCGGCGAGGGTCAGATCATCGGGGTGATCGATCTTCCGGTGAACGAGGACAACTGTGTGTTCTCGGACGACGTGCCGATCGGGCCGGACCACCGCAAGTGGGTCGCGATCAACTCGAACTCGGGCGCGTCGTCGCACGGGACGGCGGTGTGCTCGATCATCGCGGGCGACAACGGGACGCCCGGGGATCTTCGGGGCATCGCCTACAAGGCGCGGATGACGTTCAGCCTGATCCCGAGCTTCTCGGAGTCGGCGCTCATCGACGCGCTCGAGCTGCATCACAGCCAGGGGGCGCGGGTCCACTCGAACAGCTGGGGTCAGGACCTGACCTCGCAGAACTTCTACAACGTGTGGGCGCGGGCGATCGACGTGTTCACGCACGATCACGAGGACGACCTGGTGGTCTTCGCGGCGACGAATCTCTCGGCGCTGCGGACGCCGGAGAACTCGCGGAACGTTCTGGCGGTGGCGGCGTCGTGGGACACGCCTCTTCAGGACGCGCATCGCACGGGCGGGATCGGCCCGACGAGCGACGGGCGGCGGAAGCCGGAGATCCTGGCGCCGGGCTCGGGCGTTCGTGCGGCGTCCGTGTCGAGCTGCTCGGCGACGAGCTCGGGGGTGGGGACCTCCTTTGCGTGCCCGCAGATCTCGGCGCTCGGCGCTCTGGCTCGGCAGTACTACATGGACGGCTTCTACCCCACGGGGGCGCCGAACCCGAGCGACGGGTTCACCCCGAGCGGCGCGCTGCTCAGGGCGACGCTCCTGAACTCGGCGGTCGACATGATCGACGAGCCGGGCTACCCGGCGGACCTCGAGGGCTGGGGCCGGGCGCTCATGGACGAGGCGCTGCACTTTGCGGGGGAGGAGCGGACGCTCATCGTCGAGGACGTGCGCAACAGCTCCGCGGAATCGCTCTCGACGGGCGAGTGGCGCGAGTTCGACTTCGCGGTGACCGGCGCGGGCGAGAAGCTCAAGGTGACGATGGCGTTCACGGACAAGGAGGCGGCGCCCGCGGCCTCGTTCGTGCCCGTCAACGATCTCGATCTCGAGGTGGTCTCGCCGGGGGGCGTGGTGTACCTCGGGAACGTCTTCTCGGGCGGCGTCTCGGCGCCCGGCGGGAGCGCGGACCCGCTCAACAACGTTGAGCAGGTGCACGTGGCGACGCCGGAGACGGGCGTGTGGACCGTGCGGGTGCTCGGGACGGCGGTGAACGCGGAGACGCAGGGCTACGCGCTGGCGATCAGCGGGTCGGTGACGACCGATCTTCCCGAGCCCTGCCCCGCGGACCTGACGGGCGACGGGTTCGTCGACGCGACGGATCTGGCGACGATGGTCGGGCAGTGGGCCTCGACGGGCTCGGCGGATCTCGATTCGAGCGGCGAGGTGGGGCCCCCGGACCTGGCGCTCCTGATCGCGTCGTGGGGCGAGTGCCCCTGAGCCCGGTCGCATCGGCGAGGAACCCGGCGCGCGCCCGTTGACGCCCGGCCTGGCGACGGCGAGGATCCGTCGCCCGCGGGGCGGGCAGCGTGATGATCGAGCGGATGGTCATGTTGGCGGCGGCGTACCTGATCGGGTCGATCCCGGTGGGGTATCTCATGGGTCGAGCGAAGGGGATCGACCTCCGTCAGCACGGCTCGGGCAACATCGGGGCGACCAACGCCGGTCGGGTGCTCGGCCAGCCGTGGGGCTCGATCTGCCTCGCGCTCGACGCGCTCAAGGGCGCGGGGCCGACGCTGGCGGCGGGCTGGTGGACCGGCGCCCTCGGGGCGGGCTCCTCGAGCGCGGCAGAGCAGTGGTGGTGGATCGCGGCGGCGCTCGCGGCGATCATGGGGCACATCTTCCCGGTGTGGCTCGGGTTCCGAGGGGGCAAGGGCGTGGCCACGAGCCTTGGGGCCCTGGCGGCGCTGTGGCCCATCGGGACGATCCCGACGCTCGGGGCGCTCGTGGCATGGGCGGCGGCGCTGCGCGTGACGCGGTACGTGGGCGTCGCCTCGTGCGTGGCGGCGGCGGTGCTGCCGGGGCTGGCGGCGCTGACCAGCCTCACCCCGGCGTGGGGGGATCGGCCGCTGACGCCCATGCTGATCGCGACGAGCGGTCTGGCGGCGCTGGTGATCTGGCGCCACCGCGGGAACCTGCGCCGGACGCTCCGAGGGGAGGAACCCCGGGCTGGGGAGCGCCTGGGCCGGGAGGCGGCCCGATAACGGCCGCGCGCGGCCCTTTGACCGTTCCACGCGTGGCGATCGGCGTGGTTTGCTCGATACGGACCTTCATCGCTGGTTCACGCTGGCCGATGGGTTGACGCGCGCGGACGGACCCCCTGCGCGGAGAGAAGGTGCGTGATGACGAAACTACGGCTTTGCCGACCCGAGGAGCGGGAACGGGACGACCCGATTCCCTTCCCGGACCTGAACCGGTTCGCGCGTCGCGATGAGCCCAGGCCGGCCGACCTTCGGCTCGGCGGGCAGATCGACGAGGCGCTGGCGCGGGTGCAGGCGGACCTGGACGCTCTCGAGGAGGAGATCGACCGGCCCTACCGCCTGCCCGGGAACGACGGGGACGACTGGCCGCCCTCGGCGGCGTGAAGCGAACCTGAGCCCGCGCAGTTGCGGGCGCGTGCGTCAGCCCGTGCAATGCGTGGATGGCGCGAGGGTCGCGAGAGACGGGAGCGAAGACGGCCGCGGCGGCGCTCGGATCGAGCGCGCCCGCGGTGGGGCTCGTCGCGGGGTTCGACGGGTTCATCGACCGACTGATCGAGGTGGTGGACGAGCGGCGATCGCCGACGTCGCACACGCGCGTGCGCACGATCACGGCGTTCGCGGACCGCGTGCGTGCGGCCGCGGGCCGGAGCGCCAACGTCGAGCTGGTGACCACCGAGGTCCGCCCTGGCGGCAACGGGGCGATCCTGGCGCTCGCGGCGGGCACGCTCGGCGCTCGGTGCGTCTTCATCGGCGCGGTGGGCGATGGTCAGGTCGATCCGGTGTTCGAGCCGCTCGCGCGGGCGTGCGAGCGCGTGGAGGCGATTGGGGAACCCGGACGGACGGACGCTCTGGAGTTCGAGGACGGAAAGCTGCTGCTCGGACACCCCTCGGCGCTCGACGCGGTGACGTGGGAGCGCGCCGTGCGGGCGGCGGGCGGGGTTGAGGAGCTGCGGGATCTGCTCGAGCACCGGCTTCTGGCGATGGGCAACTGGACGATGACGGCGGCGATGACCGCGATCTGGGAGCGCCTGGCGGAGGACGTGCTGCCGGGGAGCCGGTGCGCGGGCGTGTTCATCGATCTGGCGGACCCGGCGAAGCGGAGCGACGGCGACCTGGGCGAGGCGCTCGAGGCGCTGCGGGCGATGAACGCGTCGTGCCCGGTGACGCTCGGGCTCAATCTCGCCGAGAGCGAGCGGCTGGGCCGCCTCGTCGGCGGGCCGGACGCGGGGCGCGTCGCGGAGGAGTCGCCCGAGGCGATGGCGAGCGCGGCGTCGGGGCTGCGCGAGGCGACCGGGCTCGCGGAGATCGCGCTGCACACGCGGCGGGTCGCGGCGCTCGCGGACGCGGAGGGCGGGGAAGGGCTCGCGGGCCCGTTCGTGCGCGAGCCGCGCGTGTCGACGGGCGCGGGGGATCACTTCAACGCGGGCGTGTGCGTCGGGCGGGCGTACGGACTCTCGCGAGCCGGTCGTCTGGCGATGGGGGTCGGGTGCAGCGGGCTGTTCGTGCGGACGGGGCGCTCGCCGCGTGCCGAGGAGCTCGCGCGGTTTCTGGGCGAGCTGCCTGCGCCCGAGTGAGGTCACATGAGCTTGCAGGCGCCCAGGCCCTCGCAGCGTCGCCACGCGCTGAGCTGCCCGGCGTGGAGCATGGGATGGGCGACGAGGACGAACGATGCGAGGGCGCCGAGATCGGGCATGAGCCTGGCGAAGCCGTGGTCGGGCGGGAGGGCGCTCGCGAAGCGCTCCTCGGGGACGGTCGCGATCCGTTCGGCGGCGCTGGTCATGACGCGGTCGAAGTCGGCGACGATCTGGTCCATCGGGGGGTAGAGGTTGCCGGCGGGGTCGTCGCGGCACTCGGCGCCCGCCTCAAAGAGCGAGGCGTGCTCCGGGTTCGGGCGCTCGGGGCTCTCGACGCCGAGGGCCTCGAGCAGCCTGGGCGGGTAGAGCGAGAGGTGTCCGAGAATGAAGGCGGGGTGATTGGTGTTCACGCCCTCGGGCTGGCGGGCGAACCGCTCTGGCGTGAGGCCGTCCAAGAGGTTGTGAAAGAGGCCGTGGGTGATCCTGATCGAGGGCAGGAGTCGAGCGGCGGTGACGGCGGGCTGCGGGGCGGTTTCGGCGGCGGGCATGGGGAGCTTCCTTGGGGCATAGGATGAGAGCGATGTCGAACGCGATGCGGATTGCGCGCGCGGCGCGCCGGCGGCGACGGTGGCGCGCCCTTTTGCGAACGCTCGGGCGTTCGATGGTATTCGCTTCGGCGCTCGGGATTGCGCTGGCGCTGGTCGACTGGTGGCTGCGGCTTGGGCTCGCGTGGTGGGCGGTCGCGGCCGCGCCGCTCGCGCTGGTGGCGGCGGCGCTTCTCTGGCGGGCGTCTCGCACCGACGACCTGGCGGCGGCGGCGCTTGAGGTTGACGAGTCGCTCCGCCTGAGCGACCGCCTGAGCAGCGCGGTGGAGCTTGAGCGCTCGGGCGAGACGGGGCCCTTTGCGCAGCTGGCGATCGCGGACGCGGAGCGCGCGGCGGCGGAGATTCGCACGTCGCGCGCGGTTCGCGTGGGCGATGCGCGGGCCCACCGGTGGTGGCCGGCGCTCGCGGCGGCGTTCGTGGCGATCGTGGTGTGGCTCCCGCCGCGCGACGCGGCGACGACGGCGCGCGCCGGGAGCGGCGTGGACCCGGAGCGCGCCGAGGCGGCGCGGGAGCAGATCGCCGAGGCGCGGGAGCGGACGGAGCTTGAGCTGGAGACCCAGCCGGAGCTCCTCGATGCGGCGACGCGGCGCGACCTTGAGGCGCTGCGGCGGCTCGAGGAGGAGCTGGCGGCGGGCGAGCGCGATCCGGAGGAAGCGGGCGCGCAGGCGGCGGAGACGCTCGGCAAGGCGGCGGAGCGACTGGAGCAGGAGGCGGCGCAACGGCGCGCGGCGCTCGAGGAGCTGAGCCGGCGCGTGCCGGATCCCGAGGGCGACCCGCTCGCCGAGGCGCTGGCGCGTGGCGATTACCAGTCGGTCGCGGACGAGCTCGGCGAGCTCGAGCGCCGGCTCGACGCGGCGACGCCCGAGGAGCGGCGCGAGATCGCGGAGCGGCTTCGCCGGCTCTCTGAGCGGATCGACGCGACGCCGTCGCCCGAGCCCCCGAGCCCGAGCGAGACGCTCGAGGCGCAGGGCGTGGATCCGCAGACGGCGCAAGACCTGGCGGAGGAGCCGGACCCGGATCGCGTGCGCGAGCGGCTCGAGCAGGAGGGCGTGGACCCGCTCGAGGCCCAGCGCGCGGCGGAGGATCTTGCGCGGCGCGAGCGGGAGCGGCAGGCGCAGCGCGAGGCGCAGCAGACGGCGCAGGACCTGAAGGAGTCGCTCGAGCAGGCGGCCGAGCAGGCGGAGCGCGACTCGCGGCCGGCGCCCGAGGGAAGCGGCGCGCCGGGAGAGCCTCCGAGCGATCAGCCGCGCGAGTCGGGCCCGGAGGATCAGGGCGAGCGGCAGAGCGGGGACAGCGGCGGCCAGGAGCCGACGCCGGGCCAGAGCCAGCCGAACGAGCAGCCTCAGTCGTCGCCGGGCGAGGAGACGCCGAGCGGGCAGAACGAGCAGCCGGGCTCGGGCGGGCGTTCGGAGGGTGGTCGGCAGCCGGGCGAGCGGCCGGGCGCGCCGACGGACTCGCCGGGTTCCGGACCGGAGCAACCGGGCGGGCCCGGGCGTCCGGGGGGCCAGAGCGGCGCGGGCGACGGCATGGACCGGGCGCAGGAGCTGGCGAGGGAGCTTGAGCGGCGCGGCGAGGGCGCCGCGGCGCGGTCGCGCCAGGCGGAGGAGTTCCGCCGGGGCGCCGAGCGTCTCGCGGGCCGCCCGGGGAGCGGCCAGACGGGCTCGGACGTGGGGGCCGCGGGCGACGAGGCGGTTCGCGTGGAGCAGGGCCCCGACCGGAGCGCCGCGAGCGAGG